>OIWM01000403.1_pt1 | contig 52807 bp, 34 predicted proteins | sample 1587451 | NCBI WGS metagenome assembly OIWM01 (sample SAMEA3888907, study PRJEB22519) | human gut metagenome | biome: human gut; feature: human-associated habitat; material: faeces | place: Denmark | collected 2011 | reverse complement strand
GACGCTAATGAGCGTTGGTATGCGGTTGATGGTGGGAGCAAGCATCTTCGCATAAACGTATACTTCACGCGCGTTCCGGAACAGCAGAGATTCTTCGCAGCGGCAAAGCAGCATCGCTTATTTGATCAAGCTCATTTTTTCAGATATTGCTTTATCATTTCGCCCAGAATGGGGATACAGCGGGCAATGTCTTCCTCTCCCGTGGTGGAAAAATTCAGCCGCATGGCATTCTTGCCGCTTCCGTCGCAGCAGAAAAACTGACCGGGCACATAGGCAATGTTCTTTTGAAAGACGAAGTCAAACATCTCCAACGCATCTGTGCCTTCGGGCAGATCCACCCACATGAACAGACCGCCGCCGGGCAGGATGACCCGTGTACCCTCCGGAAAACTGGCGCGGACAGCCTCCGCCATCACGTCCCTCCGACGGCGATACACATCGATCACCGTTTTCAGATGGCCGTCAAAATCGCAATCCTTCAGGTAGTGGTACACCTGACGCTGGGCAATGTTGTTCACCTGCAGGTCATCCCGCATTTTCAGATATACCAGCTTGGTAATGCTCTCATGATCGGCAATCAGCCAACCTATGCGAAGCCCCGGTGCAATGGTCTTGGAGGTTGACCCGGAATAGATGACCCGCCCATATGTATCAAAGCTCTTGATAGCCGGCATGACCTGTCCGTCAAAGGAGATCAGGCTGTACGGACCATCCTCCACAACGAAGGTGTCGTACGTTTCTGCCAGCTCTACCAGCTTTTTGCGCCGTTCAACGGACATACAGCGCCCGGTGGGATTCTGGAAATCTGCAATGGTGTAGATGAAAGCCACCTTTTTATGCTGCTGCAGCACCTGCTCCAGCGCATCCATCTTCATACCGTCGTCATCCATGCCGACGCCCACGATCTCCGCGCCGTAGGAGCGGAAGGTGTCCAGCGCACCCGGGTAGGACGGGTTCTCCACGATGACCACGGATCCCGGCTCGATCATGCCCTTGGCGAGGTAAGCCAAGCCCTGCTGGGCGCCGCTGGTAATGAGAATATTTTTGTAGTCGATATTGTTGACCTGATAGCGCTTCATAAACTCCACCAGATACTGACGCAGGGGGTCGTAGCCGTCAGAGGCGGCATATTGGATCGCCTCGCCGCCCTCCTCGTCAAAAACCTGGTCGGTGATGCGGCGCAGATCCTCCAGCGGGAAAAACTCCTTGCTGGGCAGGCCGCCGGCAAAGGACACCACCTGAATACCGTCTTTTGCCTTGTCGCGGATCTTGGCCGTAATGCTTCGAATGGATGAGGGGGTCAGTGCATCCAGGAATTTACTGCTGATAACCATAACGGATACTCCTTACATATAAAGTGAAACGGTTTTGCGGGATCACTCGCCCACGTTGACGTCCGCTTCCTTCCGGCCGTTGAACACATCCGCGTCAAACTCGCCCTCGGACTTGGCAACGATCACAGTGTCCACAGCGTCACCCAGCACATTCAGCACCGTCTTGAACATGTCGGGGAACTTGTCGATCGCCACAATGATGGCAATCGCCTCCAGCGGGAAGCCCACGGACTGCAGCACCACGGTCAGCGTGACCATGACCACGCCGGGCATACCGGGGGAGCCGATGGTGCCAAGGGTAGCGGCGATCACAATGGTAACGATCATGGGCCAGGTCAATTCAATGTTGTACAGCTGCGCCACGAACACGGCGGTCATGCCCTGCATGATGGCGCTGCCGTCCATGTTCAGCGTGGCGCCCAGAGGCAGGGTGAAGGACGCTACCTTCTCAGAAACGCCGATGCTGCGGCAGAACTCGATGGAATAAGGCAGGGTGGCGTTGGAGGAGGAGGTGGAGAAGGGCACCAGCGCGATACGGCTGTACTTCTTGAGGAAGCGGCCAAAGCTCAGGCCGGTAAAGATCTTCAGCATCAGACCGTAGACGATCAGGCCGAACAGGAAGAGCAGGAAAATCTCGGAGGCGCAGTACTTGGCCAGCGTCACAATGATCGTGAAGCCCAGGTTGGCAACGGTCTTGGCCATCAAAGCGCACACGCCATAGGGAGTCAGCTGCATGACGATATTGACGATCTTCAGCATGGTATTTGCCAGAGATTCGTTGAAGGCCTTCACCGCCGCAGCTTTTTCGCCGATAAGGCTCAGGGCGATACCAAAGAACACGGCAAAGACCACAATGTGGATCATTTTACCCTTCGCAAAGGATTCTACAATATTCGTGGGGATAAAATCAAGGATAACGCTGGCAAACGAGGTGTTGACGTTCTCGTAGGTGTTGGACAGGTCAAAAGAGCCGAGATCCACGCCTACGCCGGGCTTGAGGATCATGCCGCCCAAAATACCGAAGGCGGAGGCGATCACCGTGGTAGCTACATAGATGATCAGGATCTTGCCGCCGATACGTCCCACCTGCTTGACATCGGTAGCGCTGGAGATGCCCATGACCAGAGATGCAAAAACAAAGGGGATAATGGTCATCTTGATCAGATTCAGATATCCATTGCCGACAATGTTCAGTATGGTATTGATGACGATATCATCACGGACATAGCCGTTCGGGACAAAGCACAGGATCGCGCCCAGTGCCAGGCCAAGGATCATGCCGATGATGGATCTCTTTCCCAGAGTAGCGGCTTTTTTGCTTTCGAGGGTTGCCATAGTGATTCCTTCTTTCTTTTAGAATGGTTGTTTGGGGTAACGCGACTTTTGATTTTTGGGACGTGTGCACTGCTATTCTTGTGTGATCTCCTCCTTACTCGCCTTCTCTCCTGATATATTTCCACGCGTGCAGCAGGGTATCTTCATCCCCGAATGCACCAGATTTTGTGACGACCGGTATCCCCCGGAGCGGACCGTCAGCCAACAGTCCGGCAGGGGTCCCGCTCTGCACCTCCTCTAAAAGCAGGAGCTGCGTGGTCTGCAAGCTGCGGCACACCGCCACAGCGGTGTCACCGCCAACTAAGATCAATCCATCATACAGCGTGTGATCGATACGCCCCAGCACCTCACCCAGCTTGGCTGCCAGGCTCTTGCCCACCTTCCGTGCGGCGACATCGTCATCCGCAAATCCAGTCTGGCTGCAAAACAGGCTGTCAAAGGCCAATATCGCACCGTCCTCCTGCCGCAGCAGCTCTGTCAGTCTCTGTGCAGCGCGGGAAATCTCCTCCGGAGCAGGCTCGTGCAGTAAGCGCGCTGAATCCAGCAAAACCTTGTGCAGTCCACAGACAGCCTCCAGGCGCCGGACCTGTGCCGCCGTCTCCTTCTTCTGGGAGCCGGTGACCACCAAAACACGCCTGGCAGCCGGGCGACACGGTACATCGGGCTGCTCTCCTCTCACCGGCAGCGCCTCTGCCAGCGCCGCACTGCCGCAGTACACGGGAGGCGTATCCAGCGCCTGCCCGATCCCCGCCGCCAGCGACAGATCCTCCTCTGTCACGGCATCGATCAGGCACAGAAGCGGTGCTTCCCTCCGGACGAGGTCGGCAGCCAGACCGGCTCCTTCCGCCCGCAGGCGCGCCAGCGGGATGTGGCAGACCGCCATGTGCGCGCGCTCCCTGAACAGGGCCAGCAGGTCTTTCGCAGAACCATCCGGCAGACGGAGCACGCCGCCATCTACGGTGCGCCCCATCCTCGGGAAGCTGGGCGCCGCCAACGCGATCCGGCGGCCGGCAGCCTCCAGCGCAGCCTCCAGCTCCTCCACGGGATTTCCCCGCATAAGCGAGTCCACCTTCTTAAACAATGTATCCTGATCGCGCAGGACCACGCGCTGCATGACTTCCTGTGTGCGGTCCCTTGCCTCCTGCGGGCACAGCTCCCGGGAGCTTGCATTGACAGACAATGCAGTGCGCTCGCCCGGGCAGGGCAGCGCCTCCTTCGGCGGCTCCACCAGCACCGTGGTGGCAATACCGCGCTTTTGGAACTGAATTCCCGTATCGGTTGCGCCGGTCAGATCATCGGCAATGATGAAATACATACAGGCCCCTCACTTCACGGCGGATACGTTTTTTTTGGCATTTGCCATACGGATGGCGTAATCCATGGCATTTACAAGACTCAGTTCATTTGCAACTCCGGTTCCGGCGTGTCCAAAAGCGGTCCCATGGTCTACGCTGGCCCTGATAATGGGCAGGCCCAACGTTACATTCACGCCTGCCACCGCATCCCAGCGGCCCAGCTCCTTGTTGTATACGAAGCCCACGACCTTCAAAGGGATGTGCCCCTGATCGTGGTACATGCAGACCACGATGTCATACCAGCCGCCCAGCGCCTTGGAAAAGGCGGTGTCCGGCGGGAGGGGCCCCAGGGCCTGGATCCCCTCCGCCTTTGCCTGTTCAATGGCAGGAGCGATCTCCTCGATCTCCTCCCGTCCAAACATACCGTCCTCACCTGCGTGGGGGTTCAGGCCGCATACGCCCACCTTGGGCGCCTCGATACCCAGCTCCAGACATGCCTTGTGGGCAATGCGGATGACGTCCAGCACCCGCTCCTTTTTTACCAGATCACAGGCCTGCCGCAGAGATACATGGGTGGATACGTGTACCACCCGCAGGTCATCGTGTGCCAGCATCATGGTGTACTTGTCCGTCCCAGTGTAATGGGCATAGATCTCGGTATGACCGTTGAAATGGTGTCCGGCAAGATTCATGGCCTCCTTGTTCAGCGCGTTCGTAACGGTAGCGTCCACCTCGCCCGCCATAGCCAGCTCAATGACCTTTTTCACGCACTGAAACGCGGCATTTCCACACATGGGATCCACCTTGCCATAGGAAAATCTGTCCCAGTCCACCAGCTCCAGATGCAGCACATCTATGGTACCGAATTCATATAGCCCCTGACTGGGTCTGTCCACCTGATGGAGCTTCAACTCCGAGTGGTTCGTCACCCGCAGCGCATCGCGGATGCACTTGATATCGCCTATCACCAACGGCCGGCACCGCTGGTATACCGCGGCATCGGACAAAGCCCGGACGGTGATCTCCGGACCGCAGCCGGCGGGATCTCCCATGGTGATCCCCAAAATCGGACGATTCATATGGTTAACGCCTCCTTGTGATTCTTCTGCGGCCCTTACAGGACGCTTTGATAAATAGCCCGGATCTCCTCCAGCGTCAGTTCCTTGCGATTGTTGTCCAGCAGGCGCCGCTGCTGGCTGCCGGAGGTGACCAGAAAATCAATGTCGGACGGCTGCACGCCGTAGGGCTTGAGATCCGTGGGGATATCCGTGCGGCGGATAATATCCTCGATGGCCGCAATGACACGCAGAGATTTTCCCTCGGCGCTCTGCCCATGGCACTCGGGATACACCGCGTCGCACAACTGCGCCAGCTCCTTTTCGCAGGCGGGACGGTTGCAGCGCATCACCGGTGCAAACAGGATCGCATTGGATACGCCGTGGGCAATATGGAATTTGCCGCCCAGAGGATAGCTCAGCGCGTGTACGGCGGTGGTACCGCTGGCGGTAATGGCCACGCCTCCGTAAAACGCCCCCAGCATCATGGCTGTCTTGGCTTCCATATCGTCCGGATCCTCATAGGCGCGTACCAGATTTTCAAAAATCAGCTTGGCGCCGGTCAGGGCAAACATGTTGCTGAAATCCGTAGCCTTCAGCGAGGTATAGCACTCCACCACATGGGCCAGCGCGTCTACACCGGTGGCGGCTACAATGGCTTTCGGCAAATGGCGAATCGTCAGCGGATCCAAAACCGCATAGTCCGGGATCATGGCATCGTTGACGATGCCCTTTTTCACACTCTCCTCCGGGATGGCTACAATGGCATTGCAGGTAGCCTCCGACCCGGTGCCGCAGGTGGTGGGCAGGAACACCGTCTTTACCTGCTTGCGCCCCTGCGTGGGGTCCTGCAGCAGATCTCGGACGGTGTAGGGCGCGCCCTTGAGAATGGAACACAGCTTCGCTGTGTCCATCACACTGCCGCCGCCTATCGCCACGATCAGGTCGCACGCCATTGCCTCCAGCTGCCCGGCGATTTTCTCTACGTCCAGGTAGCTGGGCTCCCGCGGTATATCGTCCAGCACCTCATAGGAAACATCTGTCAGTTCACGCAGCAGCACGTCGCATACGCCGGACTGCCGCACGCCCTGATCGGTGAACACGACAACCTTTTTCGCGTTCTCCCTGCGAATGATCTCCGGGACAGCTTTCACACTGCCCTCCCCCAGGTGGGTACACGCAGGCAGCTTCAGACTAATCATATCTCCGTACCTCCTTGTCAGCGTTTGTAGGCCGCATAGTATCGGTCAATGGTATCCAGAATGGCGTTGTCTGTCTCCTCGCTCACCATTCCAAAGGGCTTGCGGCACGGGCCCAGAGGCTGCCCGATCAGGTTGGCTGCCCGCTTAACGATAGAGTTGGGATTGCCATACTTGAAGCAGTCACGGATGGGCTGGATCCCCTGCTGGGCAGCTTCAGCGGCAGCCATGTCGCCCTTCTTCCAATTCCGGTAGATACTCACCATCATTTCCGGCAGAATATTGGCAACTGCGGTAATTCCGCCCTTACCTCCATTCTGCAGCGTTTTCAGGATCAGCGCATCGTTGCCGGAAAGGACGGAGAAGTGCTCCGGATCTGTGCCGTGTATGTATGCCAGAATATTTTCAAACTTTCCGCTGGAATCTTTCACGCCCCGGATATTGGAGAAGTCCTTCGCCAGCCGGGATACCGTTTCCGGCTCAATGGCACAGCCGGTGCGCATGGGGATGTTGTACATCACGATGGGCAGCTTCACCGCGGCGGCAATATCCGCATAGTGGCGGTACAGCTCCTCCTGGCTCAGCGCCGCGAAATACGGGGTGATAATGGACAGCACATCTACGCCGATCTCCTGCGCCGCCAGCGACAGGTCAATGGTGTCCTGCGTACCCACACAGCCGGTCCCCGCATAGACGGGCACCCGCCCCCGCGCCTCATCCACACAGATGCGCATGACCCGCTTTTTCTCCTCCGTGCTGAGGATATAGAACTCTCCATTGGTACCCAGACAGAAGATGCCGTCAACGCCGGCCTGAATATGCCGGTTCACCTGATTGCGGATTTCGGACTCATTGATACTGCCATCCTCATACATGGCGGTAGCCATGGCGGCAATGATACCTTTGATCTCCATATGTACCTCCCTCGGGGTCTGCGCCCCGTATTTTTTTACTTTCTGTTCCTTTTTTATCATAGCGATTTTATCAAATCAATGGTAAAACCAAAAAAGTAAGTTTCATATTGCAACACTTTTATAATTGATGTAAAATAAAACCTGTAACATGAAAAATGTGTTTCAAAATAAGACAGGTGGTGAATCGCATGATCCCGTGCAGGATTCTGGTCATAGCGCCCTATGAAAGCATGAAGAATATTCTGCTGCTGATCTGCAAGGACAGGCCGGAGGTCCGTCTGACCGTGATGGTCGGCGACCTCGGCGAGGGAGCGCGTCTGGTGCAGGAGATCGACGAGGAGGAGTTTGATATCGTCATCTCCCGCGGCGGCACAGCGGAGGTGCTGCGGTCCGTTGTTTCCATCCCGGTGGTGGAGATCCAGCTATCCAGCTATGATGTGCTGTCCGCCTTAAAGCTGGCGGAAAACTACACCGGCCGGTATGCTCTGGTCGCCTATCCCAACATTGCCCGCATGGCAACGCTTCTGTGCAGCGTGCTGCAATATGATGTGCCAATTTACCCGATCGCGCAGGGAGATACGCTGGAAAAGACGGTAGATGAGCTAATTCAGCGGGACGTCACCCTGATCATAGGCGATATGGTGACGACGCAGTATGCCAGGCAGCATTCGCTGGACGCTATTCTGATCACCTCCGGCGTAGAAAGTCTGGAAAACTCGATCCGTCAGGCGCTGCAGCTGCATCAACTGATGACCGCCGTCCGTGTCCGGGACGCACTGCTGGAGCGTCAAGCCCGTCAGCACCAATGGGAACTGGCGGTTCTGCAGGAGGATCAAACGGTATTTTGGGAAAGCCCCTCTCTTGCCCGAAAGCCCCGGCTGCGCAAAATGATGCAAAAAATCGCCGCACATGCGGACGCCGCGGAGGGCGGTGTGCAGATCCGGCGAATTCAGGAACAGCCGTGGAAGATTTCCTGTCAGCGGGTATTTCTGGAGGGGTCCCCCTATTTCTTTCTGCAGGCCGAGCCTCTGCCGGAGGACATGACCCGCAGCGAGGTCGTGAGCTTTTTTAGCTGCGAAGATATTTCGCCGCAGTATTTCAAGAAATACATCAACTCCGCCCTTCACCAAAATCTGCAGCGCTATGCGGCTTCCCATTCTCCTGTGCTGATCCTTGGCGAGATCAGCACACACAAGGACCGGGCCGCCAACGTTCTATATACCAACGGGCTGCATCGTGACCACCCTCTTTGCGTGGTGGATTGCGACCGGGCGGACAGCAAATTCTGGCAGAGCTTTGTCACGCGAACGGACTCTCCGCTATACGATACCGGCTGCACCTTCTATTTTAAGAACAGCAACTGTCTCACCGGGGAGCAGGCGGATTCTCTGGCTCGGCATATCCTATCGGGAAGAAACAATCGTTTTCTGTTTTCGGTCGTCACAGATACTCCTCAAGCTGAGGACTGTCCCATCTGTCGGGTCCTGCGCCAGCAGTGCTCCTGTCTGACGCTGCGGATGCCTCCTCTGCGGGAACGCGTCTTTGAGATCCCGGCCCTGTGCAGTCTGTACCTCAACGAGTTTAATGCCGAAAGCGCCCATCAAGTCATCGGTTTTGTGCCGGAGGCGATGGAGCTTCTGCAAAGCTATCCGTGGCCCGGAAATATGGACCAGCTGAAACGAGTCATACGACAACTGACGCTGACGGCGGAACGGTCCTATATTTCCGCCGAAAGCGTCCGCCAGCAATTGCTGTTAGAGTCCCCTCAGCCCATGTCCGAGGCCCCGGCGTTTGACACAAATCGTACTCTGGAGGAGATGACCCGTGAACTGGTAGAGATCGCCCTGCGCCGAGTCCACGGCAATCAAAGTCAGGCGGCGGTCCAACTCGGCGTGAGCCGCTCTACTCTGTGGCGGATGCTGCACAAGGAAAAGTAAATGTCCGTCTCGCTGTGAGCTGCGGCGGGTGATTGAACGCGAAAGGGAACCCTAACGGTTCCCTTTCACACGATCCTTCCCTCCGATACTTGTGCCCGGGCAGGTTTTTCGAAAGACTAAGGCAGGCACCCAAAGGGTGCCTGCCTTTCCTGTTTCCTGCTGCGCCTTTCTCAGGGCATCGCCGGCTCGGAGGCCAGGCGCACAGTGAAGTCCTGCGCCGCTGCGCCCTCCGGCAGCAGCTTCGCCATGACCACCAGCCGCTGGTCGCCGGTATTCTCCATGTCGTACTTCCGGCAGCAGGTGGACAGCGTCAGGATGGTATCCTCCTCACCGAAGGTCACACCGTCAAACGCCAGCCAGTTCTTCTCCTCCACCTGCCGGAGGAAGCCGGTGAGCTCCTCACCCGCGGGGTCCGGAGAAATATAGTCGAAGCTGATGTCCGTGATGAAGCAGGCCGTGATCTGGAACACCATGTCGTCACCCTCCACGGAGAGGTAGATGTAGGGGTTCTCCTGCACGAAGTCCGCATCCATGTACCGGTGGAGCTTGGTGAATTTCGGACCGTCCGGGTCGCAGTTGGTGGCGGAGTGGCCAAAGATCACGGTGTTCTTATCCAGCGCGCTCCGGCTGCTTAGATGGTCGTCGCAATGGGCGTAGTAGCAGCCCCACTCGCTGAAATTCCCGTTTTCGTCCTTTTGCAGGTAGTACCCGTTGTCCGCCGCCTGCATCACGGCATCGTCCACCTCCGCGCCGGGCATATACAGCCACGCCGCGGTGTCGGGATTTGCCCTTTTGGCGGCAGCCAACTGCTCCTGCCGGTCCACAGCGGGGATGACCTCGCCGACTGTCTGGGGCTCCGTCACCTCCGAAACGGTGGGATACTCCGCCTTTTTGCCGCAGGCGGCGGCCGTGGCCGCCACGGTCAGCAGCAGCGCGGCGATGAGAGCGCAGGAGAGGGTGCGCGTAAACTTTCTCATGGCGTTATCTCCCGCAGCCGGTGGTGCTCCGCGTCACGTTCACGCCGGTCTGGGGATTGCCGTTGGCCTTCATAAAGACGGCCTCGATGGTGTGGTCCTGCGTGACATTCCGGAAGGTGTAGGATGTCACCGCGCCCACGCTCCTGCCGTCCACCAGCACCTTGGCCACGGCGTAGCCCGCATCCGGCGTGATGGTGAAGGTCTGCTCCCCACCCTCGCCGACGGAGGTCCAGCCGGCGGGGGAGATGGTCCCGTTGGCGCCGGCGGACGCCCTGATGGTGTGATCGGTGCCGTACTGGTTGCCGCCGTTGGGCTTGTAATACAGCTCGATCTCACCGCTGAGGGTGGTGTAGTTGCCGTCCGCAGGGGTGAAGCGCCACTTGTAGGCCGTGTTGGCCTTCACGCGGGTGCTGCCCGGCAGCACGTTCCCCGCATCGTCCACCCACTCCAGCACACCGTCCGCAGGGGAGATGGTGCTGCCGTCCAGCGTCAGCGCCGCGTCATCCAGCGTCTTGCCGCGGGTGATGATCTTGGTGTAGTTGGGCTCGCCGGTGGGTCTGGCCTTGGTGATGGTAACGATCACCGCGTCACTGACAGCCTCCTTGTAGTCCTTGTCCTCCGCCTTGGTGACCGTCACGGTAACGATGCCCACCTTCACCGGCGTGAGAAGGCCCGTATCGGGGTCGATGACGGCTTCGCCGGTGCCGTTGGTCACGGCGTAGGCCGCTTTGCCTGTGCCGGAGCCGCCGCTGCTGCCCAGCTGCAGCGTCTCACCGTAGACCACGGTGGTGCCGCCGGTGACACGCAGCGCCGCCTGATCATCCTTCTCCCGCAGGAGGATGTGCAGCGTAATGGTGAAGTCCTCATAGTTGGCACAGGATGCCTTGAGGGTGATGGTGATCTGGTCGCCCAGCGCCTTCCCCTCGGGGATCGCGTAGGTCAGGAGACTGCCGTCCGCCGCAAAGTCCTGCCTGGGCAGCACCTCGCTGGCCTCGCTGCTGAACGTCCACCGCTGTCCCTCGGGAAGCGAGGACCAGTCCGGCGCGTAGGTATGTTCCTCGGTGTCCGTGTACTTCTGCACCAGCTCCACCGTCCTCAGGTTCCGGCCGTCTGCCGGGCCCACGGTCACATCGATGGCGGCACCGACTACCCCCTTATAGTTTGGGTCATCCGGCTTAAAATTGGCATCATACGTATGGCTGCCGATTTTGTCAAGCACCGTTTGCGGCGTTTGCCAGCTCCATGTGCCGGGTGTAGTGCCTTCGGGGGTTGCCAGCGCAATATCACCAAGCGTTTGACCGTATTTCGCCGTCACGCCAGTGGGCTTTTTATAGGTCGGCGTTGCCTTCTCCACCACAAACTGCACAGCCGCCGTGGTGAATTCCCTGTAGTTATCCGTCTCGCCAATGACCGCGTACATGTAGTAGGTACCGGCATCCAGCGTGGTGGGCTGCATGTTCTCCCATTTCGTGCCGCCGCTGGCGGTATTTTCGGTGCCGTAGTAGTAGACCGCTCTGCCATCGCCCACCTGATATGTCAGGCTGGGCGCGCTGGGCGCATCGTTGTAGGTGTAGCCCGCCATGCTGACGGCGGCGCTCTGCGCGGCCCTGTTGACCTGAACGGTCACAGTGCCCGTGGCCTCCACATAGGTCTTGGTGTCATCCGGCATGAACTTCCACGCAGCGCCTGCATGCGTGCCCGCATCCAGCACCGTGTCGGGCTCCTGCCAGGTAAACGTGCCCGCAACGGTCCTGCCGTCCGCCTGCATCGTGCCGCTGATGGCGATGGCGCCCAGCTTCTCGCCGTAGGTGATCTCGGCGGGACTCAGCGTCAGCGCGCCCTCCGGACTGGGCGTCAGCTTGGCCTCCACCTTCAGGGTAACGGTGATGGTGTAGTCCTCATAGTTGGCGGCTCCGGTGACGTTGACCTTCACCTTGGCAGTCTTGCCCACCTTGGACGCATCGTTCACAAAGCCGAAGCGCAGGATACCTTCGCTGATCGAACACATACCGGCCAGCACACCGGCATCATCTGTCACGCTGCCCAGCACCGCCGTGCCGCCCTCCGCGATCAGGCTGCTCAGGTCCACAGTGCCGTCGTTGTCGTACATGGCGGAACCGTTCACCGTTCTGTCGCCATAGGCCGCCCTGTGGATGGTGAAATACACCACCTCATCCGCGAGCTTCAGCGTATAGTTGTCCGCCTTGAAGCCGCTGCCGTCCGCCAGCGCCAGAGTGCCCCCGGTGATGGCGTAGCTGCCCGCGTCCGCGCCTGCGTCACGCTCCAGTCCGCCGCTGAAGGCGGGGGTCTCGCCGTTCACCGCACCGGCGGAGGTATAGGTCAGCGCGGGATTATCCTCGTTGTAGATCTTGCCCTGACCGGCATCCGGCGTCACCGTGATGACGGCGGGGGTAATGGCAGCCCTCGTCGAAGCCTGCTGGCCGCTGGCCGCCAGCCGATAGTTGCCTGCGGACGCGCCGCCCAGCGTCAGGCCGGAGATACGGACGGTCTTGTCCGTGCCCACGTCCTTGCTGTCGAAGGTACCATCGGCGGAAACGGTAAGTTTATCGCCTTCCGCCTTGCCGCTGATGACCGCCCCGCTGACATCCAGCACGGCGTCAGCGCTGCCGTTGTAGGTCTTATCCGCCGCCGTGATGCCGCTGACAGTGACTGCCCTGGGCGTGATGGCGAAGCTCTCCGCCACCGCGCTGAACGCATAGTTGCCCATGGCCGTGATGGTCACGGTGCCGCCCGTGCTGACATCTCGGTTCTCGCCATAGGCGACGGTGTAATCCCGCCCCTCGGTCAGCTTGGTGCTGCCGATCTTTACGGTGGGCACAGGCGTGATCCGCCCGCCGGTATAGGTGGTGTCGCCGCTCAGCGTCACCGCCGGCGCGGTCTCATTGGCCGCGATGGTGAACGTCCAGCTGTCGTCCGTCAGGTCTGCGGCGGCATCGTAGTTCTTGCCCTCCGCCACGTCGATCCTGACGGTGTACGTGCCCACACCGGTGGGCTGCTCCACCTCGACGCCGTTCCGATAATACTTCACCGTGACGCCGCCCATGCCCGCAATACCGGCCCTGGCCGCCACCTTCGCAGTCTTGGCGCTGCCGTCATAGGTCAGCGTATCGGGAGGGGAGAAGGCGAAGTCCCCCGCCTGCGGGACAGCCTGCCGGATGGTATAGGTCACGCTGGCGGTCTGGCCGCCCACGGTGATGCCGGCGGTGTAGGTGCCCGCATCAACGGGCGCTGCGGACAGGGCGCTGCCGTCCTTCTGATAGGTGATCTCGCCCACGTCCGCCGCCGTCCACCCGGTCTTGGTCAGCCTGGCCGCCTTGGCGCTGCCGTCATAGATCAGTCCGCCGCTGGGCGGCGCGATGGTGACGCTGCCGCCGTTGGGATTGCCGCAGAGCCCGTCCGCATTCCCGCATTCGGCGCTGATGGCCGTGCCGTCGCTGCCCAGCGTATAGCTCCAGTCGTGCTCATGGCCCCGCAGCACCACGGTCTTGCCCTCGTCGATGCGGCTGACGGCGTACTTGCCGGGGGTCCAGCTGACAAAGCTGCCCGCCTTGATCCAGTCGGCATTTTCCGTGGTGGCGATGACCACAGGGCTGCCGGCGGCGGGTGTGTCTTTCGTCTGGACGGTGATGCTGCTGGCATCGTCCAGCTCGCCCACCACGGTGATGGTCCTGCCCGTGCCGAGATACACATTCTTGTTGGCATTGACCGTACCGGCCAGGTTCAGCGGGCCGAAGTTATATACGGCGTACTCGCCGCCGGAGGCGGTGAACGTGCCGTTGGCAGTGACCGTGCCCTCGCCGGTGTTGTATAGGCCGTAGGTGCTCCTGCCGCTGGTATTTCCGGCGGCGGTCAGCGTGCCGGCGACCGTCAGCGTGCCGCCGTTATTAAACAGGCCGCTGGCCAGGGTAGCGGTGCCTTTGCCGGTGGCCGTCAGCGCGCCGTTGACCGTCAGCGTACCGAGGTTGCTCAGGCCGGTGTTGTCGCCGGTGCTGGTGAGCGTACCGTCGACAGTGATGGTGCCGCTCCGCGAGCTGCTGCTTTCCTTCCTGTTGGCCACGCCTATGTTGCCGCCATCCGCCGTCAGCGTGCCGTCAACAGTCAGCGTACCCAGGTTGTTCACACAGTAATATCCACTGCCGACGGTATCGCTGGTGGCCTTGACCGTACCGGCGATGTTCACCGTACCGGTGTTGTAGATGGCGCTCGTGGTTCCGGAAATGGTGCTGTTATACAGGTTGACGGTATTGCCTGTGTTGCATGCGACGCCGCTGCTGGTGCCGGAGAAGGAAACGCCGAAAATGTCGGCGATGCCGTTTTGAACCCCGCTGGCAAAGCCCAGGCCGGCGGCGCCGGTGGCTCTGGTTGCGGAAATGGAGCCGCTGGCCCTGCAGTCGGTCAGGACCACATGGACATCTGAGTCGACGCGCACCGTGCTGCCGATGGCGCCGGCGCTGACGATCTTATGCCCATTCATGCAGATGATGGTGCCGTCTGCCGCCCACCAGGCTTTGCCCAGCGTCACATCGTCTGTCAGATAGTAGCAGCCCGCCACCTTGGGCATGGCGGTGGTTGCCGTGCGCATCGTGTCGCTGCCGTACTGCTCCTTCACCAGCTCATCCGTCCACGCCACGAACTCGTGGTCCACATGCTCGGTGTGGCTGCCGATGTCCTTGGCGTACTTCGCCTTGTGGGCGCAGGCGCAGTGCGTATGATCCCGGATCAGATGGAGAATAATATCGCTGCTGCCGCTGGCATCAGACAGGTCATAGGTGCCGTCATCGTCGGGGAAGAAGCAGTTCAGGGCTGCCGCACCGCCTTTGACCACGGTGATGTCCGCCGTATCGGTAAGGTCACTCTGCTTTTCCGCCGTGATGCCGATGCGGGCGCTTTCGTCCAGCGCGCTGTTCAGCGTGATGGTCTTTCCGGCCGCCAGATAGACGTTGGGGCTGCCGCCCGTGACCGTCGCGGTGCCGCCCACGGTCAGCGTGCCGTTGTTATACACACCGCCTCCGCTGCCGTTGTTGGTGATGGTGCCGCCGTAGAGGCTGCACACACCGGCGTTATACACGCCGCCGCCCCGGGCGCTGGTACCGTTGTTGCTGATGGTGCCGCCGTACATATTGAATGTACCGTTGTTGTAGACCGCCGCGCCATCGGCCGTGCTGGTGGTGCCCCGCAGCCGTCCGTTATAGAGGTTGAACGTACCGCTGTTGTTCACGGTGTGGATCCCTCTGCTGCCGGCGCAATAGATGTATCCCTGGATAGAGGCGCACTCCGTCAGAGAGAAGGTCACGCCGCTGTCAACGGTAATGGCGTCAAAGTCGGGCTTATTGAAAGCAAACTCTCTGACAGTCCGGCCGTTCAGGCAGAGCACCGTGCCGTCCGCGGGACGCCATGTGTCGCTGTCAGACAGCGTCACACTGGTCGTCAGATAGTAATAGCCCGGATCCTTGGGCAGGGAGTTGGCCGCGGTATGGCTGCTGTCGCCGTACTGGCTGGCCGCCTCGTCGTTCGTCCACGCGGTGTAGGTCACGTCGCTGTGCCGCGGATGGCCGCCGGATGTGGCGTCACCGCCGCAGATGCAGTGGACGTGGGGATACAGGCTGACATAGCTGCTGCCGGTCTTCCGGACCTGGGCATGGCTCCGGTCCAGCACGGGGGTCGCGTCGCTGTTGTCACCGGCGTAGCAGTTCTGCCGCCAGTCGTCCCGGGCCGTGCCGCCGTTCAGGAGATACGTGACCTCGCCGCCGCGGAACTGGTCCTCTGTCTTGCCGCCGTAGCCGTCGTCTCTGTCCGCGCCGTAGTAGCAGTTGGAGACCGTGCCGCTGTTCTTATGGGCGATGGCGCCCCAGCCGATGATGTCGCTTACCGTGCCGTTGGACTGGGCCTGCACCATGTCGCCGTAGAAATAGCTGTTGGCGATGGCGCCCGTGTTCTCATAGGCGATGCCGCCTGCCAAGCCGCCGTAGTACATCTCGATGCGGCTGCCGCGGTCCAGTTGGCCCGCGTACACATAGCAGGCCTCGATGGTGCCGCTGTTGGTATAGACCAGACCGCCCAGGCTTCCCTTGGCCGTCATACCGCCGCTGTACCGGCAGTGGGTGATGGTGCCGTTGTTGATGCGCGCCAGGGGCGCGCTGGCGTTGAGGGAATAATTTTCGCTCTGGCGCTTCTTCACGGCGATATCCGTCAGCTTCGCGTCCGCGCCGACATAACCGAACAGAGCCTGCCCCCAGCCATGCAGCCACACACGGATCGTGTGGCCGTTGCCGTTGAAGGTGCCGGTATACGGATGCTCGCTGGTGCCGACGGGCGTCCAGACCTCATCCACGTACTCCACATCCTGCTGCAGCTCCGCGCAGGTGTTCGCCTCACCGGCGTTCACCGCGTCCCGCAGCCAGATGAGCTCCGCCGCGCCGGTGATCTGATAGGGGTCCTCCGCCGTGCCGCTGCCGCCGGGCTGCGTGCCGGCGATGGCGGCCAGCAGCGCGGGCTCGTCGGCGTCAGGCTCTCCCGCCAGCGCCAGCACCGCGGCAGCCGCCGCGTCGTATCCGGTCAGGTCCAGCCGGGCCGCCTGCTCCTCCGTCAGGGCCTGCTTCGCCTCGTCGATGGCGTCCAGCTGGCCGGATACCTCGTCCGCGTTGGCGTCCGAGATGTCCTCCGCCGCCGGCAGCGCGTCGATCAGTGCCTGCACAGCCGAAACCGCCTCGTCAGGCTCCTCGTCAGGCTCTTTGTCAGGTGCTTTGTCAGGTGCTTCGTCGGACGTTTTATCGTCCTCGCCCGCACCATCCTGACCGGGCGCCTGCGTCTGCCCGTCGTTTCCCTGCGTCAGGACCGTCTGCTCCTGACCGGCCTGCCCCTGCGCCTCCGCCGCCAGCGCCGATGCAGGCAGCAGCGTCAGGCACAGAGCCAGAGCCATCAGCAGGGATACTCCTTTTTTGATCATGTGCATAACCTCCGTTCTGTTTTTTCACGGCTGCCGTATGTCACAGCAGGCCGATGCCTCTTCCGCGGTTCACCGCCTGCTGCCGGTTTGACACCCGAAGCTTTCTGAAAATACTGTTGCTGTGGAACTTGACGGTACCCGCCTTCCGGCCCATCCGCTCCGCGATCTCGTCATTGCTCATGCCCAGCGCCATCAGGCGCAGCACCTTTTTTTCCGTCTCGGTCAGCGTCTCGTAGTACTCCGCCGGAGACTTCAGATAATTGGGAAAGTACCGGCTCACGCCGCCCGCCAGCTCCATGATCCGGTCGGTAAAGTCGTCCGCGCCCCGCTCCCGCTGGTAGATGAACAGCATCTGCATCATGCAGGCGCCCTCGTCCGCCAGCAGCCGTATGTACCGGTATTTTTTCGCCAGCGCCAGCGCCGTCTCCAGCTCCCGGCACATGCGGTCCTTGTCCCCCGATTTGTAGTACACGGCGGCCAGCAGCATGTGACACTCGCACAGATCCATGTGCCGCTTCCCCGGCTCCAGCAGGGTGATAAGCTGCCTGACCAGCACGTAGGCGGCCATGTTTTTCCCCACCTGCAAATAGCAGCGCACCTTGGTGAGCCAGGCAAACATGTCCATCATATAGATGTCCCGATTCTCATCGGGGGCAGAGTTTTCCAGCCACTGGGCCACCGCCTCCTGCTGCCCGTCGTAGCAGGCCGCCAGACATTCCAGCGCGTTCAGGCTGGCCGTCAGCTCCTCCCGCCCCGTCTCCTGGATGCGGTCTCTGATCTTCTCCCCCAGAGGCTTGGCCGTCCGCGCCTGCCCGTTCATCAGCAGGATGCGCATCTGCAGCGCCAGCGCCACGAACAGGCAGCGCATATCGCTCTCCCTCTCGATAAGCGGGATGGTCCCCGTCGCCAGGATCAGCGCGTTGAAGCAGTCGTTGTTCTGGTAGTACCACTCCGCCAGCATGATCTCATAGACGTTCTTCCCCACGCTGCCGTACAGCTGGTGGATCATCTGGGTAATGGCGTCCTTATGCCGCTCCAGATACGGGCCGAACCGCGTAAAATCCCGAAACCCGTTGATGATGCTGGGACGGCAGGCGGACAGCGTCAGCGACCTCACCGGCACCATGCCCGTTTTCACCAGGAAAAACACGATGCGCAGGAACATGCCGTCGCTGATGTACGGCATGACCAGCTCCGTGCAGATGCGGTAATAATCCTTCTCCCGAAGATCCTGCATCCGCCAGTGCCTGGGCGTCGTCCCCAGCAGGCTCACGTACTCCCTGGCCAGATCCAGATCTCCCGCCATGGCCGCCAGCAGGGCGAAGACGGACGGCAGCGCCGGATGGCTCCTGCGCGCCGCCGCGTCCAGCCGGTAAAAGTGGTCCCGGCAGGCCCACAGCGCGGGCATGGAAAACGGGTGCTCCGTGAATTCCTCCACGATGGTCTCCGGCAGATGCCCCGCCTGCTCCGCCTCGTCCAGAACGCACACCAGCTCCATTTGGGGCCGCGGATATGTGATATTTCCTTTTTGTTCCATTTCCCTCACCTTATCTGCTCCATTATACCGGTTTATTATAATCCATTTTCTTCTGTTTGCCCAGCAAACTTTACTTTACGAATAACCAAACTTTCAACCAAACTCCCCCGAATCTGACCGTTCTCCCCGTTGCCGCCGCAGCGCTTTCCCCCCGCCGGTGCGGCGGCTTTTTCCCTGTTTCTTCCAGTTATTTCAAGCAGAAGCCTGCACGCGGGCGAATATTCGCTCAATATTTTATGAATAAGCGGTAGTCATTCGTTTTGTCGTGCGGTATAATGAAAGGTGGCTTTTTATATGCTTCGGGAGCCGCACCGCGGGTGCGGCCGTAAAAATGGCGCCGGATGCGCCATGGAGGGTACGGCATCCGGCGAAAGGGAGGGCGTTTTCGTATGGATCGCAGGAAACTGCTGATCGCAGATGATTCTGAGATGAACCGCGCCATGCTGGCCAATATGCTGGATCACGATTTCCAGATCATCGAGGCTGTGGACGGCCATGAGACCATCTCCGCACTGGAAATGTACAAGGGTGAGATCGCGGCCCTGCTGCTGGACATCGTCATGCCGGAGATGGACGGCTTTCAGGTGCTGGAGGAGATGCAGCGCCGCGGCTGGACCGAGTCGGTCCCCACCATCATGATCTCGGCGGAGATGGGCAGCGCGTATATCGACCGCGCCTTTGAGCTGGGCGCGTCGGACTACATCAACCGCCCCTTTGCCACAGGCATCATCCGCCGCCGCATCATCAATGCCATCCTGCTGCACACCAAGAAGCAGCAGCTCATGGACATCGTGTCCACTTACTTTTACCGCCACGAGAAGAACACGGAGGAGATGGTGTCCATCCTCAGCTCCGCCGTGGAGCACCGCTGCTGCGGCGGCGGACGCCACATGGCCGGCGTCAGCTGCCTGACGGGTCTGCTGCTGCGCCGGCTGCTGGCGCGGGAGGATGTACACCCGCTGGACCCCGCCGATGTGGAAACGGTCTGCATGGCCGCCAGCCTCCACGACATCGGCAAGCTCATGATCCCCTGTGAGCTGCTGGAGAAGCCGGACCGTCTGACGCCGGAGGAGTACGAGATCGTCAAGCGCCACACCGTCATCGGTGCCCAGCTCATTGCGGAGCTCCCCGGCTATCAGGGGGAGAAGCTGACCAAATACGCCATGGAGATCTGCCGCTGGCACCATGAGCGCTGGAACGGTGAGGGCTACCCCGACGGCCTGAAGGGCGACAGGATCCCTCTGGCCGCCCAGATCGTCTCCCTGGCCGATGCCTACGATGTGCTGGTACACCAGCGCAGCTATAAGGCGCCCTGCACCCACGAGCAGGCCATGGCCATGCTCCATAACGGGGACTGCGGCTCCTTCAATCCCCTGCTGCTGTCCTGTCTGGACGAGGTCGGCGAAGCCGCCAGACGCGGCGTGGACCGCAAGGCCGCCGCCCGCCGCTCCCCCCGCCGCACGGTGGAGGAGCTGTACCGCGGGCAGGATCTGGCCGCCGCCCGCATGACCCAGCAGCTGGAGGACGCCTACGCCAAGCAGGATCTCCTCTTCGCTCTCAGCGGGGAGATCTGGTTTGAATACACGCCCCACCCCTCCTCCCTGCGCCTGTCCCGCGGTGCCGCGGAGCAGATGGGCCTGCCGTCCATGATCGTGGCGCCTCTGGACGATCCGGATTTTCTGGCGCGGGTGGGAGCGGAGACGGTAGATGCCGTCCGCCGCCGCCTGGCGGACCTCACCGCAGACGAGGCGTATCTGGAGGTGGCGGCCCATCTGGTGCTGAACGGACAGCCCCGGCGCTGCCAGCTGACCATTCTGGCGCTGTGGTCCGCCGCAGAGCACGGCCGCTGCGCCGCCCTGTTCGGCAGAGTCATTGACATTGATGACAGCTGTGAGCGGCTGGAGCGCTATGACCGCGCCGCCGGTCATCTGGCGGACCGCCAGCTCCTGCTGCCCGTCACCATGGGGCGGGACGACGTGCTTCGCGTCACGGCGGAGCAGCTGGGCCCTGTGATGCAGAGCTACCGCACCATGTTCCAGACCGTGCGTCTGGTGGACCCCGGCATCCGCATGCAGGTGTCCACCGATGCCAACGGCCACTCCATAGACCGTGCCGGGCACTGCTATGCCATCTGGGGCAAGCGTCAGCGCTGTGAGCGCTGCACCTCCCAGGACGCGGTGCGCACCCGCACCACCCAGAGTAAGGTGGAGACTCTCGGCAGCGATGTCTGCTATGTCCTCGCCGTATGCGTGGAGGTGGACGGCATCCCCTACGCGCTGGAGTGCGTCAACCCCATCCGCCCCGACGATATGATAGGCAGCGGCGAGGAGAACATCCTGAATCAGCTGCTGGTCCGCAACCGTCAGGTGTATACCGACTCCGCCACCCAGGTCTTCAACCGCCGCTATTACGACGAGCGCCTGCGCAGCCTCACCGGCGAGTACGCCCTGGCCATGATCGATCTGGACAACTTCAAGCAGATCAACGACCGCTTCGGCCACCCCGCCGGCGACGCCGCGCTGTTCCACGCGGCCCAGACCATGCGCTCCATGCTGCGCAGCGGGGACGAGCTGGTGCGCTATGGCGGCGACGAGTTCTTCCTGCTGTTCCACGGCCTGCCCGCCCATGTGCTGGCGCGGAAGCTGGAGGACATCTGCCGTGCCGTGGCTGCCCTGACGATATCGGAGTATCCGGACCTGCACCTGTCCCTGAGCATCGGCGGCGCATACGGCTCCGGCCGCGTCTCCGAGCTGGTGGGCAAGGCCGATCTGGCTCTGTACCGCGCCAAGCGCACCAAAAACTGCGCCGTCGTGTATGAGGAATAAACCATATTGTACGGAATAAGGAGAGAATATCCATGACACTGACTGAATTCTACGCCGCCGTAGGCGGAAGCTACGAGGACGCCTCCGCCCGCCTGCAGAACGATGCCTTTATCGGCCGGTTCCTGCGGATGCTGCCCCGCGATGACAACATGGCCCGCCTGACGGCGGCCGTGGACAGCGGCAGCGCCGAGGAGGCTTTCCGCGCCGTCCATACCCTGAAGGGCATCGCCCTGAACCTGAGCCTTGTCCGTCTGGCCGAAGCCTGCACCGCCATGACCGAGGCCCTGCGGGGCAGCGCGGTGATGCCGGACAACGTCCGTGCGCTGCACGATGCCGTGGCGCGGGAGTACGCGCTGGTCACAGAGACCCTGTCGCAGCTGGAGGCATGACGCACCGGTATAAAGAGGATCGTTCCATGAAGAAAAATCACCTCCGCCTTGTCAAGCACATGGCGACTAATATCGTCCTGCTGCTCGCCGCCATGGTGGTGCTGCTGATCGCTGCGGCACACCGGAACTACACACGCCAGATGGAGCGGCTGGATGTCTACATCGGCGTGCTCAGCGGCCGGACGGCCCAGCACGCGGGCGATGTGTTTCAGGACAAGCTGTCCGCCATCACCTCCGCCGCCTGCCTGTACGGTGAGGCGCTGGGGGAGGACGGCGCGGACATGACCCATCTGGCCCAGCTGGAACAGGCCTCCGGCTTTGACCGCATCCGCTTCATCGACGCCGGCGGCGTCAGCTATACCAGCGACGGAGAAACGGCGCTGGTGGCGGACCGCGTCTATTATATGGACGGCATCCGCGGCGGCAGCGGCATCATCTCCGTCTCCGCGTCCCGCTTCAACAGCGCCAGGCTCATCGGCTTTTACGCGCCGGTGCAGCTGGGCGATGAGGTCATCGGCGTGCTGCTCGGCCTTCTGGATGAGGAGACTGTCTCCGCCATACTGGAGACGGAGCTCTACGACTTCCCCGCCTTCACCATGCTGGTGGATGCCGATGGCCGCTCTCTGGGCCAGTACCGCACCGCGGGCTCTGTCTACGTGGAGGATCTGGACGCCGCCCTCTCCCATTTTCAGGTATCTCAGGCCCGTGACGTGCTGGCGGCTGCCGCCGATCAGACGGCCATGACCTTCTCCTTCGTGGGCAGCAGCGGCGCGTCCGAGGGCGGCATCCAGCCCGTGTCCGGCACCGGCTGGTCCCTCCTGCAGCTGTTCCCCTCCCAGGTGGCGGCCCAGATGCTGGCGGAGATCAACAGGGACCAGCACCTCACTATGCTGGTGCTGGTCGTGATCCTGATGCTGATCGGAGCCCAGCTGCTCTATTTCACCCGCCAGCAGGTATCCGCCGCTCAGGCCCAGCGCTCCCGCGACCGCATGACCTCCCTGCTGCAAAGCGTGGCCGACGACTACCTCTGCCTGATCAGCGTGGATCTGAACACCCAGCAGGAGGAACTGTTCCGCCTGCGGGAGAGCTGCGGTCTGGAGGACTGGACCGGCGGCGACGCCGACTATACCCACGGCATGCAGAAGTTCGCCCGGCAGTTCGTCTGCCCTCAGGACCGTGACCGGTTCCTCCGCACCGCCCGGCTGGACACGCTGCTGCCCCTGCTGGAGCGCCAGCGGGAGCTTTATATCGAATATGATGCCATCACCGGCGGCGAGCTCCAGCATCTGCAAAGCAAGTTCATTCTGGACCGCAGCGATCCCGGGAAGCCCCGCCTGCTGTCCGGCGTCCGCAACATCACGGAGCTGACTCACGAGCGCATCCGCACCCGTACCAGCATGGACCTGATCGTCTCCGCCGCCAGCACCGTCTACCCCTTCATTCTGGAGGAGAACCTGACGAAAAACGAGGCTTTCACCGTCTATAACCACAGCGTCGTCAACGAGGGCCTGTTCCGGAGCTTCACCATGGAGGAGATGATGGACTCCCTGAAGCCCACCATGCCCTATTCGGAGGACTTCGACAAGCTGTATGCCGTCATGAACCGCGATGCCCAGCTGGACGCCTACCGGCGGGGCCAGCGCCTGCTCCATGTGCAGGTGCGCCAGACCGGCGATGACGGACAGGTTCATTGGATGGAGACCCGGAATATCCTGACGGAAAACGTCACCGGCGACGTGTACTCCATCTCCATGACCCGCTGCATCGATGATGATATGCGCCGCACTGCGGAGCTCCGGCAGGCCAAGGAGGCCGCCGAAAGCGCCAACCGCGCCAAGAGCACCTTCCTCTTTAACATGTCCCACGACATCCGCACCCCCATGAACGCCATCATGGGCTTTTCCTCTCTGGCGGAAAAATACGTCAACGACCCCACCCGCGTGGCGGACTGCCTGCAGAAGATCAACCTCTCCGGCCAGTATCTGCTGCGCCTTATCAACAGCGTGCTGGATCTGGCCTACATCGAAAGCGGCAAGGTGACGCTGGACATCAGGGCCCACGACATCCCCGCCATGCTGAAAAATGTGAAGTACGTGTTTCAGGCGGACCTGCAAAAAAAGCAGCTGACGCTGGACGTCGCCTGCGACGTACAGGACCCCGTGGCGTACTTTGACGCTCTGAAGATGAACCAGATCGAGCTGAACCTCATCGGCAACGCCATCAAGTACACTCCCGCCGGCGGCCACATCACCTACACTGTCAGCCAGACCGGCAGCGGCAGCGGCACCGCGGACTACCGCTTTACCGTAAAGGACAACGGCATCGGCATGAGCGAGGAGTTCCGCCGCCGCGTCTTCGACGCCTTCGAGCGGGAGAACAACAGTGTCGTCTCCGGCATTGAGGGGTCCGGTCTGGGCCTCGCCATCACCAAGCGTCTGGTGGAGGAGCTGGGCGGCGCCATCACCTGCCGCAGCGAGCCGGGCAAAGGCTCCGAGTTCGTCTGCACCTACACCCTCCGCACCGGCACTGCCGCCGATGCGGCGCCGGAGCAGCCGGAGAGCGGGGAGCGGCTCCACGCTGCGGGCCGCCGCGTCCTGCTGGTGGAGGACAACGCCCTGAACCGTGAGATCTCCCGCGAGATCCTCAGCGGCGCCGGTTTCCTGGTGGAGGAGGCGGACGACGGCGACGCAGCCGTGGAAAAGGTCCGCTGGTCCGCCCCGGGTCACTACGACCTGATTCTCATGGACGTGCAGATGCCCAGGATGGACGGCTACGAGGCCACGCGGCGCATCCGCGCCCTGCCGGACCCACAGCTGTCCCATATCCCCATTCTGGCCGTGACGGCCAACGCCTTTGCGGAGGACCGTCAGGCGGCGCTGGAGGCCGGCATGGACGGCCACATCGCCAAGCCCGTCAGCGTACAGGCACTGGAGCTGGCCATCGCCCGCCTGCTGTCCCGCCGCGGCGGCGATGCCGACACAGATCCCGACAGCAAGGAGGCGCCGGAGCAGTGAACATCAGGAAATATCTCATTGTGCTGGCCGTGCTGATGCTGGCCCTGCTGCCCGCCGCCTGCGGCGCTCAGGAGGAGCCGTCCGGGGATCTCCCCGAGCTGGTGATCGGCAGCGACGATTACCGCCCCTATAACTATCTGGACGAAAACGGTCAGGCCGCCGGCGTGGATGTGGCTCTGGCCACGGAGGCCTGCCGCCGCATGGGCTACGAGCCGGTGTTCCGGCAGATCAGCTGGGACGAGAAGGATCTCCTTCTGGAAATCGGCCAGGTGGATTGCCTGTGGGGCTGCTTCTCCATGAACGGACGGGAGAACGCCTATCTCTGGGCCGGCCCCTACCTGTACAGCGATCAGGTGGTGGCCGTCCGCGCCGACAGCGATATCTGCACCCTGGCCGATCTGGCGGACCGCCGCGTGGCGGTGCAGATCAGCTCCAAGGCCGAGAGCATCCTCTCCGACCCCACCGATGCCCGCATCCCCCAGCTCCGCGCCCTGTACTGTCTGGTGGATATGGATCAGGTGGCCACCGCCCTGCGCAAATACTATGTGGATGCCTGCGCCAGCCACGCTGAAGCGCTGGCCGGCGCGCTGGAAAAGGCCGGCGTATCCTACCGCTTTCTGGATGAGCCGCTGCTGCACGCTCAGCTGGGCGTGGCCTTCGCCGCCGGCGGCGACACCGCCCTGCGGGACCTGCTGGCCCAGACGCTGGCAGACATGGAAGCCGACGGCACCACGGAACGCATCGTTGCGTCCTTCGGACTGAACGCCGACACCGCATTGGGGAGGACGACGCCGTGAACAACACCAAACGAACCCGCCTCCAATGGCGGATCGGCTCTATCATCTTCGCCGGCATCCTGCTGTTCCTCCTGACCCTGGACCTGTCCGGCCGGAACGGCCTCAGCCGCACTCAGGCCCTGACGGACAACACGCTGGACACCCTGCGCCGGCAGTGCATCAGCTTCCATAAGCTGGAATCGGCGGACGGCACCAAGAGCCTGTTCCGTCTGGCCGACAGCGTACAGGAGCTCAGCCGCCATCTGGAGCTGGACCCCACCCTGGCCTCCAACGCTTATCTGGAGGACTTCGTGGACGAGATACGGCTCAGCGGCATCGCCCTCCTCAACGCGGACCTGCAGCTGGAGGCCTCCGGCTACACCCGTCAGTACGCGGGCATGCCCTGGCCGGACGGCGCATCCTCCGCCCGGCTGGAGAGTCTCATTGGCTCCGCCAAGATCTACACCCAGCGTATGGAGAAGGACGGCGTCTCCTATGATATCTGCGCCGTGGCGCGGCGGGACGTTCCCGGCGTGGTCATCGGCTTCTACCAGCAGCCCAACGGCCTTCTCGCCGACACGGAGGTCGACATGGCCACCCTGCTCACCGGCCTGCATCTGGACCGCAAGGGCGCCTACCTCATCACCCGTGACGGCGCGGTGCTGGCCTCCGGCAACGCCGGCATCGACGATGACAGCGCCGTGCTGGACTGCCTGAACCGTCTGGAGTACGGCGGCGCCCTGCAACCGTTCCGCTGCGGCGGACATCTGTATTACGGCGCCCGCTCCGCCTGCGAGGATTACGGCCTGTACATCTATTTCCCCGCCTTGTCCGTCTTTTCCTCCACCCTCACCTCCGCCGCAGTGTTCATCGCTCTGTACGGCGGCTTCTGGGTACTGCTGTTCGGCCTCAAGACCCTGGAGCTGTCCGACAGCCAGCGGGAGCTGCGCCGCAGCAACAGCCAGCTGCAAAAGACGGTGAACATGCTCCATTCTCTGGAGAACATCTACTTCACCATTTTCTATGTGGATCTGGAGCTGAACCGCTTCGACACCGTGTTCCTGGCCCCATGGCTGGACGGCTTCCTGCCGGAGGATCTCAGCTACTCCAAGCTGAAGGACCGCTTCACCCATCTGCTGGTGCTGGAGCAGTACCGCGATGAGCTCGACCTCCAGATGAGCAGTGCCGCCATCCGTGAAACACTCCGCCGGGACAACCTCTCCGATGTGCACCGCAGCTTCTACATCGACTATCAGGCCTACCGCGGCGATGCCGTCAACTGGTGCCGCGTCACCGTGACGGCGGTGGACTTCGATGAGGAGGGTACCCCCCTCCACGTTCTGGTGGTACTCCAGGACATCAACCGCGAAAAGACAAAGGAGGCTGAGTATCAGGCCCAGATCATGGAGGAGGCCCAGTCCGCCCGTCTGGCCAACATGGCCAAGAGCGAGTTCCTCCGCCGCATCAGCCACGACATCCGTACCCCCGTCAACGGCATTCAGGGCTACCTGACCATGGCCGCTCAGGCTCCCGATGATATGGAGCTTCAGGCCAGATGCCGCCAGCGGGCCGGCACCGCTCTGAACACCCTGCTGGATCTGGTAAACAACGTTCTGGATATGAGCAAGCTGGAAAGCGGCCAGCTCCAGCTGGAGCATAAGTCCTTCGCTCTGGCGGACATTCTGAATGAGGTCCGCGTCACCAACGAGCCCTACGCCGCCGAGCACGGCATCGCCTACACCGTGGAGTGCCTGTGGGACACCGATAACGCGCCCCGTCTCATCGGCAGTCCCTCCCACCTCCGCCAGATCCTGATGAATCTGGTGAGCAACGCCATCAAGTATGGCCGCAGCGGCGGCTGCATCCGGCTCACCGGCCGCGCGCTCCCCGCCGACGGCGACAGCGCCGTCTACCAGTTCACCTGCGCCGATAACGGCATCGGCATGAGCGAGGAGTTCCAGCAGCACATCTTCGAGCCCTTCATGCAGGAGTCCGACGATGCCCGCACCCGCTATCAGGGCACGGGGCTGGGCCTGTCCATCGTGAAGCGTCTGGTGGAGGCCATGGGCGGCCAGATCACCTTCACCAGCCGGAAGGACGTGGGCACCACCTTCTGCGTCACCCTGCCCTTTGAGATCGACCGCCACTACGCCCCCGACCCCGATGAGGAGGAGACGGAGGGTTCCTCCTGGCTGGAGGGCATCCACGTCCTGCTGGCAGAGGACAACGAGCTGAACATGGAGATCGCCGAGTTCCTGCTGCTGGACCGCGGTGCCTCCGTCACCCGCGCCTGGAACGGCAAGGAGGCGCTGGACGCCTTCACCAACGCGCCGGAGGGCGCCTTTGACGTGATACTCATGGACATCATGATGCCGGTGATGAACGGTCTGGACACCGTGCGGGCCATCCGCGCGCTGGACCGTCCCGACGCTGCGGAGATCCCCATCATCGCCATGTCCGCCAACGCCTTCTCCGATGATATCCAGCAGAGTCTGGACGCCGGCTTCAACGCCCATGTCGCCAAGCCGATAGACGCGTCCCTGCTGGCGCAGACGTTACGAAAATTTGTCCCCCCCCCGTGTCCGTAAGAAGAAAGCATCCGTCCCCCACGCGCAGACTTCCTAAGACGGAGCCGCCATCGGAAGCGTAAAAAGCACGGCATGACGCGAATGCCTCGCGCCATGCCGTGCTTTTCGTTTTCCACATGATGTGCTCATTCCCGGGAATAAAAATTTTTTTGTCGATGAAACATTTCACCATCCCCACGTGTATGTAGTATGAAGGGCCTTTCAGACAGCAAGGAGATCGATCTATGACAGAGCAACAGTTTTCCCCTCTGGCAGAGCGATATATGGATACGGTGTTCCGGGTGGCGTACAGCTATCTGCGCTCCCCCGCCGACGCCGACGATGTGACCCAGGACGTGCTGCTGCAGCTTTACAAAACGGACAAGGCGTTCGATGACGACGCCCATGTGAAGAACTGGCTGATCCGCGTTACGGTCAATCGGTGCAAAAATATACTCCGCGCCCCGTGGCACAGGACGGAGGACATCGCCGACTATGAAAACAGCCTGACCTTTGAGGAGCCTCAGTGTCAGGAGCTGTTTGAGGCGGTGATGGCTCTGGACCGGCGCTACCGCGTGCCGGTGCTGCTGTACTATTACGAGGGCTACCGCCAGAAGGAGATCGCCGGCCTCATGGACATACCGGAGGAAACGGTGCGCACACGGCTGGCCCGTGCCAGAGAAAAGCTGAAGTACATTTTATCGGAGGTGCCGCAGACATGACAGAGCATGAACTTTTCCGAAAAACCTTCTCCACGCTGCACGCCTCCCCCGACACACTGATGGAGGTTCAGAAAGCCATGGAGAACAACAAAAAGACCCATCGCACCCTGCGCAGGGGTGTGGTCATCGCCATCGCCGCCGCCCTGATGCTGACGGTGGCCGCAGCAGCCGGCGTAGTGCATCTCATCAAGGCGGACGTGACTCCCGCCGACGGCGTCAGCGACACCACGCTCCACGCCTTCACCGACGATATGGATGCCTCCGCCCCCACGGTGGAGGGCAACTCCGGTGAGCTCATCACCGTACCGGACATGGAGCGCATCCCCGGCGATGTGGAGACGGTGCAGCGTCTGGTGGGCGATTACCTCAGCAAGCTGGACGCCGGCCTCACCGTTGGCAGCACCACCATCACACTGGGGACGTTCCTCATCGACGAGAGCGGCTGCGGCATCCTGACCTACGCCGTGGACGATCCCGAGGGCGTGTCCTATGAGGAGGCCGGCTACGGCGAGGTCTACGGCCTGCCGCTGGAGCCCCGCATGTACCTGCGCTCCCCCGACTACCAGCAGGGCGGCAGCATCAATGTCAAGCTCCACGTGGACAAGACCACCAGCACCGCCACCCATCTGGACGTGGTGGCCTACTTTGCCGCCGGCGAGACGTATCAGAAGGGCGACAACCTCTACTTCACCGTCTACGACGGCGGCGCGGAGGGCAAGGAGCCCTACGCCGTGGCCATCCAGCCCCGCACCTACGCCCCTGTCCGGACCTTCACCGCCGCCAACGGCGAAACGGCCCGCATCTCCGCCGTGGGCATCACCATGGACAATGCCTCCCCCGCGCAGGAGCTGACCGTCCAGGAGCTGACCCTGCACTATGCCGACGGCACCTCCTATGTGGTGAGCAGCGACAGCCAGAACCTGATGAACTGGGTGCTGGGCTACATCTACGGCGACGGCGAGACCGCCCCCTTCGCTCACGCGGTATACATCTTCAACCGCATGGTGGATGTGGACACCGTTACCTCCGTGTCCCTCGACGGCCGCTGGTTCGACTTCACCGCCGAGCAGCATATCCCCGTGCAGCTGACCTACCTGCCCTGACCCCCTGCGTACCCCCTGCGTACCCCCTGCGGAGCGGCTTTTGCCGCTCCGCTTTTCTTTTTCCATTTCCCTATTGACAAGATAGGCTATTCGTCCTATAATCCCCAGTAGATTAGTAGGTAAATTGTACACAGGAGGCAACGAACATGCAAAAACCGCTTCTTACCATAGAAAACCTGCACGCCGGCGTCGAGGGCAAGGAGATCCTCCGCGGCGTGGACCTCACCATCGGCGCAGGGGAGACCCACGTCCTGATGGGCCCCAACGGCACCGGCAAGTCCACCCTTGGCTGCGCCATCACCGGCAGTCCCGCCTATACCGTCACCGCCGGCCGCATCCTGTTTGACGGCGAGGACATCACCCAGCTTCCCGTCAACGAGCGTGCCAGACGCGGCATTTTTCTGTCCTTCCAGAACCCGCTGGAGGTCCCCGGCGTCACCCTCAGCGCCTTCATCCGCACGGCGCTGGAGCAAAAGACCGGCAGCCGCCTGCGCCTGTGGGACTTCAAGAAAAAGCTGAAGGACGCCATGGCCCTGCTGGATATGGACGAGAGCTACGCCGACCGCGACCTGAACGTGGGCTTCTCCGGCGGTGAGAAGAAGAAGGCCGAGATATTGCAGATGCTGATGCTGGAGCCCCGCCTGGCCATTCTGGACGAGACGGACTCCGGCCTGGACGTGGACGCGGTACGCACCGTGTCCCACGGCGTCCGCCTCTACCGCGAGCGGCAGCATGGCGCGCTGCTCATCATCACCCACAGCACCCGCATTCTGGAATCCCTGCCGGTGGACGCCGCCCACGTCATGGAAAACGGCGTCATCGTAAAGAACGGCGGGCCGGAGCTGGTGGACACCATCAACGAAAAGGGCTTCACCGGCCTTCAGCAGCAGTGAACGGAGGTGCCGTCATGCGCGAAAAGACCTATGTAGACGACATCGACCGCAGCGTATACGACATCCGGGACGCAGAGCACGATGCCTACCGCATGGAGGCGGGCCTGACCCCCGCCATCGTGGAAAAGCTGTCTCAGGAGAAGAACGACCCCGTCTGGATGCAGCAGTTCCGTCTCCACTCCCTGCAAATTTACAACGAGACACCGCTGCCGGACTGGGGCCCGTCGCTGGCGGGTCTGGACATGGACCATATCGCCACCTACGTCCGGCCCAACACAAAAATGCAGAACGACTGGAAAAACGTGCCTCAGGACATCAAGGATACCTTTGAGCGTCTGGGCATTCCCGAGGCGGAGCGCAAGTCTCTGGCCGGCGTGGGCGCCCAGTACGATTCCGAGCTGGTGTACCACAATGTCCGCGCCGAGGTGGCGGCTCAGGGCGTGGTCTATACCGACATGGAGAGCGCGCTCCACGGCGAGTACGCCGACATGGTGCGCAAGTACTTTATGAAGCTGGTGCCCCCCACCGACCACAAGTTCGCCGCGCTCCACGGCGCGGTGTGGTCCGGCGGCTCCTTCGTGTACGTCCCCAGGGGCGTGCAGGTGTCCATCCCTCTCCAGTCCTACTTCCGGCTGAACGCCAAGGGCGCCGGCCAGTTCGAGCACACCCTCATCATCGTGGACGAGGGGGCCAGCCTCCACTTCATCGAGGGCTGCTCCGCCCCCAAGTACAACGTGGCCAACCTCCACGCCGGCTGCGTGGAGCTGTACGTCAGGAAGAACGCCAAGCTGCGCTATTCCACCATCGAAAACTGGTCCAAGAACATGTATAACCTCAACACCAAGCGGGCGCTGGTAGAGAAAGGCGGCGTCATCGAGTGGGTGTCCGGCTCCTTCGGCTCCCACACCGGCTGTCTCTACCCCATGAGCGTCCTGAAGGGCGACGGCTCCCGCATGACGTTCACCGGCGTCACCTTCGCCGGCGCGGGGCAGGATCTGGACACCGGCGCCAAGGTGGTCCACATCGGCAAAAATACCAGTTCGTATATGAACACCCGCTCCATCAGCAAGAGCGGCGGCGTCAGCACCTTCCGCAGCAGCGTGGTGGTGGAAAAAACCGCCAGGGGCGCCAAGTCCTCGGTATCCTGTCAGTCCCTGATGCTGGATTCGGAGTCCCGCTCCGACACCATCCCCGCCATGGATGTCCGCACCCGTGACGCCGCCATCGGCCACGAGGCCCGCATCGGCAGCATCAGCGGCGACGCCGTGTTCTATCTCATGAGCCGCGGCCTGACGGAGGAGGACGCCCGGGCCCTGATCGTCAGCGGCTTTGCCGACAACGTCTCCAAGGAGCTGCCGGTGGAATACGCCGTGGAGATGAACAACCTCATCCGCCTTGAGATGAAGGGCAGCATCGGCTAAGCGGGAAAGGAGTCTGTAAATGGAAACGATTCTGGTAAATAAACTGCCCACCCGCACCTGGAACCGGCTGGGCGTCAACGAAACGGCCCTCCTCTGGGACGAAGCGGGCGCCGTGGACGGCGGCACGGAGGTGCTGTCCGCCGACGGACGGCTGGAGCTGTCCGCCGATGCCCCCTACGCCCGCAGAACGGTGGAGATCACCGCCGCCCGGGGCCAGCGCGTCACCGTGTACGAGATGTTCCGCGGCGGCGATCACCTCCATGTCCGGACGGTGCTGCGGCCCGAAAGGGGCGCGGTCATCCGTCTGGTGCAGGTGCAGGTCATGGATGAGCACGCCGTCCTGCGCAGCGAGGTCTCGGCCCACTGTCCGGAGGGCAGCTCCGTGGAGCTGTACCGTCTGCTTCCCGGCCGGGGCGACACCTACGCCGACGACCGGCTGACGCTGGCCGACGGTGCGTCCCTGAAGGCCGCCATGGGCTATCTGGGCCGGAAGCAGCAGGTCATCGACCTGAATCTGGCCGTGGACCATGTGGGCCGGAACACCCGCAGCGACATCGACGTGTCCGGCGCTCTGTCCGACAGCGCCAAAAAGGTGTTCCGCGGCACCATCGACTTCAAGAACGGCTCCGCCGGCTCCACCGGCAGCGAGCAGGAGACGGTGCTGCTGCTGGGCGATGATGTGGTGAACAGGACCGTGCCCCTGATCCTCTGCGCCGAGGAAAACGTGGAGGGCACCCACGGCGCCACCATCGGCGCGCTGGATGACGACACCCTGTTTTACCTTGAGAGCCGCGGCTTCGACCGCGATGCGGCGGAACGCCTGATGGCCCGTGCCGCCGTGGAGCGTCTGGCCCATGCTCTGGGCGACGACGCCACCGCCGAGGCGGTGCAGCATGAATTGAACGGAGGTATGTGACATGACCAACGCCTATCGAAAGGATTTCCCCCTGCTGATGGCGCAGGACATCGCCTATCTGGACAACGCGGCCACGGCCCAGCGGCCCCAGTGCGTGCTGGACGCGGTGAACCGCTTTTACTGCGAGCAGAACGCCAACCCCCTGCGGGGCCTGTACCCCCTGAGCGTGGCGGCCACCGATGCCTATGAGAACGCCCGGGCCGCTGTGCGCCGCTTCCTCAATGCCGGAAGCACGTCGGAGATCGTGTTCACCCGCAACACCACCGAGGGTCTGAATCTGGCGGCATACAGCTACGGTCTCAGCCATATCAGGGCCGGTGACGAGGTGGTGGTCTCCATTCTGGAGCATCACAGCGACCTGCTGCCCTGGCAGATGGTGTGCCGCCAGACCGGCGCGGCATTGAAGTTTCTGGAGTGTGAGCCTGACGGCAGTCTGGACCTGAACAGGGCCGAGGCCGTCATTACCGACAAGACGAAGCTGGTGGCCGTGACCCACGTCTCCAATGTCATCGGCCGCGTCAACCCCATCCGACAGCTGGCCGACATCGCTCACCGGCACGGCGCGGTCATCGTGGTGGACGGCGCCCAGAGCACGCCCCACATCCCTGTGGACGTGCAGGCGCTGGACGCGGATTTCCTGGCCTTCTCCGGCCATAAGGTCTACGGCCCCATGGGCATCGGCGTGCTGTACGGCAAGCGTGCCCTGCTGGAGGAGATGCCCCCCTTCCTCACCGGCGGCGAGATGATCGAGTCTGTTACCCGTGAGGGCGCGGTGTTTGCCGAGCTGCCCCATAAATTCGAGGCCGGCACCGTCAACGCCGCCGGCGCGGCGGGGCTCCGCGCCGCCATTGAGTATGTGAAGTCCGTGGGCTTCGACGCCATGCACCGGCAGGAGCTGGCCCTGACGCAGCGGACGCTGGCCGGCATGGCCGATATGCCCCATATCCACGTCATCGGCTCCGACAGGGCCGAGGAGCATAACGGCATCGTCACCTTCACCGTGGAGGGCGTCCACCCCCACGATGTCAGCGAAATTCTGGCCTGCGACGGTGTGGATGTCCGCGCCGGACACCACTGCGCCCAGCCGCTGCTGCAGCATCTGGGATACAGCGCCACGGTGCGGGCCAGCTTCGCCTTCTACAACACGGAAAACGAGGTGGACCGCCTGCTGCAGAGCCTGTCCACCATCAGGGAGCGTATGGGCTATGGAAACTAACCGCTTTTATAACGAGATCCTGACGGAGCACAACCTCCATCCGGAGTTCAAGCACGACCTGCCGGATGCGGACATCGAGCTGGCCGGCGTCAACCCCAGCTGCGGCGATGAGATCCGCCTGAAGCTCAAGACCGACGGCCAGACCATCACCGATGGGGCCTTCGTGGGCAGCGGCTGCGCCGTGTCCCAGGCGTCGGCGGACATCATGCTGGGCATGGTCATCGGACGCCCGCAGGATGAGGCGCTCCGCCTCTGTGAGCTGTTCCAGAAGATGATCCGCGGCGAGGCCTCGGAGGATGAGATCGACCAGCTGGAGGAGGCCGGCGCTCTGCGTGACGTGGCCCACATGCCGGCGCGGGTAAAGTGCGCCATGCTGGGCTGGCGGACGCTGAACGAGGCCCTCCGCAGCAAACATGACAAGCCAAATTCCTGACGTGATCGTTTCTCCCCCAACAGGACAAGGGGCGGATATGCGTTTTTCGCATATCCGCCCCTTGTCCTGTTCTGCTTTTCCCCGTTCTCCCGATTTTTCCTGACAAATCGGGAGGATTTTTTTAATTCTTCATCATGCGCTGCGCAAACTGCGCCGCCTCGTCGGCGATGTGGGGCAGCTTCACAAGGCTCCCTCTCTCGTTGGCCGTCTCCAGCAGGCAGAAGTGGGGCGGCAGGAAGAAGGATTTGTTCATATTCAGTGCCGAGATCAGCTGCCGTGCCAGCAGGTCGCCGCCGGAATAGCCGGACACCACCAGCCCGAACAAACGCTTGTCGTAAAAGCGATTCTGGCGGAACAGCGCCGTCATCCGGTTGACGCAGGCCGTGAGATTGGCGGCCAGCGCATCGTTATAATTGGCGCACAGCATCACCAGCGCGTCGCACCGCCGGATGGCGGGATACACCTCCTCCACCATGGGCCCGCCGTAGAAGCAGCCGCCCTGCTCGCCGAAGTGGAGACAGGCGGTGTAGCTGCATCCGTTGCAATCCGCCATGGTGCCGTTGCGCAGGCAGATCTCCTCCACTGTCACCGTGTCCGGCAGGGCGCTTTTCACCAGCTCCCACAGCGCCAGCGTGTTGGAGGTGCTGCGCTGGGAGGCGTGGAGCGCCAGGATGTGCCGGATGGGGGCGGGCTTTTCCCAGTCCGCCAGACGCCCGATGAGCTCGGCCACGGCGGCGTGAAAGGCTGTGACCTCATCGGTGCCGCCGATCTGGGCCTGGGTGCGGAAGTTCCGCAGGGAGCCAGTGGCCTCCACCAGCGGCCGCCCCAGAAAGGCGCAGCCGGACTGGTTGGCGGCGAACACCATGTCCCGCGCCACGTCCTTTGTGTAAAACTCCCCCACGCCGGTGACCACCAGGCCCGCCACGCAGCCACGCAGCAGCGTGGTGCTGCGGCGCAGGCGGGAGAGCATCCGGTAATACGCCTCGCTGCAGCCGCCCTCATCCAGCGCCACGGCAAACAGCAGCCGCTGCCCCGTCAGGCTCTCCAGCCCCGCATCAGGATCGCGGAACACGCTGCCCTCTGGCAGCAGGGGCTCCAGCAGCTCCCGCAGGGGCGGGCTGTACCGGTTCTCCGGCAATAACACCGTCAGCATGGCCCGCACCTCCTCAGTCGATGGCGCGCAGCCGCGCCGCCGTCTCCGCCAGCCGCGCTTCCAGTGCCGGCGGCAGGGTCAGATGCTCCGTCTCGATGGCGCCGTCCGGTGTCAGCCGGTTGCGGCAGCCCATGAAAATATCGTCCATATACACGGAGGAGTAGTGCCACTCCCGCCGCAGCAGGGCCAGCAGACTCAGCGCACCGGAGCTGAGGGCCGGGGCCACGTAGGGCTTGAAGCCCAGCTTCCGCATCTCCAGATTGGCGTGGGCCACCCGCTCCGTCAGTTCACGGGAGAGGGCATCGTCATAGCGGTCGATGGAATTGGCCAGCACCAGATCCTCCCCGTGGGGTCCGAAGGCGCGGCCCTCCGTGAGGTAGGCGGCAAAGCGGGGGTCCTTGCGGGCGAAGTACAGCGCTCTTGCGTGCATGACGCCCAGGCCGAAGCCCCGCACCTGACAGGGCCGCAGGCCCGTACCGTCCGGCCCGCCGCCCGCCCGCAGCACCGCGCGGCACAGGGGGTCCACCGGATCGCTGACCACGCAGAACAGGCCCTGATACCCCCTGTCCCGCGCCATGCGGGCGTAGGATGCCGCCAGCTCACGGTTCAGGCCGTACTGGGCCATGCGCACGTCGCCGCCGGTGACGGAGGTGTCCGGCACCATGCGGGAGGCGCAGAACAGGAACACGTCCCCGTCAAACAGCTGCTCCGGCGAGATGATCTCCACCGGCGGCAGGGCCGCGCCGGAGGGCGGCTGGATCTGGTTCAGCTCGAACTCCCAGCGCAGGGCCGCATTCTCCCGCACATCGCAGATGCCCATGGACGAGATGGCATCCCCGCCCATGAGCCGCAGGCCCAGCAGCAGGGTGCTGCCCACATCGCCCAGGGCCAGCAGGTTCACGCGCACTTTTTCCGGCAGGGCCAGACACCCAGCCGTAACCTTGTTGAAAAGCTCCATGGTCGTTCTCCTCTCGTATCCATTCGTATCAGTCGCCGGGGCGCATCCGCTTCAGCACCTCGATGTCCCCCTCCAGACAGGCGGAGGCGGCACGGCTGGCATCGTAGGCGATGCAGCCGCCCTTATCAGGGCACAGGGGCAGGATCACCGCCTCGCCCAGACGGTTCAGCGTCAGGGTGCGGGCGTACAGGCTGCGGAACTCCGTTTCCAGCGCCAGCAGGATGTCCCGCGCGTTTTCCAGGCAGCAAAGGCTCAGTTCCCACGCGGTACGGCCGTCCATGGGGCCGAATTCCGGCGAGGCGTAGGGCAGGATGCGGTTCACCGAGGGCTGCAGTCCGCCGGACAGCGGCTCGGCGCGGCGGACGGTGTCGCCGCCGATGAAGGGATACAGCGTGGATTCCACAAACCGCATCCGCAGGTTGGGCAGGTAGTAGATGCCGTCCACCGGATAACCCAACTGCTCCATGAGGTCGCGGCCCATGCCGGTGAGGTAGCCCACCAGCACCTGGTGTACCGGTGTATGGGTCTCCTCCAGCAGGGGAGCCAGGCGGCGGATGCGCTTGCCGTCGTGGAGCATGTCGTCCACCAGAATGACGGGGCGGTCAAAGGCGCGGATGGTGCGGACCTGATCCGGCAGCGGCGAGTAATCGGGATAGGCTTCGATGGAATAGGTACTGAGGTCCGCCTCGTAGACCTTGTCGGTGCGCAGGGTCTTGGTAACGGTGTTGGGCACCGCCACGCCGCGCAGCAGCTTGCCGTAGGGCACGCAGATGTCGGGGCCCAGCACGCGGGGCGTCGTGGGCTCCGCCGGCACGCTGTTGCACCGGGTGATGCGCTGGAGCAGGCGGTGGTAGATGACGCCGGCAGACAGGCTCAGCACCAGAGAGCCGGGCTGGAGCCGCGTCAGCATGCTCTGCAGGCGGCGGTGAGCCTCGGCGATGGCGGCCTGCACCCGCGGCGACGTGCTGAGGGGGGCTTTGATGGCCGTCTCCACGTTGCGGCTCAGGACGATGGGGCAGCGCATGTCCACGCCCAGGACGTCGCAGCCCTCCCGATGCTGGACAGGCACGAAGCCCTGAAGCTGCGCCAGCTGGCGGCCATAGCCGGAAACGGCGCCCTCCAGCGGGCAGTACAGCGCGTAGGTATATTCGCGGCTGAGAGCGGTGGTCAGCACCTCTGTCAGCAGCAGCTGGCCGAAGTCCAGCTGCCGGTCGCCCCGGGGAACGAACAGGCCGCTGACCAGCAGGGTGCGGCCGCCGGCATTCTGCCGGACCACGGCGCTGAGGGCGGCATCGTTCAGGCGGGCAAACAGGTGCTGGGAGTCCAGGCAGCGGTAGGACGCCGCGCCCAGCACATGGCCGCTGACGCCGTCGGTCAGCAGCAGCAGCTCGTCGCCGCTGGCGCGGAGACGCTCCAGCATGGGGCCGCCGTCATCGGGGAAGATCTGGCGCAGCAGCTGCTCCGTCCGGCTCTCCGGCGCGGGGCAGGGCAGGAAGGCCAGATCCTCTGTCCGCAGCACCGGCTTATCCTGGGGTTCCCGCAGGTACAGGCCCCTGCGGTAGATGAACTCCTGAGCCATGGGGTCGATAAGGTTGGACACGTCGCGGTTGGCGTCCACCGCCTCGCGGATGCGGGTGGAGCTGATCTCCTCCAGCTGGGGCGGCAGCGTCAGCTCCAGCACATGGCCGGTGATGCAGGTGTAATCCGCCGGTGCGGCGTCCGGCTCGGTGCGGCGGAAGATCACGTGGTCGAAGGTGTGGATGGAGTCCGGCTGCGGCGGCTTGCGGTAGGAGGAGGCGTTGGCCACCACGTCGCTGCCCACCACGATGGAGACGCCGCGGTCCGGAAACGCCTGACGCAGCTGCCGCAGGTTGGCGGGGTTGGCGATGTTCACCGGAAAATCCTCGGGGAAGATGTGGACGTGGAACTCGTTGGCCACGGACATGGCCGCGATGCGGCGGCGGATACGGGTGGGCTGGGTCCGCTTGGACCATGAGAATTCATCGATGGCCAGCAGCACCTCAAACCCCGCGTCGCGGATGGCGCGGACGATGCCCTTATGAGACAGGGTGAAGGGGTCAAAGGTGCCGGGGAAGAAGGCGATGGGACGGGGCGAGCCGAAATCAAAGCCCTCGCGAAACAGCTGTTCCTCCGTCATGAAGCGGTAGAGCCGCCCCAGCATGGCGGCACGGTAGTAAAATGTGAGGCCGTGATCCGGCTCCTCGTCGTAGGCGGCCAGCAGCTTCCGCTCCGTCAGCACGAAGGCGCGGCATTTCTCGTGGTCGCCCAGCTCCGCGGAGCCGAACACCCTGCGGCCCAGGACGTACAGCGCCTCCTGCCGCACGGCGTCGTCGATGCCGTACAGACCCCGCATCAGCATGCCCAGCAGCCGCTGACGGCGGCGGCGATAGGCTTCGTCCGCCTCGGGAAAGCGGGTGCGATAGGTGTCGTAGGCCTCGTAGACCACGCCCACGGTATCCAGCACCGAGGCGGCCACGCGGCTGTCGGCGGCGCTGAGGTTCACCCAGAGGTCGTCCAGCAGCTCATCCAGCTCGGCAGGGGGGAGCCACAGCATGAAGCGGCCCAGATAGTCAGGGATATACTTGGTGAACTCCTGCTGCCCCAGCTCCAGGCCGCGGCACAGCTCCACCGCCACCTCGTTGCGCTGGTCCGCCGTCAGGCGGGGCGCCAGCTCCAGCAGGGCATTACCGGCACTATGGCGCACGGTGACGCGGTCGCTGACCTTGATGAGGTTGGAGAGGTGGGTGGCGATGTGGAGGACAGGGCTGGCGCCGCTGCGGGCAAAATCCGTCAGCAGGCGGATATTGGCCTGCTTGGTGAGCCACGGCGTGGCGGTCTTGAGGTTGTCCAGAAAGATCTCGGACACGGCGTCATCCGCCAGGATGACGGGGGTGCCGCCGGACAGCACGTCCTCCCGCAGCAGGCGCAGGGTGCTGCTGCCGTCGCAGGAGATGTGCTCCAGCGCCCGCAGGGGCGCGGCGGAGCGGGGCGACAGCCGGTGCAGCCGGTCCAGCAGCAGCACGGCGGCGGTGCGTACCTCCACTGAGTCGTGGGTGGACAGCTCCTGAGCGAAGTGCAGCAGCAGGGCCGTGTGGCGGCGGGAATAGGCTGCCGCAGGCAGAGCCGCCGTCGTGTCCAGCAGCTGGAAGGCCACGGTGTCCGCCACCTGTTCAGGGTGGCGATAGTAGGCAAAGAGGGGAGAGAGGAACCGCTCCTCCCGTCCCGCGCTGTGCTGCAGAAGGGAGTTAACGGCGAATTTCAGGGTATAGCCGATCCAGCGGCGGTGCTGGGGCATCAGCTTGTGGTCGGGGTAGATGATCTTCTCCAGATACAGCTTCCACTGGTCCAGATCGGTGATGGCGCGGGGGTCGGGGCGGCTGCCCGCAGGGCGCTCCTTGGCGTAGCCCGCGTGGAAGCCGCCGATGATCTCGCCCAGCAGCGCCGCCGCCTGACGGCGGATGTCACCCTCGCGGTGCATCAGCAGCTCGTAGAGAAAGGCCAGCGTCTGGACCTTCTGGGGGATGTGGAGATACAGGGAGTAGGACTCGAACACGCCCAGATAGGCGCGGAGGCGGCGCCAGTTGGTCTCGCCCCGGGCCAGCTCCAGCAGTTGGGCGAAGCTGCGCTGGCCGGTGAGACGGCTCATCAGCTCCATGTTGTGGCCCACGCACTGCATGGTCAGGGCGTGGAGAGCCTCCTCGTCGGTCATGAGGGCCGTCTGCTTCTGCGGGTGGGGCGGCGTGTCATGGCCCTGCAGCGTCACGTCCACGCCCTTGTCGGCCATGAACTGCTCGAAATCCCGCAGGCGGGCGTAGACCCGCATGTAGCGCTGCCGCTTGGCATCGTCTACGGCGTCCAGTTTCGATAGGATCACGTCGAAAGCCTCCGACAGGGAGGAGATGCGGGTGATCTCCCGCCCATCGGGGCCTACGCTCTGCTTGACGCGGAAGTCCGCGTAGATCAGCAGCAGCGACTCCACAGACAGGTAGTCCGGCTCCAGATCCCAGACGGAGTGGTTGGCGGCCACGTGGCCAATGTCGGTGAGACGGCGGCGGCGGAACCATAGGTCCGTATAGTAATAGTGCAGGTAGGGCACCCGCTCCCCGGGACGGCAGCCGAATTTGCCGATATCGTGTCCGGCGGCGCTGCCGGACACCAGCGCCAGATCCACGGGGATACCGGCGCGGTGCAGGGCGCGGCCCGCCGTCATGGCCACGTGGTGGACACCGGCGATGTGCTCCAGTGTGCGGTAGGGCGTAGCCTCCAGCCCCAGACGCATCAGCTCATAGACGTACTCCCGCTTCCAACAGCGCAGCATCTGGACGTAGCTGACGGCGCAGGCGCTGCCGGACAGCTCCGCCTCCGTCAGGAGCCGGAACGTCCAGGCGGGGTTCGGCGGCAGCACCTCGTTCTCCGCGGCGAACAGCACCTGCAGCACCGACAGGAAAAACACGGCTCCGGGGCCGAAGGGCTCCGGCGTGTCCCGCTCCGGATACAGCAGGCGGCGGGCAAAGTCGTAGGTATAGGCCAGCCAGCCCTGCTGCGGCGCAGCTCCGCCGCTGAGAGCGTCCAGCTCCGGACGGCACAGGGCCAGCACGTCGGCGCAGCGCAGGCGCCGCCCCTGAAACAGGGGGACAAAGCGCTGCATATAGCCCTCCGTCTCCAGACGGCGGGCAAACGACTCTCCCTGGGGCAGCCAGTCCGCCGCAGGGCGGCCGGTAAGGCGGCGGCGCAGGGCGCTGTTCATCTGACGTATGCGTTTTTTCGTCATAGAGATCCCTCCCGCTTTCAGACGCCGCGCAGACAGAGGCGGCGTATGGGAATGGTGATATTGTATGCCATGGGCCGCCGCGCTGTCAACATTTTCGGCGGCAATCTTAGTCGGGCCTTAATGCTTTGTTCATATTCCGTTCACATTTGCATAGGGCCGCCATGGTAAGATGGAATCAAGCATCTGACGACGCTTTTTCACAAATTCTGCGGAACATTTTTCCGCGGTGCGCCGTCATACATGTATGTGGAATACTGCGGCGCACCGCAGAGGAAAGGCAAAGGAGATAACACCATGAAGAAAGCTGCTTTCATTCTGGCGCTGGCCATGCTGCTGGGCGTGGCCGCCGGCTGCGGTCAGAGCGCCGGCGAAGCATCCGTGCAATCCGTCTCCATGATCTGCGGGCTGGGCTCCGCCGGTATGACGGACCGTTTTGCCGGCGTGGTCAGCGCGCTGGGCGAGACCAACATCAAAAAGGACGACTCCATGACCATCGGCGAGATCAAGGTCAAGGCGGGCGACGCCGTCAACGTGGGCGACGTGCTGTTCACCTATGATATGAGCCAGCTTGAAATCGATTTAGAGGATGCCCAACTGTCTTTGGAGGAGCTGAAGTCTCAGCTGGAAACACAGCAGGAAGAGAAGAAGCAGGCGGAGGACGCGCTGGACGAAACCACGGATGACACCGAGCGCCGTCGGCTGCTGCTGGACATTCGGGGCTATAACAACGAGATGCAGAAAACCAACCGCAGCATCGCCGAAAAGAACCGCGACATCGAGAAGCTGCAGAAGAACATGCAGAACAGCTCCGTGAAGGCGGAGGTGGCCGGCGAGGTCAAGAGCGTCAACGCCAACGGCAGCACCGACAGCAACGGCAATCCCCTGCCCCTGATCTCCATCGTGCAGACCGGCGGCTACCGCGTGAAGGGCTACGTCAACGAGAACAACGCATCGGTGCTCAGCGAGGGCATCAGCGTCATCATCCGCTCCCGTGTCAGCGACCAGACGTGGCAGGGCACCATCTCCAGCATCGACTGGAACAACCCCGCCCAGAGCAGCAGCAACTATTACGACAGCGGCAGCAGCGACACCGGTAACTCCAGCAAATACCCGTTCTATGTGGAGCTCAGCAGCAGCGATGGGCTGCTGATGGGCCAGCACGTGTACATCGAGCCGGATCTGGGACAGGGCGCACAGGACGCCAACACCATCCACCTGCCGGCCTACTTTATCAACGACGCGGACTCCTCCCCCTGGGTGTGGGCCCAGAGCAGCAGCGGCAAGCTGGAAAAGCGCAGTGTGACGCTGGGGGAGCATGACGCGGAGCTGGACACCTACGTCGTCACCGACGGGCTGACGGCGTCGGACTACATCGCCTTCCCCGACGAGACGCTGAAGGCCGGCATGACCTGCGTGCCCTACGACGAGAGTACCTTCGATCCCGATAGCAGCAGCAGCGGCATGACGGACGGCAGCATGACGGACGGCAGCATGGCGGACGGCGGCATGGCGGACGGCGGCATGGCGGACGGCGGCATGGCGGATATGTCCGGCGCGGATAACGGCGGCGACGTGACCGCGCCCGCTGCGGACGGCGCCGTCACGGACGCACCGGTGGAGGGCTGAGTATGATCCTGGAAATGCACGACATCTGCAAGGACTACCCCATGGGAAAATCCGTGAACCACATTCTCAAGCACATCGACCTTGAGGTGGAGGAGGGGGAGTATCTTGCCATCATGGGGCCTTCCGGCAGCGGTAAGACCACGCTGATGAACCTGATCGGGTGCCTGGACGTGCCCACCAGCGGCAGCTACCTGCTGAACGGGCAGGATATCACCAAGTGCAGTCCCAAGCAGCTGGCGGAGGTGCGGAACAAGGAGCTGGGCTTCGTGTTCCAGTCCTTCAACCTGCTGCCCAAGCTGACAGCGGTGGAGAATGTGGCGCTGCCCCTGCTGTACGGCGGGGTGAAGAAGGCGGAGCGGCTGGAGCGTGCCCGTCAGGCGCTGGAGACGGTGGGCCTGTCCGACCGCGTGGATCACCGGCCGGATCAGCTGTCCGGCGGACAGTGCCAGCGCGTGGCCATCGCCCGGGCCATCGTGGGAAGGCCCAAGCTGCTGCTGGCTGACGAGCCCACCGGCGCGCTGGATTCCGCCAGCGGCGCACAGGTGATGGATCTGTTCCAGCAGCTGCACCAGAGCGGCTCCACCATCATCATGATCACCCACGATCAGGGCATCGCACAGCATGCCCACACCATTATGAACATTCGCGACGGTGTGCTGTCAGGAGGTGCGTTCCATGAGTAAATCCCTGAAAAAGACGCTGCTGATCGTGGGCATTGCCGCAGCCGTGTGCGCCGCCGTATGGGGCGGCCTGACGCTGGCGCGGAACGCCCAGCGCGGCGACGTGAAGGTGTTCGACGTGCCCAGCTTCGCCATGACCGACTACTGGGGCGACACCGCCAACACCAGCGGCACGGTGAGCACGGATAAATTGCAGAAGATCTACCTCTCCCAGAGCCAGACGGTGAGTCAGGTGTACGTGAAAGAGGGACAGAATGTAAAGAAGGGCGACAAGCTGCTGGCCTACGACACCACGCTGTCTCAGGCGGAGGTGGAGGGCGCCCAGATCCAGCTGGAGCGCATGCAGCTGGAGCTGGAAACAGCCAAGAATAACCTGTCCCTGTACCGCAAGGCGGAGAACCGCGAGGAGCTGCAGAAGGAATATGACCGCGTGGCCGCCATTCTGGAGAAGCTGCGCTCCCAGCAGGACCAGCTGGCCGGACGGGGCTCCCCCGTGAAGCAGGGCCGTCTGGGCGACAGCCTTGGCCAGAGCAAGGATAAGCCCCTGTACTACCAGTGGCTGGAGGATACCCGCACCAAGGAGTACTACCTGACGGACGAAATCATCCGGAACGACATCCTGCCCAAGAGCCGGAACAGCGCCTACGTGGTGCTGGTGACCCGTGCGGGCAACGTGAACAACGGCGCCATCACCTGCTACGGCATGTACATCGTGGCCGAGGACACGGAGACGCCGGTGAAGCTGAAGGTGATGAACGACCTGCCCGCCTATCAGGACGGCTACGTGACCCCCACCACCGCGGAGATCAAGGACCGCGAGGAGCAGCTGGCCACCATCGAGAAGCTGCTGAACGAGTCCCTGACCAAGGAAGAGCTGAAGTCCCTCATCGCCACCACGGAAAAGCAGGTCTACGACGGCCAGCGCTCCGTGAAGCAGGCTCAGATCGGGCTGGACAAGAAAAAGAAGGAGCTGGGCGACGGCACCGTATACAGCGAGATCGACGGCGTGGTCAAGGCCGTGCGGCCGGCGGACGAGGCCTATAACAACAGCGAGCCTGTGGTGGAGGTCTCCGGCGGCGGCGGCTATTACATCACCGGCGCACTGGGCGAGCTGGACCTGGGTAAGGTGAAGCTCGGCGACACGGTGGACATCAGCAGCTGGATGACCGGCGCCAGTTGTCAGGGTGAGATCGTGGAGATCAGCGACTTCCCCACGGACAACAGCAGCAGCTGGGGCGACGGCAACAGCAATGTGTCCTATTACCCCTTTAAGGTATTCGTCTCCGAGGACGCCAACCTGCAGCCCGGAGACTATGTGGATATGTCCTATCAGAAGACCGTCACCACCGACGGCAATACCATCTATCTCCAGACCATGTTCATCCGCACGGAGAACGGCAAGAGCTACGTAATGGCCCGCGGCGACAACGGCAGGCTGGAGAAGCGCTGGGTCCAGACGGGACGCGACCTGTGGGGAAGCTACACCCAGATCCGCGGCGGACTGTCTCTGGAGGACTATGTGGCGTTCCCCTACGGGAAGGACGTGCGGGAGGGCGCCGCCACGGTGGAAGCCAACGCCGACGAGCTGTACAACGGACTGTAAGGAGGGCGAAGCGATGTTAGAAAATATCAATCTCGCCTTTCAGGGCGTGTGGAGCCACAAGATGCGGTCGTTCCTGACCATGCTGGGCATCATCATCGGTATCGCGGCCATCATCACCATCGTATCCACCATTCAAGGCACCAACGAGCAGATCAAGCAGAACCTCATCGGCGCCGGCAACAACGTGGTCCGCGTGCAGCTGACCCAGGACGGCAATGAGATAAGCCTGGACTACTCCGACATTCCCCAGGGCGTCAGCACCATCACGGAGGACATGCGCAGCGAGATGAGCCAGCTGGGCAGCGTGGCGGATGTGTCCCTGTACCACCAGCGGCAGTGGCCCGACGGCGTGTACGTGGGCGATACTTCCTTCAGCGGCAGTCTGTACGGCATCGACAGCCACTTCCTGTCTGCGGCGGACTACGCCGTCAACTACGGCCGATCCTTCGTGGAGTCGGACTTCGCCAGCTGCCGGAAAGTGGCGCTCATCGACACCAAGAGCGCCCAGAGCCTGTTTCAGGGCGAGAATCCCATCGGCGGCACTCTGGAGATCAGCGGCGAGCCCTTCACCGTGGTGGGCGTGGTGTCCTCCCGCGTGTCCTCGGAGCCGGTCATCAACAACATCAATGACTACTACATGTACTCCGGCAGTACCTCCGGCACCATCTTCATCCCCGACAGCTGCTGGCCCATCGTCTATCGTTACGATGAGCCCCAGTATGCGGCGGTGCGGGCGGTGTCCACCAACGACATGACCACCGCCGGCAACAACGTGGCGGAATACCTCAACAGCCACGTTATCTCCGGCGACACCTACAAGTACCAGTCCAAGGACCTGCTGCAGCAGGCCAGCCAGCTGCAGAGCCTGTCCGAGAGCTCCAACCGGCAGCTCATCTGGATCGCCGCCATCTCCCTGGTGGTGGGCGGCATCGGCGTCATGAACATCATGCTGGTGTCTGTGACGGAGCGTACCCGCGAGATCGGCCTGAAGATCGCCATCGGCGCGCAGCAGAGCCGTATCCGCTGGCAGTTCCTGACGGAGGCCGCCGTGCTCACCAGCATGGGCGGCATCCTGGGCGTGGCCTGCGGCATCGGCCTGGCGGAGATGATGTCCCACATCATGGGCACACCGGTGGCCATCAGCGTACCGGCCTGCATCATCGCCGTGGCCTTCTCCATGGTCATCGGCGTGGTGTTCGGCTTCGTACCGGCGGTGAAGGCCTCCAAGCTCAACCCCATCGAGGCCCTGCGCCGCGAGTAAGAGACGCGAAATATACAAAAAGAGAGAGGTCCTGCTGTGCAGGACCTCTCTCTTTTGTATGGATTCCGCCTGCGTCATCCTATGCAGGGACGAAGGCGCGGACGACCAGACATTTCTTCATACCACATAGGGCGGGAAAATGCAGCGTAACGTCAAAATCTGGCCAGAAATGCGTCGGGCACGGTGCAGCCCTCCGGCAGCACCTCCAGCACCACGTAGCTCCCGTTGACGGACACAGTGGCGCTGTTTTTCCACATGGCGGCCTCGTCCGGATACATGGTATCGTTGGCCATGGTGTCCACACGGGCCTGGAAGATGTCGCGCACCTTGGCTGCGTCGGCACTGTCAGCCACCTCCACCATGGCTACCTCGCAGGAGGTGGCAGTGGGGGAGAGGAAGAACACCGACTGCTTCAGTTGGATGTCCGCGATGCCGGGGTAGTAGCCGTTCAGCATCTCCACCGCCGTTTCCTCCAGCAGGGCGGGGGCGTTGTCGCCCAGCTCCTCGTTGACCTGGGCGATGGCTGCTTCATAGGCGGCGCGCAGATCCACGGACTGACCGCCGCCGGACGTGTCCTTACCGCCGCCGGACGTGTCCTTACCGCAGGCGGTCATGGCCAGCATCAGCAGGGCCATGCAGAATACACACAGCTTTTTCATTGAAAACACTCCTTTCATCGGGCGGCAGAACACCGCCTCTGCCACTTCTGACGGCACGGGGCGGCGTTTCGTTCCGCATTCAGCGGACAGTGGGGGGCGGGGCGTTCCAGCCGTCGGGAAAATTGGCCAGCACCCAGCGGCGGGTGTGGTCAATGAAGGCCCGGGTGCTGTTGGACAGGGCGTTCCTGTCCTTGACGCAGATACCGATGTTCCGGTAAAACGGCTGGGGCAGAGAGCAGGACACCAGCGGATAGGCACAGCGGTAGAGCATCAGTTCCTCCATGATGCTGATGCCCAGCCCGCTGGACACCATGGCCAGGATGGTCTGATCCTGCTGGACGGTGTATTGGATCTTCGGCGTGATGCCCAGCGTGTCGAACACCGCCTGGATCTCATAGTCGTCGCCCTCGTCCAGCAGGATCAGGGGATACTGCTCCAGCGCCGCAGGCGGGAAGGGGTTCGCACCCGCCAGCGGGTGGTCGCAGGGGACGATGACCTTCCACTGGTCCCGCTGGAGAATCCAGCAGTCCAGATACTTTTCAACAGGGGCGGGGAGGCTGATGAAGCCGCAGTCCGCCCGTCCGTTCAGCACCCAGTTGCCAATCTCGCTGTTGAAGTTGGAGGGCAGCAGCTCAAACTCGATATGGGGGTAGTGGGTCTGAAAGGTCTTGAGGATGTTGGGCAGCCACTTTTCGGACACGCTGGTGAAGGTAGCCACCTTGACAAGACCTGTCTCCAGGCCCCGCAGGTCGGCGGCCTGCTGCTCCAGCTGGTGCTGCATGGCGCACATCTTCTCGAAGTAGGGCAGCAGCGCCCGTCCGTCCGCCGTGGGGGTGACGCCGCCGTGGCTGCGGATCAGCAGGGGCACACCCAGCTCCTCCTCCAATGAGCCGATGGCGTGGCTGACGCCGGACTGGGTAAAGTTCATCTCCCGCGCCGCGGCAGTGAAGCTGCCGCACTCCACGGTCTTGAGGAATACCTGATATTTCGCAACGCTCATGGGCGCACGCTCCTTTCCCGATGCAAGTATAGCATATCCGTCGACCCGGTGCAAAGTTTTTTTCATGGTTTTGATGATTATGATGCGTTTTACAAATTCCCGCACTTGTGGTACATTAAAGACACGTTAAGAAAAACCGCAGAAAGGAGGCGCTGAAGCATGGGTCCGAGTTTCGTGATGGCCGCTCTGGCCGGTCTTCTTGTGGTAGTCGGCATCGTCAGCAAAGCCACCGGCAAGTAAGTCTTTTCCGTTTTTTCAGGTTTCACCTCCCCCCGTGGCGGCACCATCTCCCTGTCGCCGGTACGCTCGTCCGCTTCCCGCGGGCGGGCGTATTTTTTACCGGAGGGGCGGGAAATCTTGCATCTTTTTCACTTTTATGGTATAGTGAGCGGCATTAAGATCCCGCACACCGCGGGCAAAAGGAGCTTGTCATGACACAGAAAAGGATCCATACGCTGTCGCTGCTGGCGGCCATCACCGCAGCCGTCATCTTCGGCATGAGCTTCATGTTCTCCAAGCTGGCGCTGGAGAAGGCGGCCCCCACCGTGCTGCTGGCGGTGCGGTTCACCGTGGCGGTGGCGGCCATGACGCTGGTGATCCTGGTCAACGCGCTGGTGGGAAAGCTGCGGGGGCGGCCGCTGTTCACCTTCTCCCTGCGGGGCAAGCCGGTGTATCAGCTGCTGCTTCTGGGCATCGTGCAGCCGGTGGCCTACTTCATCTTCGAGAACTACGGTATCCTGTATACCTCGTCGGCGGTGGCGGGCACCATCATCGCGGCGGTGCCGGTGTGCTGCATCCTGATGGACGTGCTGGTGCTCCACGAGAAGGTGACGCTGAAGCAGGTACTGTGCGCCGTGTGCGCTATCGGCGGTGTGGCGCTGATCTCCGCCGGAGGGGCGGTGATGGTCTCGGCGCTGGGCATGCTGTTCCTGCTGCTGACCATGCTCAGCGACACGCTGTACTACGGCATCAGCCACAGCGCCGCCAAGCTGTTCACCCCGTTCGAGATGACCTACGTCATGTTCGTGGTAGGCATGGTGGTGTTCATCCCCGTGGCGCTGCTCCACGCCGGAGGGCTGACCAGCCCCATGATCCTGGAGCCCTTGCAGGACGGGCAGTTCTGGCTGGCAGTGCTGTATCTGGGGCTTTTGTCCTCGGTAATGGCCTACGGACTGCTGAATTTCGCCAACAGCCACCTGTCCGTGTCGGAGACATCACTTTTTTCCAACGTCACCACGGTGGTGTCTGTGCTGGCGGGCGTGGTGCTGCTGAAGGAACCCTTCAGCGTGTGGCAGATGCTGGGTGTGGCCATCATTCTGGTGTGCGTATTCGTGGCCAATGTATCCGGAAAAGAAACAGGATCTCACTCTCAGGAGGTCTGAGACAATGTATAAGAACGAAAAACGCTATGCGCTGGTAAACGGCGTGCTGCTGGACGGCACCCGTGATATGGTACCCCAGACGGGGAAGGTCATCTGCGTGGACGGCAGCCGTATCGCCGCCGTCACCGATGGAGCGGCGCCCGCGGGGTACGAGACGGTGGATCTGGGCGGGCAGTACGTGCTGCCCGGGCTCATCAACCTGCACGTCCACCTGCCAGCCTCCGGCAAGCCCAGAAAGAAGCCCTCCGACCCCAAAAAGCTGGTGAAGCTCATTACCTCCAACGGCCTGATGCGCCGCGTGGGCATCCGCCTGTGCGAGGGCTACGCCAAGATGGAGCTGCTCAGCGGCGTCACCACCATCCGCACGGTGGGCGGCGTGGCGGATTTTGACACCATGATCCGCGATCAGGCGGCGGCAGGGGCCATCCTGAGCCCCCGCGTGGTGGCGTCCAACATGGCGGTATCCGTGCCCGGAGGCCACATGGCGGGCTCCCTGGCCTACGAGGCCCGCACGCCGGAGGAGGCTGCGGCCTGCGTGGAGAAGATCGCGGCGGAGAAGCCCGACCTCATCAAGCTGATGATCACCGGCGGCGTCATGGACGCCGAGGTGGTGGGTGAGCCCGGGGTGCTGCGGATGCAGCCGGCGCTGGTGAAGGCCGCCTGCGATAAGGCCCACGCTCTGGGCATGAAGGTGGCGGCCCATGTGGAGAGCCCCGAGGGCGTCCGCGTGGCGCTGGAAAACGGCGTGGACTCTATCGAGCACGGGGCCAGGCCGGACGCGGATATCCTGCGGCTGTTCAAGGAACGGGGTGCGTTCCAGGTATCCACCATCTCCCCCGCCGTGCCCTACGCCCTGTTTGACCGCAGCATCTCCCACGCCACCTACGAGCAGCAGGCCAACGGCCTTGTGGTGTTCGAGGGCATTGTGGCGCTGGCCAAGGCGTGTCTGGCGGAGGGTATCCCCGTGGGACTGGGCACCGACACCGGCTGCCCCTACATCACCCACTATGACATGTGGCGGGAGCTGTGCTACTTCGTGAAGTACTGCGGCGTGACACCCGCCTTCGCGCTGCACAGCGCCACGCTGCTGAACGCGGAGCTGGCGGGCATTGCCGACGTTACCGGCTCCGTGGAGGCCGGGAAGGCCGCGGACCTTATCGTGTGCCCTGCGGACCCGCTGGCGGATCTGACGGCCCTGCGCAGGCTGTCCATGGTCATCCGCGACGGCTGGCGCCTCGAAAACCCCACGGTGAAGAAGATGCCGGAGGTGGAGCGGGAGCTGGACAAGTTCCTGTAAGCGCTTCCATGGAAAATAAGAGGGACGGCCCTGCGGGCCGTCCCTCTTTCGTCGTTACAGTTCCAGCTCCTTGAGGACGCTGTGGCACCTGGCGTTGCTGGCGAACACCGACGAGGGCCGCAGTACATTGGGCGCGGTATCCGAGAAGTCGGTGACGATACCGCCGGCCTCCGTGATGATCAGGCTGCCGGCAGCGTAGTCCCAGGGGGACAGGCAGCACTCGCCGAACACCTCCACCCGTCCCGCCGCCACCTGGCACAGGTCCAGAGCCGCCGCGCCGAAGCGGCGGAAGTCCAGCCCCTTTTCGTACAGCTGGCGGATCAGGGAGAAGTTCTGCTCCGTCAGGCTGCGGTCGTAGATGGTGGAGCCGCAGAGGAACACGGCGTGGGCCATGTCCCGCTCACTGACCCGGATGGGCAGGCCGTTGCAGAACGCACCGCCATCCTTCTGAGCGGAAAACAGCTCGTCGGCAAAGGGGTCGTAGACCACGGCGTACTGCGTCTGGCCGTCCTGAGCCAGCGCCACGGAGATGTCGCTGTAATGCAGGCGGCGGACGAAGTTGGTGGTGCCGTCGATGGGGTCCACGATGAAGGTCCACGGACGGGTCAGGGTCGTGTGATCCCCCTCCTCGCCCAGAAAGTCCGCCTCCGGCAGCAGAGCCAGCAGCTCCCGCTGCAGAAAGCCCTGCACCGCCACGTCGTACTTGGTGACGAGGTCGGCGGCGCCGTGCTTTTCCATGGTGGCCCGCTCGATGTCATGGGCCTCGCGGACGATGTCGCCGGCGCGGCGGACGACGCCCTCCAGCTGATGCAGCATATCTGTTCTCATATGAGTTCCCTCCTGATGACCGTACCGGCGTGTGCGCCGGTGAGTGTATCGTGTATGACCGCCGGCTGCCCCGCCACCAGCACGGCGTCCAGTCCGGACGCCATCCGGCAGGGGCGCCGGTAATCGCCGTTTTCCCGCAGCTGTGCGGGGTCAAAGACGCAGAGGTCTGCGTCCATACCCTCCGCGATGATGCCCTTGTGCCGCAGGCGCAGGGCCCGGGCGGGCAGAGCCGTCATCTTCCGCACCGCCTGCTCCAGCGTCAGGGCATGTTTTTTCATGACAAAGTGCTGGATGAGCCGGGGGAACGTGCCGTAGACCCGCGGGTGGGGCATGCCCTCCGTGGGATAGGTGGAGTCGGAGATCAGGTTGGACAGGTCACTTTGCAGGATGGCGATGATGTCCTCCTCCGACGCCATGAAGTCGATCATGGTGATCTGGCCGTCCTCCCGCACCAGCAGGTCGCAGCAGCAGTCCAGCGGGTCCTGCCCCGTCAGGGCCGCGATCTGGGCAAGGCTCTTGCCCAGGAACGGGTGATCCTCGGGGCAGTGGAGACTGGTGAGGTAGATGCCGTCCCAGCCGGCCAGACGGGCGATGTCATCAAACCCGCTGCCGCTTTCGATGCGCCGGGCCAGCTCCCGACGGGCGGCGGGGTCGCTCAGACGGCGGACCACCGCGTCCATGCCGCCCTCCAGAAACTCCGGCGGCAGGATGTGCAGCAGCTGGGTGGAGCCGGCGGTGTAGGG
>OIWM01000389.1_pt1 | contig 54060 bp, 49 predicted proteins | sample 1587451 | NCBI WGS metagenome assembly OIWM01 (sample SAMEA3888907, study PRJEB22519) | human gut metagenome | biome: human gut; feature: human-associated habitat; material: faeces | place: Denmark | collected 2011 | reverse complement strand
TCTAAAGTTACAACAACTTTTAGACATAGCAAAGCCCTGGCTTGTGAAAGTCAGGGCTTTGTGATTTTTTAAGAATAAGAGAGTTTTGACACGCCCTCTATACGAATTGAAAATAGCAATGCGCCCTGCAGGGGCAAAAGCATTGATAATTAACGCTTTTGCCCCTGCAGGGCGCATTGTTATTTGTGATACTTTTACCCAGGGCGTGTGCCCTGGGCTATGTGCTTCTGCCCCTTTGGGGCGTGCTGCTTTGACTTTTGACGCCCTCACTGTTATTCCATCCCCCACCATATCAGCATTCAAATCATATAACTCCCCTCCCTGCGGGGGAGGGGTCGGGGGTGGGGCTTTGTGGGGGGTTGTATAGGGCTTTGTATGTTTCTATATAAAATTGTCTGATTCTTCTTCATATTTCGCTATATTTGCACTATCTTTGCATAAGATAGGCTGCACCTCGGCAATTGAAGCAAGCTTCATTGCGCTCGGTTTACACTATCTTTGCAAAACACATGCACAAAACACAGACAAAACTTAGAATCTATGTATAACCCTCGACATATACCGACTGCCACATTGTGGTGCCTGATCATACTGCTGCTGGTTTCTTGCGGAAAGAAACCGGCTACCAATACGCATGCCGAACGTAAGACTCTCGACAGCCTCATGGCCTCTTCGCACAATATAGACACACTCTCCATCCTGCAGAAACGCATGGAAAGCGAGGGCAATATGCTGGGCAGCATCATCGCATACAGAGAAATAGGCAAACATCTGCGCAACGAAAGCCGATTTGACGAGGCTCTGAAAGCACACAACGAGGGACTGAAACAAGCCGAAGCCATAGGCGATACGCTTGAAATGGTGCAGGCTCTGAACAATATCGGTACTGACTACCGACGCATGGGTGTACTCGAAATGGCGCAAGACTATCACTATAGGGCGTATGCCATATGCAAAGCGTCTACCGACTCATCGTTCACAGCACGCAAAAACCGCGTTGTAGCACTCAACGGACTGGGCAACATATACCTTACTCTCGGCAATTATACACGTGCCGACAGCGCTCTGCGACTGGCACTGGCGGGCGAACGCGAACTGAACAGCCCGTTGGGACAAGCCATAAACTACGCCAACATAGGCTCCATATTCCGCCAAAGAGGAATGACGGACTCGGCTTTTGCCTACTTCCGCAAGTCGATGGGACTAAACCTGCAGATAAACAACCAACTCGGCATTTCGCTTTGTCATATATACTTCGGCGAACTGTACGAAAAGAACAACAATTACAGTAAGGCTATCAACGAATATGAAACGGCGCTGACACCTATGCAGGCCATGAAAGACGAGTGGCACGCCATAAATCCGCTCATCGCCCTTGCCGGCATATACGTAAAGACCGGCAACTACAACAAGGCGCTGCATTATCTCGACACAGCACGAGACATAGCCCAGAACATCAAGTCGACCGAACATAAGGCTGAAATATACTCGCTCTACTACAAGCTATACAAACGCATGGGCGACACGAGGGCTGCACTTGAGTGGCACGAAAAGGCGGCTGACATGCACGACAGCATAATGGATATGGAGAAAATGAACCGTATACAGAACGCCGGACTGCTCATTGAACGCAACCGACAGGCCAAAGACATGAACGAGGCGCAACTCAGCCTGAAGAGCGAACGAAACCTACGCTCTGCCTATGCCATCATATTCAGCATAGTAGTGGCCATACTGTCAGGCGCAATAGGCATGTTCATATACATACAACGCATTCACCGACGCAACCATCTGGCACTGAAGAAACTCGCCGAAATGCGCGAGACCTTCTTCACCAACATCACACACGAATTCCGAACACCGCTCACCATTATACTCGGACTGAGCCAAGTGCTGCGCAAGAGCAAGAATGAGGAGGTGAAGCAATACGCACGCGACATAGAAATACATGGCAACGGACAGCTGAAACTCGTAAACCAACTGCTCGACATATCGAAGATAAAATCGAATGCTAACGATCTGAAATGGCGCAACGGCGACATCACTACCTACATTTCAATGGTTGTGGCCTCCTACAACACTTATGCAAGAAACAAGGACATAACCCTGCGAATGCATGGTGACGAAAATGTGGTGATGGACTTTGTGCCCGACTATGCACACAAGGTGATTGACAACCTACTGTCGAACGCATTCAAGTTCACACACGCATTAGGACAGGTTGACGTGTATGTAGTGCGCGTGGGCAATATCCTGCACATTGACGTGAACGATACGGGCGAGGGTATGGACAATAAGACCATGAACAACGTGTTCAAGGCGTTCTATCAGGGACCGTCCGACTCGCAGAACCTGGGTACGGGTGTGGGACTGTCGCTGGTGAAGCATATTATGGAGTCGGTACACGGCACTATCAGCGTGGAAAGCCAAGTGGGCAAGGGCACGAAATTCCATATAGAAATAGCAATAACCAACAATTGCGACGTGCAACTGGAAGAGAAGGACATGGAATTCGACCCCGTGACGCCTGTAGAACAAAAGGAACTGAAAGACAGCGACGCCAAGGCCAGCCAATACACAGCACTCATCATTGAGGACAACCACGACATTGCAGCCTTCATTGGCGGACAGCTGGCGGGAGACTATTCGGTGGCTTACGCTACGAACGGCAACGACGGACTGCAAAAGACAAAAGACATCGTGCCAGACATTATCATTACCGACATTATGATGCCCGGAATGGACGGACTGGAATTGTGTCGCAAGATAAGAAGCAACAAGGCGATAAACCATATACCTATTATAATAGTAACAGCCAAGGTTTCGGAGCAGGAACGCATTGAGGGATTTGAAGCCGGTGCCGACGCCTATCTGACCAAGCCGTTCAGCATGGACGAACTGCGCACCATCATCGAACAGCTCATCAACCGACAGAACTCGCTGCGCAACAAATTCAGCGAGAAAACCACAAGCAACAAGAAGGAGGAGAAGGAGATGGAACTGACGGATGCCGAACGACGATTCCTCGCCAAGACTGTGGACTATATCTATCTGCTGCTCGACAAGCAACAGCTCGACGTGAACGCATTGGCAGAGAAGCTTTGCATGAGTTCGCGGCAGTTCCATCGCAAGATTGTAACGCTGACGGGCAATTCGCCCGCAACGTTCATTCTGAAAATAAAGATGAAGCGCGCCCGCTATCTGCTCGAGACAAATCCCAAACTGAGTGCCGACGAAATAGCCTTCCGCTGCGGTTTCGAACACACCTCCAGCTTCTACCACGCCTTCCGCAAGACGTATGGCGTAACGCCGAAGGAGATGCAGAGGGGAGTTTAGGGGGCGTTGCCCCATCATATCAACACCACCTCAACATCTCAACATCTCAACATTTCAACATTTCGCCATCATAATTTGGCTGTCTCGATAAATTGTTGTAGATTTACAGATGAAATCAAAAATCGAAGAAATATGGCGAATTTGAACGGCAGACGTTTACCAGTAGGCATCCAGTCTTTTCAGAAAATAAGAAAAGAAGGATATCTATATGTCGACAAGACCGACATAATATGGGACATGGTGAACAATGGCGACCAATTTGTTTACCTCATTCGTCCGCGTCGATTCGGCAAGTCTGTGCTTGTCGATACGCTACAGATGTATCTGGAAGGAAGAAAAGAACTATTTGATGGACTAAAGATAATGGACATGGAGGAAGACTGGACCAGACATCCCGTCATCCGACTTGATATGAGCCGTGGCGGCGCTTCGGTTGAAGAAATAAAGTCGTATCTCAACAATGTCTTCAAGTCATACGAGAAAGACTATCATATAAACATTTCGCCAGAAGATACACTTTCAGTTCGCTTTGACAACATAATAAAGGCTGCGTATAATACATCGGGCCAACAAGTAGCCATACTCATCGACGAATACGACTCACCGCTACAGCATTCGTGGAAGACTCCAGAACATGACGGATGCACCGCAATATACCGTAGCGTCTTCGCTATTCTGAAAGCCAATGACGAATTTGAGAAGTTCGTTTTCATCACGGGTATCACCAAGTTCACACAAATCTCACTCTTCTCATCACTCAACAATCTTACTAACATCAGTTTCTTCCCACAGTATGCCAGCATTTGCGGTATCACTGAGCAGGAAATCGTTGACAACTTCAAGCCCGAACTGGAACGTATGGGCAAGCAAAACGGATGGGATGAACAAGAAACTCACGACCGTCTGAAGGAATATTACGACGGTTATCACTTCTGTGAGGAAAACATGGTGGACATATACAATCCGTATAGCTTCATCAATGCCTTGGCACAATCGAAGTTGAGAACATTCTGGGCATCGTCTGGAGCTACGTCGCTACTGCCGAAGTTTGTAAACGACCTGGAAATAAGACTAAAGGATTTTGACAATTGCGCAATCTTAGGCACTACCATAGAATCGTCGGATGTGACAGGTGGAGGCCCTGAACTGTTCCTTTATCAATCGGGATACCTCACAATAAAGGGATACACGAATGGTATCTATCTGCTCGGCATACCCAATCACGAAGTAAGACAAGCTCTGTACGAAATGGTGTTGCCGGAAAATCATAAACAACCAATACCTTGAACCATTCAAAAGCAACAAGCGACAAGTGATAGGATTGTCTATAGAACTGGATGACTTGAGCAAGGGATTGGTAGATTGGGTGCATTGCTAAAGTTGAGGTAGTGTTGGTTATATCTTTTCCAACACTCCCTTAAACTTCTCATACAGCTTCTTTCGCTTCGCTTCGTCAGTCTGTCCGATTCTTTCTGGAGTCAGATCGGCCAGCCACTCTACATCATCGGGCATCAGCATCTTAAGGAGCGGCATGGCTTTGTGGGCTGCCTTGGCTATGGATGCGGTGTCGTTGGGATCGTTGAGCATTGAAAGATAATCGACAATCGACTTGCGGGTGTCTGCAATAATCTGTTGCTCGGCTTCGGCATCGCATTCGGCAAAAACAAGGAGGGGTGCGAAGAGAGTGGCGTCGTGTCTGGCGCTGGATGCTGATGCAGTCGGAACGCTAACGCTGGGAGCAATGCCAGTAAGCTGGCACAACGTGGCAGCAAGCGTCTGAACATTGAACGGCTTGAAAAGACAAGCATCGAAGCCCTCGGCACGCAGTTCGGTGTATATGCTTTGGTCGTGGGCGGTTATGGCAACGGTCTTTATTCCATTGCGGTCAATACGCCGAAGCATCTCACGACCGCTCATCTGCGGAATCTCTATATCGGTAAACACCAGTTGCGGACGCAATCGGCCTATCATCTCTATAGCCTCATCGGCACTCGACGTGACGTGAATGTCGAGACAGATATTCTCCATACGAGCCATCATCTCGCCCAATAGCTGCAATTGCAAGCGGTCGTCATCAACGATAACGACCTTTATCGGGTGCGACGAAGACTTGACGCACGCCATATCAGGGGCTGGACTGGCTGCGATAGAAGCAGGATTTATTATGTTAGGGGTTGGATTGTCAGCCACGTTAGGGACTGTATTTCCGGCAATTGTTGCAGGTTGGGCAGACTGAACGGTGTCGACGGTCACCGGAAGAGTAACGGTAAACTTCGAACCTTTGCCCTTTTGTGAAGCCACACGAATCGTTCCGCCAAGCATGTTGACCGCCTCGCGGGTTATGGACAATCCCAAACCTACACCCTCCTTGCCCTGTGCATCGGGCAGACGGGTGAAGGCGTTGAAGATGCGCTGCTGTTCGCTCTCGGTCATTCCGCTACCCGTATCAGCCACACTCATAGTGAGCTGAGAGCCGTTGAGCGCAGCCGACACGGTAATTGTGCCACGGTCGGTGTACTTCACGGCATTGCCTATAAGATTGTTCATAATCTGACGTATGCGGAAAGCATCAGCCTGACATACGCAGTCGGCACCGGTACGAAGGCTGCACACCACTTCCAGGTTCTTGTTGTTGGCAACGGGACGTGCCTGTGTGGCGCAGTCGCTTACAAGCCGGGCAGGATTAAAGCTCACGGCATGCGTCGTTGCCTTGCCACTCTCAAGCTGATGATAGTCGAGCAGAGCACCCACGAGTTGCAGAAGATGTTCGGCTGACGAACGTATGCTGTCGAGATAGGCTACGGGCTTGGGCTGACTGACCCACTCGCGGAGCAAAGCTATAAATCCGGATATAGAAGCTACGGGCGCCTTGATGTCGTGTGTGATGGTAAGCAGAAGTCGCTGGCGCTGCTGCATGAGCCGTTCGGTCTCGTTCTTGGCTTCTACTATGCGCTCGTGATCGCGTCGTTGGCGACGAATATCGCGCAGCGTGTAGACTATCAGCACAATAGCAGCACCAATGGCAAGCAATGCCAGCATGGCAATCTTCATCATCGTAGAGCGTCGTGCCTGCATGTCGGCTTTGATGGCACGCTGCATAGCGTTGTGCTCATCGCTCTGAATGTCCTCAAGCATCTGTCCGGTACGCCACGCCAACTGTATGCTGACAAGCTTGAGCGAACGCGTGCGGTTGTCGATAGCATCCTGCCGGCGAGTGTCGGCACGCTTTATCTCATGATGGATGTCGGCAAGAGCCTCAGCCACCGAGTCGGCAATGTTGATGCCTTGAGCCATGGCAGTGGAGTCGGTGCGTCCGCTTTGCATCGTAGTGGCTATCGTGTCGGAGCGCTGTCGACGAAAGGCATCGCTCAATCGGCGGAAGAATCCGCGTCGGGTACTGACTATATTGTAAACCGTCTCGCGGTTGTTGGCACTGGTAATCTCGTTTGGATGAATCACCACCGAGTCGCGTCCGCTCTGCAAGTCGTGCACCTTGCGGGCATAGACAGCATCGCCCGAAGCATCAGCAAGTATGTTCAGCACCATCATAGCATTGTCGCGCTTGGCAGCAAGAAGGTTGGCAAGCGTGTCCATGCGCATCGCCTTGACCGAATCGGACACAAGCTGCTTCAGCTGCATAGCCTTGCGCTGCGACTCAGAGAGCGAAGTAGAGAAGCGTTGCCATTGCCGCGTGTCGCCCATCATTACCGAACGCTCGGCATTGGCAGCATCAAGCATGCTGTAAACGAGGCTGTCTACGACGTTGCGTCGCTCCATAAGTCGCTCCGATGCGGTGTTGAGAGCCGTCAGCGAACGCGTACTGTCGTACACCATCTGCGCTGCAAACACGAGCACAATGGCAAGAATGGCATAGCCTGTGATTATCTTCAGACGTAACGTGCGGTAGTTCATACGTGAAAGTTGTTGTTTTTATTGAGTGCGAAGTTACGGAATTATTCGGACATAGCAGCAACATGCACTTCAAGTTTAGCAAGTTTTGGCAAGTATATAAATGCGAAACCGCCACCACTCAGCAGCATTAGTGCAGCTTATGTGGCAGCGGTTTACAATCCTTAAGACAATAGCTTTTTACCTTATTCTATTACTATGCTTTTTATTCTTATGTTCGTTTCTAATTAATGGGTTATTAAACTGTCTCTGGCTTAACCGGTGTTGCAGGTGTAGCCGGTGTCTTTGTAGAATCGGTTGCAGTAGAATCAACGTCTACAGTATCGTTAGCGATGAAGAGAGAGAGGTCGAGAGCACCTTCCTTAGCAGGCTCTGTAGTTTCCTCTGCAGGCTCAGTCTTTGTAGTATCTGCTACCGGTTCGGTCTTGGTAGTGTCGGTAGTGTCTGCTACTGCAGTGTTGTAGCCCTTCATAGATGTTGCTGACTTGGTAGCAAATGAGTTGCTTGCCGATACCATTACCATCATTGCGATTGCTGCGAAAACTAACTTCTTCATAATTGTTGATTTTTTAAATTGTTATTATTAATATGCGAAATCGAATCACGGCTTCAACAACTGTTCGTTGTGTAGAACTGTATTGTTGTTGTGCCGTTCGCTTAATAAAATGCAACGGGCGTGCCAAAAAGACACGTCCGTTGCATAATGTATTGACAATCAACACACAAGAAGAAAACCAACGTTTTCGTACTATTATGGAAATGTGTAGAAAGTGTGGAATAAGTGTGGAATTTTTCCACAATAAATGTGTGGATTACCCCAGTTTGTTATATAACGTCTTACGGTCGATGCCCAACATTCGTGCTGCCTTCGACTTGTTTCCGCCACATTGCTGTAGTGCATTGAGTATGCGCTGGCGTTCGGCATCGGCATCGTGAAGGGCTGTGATGGGTTCCTGACGCACGGGGCCCATAGCGGCAGACAGCTCCTCTTGCGTGATGTACGGGCCGCGAGCCACGAGTACGGCACGCTTGACGACGTTGTTGAGTTCGCGCAAATTGCCTGGCCAAGTGTGCGAAGCGAGCATCTCGGCGGCTCGTGCTTCGAAGCCTTCAACGTTGCGCGAGAGGTCTTCGTTGGCAAGACGTACGAAGAGGTCGGCAAAAAGAAAGAGGTCGGTGCCACGCTCTGAGAGCTGAGGCATGTATATAGTGAACTCGCTAAGACGATGGTATAGGTCCTCACGGAAACGTCCTTCGGCCACAGCCTGCTCCAGATTCTCGTTGGTTGCAGCCACAAGACGTATGTCAATGGGACGCTCCTCGGTTCCACCCAACGGACGTATGCGACGCTCCTGTAGTGCTCTCAACAGCTGTACTTGTACATCGTAGCTCAGATTGCCCACCTCATCAAGAAACAAAGTTCCACCATTGGCAGCCTCAAAGGCTCCACGCTTGTCAGTATCGGCTCCCGTGAAGGCTCCCTTCTTATGACCGAAGAACTCCGACGCTGCCACATCACGGGGTATGGCACCGCAGTCGAGAGCCACGAAAGGTTTGCCGGCACGCTGGCTCTGCTCGTGTATGCGACGCGCAACATACTCCTTGCCCGTGCCCGAGGCTCCGAGTATGAGCACCGACATAGGCGTTGGCGCGACAAGACTGACGTAGCTGTAGAGCTGGCGGGACGCGTCGCTTTTCCCCTCGATGTATCGAGGGGAGGGGTTGAGGGGTTGAGGGGTTGTTGTGGTGTGATTTGAGTTGTTGGGTTGTTTTGTCGTTTTGTTGTTGTTTGAGTTGTTTGGTTGAGGTGTTGAGGTGTTGTTATTTTGCAGCGCATCCTTAATCTTGCTCAGAAGGATGTCGGGCTGAATGGGTTTGGCGATATAATCGGCAGCGCCCGACTTCATAGCCAATACTGCGTTTTGCACTTCGGCATAGTTGGTCATGACGATGAAGGGGATTGGCATACTGTTCTTGTGCATCCATGCAAGCAGTTCCAGTCCGTCGCGGTCGGGCAGACGGAGGTCGCTGAGCACAAGATTGTAGGCAGGCTTCTCCTCGATAAGGCGCACGGCAGCGCCTACCGACGTGGCTTTGTCCACATCGAATCCCTTCTTCTTGAGCCATGTCTGCATCATTGTTCCGAAAGCAATGTCGTCCTCAACAATCAATATACGTGTCATAAACCTATATGTGTAAAGCTAATTAAATGTTTGTAGGTGCAAAATTACTGATTTTATAATTAAATGTGTAAATTTGTATTGTTAAACACCTAAAAATTAAAGATATAGGAGGAAACTAAATCTATGATACCACAAGAATACAGCAAGTTTATCCTGAAAGACGTGACGTTCGTGAATCTTATGATGCGTCGCATATACAACGTGCTCATCGTGGCCAATCCCTACGATGCCTTCATGCTTGAAGACGACGGACGTGTGGAAGAGAAGATATACAACGAGTATGTGGAGCTGGGACTGCGCTATCCGCCTACGTTCACACAGGTAAGCACATCGGAAGAAGCCTATCAAGTGCTTCGCACCATGAACATCGACCTCGTAATATGTATGCCTGGCAATGCCGACAACGACGCCTTCTCGGTGGCACGTGACATCAAGGCGGGATTTCCCAAGATTCACTGCGTGGTGCTGACGCCTTTCTCGCACGGCATCACGAAACGAATGGAGAACGAAGACCTGTCGATATTCGACTACGTGTTCTGCTGGCTCGGCAACACCAACCTCATACTGTCTATCATAAAGCTTATCGAGGACAAGATGAACCTCGACCACGATATTCAGGAGGGCAATGTGCAGATGTTGCTGCTTGTAGAGGACAGCATCCGATTCTACAGCTCCATACTTCCCAACCTATATAATTATATACTCGCACAAAGCAAACGATTTTCTACCGAAGCACTCAACCGACATGCCGCAACGCTGCGTATGCGCGGACGACCCAAGGTGGTGCTGGCACGCAACTACGAGGAGGCAATGGCGCTATACACCAAATACTCCGACAATGTGTTGGGCGTGATAAGCGACGTGCGATTCCCCATTAATGGCGTGAAGGACAGTGAGGCTGGACTCAAACTGCTGCGCGATATACATAAGGACAATCCGTATCTGCCGCTGATAGTGGAGAGTACGGAGAGTGCCAATCGCGAAAAGGCGGAGGCTGAGGGCTTCCGTTTTGTCGACAAGAACTCGAAGAAGATGTCGATCGACCTGCGTGCAATCATGGAGGAACACATGGGATTCGGCGACTTCATATTCCGCGACCCTAAGACCAAGGCTGAGATAATGCGCATACACTCGCTGAAGGAGCTGCAGGACAACATCTTCAAGATTCCAGACGACTCGATGCTCTATCATATCTCGCGCAATCACATGAGCCGTTGGCTGTCGGCACGCGCCATATTCCCTGTATCTGAATATCTGAAGAAGATAACGTGGGACCGTCTGAAGGACATTACTGCTCACCGCGAAATCATCTTCGATGCCATAGTACAGTATCGCCACATGAAGAATCTGGGCGTAGTGGCTGTGTTCGACCGCATGAAATTTGACGCTTACTCGCACTTTGCACGAATAGGCGAGGGTTCGCTTGGAGGCAAGGGCCGTGGCTTGGCTTTCCTCGACAACATCATCAAGACACATCCCGACTTCAACACGTTTGCCGGAGCAACGGTGCAGATACCCAAGACCGTGGTGCTCTGTACCGACGTGTTCGACCAATTCATGGAGCAGAACAATCTGTATCAGATAGCGCTGAGCGACGCTTCGGACGACGAGATACTACGCCACTTCCTGCACGCACAGTTGCCCGACTCGCTGATAGCCGACTTCTTCACCTTCTTCGAGGCGGTGAAGTGTCCTATAGCCATACGCTCAAGCTCGCTGCTCGAAGACGCCCACTATCAGCCCTTTGCAGGAATATACTCCACATACATGATACCCTATCTTGAGGACAAATATGCCATGCTCGAAATGCTGGCGTGTGCCATCAAGGGTGTGTACGCATCGGTCTACTACAAGGACTCGAAGGCGTATATGGCAGCCACAAGCAACGTGATAGACCAGGAGAAGATGGCGGTGATTCTGCAAGAGGTGGTGGGCAAGCAGTATGACGGACGCTACTATCCCAACATCTCGGGTGTGCTGCGCTCGCTCAACTACTATCCTATAGGCGACGAGCGTGCCGAGGACGGCATAGCATCGCTGGCGCTTGGACTGGGCAAATACATTGTGGACGGAGGTCAGACGTTGCGCGTGTCGCCCTATCATCCCAACCAGATATTGCAGACAAGCGAACTGGACACAGCACTGCGCGAGACGCAGACACGATTCTACGCCCTGGACACTCGCCACGTGGGCAACGACTTCAAGGTGGACGACGGATTCAACATACTCAACCTGAAGGTGAAGGAGGCTGAGCGCGACAACTCGCTCAACTACATAGCATCGACCTACGACCCCTACGACCAGGTGATACGCGACGGAATATACGACGGCGGGCGCAAGGTGATAACCTTCGCCTCGGTGTTGCAGCACGGCGTGTTCCCACTGCCGCAGATGTTGCAGCTGTCGATGAAGTATGGAGCGGAGTCGATGCGACGACCCGTAGAAATAGAGTTTGCATGCAACATCAACCAAGACCGCACGGGAGCGCTGTATCTGCTACAGATACGACCCATTGTCGACTCCAAGCAAATGCTTGACGAAGACGTGGCGGCTGTGCCCGATGCCGACTGCATTCTGCGCTCGCACAACTCGTTGGGACACGGCGTGACGGAAGACGTTACGGATATAGTATATGTGAAAACCGACGACCGCTTCACGGCATCAGACAATCCGACGATAGCGCGCGAAATAGAAAAGATAAACAAAACGTATCTTGACAACGGCGCAAACTACGTGCTTGTAGGACCGGGACGCTGGGGTTCGAGCGACTCATGGCTCGGCATACCCGTGAAGTGGCCCCACATATCGGCAGCACGTGTAATTGTGGAGGTGACTCTGAAAAATTATCGTGTAGACCCGAGTCAAGGTACACACTTCTTCCAAAACCTCACGTCGTTTGGCGTGGGCTACTTCACCGTCGACGAGAACCGTGGCGACGGATTCTTCGGCAAGAGCGAGCTCGACGCCATGCCGTCGGTGATGGAGACCGAACATGTGCGCGTGGTGCGTTTCGCCCGCCCGCTGAAGATAATGATGGACGGCAAGCGTCAGGAAGGTGCCGTGCTGAGGCGTTAGCGTCCGAAGTACTTGTCGGCAAGATAAGCCGAAAGCGGCTCCTTATACATGTCGCCGATGGGCAGATATGTATCGGCATCCATCACGATGCGGTTCTTGGTCACTTCCTGTACATGCCTCATATTGACAATATATGACCGGTGTATGCGCAGGAAGTGGCTGGGCAACCGCTCTTCCATCTTCTTCATGCTGAACAGCATGACTATGGGGTGCTGGCCCTCGATGTGAACCTTCAGATACTCGGACATTCCCTCGATGTAGCGTATGTCGGCAATGTCGACCCTTACGATTCGATGCTCGGTCTTGAGGAATATCGACTCGTCGTCGGAAGATACTCCACTGTGAACGGCAGAACTTGCGTCAGATACCGACGGGGCTGCATTGACAGCTGCATTATTGTCGGTAGGCTCGGCAGTAGTAGGATTTTCGAGTTCGAAGCGGTGCTTCACACGCATGGCAGCACGCTTGAAGTCGTCGAGTCCGAAAGGCTTGAGCAGATAGTCGACGGCATCAACCTTGAATCCGTCCACCGCATATTCCGAATAAGCCGTAGTGAAAACCACAAGCGGCGGCGCTGCCAGCGAGCGCACAAAGTCCATGCCATTCATGTCGGGCATATTGATATCGACAAAGATGGCGTCAATTCTTTCATTGTTTATTATGTCGCGTGCCTCGATGGCACTTTGACATTCGGCTACAAGGTCGAGAAAAGGTATCTTCCTGACGTAAGCTGCGAGCTGCTGCAATGCGAGCGGCTCGTCGTCGATAACGAGAGTCTTGATCATTGTTATGAATTTGCCTGTTTGGCTATAAGCTTGTCAATTGGTAAGCGGTATGTCCAGATGTACGGCGTACGTATCTTCTTGTTCCTTTATGTCTAATGTGTAATTACCGGGGAAGAGCAGGTCGAGTCGGCGGCGCACGTTGCTCAGCCCGACGCCTCCCTTCATGTTTTCGTCTTGCGTATTTTGCTGACGGCTGTTGCGGCAGTCGAACAGCAGGCGGTCGGCTTGGGGCTTCAGGCTTATCTCAACGAACGACTTGTTGCGATAGCTTATGCCATGCTTGAAGGCATTCTCGACGAAGATGACAAGCAGTAGCGGCGGCAGCATGCTGTCGGGCAATGTCTCCGGCACGTCGAGCGAGATGCGTACATTGCCCGAATAGCGCATCGACATAAGCCTGACATAGTTGTGCAGGAACTGAACCTCGCGCGAGAGCGACGTGAGCTTGTTGTTTCCCTCGTACAGTACATAGCGCATCAGCTTCGAGAGTTCGACTATCGAAGCCTTGGCACGCTCGGGGTCGATGTCGACAAGAGCGTGTATGTTGTTGAGCGTATTCATCAGGAAATGCGGATTGACCTGATACTTAAGGTATTGCAACTGCCGTTCGAGGGCGTGCTTCTCTATCTGCGCTATAGCCTTTGTAGCTTCCTGCGACCTGAAGTAGAGCTTAACGCCGAGATTCATGCCCATAAGCAGCAGTCCGCCGAAGAAAGCCACCACCTCGCCCGGTCCGAACATTACAAGCGGAGCGTCTTCTCTCATTGAGAATGTTTGCTGCTTAGGCGGAATCATCTGGGCATCCATGCAGCCGTACTCGCAACATTCATAGCTTTGGGTAGCATGGCGCATCTTTCTGTGTGAGGGTCGAATGGCGCTGAGGGTAAACATTGTGGCAACGAGCAGCGCCACTACCAATGCCGCGTAGAGTCCTGTGCGACGCTTGATGATAAGCAAAGGCACAAGCAGAAAGTTGTGTATGGCAAACAGTATAATCCACACGGTATTGAATACCCATGCGTTTATTATCTCATCCCATGAAAAAACTATATGAGGATTGACCGACATGCGTATGTAAATACTCATAAGCGGCGAAAGGTACAATGCTATCCACATCATAGTGTATATGATATGTTCCTTGCGATAGTTCATCTTGGTTGTTTTTAGCAACGCAAAAGTATACATATTATATATTAGTTTAAAATTGATTCAACGAACCTGTTTGTTTTGTCAGCATAAAGATACATATAATTTGGCGAATGCAGATATGCTGTCAACTTTTTTTTGCTATTTTTAAACAGCGCATACAGCAGGCTTCGAGTGCCATTATGCATGATGCAAATATTGTACATGCAGTAAAAAATCGTTACAAACAAAAAATCGATTCTAGAGTTTACGAGAGTCGGTTTTATCGGTTTTGAGGGTGGCGGCAGCCCCGTTTTCAACCAACAAAGCCCCTTTTGCATGGCAGAAGGGGTCGTTTTGCATGGCAAAAGGACAACTTTTGATATGCAACGAAGGCTTAATTATAACGAAAAAGGAGCCCTTTTGCTACGAAAAGGACTCCTTTTATGTTTATTGAAATTGCACATCCGCACCCATACGGCACGTAACGCGCTGTGTCATAACGACATAATGCTGCACGCGCAAAACTCACGAATTTCGGGCTAAAGACTTCTTTGTGCGTTCAACTCGCAGTTTTGGGCGGTTAGAAATACAAATATCGTACTCCAAGAGCGACTCCAGCCGCCCTGTTTAGATTTGTCCTACGCTGTGCAGATACTCGGCAATCTGTACTGCATTGAGTGCAGCACCCTTGCGAATCTGGTCGCCTGAGAGCCAGAATGTGAGTCCGCAGTCGTCGGCGAGGTCCTTGCGTATGCGTCCAACGTATACGTCGTCCTTGCCGGCTGTCTCAAGCGGCATAGGATAAACGAGGTTGGCTGGATCGTCCTTCAGCGTACATCCAGGAGCGGCAGCGATAGCCTTCTGAGCCTCCTCGACGCTGATGGGGCTTTCGGTCTCAATCCATACCGACTCAGAATGTGAGCGCAATGAGCTTACGCGAACGCACATAGCCGAGCAGCGCACGTCGCTGTGCATAATCTTGCGGGTCTCGTTGAACATCTTCATCTCCTCCTTGGTGTAGCCGTTGTCGGTGAACACGTCAATCTGAGGAATCACGTTGTAGGCGAGCTGGTGGGGGAACTTGCTTACAGTAACAGGCTCGTTGTTGACGAGTTCCTTGTATTCCTGCTGCAATTCGGCCATGGCAGCTGCGCCGGCACCGCTTGCGCTCTGATAGCTTGCGATGTGGATGCGCTTGATATGGCTAATAGCCTCAAGCGGCTTGAGCACCACTACCATCATGATAGTAGTACAGTTTGGGTTGGCAATGATGTTGCGCGGACGGTTGAGGGCATCCTCGGCGTTGCACTCGGGCACTACCAGAGGCACATCGTCGCACATACGGAATGCCGACGAGTTGTCAATCATGACTGCACCGTACTTGGTGATGGTGTCGGCAAATTCCTTAGATGTGCCACCGCCAGCCGATGTGAAGGCTACGTCGATGTCCTTGAAGTCGTCGTTGTGCTGAAGGAGCTTCACTTCATACTCCTTGCCCTTGAAGGTATATTTCTTTCCGGCAGAACGTTTTGAGCCGAACAGCACAAGGTTGTCAATTGGAAATTCTCTCTCTGCGAGTATGCGAAGGAACTCCTGTCCTACTGCTCCGCTCGCTCCAACAATTGCTACATTCATGTCTTGTATGTTTATTTGTTTGTTAACTTATTCCTGAAATTTGGTTGCAAAGTTACAATTTTTATTATAAACAACTTACATTTGTGAGTCTTTTGTCAACAAAAATGGCGTTAAAATGTTATTTTCGAGTATTTTGCGTATTTCTTTCTGCTTCCGACAAAGATTGTCTAATAGGTCGAATTGTATAATCGTGACACATAATATTTTCCACAAAAGGAAAATTATAACATAAAAACTGACATCTATATTATTCTTTTTTACGTAAAAACAAGTAACTTTGTAGTTGAAAACAAATGGAACGATAGTTATAACAGAAACATATAGGAGGAACATATATGGACATCAACAACAACTCTGCACAGAAAATCGGCCTCGACTACATCCTCGAAAGGGGTGTGGCTGACTATTCCGACGGCGACATTGTCATATTCGAGCATCTCGGAGGCAAGTCGGTAGACGGCTCAGTAAAGCTTGACATGATTATGATGGTTTACTGTGTCAAGGGTCGTATGCAGTGCGACGTCAACGGAAAGACATACACCGCCAAGGCTGGCGAGGTGATGATAGGACTGCCCAACAATGTGTATAGCAACTATATGATTTCGCCCGACTTTGAGTCGAGGATATTCGGACTGTCGTATGCGGCTGCCGAACGCAACATGCGCATCAACCGCGACGTGCTCGACCTTATAGGATATGTTGCCACAAATCCCGTTATCAGTCTCGACAACGAGCGCCAGGCTCTCATCACGAAGTATTACTCGATTATTGCGCATAAGATAAAGTCGCCCCACGGCTACTTCCACAAGGAGATAATGCACAGCCTATTCCAGTGTGCTATGTACGAGCTGTTTGCCATCATTGCTCCGCATGTGCAGTATTCGCACGACGGCGGCGAGACAAAGCAGGCCAATCTGCTGTTCCGTAAGTTTGCCGATCTGCTCTCGGCCAATGAAGGCAAGGTGCGCTCGGTGAAACGTTATGCCGACGAACTGTGCATAACGCCAAAGTATCTGTCGTTCGTGTCGAAGACGGTGACGGGCAAGACGGCACTGGAATGGATTCACCAGTCGACGGTGAAGAGCATCGAACGCTATCTGAGTCACTCGAATATGTCGATAAAGGAGATTGCAGACATATTGGAATTCCCCAACCTCTCGTTCTTCGGAAAGTTCACAAAGAGTCATCTCGGAGTGTCGCCTACAGAATACCGTAGGCAGCAGAGCATGAAGAAGAATAATTTGTAGGCTTTTTCGGGTCACGAATTATCACGAATTGCCCATGAATTTGGTAGCAACGATTATATGGAGTGACACATAAATGATATGGAGTGACACATAAATGATGTAGAGTGACACATTATAATATATAACAGTCAAAAACCGTAGGAGGCTATGGCGTCCCCGCCATAGCCTGAGCAATCAAAAAAGCACATTATATTACTAATTTAGTAATGCGCCAACCAACTGCTCAGGCTATGACGGGGACGCCATAGCCTCCTACTTTTCGTTTTGGATTATCTCAATTCAAGCCCCATTTCCTTGGCTTTCGCCACGAGCAGCTGCATAAGCGGTTCGCGCTCGTTGGGCACCCTATTGTCGAGCACCGCATCCTTAAGATATTGCTTAAGGAGTCCCACCTCGCGGCAGGGCTGCATATTGAAGAGCTGCATTATTTCGTTGCCGTCGATTACGGGTTGCAGCAATCGCTTGTAGTCGCGCTCCTTCAGGTCGGCAAGTTTCACGCGTACCATACGGAAGTTTTCAGCAAACTGCTTCTTGCGCACCTCGTTCTTCGACGTGATGTCAGCCTCGCAAAGCGTCATAAGGTCGTCGATGTCGTCGCCGGCATCGTTCATCAGTCGGCGAACGGCAGAATCCGTCACCTCCTCATCAGCTATTGCGATGGGGCGCATGTGCAGGTCGACGAGCTTTTCTACATACTTCATCTTGGCATCCATGGGCAGTTTCATACGGCGGAAAATGCCCGGTATCATCTTAGCACCAAGATAGTTGTGATTGTGGAACGTCCATCCTATGGCGGGTTCCCAGCACTTTGACTTGGGTTTGCCTATGTCGTGAAACAGCGCTGCCCATCTGAGCCAAAGGTTGTCGCTATGCTTTGCCACATTGTCTACAACCTCAAGCGTATGGTAGAAGTTGTTCTTGTGGGCGCGTCCGTTGCGTGTCTCCACCACGTCGAGAGCCGAGAGTTCGGGAATGATGAGCTGCAACAGTCCGCAACGCTGCAACTCCACGAATCCACGACTGGGTTGTGGGGTGCGCATTATCTTGTTGAGTTCGTCGGCAATGCGCTCGCCGCTCACTATTTTTATGCGCTCGGCGTTGCGTCCGAGAGCCTCAAACGTCTCGTCGTCGATGTAGAACCGCAGCTGGGCGGAGAACCTTACGCAGCGCATCATGCGTAGCGGATCGTCGGAGAAGGTGATGTCGGGGTCGAGCGGAGTGCGTATTATGCCGTCCTCAAGGTCGTAAATGCCGTCGAAGGGGTCGACCAATTCGCCGAAACGGTCGTGATTGAGGCATACAGCCATAGCGTTGATGGTGAAGTCGCGGCGGTTCTGGTCGTCTTCCAGGGTTCCGTCTTCGACGATAGGTTTGCGCGACGAGCGGTCATAGCTCTCGCGTCGTGCGCCTACAAACTCCACTTCGGTGTCGTGATACTTCACCTGCGCCGTGCCGAAGTTGCGATATACAGCCAGATGGGCGCGCCATCTGCCCGTCTTCGGGTTCTTTCCCAATTTGTGCTGCAGTGCTGTTGCCACATCGATACCGCTTCCCACCACCACTACATCAATGTCGTTGGTGGGACGTTCGAGAAAAATGTCACGCACATATCCGCCTACGAGATAGCACTCTACGCCCAATTCGTCAGCCACCTCGCCTATGCGGTGAAATATGTTCTTGTCAAGGATTTGTGCCAGTTCGGCATCTGTATATAATTTCATTCGTTTGTTTGGTTTCGTAATGCAAAATTACACATTTTTACCCGAAATTTATCCCGAGCCACGTATAATTGTATATTAATGTACATTATTAGGACGTTGAAGGCTTAATATTTCAAAAATTATGTCTAATTTTGCAACAACAATTTTAAATAACAATTCAATGAAAGCCAACAAATTGACTCTCGTGATGGCCATTCTTGCCATCATGTTCATTGCACCGGCCAAGGCCAAAGCACAGGTAAACGCACAGTTGTTTTATGATTTCGGCTCTGACCGCAAGTTCGTAACCCTCACGCTTGAGATGTTCAAGCAGGACAAGTGGGGCAACACCTACTTCTTCATCGACCACGACTTCAACTACGACCAGCACGTTGCAGGTCCGAACTTGGCTCCTGGTGGCACTTACTTCGAGATAGCACGCTGCCTTAACTTCTGGCAGAACTCAGCTATCAAGAACCTTTCGCTCCAAGTAGAGTACAACGGTGGTATCACTGCTTCTTATCCTATCAACAATGCGTGGCTCGCAGGTGTCGACTACTTCATGCACACCAAGGACTTCAAGAACACGCTCAACCTCAAGGCTCTCTACAAGAACATCAAGGAGAAGGACTCTAACGTTCCTATGCAGTTCACAGCAGTATGGGCTATGAACGACCTCTTCGGTGTCAAGGGATTGAAGTTTGACGGTTTTGCCGATTTCTGGTGGGAAGACCATCTCGTTGATTTCCGCGAAGACGGCACTGCAGACAAGAAGTCTACCGTATTCATTACAGAGCCTCAGCTGTGGTATAACGTAGGCCAGCACTTCGGTGTAGACAACCTCAGCCTCGGTACAGAGATTGAGCTGTCTAACAACTTCGGTTCTACCGGCGGATTCAAGTGCCGTCCCTGCCTTGGCGTGAAGTGGGACTTCTAAGCCTGAACCTAAAAGTAAAAAGGGAAAAAGGTAAAAAAGTAAAAAGGTAAAAGAGTAAAAAGGTTTTTAATAACGATAAGACTATGCTTTCAAAACTCTTTGGCTTCGACCCCAAGAAGCACAACATCCGCACCGAGATAATGGCCGGCGTGACCACATTCCTCACCATGGCGTATATTCTCGCTGTCAATCCGAGCATCTTCTCCAACCTTGCATCGCAGGGCATGGACACCAATGCCGTGTTCACATCAACAGCCTTGGCTGCCATTGTCGGCACTCTCGTAATGTCGATTTACGCCAAGAAGCCTTTCGGACTTGCTCCGGGCATGGGACTGAACGCCTTCTTCGTGTTCACCGTGTGCCTCACTATGGGCTACTCGTGGCAGTTTGCGCTTACAGCCATACTCATTGAGGGATTCCTCTTTGTGCTGATGACCGTGACGAAGATACGTACACTCATCGTCGACGCTATCCCCACAACGCTCAAGCGAGCCATCGGTGCGGGCATCGGACTCTTCATCGCCTTCATCGGACTCAAGAACGCCGGCATCATCGTTGAGAATTCAGCCACATTCGTGACCATCGGCAAGCTGACAGGCGGCTCTGCCCTACTCGGTGTAATTGGTATTATCATCACCTCGGTACTTGTAATCAAGAAGGTGCCGGGCTCGCTGCTCATCGGCATTCTTGCCACTGCGCTCATCGGTATACCTATGGGCATAACGAATTTCAACGGCATTATCGACACACCTCCGTCGATTGCGCCTATATTCTGTAAGTTCGAATTCCACCATATCTTTACTATCGATATGCTTATTGTGGTGTTCACATTCCTCTTCATCGACATGTTCGACACCATGGGCACGCTCGTAGGCGTATGCACCAAGGCGGGAATGATGCAGAAGGACGGCCGCATACCGGGACTGAACAAGGCATTCATGGCAGACGCCATTGCCACTATGACCGGCGCTTGTCTCGGTGCCAGCACCACAACTACATATGTTGAGAGTGCATCGGGCGTTGCCCAGGGCGGCCGTACGGGTCTTACAGCCTTTGCAACGGCTATGTGCTTTGTCATAGCATTGTTCTTCGCTCCGGTATTCCTTTCGATTCCGGCTGCTGCTACTACACCGGTGCTCGTCATCGTGGGTCTGTTCATGCTGTCGCCAATCAAGGATATCGACCTCGACGACTTGGCTGAGTCGATCCCGGCATTCATTACAATCGTCATGATGCCTCTGGCATACAGCATATCTGACGGTATTCTGTGCGGTGTCATCTCTTATGTTGCCATCAATGTCATTTGCGGCAACTTCAAGAAGCTCAACATCACGCTCTATATACTTGCGGTGCTGTTTGTGATGAAGTACATTTTCATCTAATAAAAAGTTGAGAATCTCAATAGTTGAGAGTTGAAAGTTGAAAGTTGAGAGTTATGATATGCTATATACAATGTTATATACAATATCATCGTAATTACGATGTTTTAAAAAGGTAATCATAACTCTCAATTCTCAACTTTCAACTCTCATTTTTTAATTAATTGAGCAATTGCTCAATTTCCTCCACCATCGGCGCTGCCAAGGCGCGCTTGCTGGCTGGCACAACTTGCGGTGTGAACTTCTTGACCATTTTGTTCAGCTTCTGCAACTTTGCCTTTTGTCCGGTGCGTGTATATTCCTTGCGCAGCTGAACGATTTTTTCGCAAATCTGCAGACCCTGAATCAGTCGTTCAAAACGTATGCTCGAACGCGGACCGGGATAGACACAATAGGTGTCGCCGGCTGCCCATGAGCGGAAACGTGAGTCGCGCAGCGGGTCGCGTGTCCAACTGTTGTACGACCAACGCAGGTAGCCGTCGTAGTTGCCGCCCAATGCGTGCACAGCCATCCATGCCGCCTCGGCAGGTGGCGAGAACGTGAATGTATTGGGAAATCCTTCGGTGCAGCATGTGTAGTAGGTGCTTATCTTGCCCTCGGCACGTCTGCGAGCCAGCACTTCGGACGGAAAATCGTTGCCGTAGGCTATGCAATAATAATACAGGTCGCGCTCAATCTCATCGTGATATATGCCGGCGAGCGAGATTTTATAGTCCTTGTCGGCATCCTTTATCACCTTTATTGCAGCCTGCATGTCCTTCATCGGGCGCTCGTCCATGGCTATGCAGGTCTTGTCAAACCATCCCTTCTGGCGCAGATGACGGGCAAAGTCGCGCAGGAATGTGCCCCAGTATTCGGTGTAAGCATTGTCGCCGGGCTTTGCCTTGACAAACTTCATGCGGTTGGTGGCCTCGTCGTAGTAGTCGAAGCGCAGGTCCCAGGGTATCATGGTGTAGCAGGCGATGAGCCGGTTGATGCCGACATCGTTCATCATGAACTCCACGTAGCGGTCGAACACGGCATAATCGAACGTCCACGTGCCGTCGATGTGCTTGATGCGTGTCACCATCGAGTCGTAATGGTCCTCGGTCTGTCCGTTCCAGGGCTTGTGCATGATGCTTGTGGTGATGCTGTACTGTCCAGCATCGGCAAGCATCTTCATGATGGGGCGCATTGCGTCGAAGTGGGCCTTGCTCCAGAGGGGCACCTTATAGTATCGTGCCACTGAGTAAGGGTTCTGCCAGAGGTCGAGATTGGTGGTCCACTGCTGCGGTGCGGGCAGCGTGCGGTTGATGACCTGCAACTTGAGCTGCAGCGACATAGGCTTCAGATTCTTGCCGCTCACGGTAATCTGTGCTGTGTAATTACCGGGCTTTGCGTCCTGCGGCACCCATACATTAGCCCATATAGGCTGCGTAGTGTTGCGGCGCACGGGCAATGTCTTGTTGATGTCGAGCACGTCTGCCACTACCGACGAGTCCCAGTCGGCAGGATTGCGATAGCCGCATCCGCTACCGTCCTTGTTGAGTTCGTCGGTCATGACGTAGCGCACGAAGTTGGTGCGGAGTACCGACGAGGGTATGACGGAATTGCCCGAGCGCAGGTCGCTGACCGTTATCTGCACGTCGTCGAGGTCGACATTGGTCCATAAGAGGGCCTGTGCGTTGACACGTTCGCCACGCCACGCCTTCAGGCTTACCATGTTCTGCTGCTTCACCTTCGGAATGTCGAGGCGGCGGTAGCGTGTGTCGATCGACGCCCAGCTCAGTTGGGTGGGCTGAACGAGCTTAGCCCATGCAGCGTCGGAGTCGTGCGGCTTGGTGTCGGTAAGTTCTTCGTAATTGCCGAGTGGGAAAAGGTCGGCTTTCTTTGTCTTCTGTGCGCTGGCGGTGAGGGCGGTCATGGCGAGTGCGCACAATGCGACAGTTAGTCTGTTTTTATTCATTATTGATTGGGTTTTAGTAAATGTCAGTTATTGTCGGTTAATCTGATGCAAGCACGCTCAATGTACTTTACGCTTACAAAGTTAGCCTTTTCCGATGAAAAATCATAGGTTTCGTAGCGAAAATACCAAATTCAGACTATTGCAAGAATGACGACAGTTTTGTAATTTTGCATCCATTCTCAGCAATAATGCTAACATAACTTAAGGGATATAAATCCTTGGAAATTCCTGACGTGGTGTCACCGCCTTGCAAAAGGACTCCTTTTGCATTGTAAAAGGGTCCCTTTTGAGGTGTAAAAGGACTCCTTTTGCACGGTAAAAGGACTCCTTTTGGAAGCCAAAAGGACTACATTTGGAAACGGACGGGATCTTATACCCATTAAAGCAGTAAAAAGAATAGAAAATGGATAATAAAAAAGAGATGGCTCAGCACAGTTGCGCTGAGTCGCAGAACTTCTGGTTGTGGTTCGGAGCGCTTGTCGTGGGTACGGTGCTCGGAATGCTTGGTGTGGGATGGATCGACAGCGTCACCAACTTCGTGGCTACCATTCACACACGCCTTTTTCAGTTTGTGGCAATACCTACCATAGCCCTTGCCGTCACAACTACGCTCGCACGGTTTGGCACGCAGAAGGATACGGGCCGCATATTCCGCCACACGCTTACATACACGCTGCTCACTACGGTGGCTGCTGCGGCTGTGGGCATGCTGCTCTATAGGTTCATCGCGCCCGACAATCTGCCGCTTGACGCCATCCAGGGCGACACGGGCATCGACTCGGTGAAGCAGGAACTGGGCGACGCTTCGTACATGGACTACATCATCGGCATTGTGCCCGACAATGTGCTGCGCCCGCTGGTTGAGGGCAATGTGCTCTCGCTGCTGCTCATTGCTGTGGCTGTAGGCATCGCTCTGGCACGTATGCCCGAGACGGACAGCAAGCGCACGCTGATGAACGGACTCAACGGACTGCAGAATCTTGTGTCTACGCTCATTCATTGGCTCATCGACATACTGCCGATTGGCATCATCGCGTTTGCAGCACAGCTGTCGGCTGAGATTACGGCAGGCACTGTAGTAACGTCGATAGGCAAGTATGTGGCTGTGATATTGGGCGGCAATCTGCTGCAGTTCTGCGTGGTGCTGCCACTGTTCCTCATGGCTCGCGGACTGAACCCTATACGCGTGGCTCGCGCCATGACTCCGGCTGTGCTCATGGCATTGTTCACCAAGAGTTCGGCGGCTACGCTGCCCGTCACCATCCAGAGCGCCGAGGAGCGTCTGGGCGTAGCCAGTCGTGTGGCACGATTCGTGCTGCCCATCTGCACAACTATAAACATGAACGGCTGCGCGGCGTTCATCTTCGTCACGTCGCTGTTCGTGATGCAGAACGGCGGAGTGGAGATTACGTGGGGCACGATGATTATGTGGCTCTTCATATCGGTGGTGGCAGCTATCGGCAACGCCGGTGTGCCTATGGGATGCTACTTCCTTACGCTCTCGCTCATGTCGGGTGTGGGCGCACCGATAGCCATCATGGGCATCATCCTGCCAGTGTTCACCGTGCTCGACATGATTGAGACGGCTGAGAATGTATGGTCGGACTCGTGCGTTGCGGCTATGACCGACCGAGACATCCGAAACGCCAGCCCACGCCAAGCATAAGGTGGCGGGGCCTGTGGAAGTCGTTGAGCGTGTAGCCTACGTGCAACAGCAAGCGTCGGGTGATGTTCAGCTTAAGCGCCAGCAACTCGTATATGCCGTGAAAGTCGTCGGTGGCGTTGAGAAAGTTGCTGCCCATGCCGAAGTTGATGGCAAAATAGGGCATGCAGAATTCCACACGTGCCGACGCTCCGAGTGCCATCTGGCGCCACGCCGAACGCGGTCGGGAGTATAGCGGAACGATAGTTTCGTCAGTAGGATTGTCACCTATGACGATGTTGGAGCTGCGGTCGTAGGTGCCGTCGAGCGAGATGCCCGCCTTGAGCCAGTGGTTGAAGCGGTACATCGGATTGAAGTTGAATCCAGCCACGGCAAACTTCTCGGGAAATATGTATGCGTTGCCGTCGTAGTCGTAGAATCCCCGCTGATGCCAGGCGCCGTATAGGATGAGGTCGTAGGTAATGTCGTGGCGCACCGGTGGCACATGCGTGTGGCGATAGAGCAGGCGCGGCGTGTGACGGTTGATGTAATAGGCTGCACCTATACGCAATGCCACGGTGTTAAGTCCAAGGTTGGGAAACTGGGTGTTGCCGTTGGAGTAGTGCGTAACGTTGAATCCGAGGTTGATGTCGACATGGCGCGACGCTATCCATCGCATATACATGTCGAGACCGATGTATGCCGTCACGCGCGAACCGATCAGCTTGTTGTCGGGATTAGATTCGGCATCGTACGGATTCCAACCGAAGGTGAGTCCAAGATTCCACTCGTAGTTGAGCGAAAGCCTGTCGCTAAGGCTCGCTATGCGCGCTCCCTGCAGTATAAATACAGACACGGGATTGCCCAACTGGGGGTTGAACTCGTTCCATCCGATGCCCACTCCTTGATAGGCATCACGATAAATGCTTGCCTGCTCGCTGTCCTCGGGGGCGGAGAAGGCATACTTCAGATAATAACCCATATCGTGGTTCATGGTGCGAACTTCGGGGTTCTTGCCACGCAGAAAGTCGTTGGTGTGAAGAATTGCACCCGGACGATAGTCGAACATCAATTGATGTACGAAGTGACGGGTGGCTGACGAGTCGGAAGATTGCACCTCCGCTTGCACCGACATGGGCAATGCCAGGAAAGCAAGCAGAGCATATAATATATAATAAGGTGTAAATCTCATATTGTGATAAGGTTTTCCATTCGCACGTGAATAATAGTTTTGCAAAAGTACTTAATTTATATCGTTTTGCAAAAAATGTCATATAAATCTTTCCTTTTTACTTCCCTGTGCCATATTGACAGAGTTTAAAGCCACTAAAATGTCATCCTAAACTCAGCATCAAGGTTTTTGGCACAGCATTTGTATATTATACGGCGAACGCAAGTTCAATCAATCAACAAATTTATAAATCAGAATAAAAATAAAAAAAGATACAATTATGGGAAAGATCATTGGAATCGACTTAGGTACTACAAACTCATGTGTTGCCGTATTTGAGGGCAACGAACCTGTAGTAATCGCCAACAGCGAAGGCAAGCGTACAACTCCTTCAATCGTTGGATTCGTAAAGGACGGTGAGCGTAAGGTAGGCGACCCTGCAAAGCGTCAGGCTATCACCAACCCGAAGAACACCGTATATTCTATCAAGCGCTTCATGGGTGAGACCTATGAGCAGTGCGCTAAGGAGGTTACACGCGTTCCGTTCTCTGTAGTTAACGAAGGTGGCTACCCACGCGTTGACATCGACGGCCGCAAGTATACTCCGCAGGAAATCTCGGCAATGGTGCTTCAGAAGATGAAGAAGACCGCTGAGGACTATCTCGGACAGGAAGTGACTGACGCCGTTATCACAGTTCCGGCTTACTTCTCTGACTCTCAGCGTCAGGCTACAAAGGAAGCTGGTCAGATTGCAGGCCTTAACGTTCGCCGTATCGTGAACGAGCCTACAGCAGCAGCTCTTGCTTACGGCGTAGACAAGGCCAACAAGGATATGAAGATTGCCGTATTCGACCTCGGTGGCGGTACATTCGATATCTCAATCCTCGAGTTCGGTGGTGGTGTGTTTGAGGTTCTCTCTACCAACGGTGATACTCACCTCGGTGGCGACGACTTCGACCAGGTAATCATCGACTGGCTCGTACAGGGCTTCAAGGCCGATGAAGGCATCGATCTTTCTAAGGATCCGATGGCTATGCAGCGCCTTAAGGAGGCTGCCGAGAAGGCTAAGATCGAGTTGTCAAGCACAACTTCTACCGAAATCAACCTTCCGTATATCTCAGCCGAGGGCGGTGTGCCCAAGCACTTGGTTAAGACTCTGACTCGTTCACAGTTCGAGCAGCTTGCCCACAACCTTATCCAGGCATGTCTTGTACCTTGCCAGAACGCTATGCGCGACGCAAAGCTCCAGACTTCAGATATCGACGAGGTAATCCTCGTAGGTGGTTCAAGCCGTATACCTGCCGTTCAGACTCTCGTTAAGAACTACTTCGGCAAGGAGCCTTCAAAGGGTGTTAACCCTGACGAGGTTGTAGCCGTTGGTGCTTCTATCCAGGGCGCTATCCTGAACAAGGAGAGCGGTGTAGGCGACATCGTATTGCTCGACGTTACTCCGCTTACTCTCGGTATCGAGACAATGGGTGGCGTAATGACAAAGCTCATCGACGCTAACACAACAATCCCTGCTAAGAAGAGCGAGGTATTCTCAACAGCCGTTGACAACCAGACGGCCGTAACTATCCACGTACTCCAGGGCGAGCGTCCGATGGCTGCACAGAACAAGTCAATCGGCCAGTTCAACCTCGAAGGCATCGCTCCGGCTCGCCGTGGTGTTCCTCAGATTGAGGTTACGTTCGATATCGACGCCAACGGTATCCTCAACGTATCGGCTAAGGATAAGGCTACAGGCAAGGAGCAGGCCATCCGTATCGAGGCTTCTTCAGGCCTCAGCAAGGAGGAAATCGACCGCATGAAGGCTGAGGCAGAGCAGAACGCTGCTTCTGATAAGGCTGAGCGCGAGAAGATCGACAAGCTCAATCAGGCTGACTCTATGATCTTCACCACCGAGAACTTCCTCAAGGACAATGGCGACAAGATTCCTGCCGACAAGAAGCCGGGCATCGAGCAGGCTCTCCAGCAGCTCAAGGACGCTCACAAGGCAGCCGACGTTGCAGCTATCGACTCAGCCATCGCCAACCTCAATAACGTAATGCAGGCTGCTTCTGCACAGATGTATCAGGGTGGCGCACAGCCGGGTGCAAATGCTCAGGCAGGTGCTCAGCAGGCTGGCAACGACGCTAAGAGCGACGAGACAATCCAGGATGCAGACTTCGAGGAGGTGAAATAAGCACATAGAGAAATAAGAATACAATATCAAATGGAAAGCGTGTAGCTCAATGAGTTACACGCTTTTCTTGTTTTTGGCCGTACACAATAATATTGCTATCTTTGCGTTATTATTATAAACATCTGTACCTTATTTGTACCTGTAAGAAAAAGTAGATATGATGAGAAGAATAGATATTAAGAACTACAAAATGAATGAATTATGGCAGTAGCAAAGTATAAGATAGTACGGAAATGTCCTGTGTGCGGAGAAGAGTTCTTCGCAAGGACTTTGGAGTCCTGGTATTGTTCACCCAAATGCTCCAAGGTGGCGTGGAAGCGTAAGCATGATGAAGAAAAACGCCAACTTGAACTGGACAAGATTGTAAGCAATATGCCCAAGTCTAAAGAGTATATCAGCATAACGGAAGCGTATGCTATGTTTGGTGCAAGCCGCTCAACCATTTATAGGCTCATCTACATGAAAAAGATTTCCTTCATTGAGCCAGAGAAAGGAATACGACTTGTATGCAAAGGAGAACTAATGAATCTGTTTCCGTTAAGACAGTCTCCGCTTGACACCAAGCCAAGGAAACCAGTTACCATGTACCGCATGGAACCAGAGGATTGCTATACAATAGGTGAGATTTCCAAGAAATTTCATCTGGATGACAGCACCGTGTATGCTCATATACGAAAATACTCAATACCGACCCGGCAAATCGGTAATTATGTGTATGCTCACAAGGAATCAATAGACAAACTTTATAAAGATATAAAACCATTATGAAAAGATTAGATTATACTAAAGTCTCCGTCAAATTAAAGAAAAGTGAGTGGAGAGATGAGTGGTTCATCTATCTTGAAGCTTATCCTGTTTATGAGACGGGAAATGACAAACCCAAACGAGTGCGTGAATATCTCAGGAGGTCTATTACTACCCCTATATGGGATAAACGACGAAGCGAGCGAGCCGTTGCTGGTAGAATAAAGTACAAGCCCAAGCGAGATGACAATGGCGTTATTCAGTGTAAATCCAAGCAAGATATGGAAACTTGCCTTTATGCGGATGGCGTTCGAGTCCTGCGTCAAAAAGAGTACGACAACATGGCTCTCTTTACTGACCAGCAAATGGAAATGGCAGAACAAAGCGAACGCTCAAAATGCAATGTTCTGGAGTATATTGAGAAGTTAATCAAAGAAAGAGAGGAAACTGCGTCAGAATCGATAGTTGTCAACTGGCGCAGATTGCACACACTGTTGTCAATGTTTGCCAAGTGTGACTACATACAGTTCTCGCAGATTGACATGAAGTATATTGAGGCATTCCGTTCCTTCTTGATAAAGGCACCGCAGGGTGGTTCTAAGAAAGGAACTATTTCAAGGAATACGGCATCGACGTACTTCTCTATCTTCAAGGCGGCACTCAAACAAGCTTTCGTGGATGGCTATCTGAATTGTGATATTGCTGCCAAGGCTAAAAATATCATGTTTCAGAGTGCTCGAAGAGAGTATCTGTCACTGGAAGAACTTAATATATTGGCAAAGACTCCGTGTGATGATATACTAAAACGGGCAGCCTTGTTCTCTGCACTGACAGGAATGCGACATAGCGATATTCAAAAGCTTAAATGGTCAGAGGTTGAAGAATACAATGGTGGGTACCGTCTCAATTTCACTCAGCAGAAGACTAAGGGCGTTGAATACATGCCTATATCGCCACAGGCATACAAGCTTTGCGGTGAGCGCAAGAAAGACGGAGAACTGTTGGTGTTTGCCGGACTGCCTGACCCTTCATGGATATCTAGGCCTTTGGAACGGTGGGTAAAAGCATCAGGGATTACCAAGCACATCACCTTTCATTGCTTCCGCCACACCTATGCAACGTTACAATTGGCTAACGGTACAGACATATATACCGTAAGCAAAATGTTAGGGCATACCAATGTAAAAACCACGCAAATCTACGCAAAAGTAATTGACAAGAAGAAAGATGAAGCTACAGAAGCTTTTAAGTTGGACATAGATGAATAGTGATTATCATTTGTAAGCACTTAGTATAGAAGACCACTTGTATCAATAAGTCCTTTATTGTACAGGTGGTTTTTAGTGCCTTTCATTTTCAACATTCTATGTAATGATGCTATTGTTTTGGCACTTTAACCTTTCGTGGAAACCAAACATTTATAACAATAAACAGATAAAAATGAAAAAAGACAGCCTTTTTTGGCTTCTCTCTTTTTGAAGAGAGCAAGCGTGTCCACAAACATGTGGAGTGTACAGAAGACTTCTACAGAGAACTGTATGAGTTGTTTGAGATCGCAAGAAGTTGGTATCTTCAAGCTGAAAAGAATCATATGAAGACAGAGTACTTCATAGAACTATTTGAGCGCAGTCACCAATATATTGACTGTGATTGTGCACGTTGTAAGAACTCGCGACAGATGGCAATTGGCATTATTGGTACTTTGTTTAGAGACTCTAAGTGTGTGTCAATAATCAAGAAAAAAGAAGATTATTCCAAGCAGGAACTTATTGAGTTGTTTCTTCAACATGTGGGTACTGGTCTGCCAATCCTTACCCGAAAGAAATCGTCCATCCTCACTTTGGGATGCCAATTGTCAGACAGACAGATGGATTTGTTGGTAGAACTTGTCCAAAGTCACGACATATTTGATTTTGCCGACAACAGTGATGTGCGTAGCGAGTTGTGTCGCCTATTCAAGTGCGACTTGGACGCATCTATCCGTGTAAAGAATGTACGTAATGTAGCCGTACTGTTTGACGCTATGGCTCAATACCATTTGATAAACAATAATTGGCAATATGTCATGGGAGAAGGTCGCTTCTTAACCAGTATCAAAAAGGATGGAACAGAGAAATTCATAACTTCAAGTTGTCTTTCCTCTTCTCTTTCAAGGATAAGAAGAAACGTTTCCATGACAGCAAGTCAATATGCCATCTGCAAATCCATCGAACAGATATTAAGAGAGGAATAAATCACAATAATTCTGCTAAATGAAAGTAAAAACGTGATAGTTTGGTTGATACTGCCTTACTATCACGTTACTTTTTCTATTTAGTGACAGTCTCCCCATAACTTTGCATCAAAAATCATAAAAAATAATTAGCATGGAAGAAAATAGTATAAGATTTGAAGATATTCCCAACGCTATAACGGGGGTACTGAAAAAGCTGTCATCATTAGAAGACAAGATTGATGGTATATATGAACTTGTTCAATCAGAAAAAGAAGAAACATGGTTTACGGTTGCTGAATTATGTGCTTATCTCCCAACACATCCGGTAGAGCATACCATATATTGCTGGACAAGCAATCGGGAAATACCGTTTCACAAGAGAGGCAAACGCATCATGTTCCTCAAATCTGAGATAGATGAATGGCTTCAAGGAACCAAGGGCAAATCGAAGAACGAGATTCAAAGAGAAGCAGAGGAATATGTACTATCTACACAAAGAAAGAATAGACGGCTAATATAACCGTGCTACTGTCTGTAAACAATTTAATTAAGGTACGTGACACATGAATGAAAGACATTTTAGACTCTATGAGCGAATTGTCGCAATAGAAGACAGTTTGGAGGCTTTGGGACCTATTGACAAACTAATAGAGCGAATCGAGGAATTGGAGAAGATGGTCAAGCAGACCAAAACCGTCTTGGGGTTTGACGAAGCATGTAAGTATATTGGTGTTTCTGAAAGCCTGCTATACAAACTTACAGCCGCAAAAGAAGTTCCACACTATAAGCCAAGGGGAAAAATGCTGTATTTTAATAGAGAAGAAATCGACAAGTGGCTGCTCCAAAACAAACAAGAGGTCATTGGAATGGTAACGAAAATAGAAATTGATAATCCGAAAGAATGAAAATGGAAGAAAATAACAAACATGTACAGCCTAACTCAAAAGAGGAAGGAGTACAGCGTCTCAATCGCATATTGAGCGAATCGTTGATAAAGGCAACAGATACTTATAAAACACCTCCTCAGATTATATGGGTTGATAATTCCAGCATAGCCACATTGGGCAACTTCAGTGCTTCTACTGGTAAGGCAAAGGCGAAAAAGACCTTCAACGTGTCTGCCTTGGTAGCCGCTTCCCTCGCCAACGGCAAGGTACTGAACTATCGCGCCAGTCTGCCAGAGGGGAAACGCAAGATACTGTATGTAGATACGGAGCAGAGCCGCTATCACTGCCATAATGTGCTGGAGCGCATCCTGAAGCTCGCTGGTCTACCTACAAGCATCGACAACGAGAACCTTGACTTTATCTGTCTGAGAGAGTACACGCCCTCCGTCAGGATAGAGGTCATAGACTATGCGCTTGCCCAAGACCAAAGCTATGGACTGGTCATCATCGACGGAATCAGAGACCTGCTTCTCGACATCAACAATGCGGGAGAATCGGTCGAGGTCATCAACAAGATGATGGAATGGTCATCAAAGTATGACCTGCACATCCATTGCGTATTGCATCAGAACAAGGGCGACAATAACGTGCGCGGGCATATCGGTACGGAGATGAACAACAAGGCAGAGACGGTGCTTGTCATCACCAAGAGCACCACCAATCCCGACATCAGCGAGGTGAAGGCGATGCACATCCGTGAGAAGGAGTTCAAGCCGTTTGCCTTTACAGTCAATGAGGAAGGGTTGCCAGAGATTGTCGAGCACACGCCGGAGAAGGAAGAAGGTGACAAGCAACCGTCAAGGTTTACTTACCAAGACTTGACATCCGAACAGCATAACGAGGCGCTGACGGCTGCATTCAAGGAGAAACCTATCAAAGGATTCGATCGCATGGTGGAGGAATTAACGCAAGCCTATGCAGACATTGGCTTTAAGCGTGGCAGAAGCGTCATCATCAAAATGCTGAAATACCTGATTAACGAGCAAAAGCTCATAGTGAAGCGGGATAATCATTACTATTTCGGATATACACCTGCCGAGATTGACCTGTTCCATGAAGAGGAATAAAAACAGTTCAGAAACCAGTTTAGTTTACGTCCGTACCTATATATAAGAAATAAGGCCAAAGTAAACCGAAATCGGAGGCTGAATTGGGAAGCGGAAAAGTAGTTTAGCAAATGGTTTAGTTTACGGGTGTGCCTATATAGGAGAAAGGGTAAAGTAAACTGTTTCCATGGACAAAGTAAAACCGAACAAATGAAAGTACAATGAATATTGAACAATCGAAGAAACTGAGCATTATAGACTTCTTAGACAAGGAGAATGTAACGCTGAAAAAGAAGAAGGGCAATGCCTACTGGTATCTGTCACCCTTCAGGGACGAGAAGACCGCATCGTTCAAGGTCAGCAAGAAGGAGAACCTGTGGTACGACTACGCCATTAAGGAGGGCGGTGACCTTGTGGAGCTGGTAAAGCGTATGTATAACAAACAATCCGTTTCCGATGCCCTTGCCTACCTTGCGTCCAAGAGTATTGCCACTGTGGATAAGGCAATCGAGACCGCTATCGCAGCCAAGGAATACACGACAACCAAGATGAACGATGTGAAGCTGCTCCCACTGAGCAACCATTCTCTGCTGTCCTATTTCAGTAGCCGACGGATAGACATCACCATTGGCAGGATGTATTGCAGGGAGATACACTACAAGGTTGAGCAAAAACATTACTATGGCATTGCCTTTGGCAATCTGAGTGAAGGACATGAGGTGCGCAATCCCTATTTCAAGGGCTGCATCGGGCATAAGGACATCACCCTGCTTGCCCATACGTTCAACGAGTGGCAAAACGGTTGTCTGGTCTTTGAGGGCTTCATGGACTTCCTTGCTTATATGACCCTCGTTAAACAGCAAGACCGATGGTTTGTCGTTGAAAGCCCTTGCGACTATATGATACTGAACTCAGTCGCCAACCTCAAACAGGCATTGCATTACCTTGACCGTTACACCCACATCCATTGCTTCCTCGACAACGACCAGGCAGGACGCAAGACGGTTGAGAGCATCAGCAATGTATTCGAGTACAGGGTGACGGACGAGTCCTTCAGATATGCCGACTACAAGGATGTCAACGACTATCTGATGAGGAAGAAACGAACGGCATCTGAATGACATTATAAAGACGAAAACACCATCATTTGATGCAAAAATGGCTCAAATGCATTGAAATTACATATCAAATCTGCACTTTTTCGCCCAAACATGCTTGATTCTCAATTATTATCCTTATTTTTGCATCGTTTTAATACATTATTAAAATGTAGCAGAATGGAATTGAAAAAAGAAATAAGGATATTGGGCAGACGCTTTGAGGTGGAACCTCGTGCCAAGGAAAGCCTGAAAGGCATCACGGTTGGCGAGAAACTCTCATACCGTTTCTATGATGGCACATACCAAGGCACGCCCCTGCTGTTCGTTGAGCCCAAGAAGGGCAATCCCTCTCCACGGACTTGCGCCATCACGGGCAAGCGGTTGACCGAAGCCCTGGGACTGCCTGCGGTGTTTATCCTTGCGCCCGGACCCACCTACGAGCGACACAGACTGGCAGACAAAGGAGTCTTCTTTGTCATGTCCGAGGAATATGCCCATCTGCCAGGCATCATAGCATTGGAGAAGACAAGCAACAGGAAGATTGCCGAAGTATTGACCCCTGTGGCGCAATACATACTACTCTATCACCTACAGGTGGGCAGTATTGAAGGAATGTCGCCAAGGGATATTGCACCGTTGCTTCCATATTCTTACGAAAGCGTCACGTTGGGTGTCACCTGTCTTGAAGATGTAGGACTGTGTCAAAAGATTCAGAACGGACAGCGCAGCAAGGTGGTACACTTCGAGTTGAAGGGCAAGGAACTGTGGGACAAGGCTCAGAACGTCTTGCTGTCACCTGTGGAGAACCGCATCTTTTGCGATGACATACGCTTGGATGCGGAATACCCCGTATGCGGCATCAATGCCCTGGCACATTATTCCATGCTTAATCGTGACCGGGAAGAGATGATAATGATGACAAGCAAGGAATATCGTGCCGTCAAGTCGGCTGATGTCATGGAGAATCCCAACATCTATGACGGCAACTATATCATAGAGGTATGGAAATACCCTGTTGTCAGCAAAATGGGCGACAAAAGCCAGTGGGTTGATCGCCTTTCCCTTGTCCTTTCGTTGAGAGATGATGATGATCCGAGAGTAGAAAAAGAAGTAGAACGAATAATCAGTGAACAGAAATGGAAGGATTAGTCAAGTTCCGTGAAGCATTTGCGGAATACTCAGAAAACTATGTGGTGATAGGCGGAGCAGCCTGTGACATCACCATGACCAATACCGTGGTGCGTCCACGCGCCACACACGACATCGACATGATAGTCATCGTAGAGAACATGACCGAGGCTTTCGCCAATCGCTTCTGGCAGTTTGTGCGGGAGGCTGGCTATCGACCTGAAAAGAGGAAACAGGAGGCTGGTGAGCCACCAAGGTATGAAATGTATCGTTTCCTTGATGGTAAAGACGGCTATCCCGAGATGATAGAACTGCTGTCACGCCACCCCGACGTGCTTGGAGAGCCAAAGGGATTTGTCATAGAACCTATCCCGACCGATGAAGATGTGTCGAGTCTTAGTGCCATCATCATGGACGATGATTACTATCACTTTACTATCGCACACAGCCAACTGACTGATGGCATACGCCATGCCAATTCCGCTGCCTTGATAGCACTGAAGGCAAGAGCCTACCTAAATCTCATGGCAGACAAGCGGGACGGCAAGCATGTGAACACCAAAGACATCAAGAAGCACCGTTCGGACATCCTGAAAAATGTGGTCATAATGACTGAGGACAACATTGAGGCTCCTGCTTCAATAGTGGCATGTATAAGGGAGTTTGTCGCCTCCATCAGAGCCGACTGGTCAACTCTCGCAGAACCATTGTCAAAGTCACTCGGTCAAGACGAGGCATTTGTGACCGGACTGTTAGATCAACTGGATGAATTGTTTATAGAAGCATGACCAATATGAAGATACAATACGCATCCGACCTGCATCTGGAGTTTGCCGACAATTGGCGGTATCTGAAAGCCCACCCCTTGGAGGTGACGGGCGACATACTGCTGCTTGCCGGCGACATCGGCTATCTCGGCGATGACAACTACTCCAAGCATCCCTTTTGGGACTGGGCATCGGAGAACTACAAGGAGGTGCATTGCTGCATGGGCAACCATGAGTTCTACAAATATTATGATGTGGCGACACTGCCCGACGGCTATCTCTTGGAGGTACGTCCCAATGTATTCAGCCACTACAACGGTATTGCGAGGATTGGCGACACCGACATCATCCTCTCCACCCTTTGGTCGAGGATTCCTTTGGAGGACGCTTACTTCACCGAGCAAGTGATAAGCGACTTCCGCCGTATATTATATAAAGGTGAGCTGATGACCCATGCCCAATTCAATGCTGAGCATGAACGTTGCCTCACCTTTATCAAGGATGCAGTGGCATATTCGCAAGCAGCCCATAAGATTGTTGTCACCCATCATGTACCATCGTTCCGTATGCTCCACCCAAAGTTTCAAGGCAGCAAGGCAAACGTGGCGTTCACCGTAGAGTTGGAGGACTATATCACCGATAGCGGCATAGACTATTGGATATACGGACATTCGCACACCAACATCGATGCCAGGATAGGCAACACCCAATGCTTGTCCAACCAGTTGGGCTATGTTTTCTCTAACGAACATCAGGACTTCTCCCATGGCAAGTACCTGACCATATAGCCATCCACATTTTTTTCATCCACCCTCTTTACAAGCTCTTCCCTATCGGAAGGGCTTTTTTTGTGCCTTTCGAGTTTGATTTTTGAGTATGATTGCGAGTGTAATCAAAATTAGAGTTAAGATTTGGCTCCGCGGAAAGTCATTTCGGTTTAAGATTGAAGAAAAGGTAGTTCCTTTGCATCGGCAATAAGCCAAACCATAGTAAAATCAAACTTGAAAATATGAAGTCATTTGTAATATTCGCCATTGTCGTGACCATAATCTATGTCATCTACTATACGGTCATCATCGTGCAGGATCTGTACGGAAAGCCCAAGGACGAGAAGTCACAGGGCGAGTCGTTTGATGTCAGTGACATGACCGACGAGGAAGAGTCGATAGCGGTCAGCGAGAGCGACGGTGGTTTCAGCGTAGGCGACAACCAATATGAGACAGCCTACGAGGAGAAGCAGCTTGCAGAGCCTACAGAGGAGGCAGCCGCCACTGCGGAAGAGAGCAAGCCTCATGTGCTTGAAAAGATACAAAGCGCAATCGAGAAGAAGATGGAGGAAGTGAATACCACCTATTCCGACCCCATGTATTCGGAAGAATTGAACAACACCATCATCGCCCGCGGTCTTCGTCACAATGGACGTGACATGGTCAAGGTGGAATCACTCAATAATGAGATATGATGTCAAAAACAAGAAGTGCATTTCTATCATTATATGCCGCTTTAACCCCAGCTCTGGCCAGTGCTAAGTGTGGCAACGTGGACTACAGCTGGGGAGCGGACGCACTTGCGAGTGCCCATGACTATGCCGTGACGATGATGCTCTATATCGTTTATCTGTGCTATGCAGTGGCGGGCATCGTGGTCATAGTCAGCGCCTTGCAGATATATATAAAGATGAATACGGGCGAAGAAGGAGTGAAGAAGAACATCATGATGCTGGTGGGAGCCTGCCTGTTCCTCATAGGAGCGACCATCGTCTTCCCCGCTTTCTTCGGTTATCAGATTTGAGATACAGGTGATACGAGATAAGATAACTCAAAGTGTAACAAATTAAAAGGTAAAAAGAATGTTTGAAAGGATTAACAAGAAGGTGAAGGGATTCTTCTCTTCACAGCGCATGAAAACGCTCGCCCTGATGTTGCTTGTCGGCACCACCGCAGCAATGGCACAGAACGCAGCCGGCGACTACTCGGCAGGAACGACCGCGCTTACCACAGTGACGGAGGAGATTGCCAAGTATGTACCTATCGTGGTGAAGCTCTGCTATGCCATTGCAGGTGTCGTTGCAATTGTCGGAGCCATAAGCGTTTACATCGCCATGAACAACGAGGAACAGGACGTCAAGAAGAAGATCATGATGGTCGTCGGCGCATGTATTTTCCTCATTGCAGCAGCCCAGGCACTGCCTCTGTTCTTCGGCATTGGAGGTTAAACGCAGCGTGAGATTGTGAGTATGTAGAACGTTAAAACACTGACAGTTATGGCAGATACAAAGCAAGAGCGTTTTCCGGATTATCCCATTTTCAAGGGACTGCAACGTCCATTGGAGTTCTTCGGGTTGCAGGGACGCTACATCTACTGGGCGGCAGCCACCGCAGGAGGAGCCGTTGCGGGTTTCATCCTCGGCTACTGCATCTTCGGTTTCGTGGCAGGACTCGTGCTGCTAGTCCTCGCCGTAGCTGTCGGTGGCGTTCTCATCGTCATGAAGCAGCGCAAGGGCTTGCACAGCAAGAAGAGTGACAACGGCATATTCATCTATGCCTATTCAAAGAAAGTGTAAAACAAAAAAGAGAATCCATTATGTCCAAGTGGAAAGCTATCAATGATTGTAAGTGAATGGAGGTGGGGGCATCACGCATGAGGGTGCGCCCGCCTTTTTGCGATTAAAAAAGAAAAAGAACAATGACCCTATACATCATACTCATATTCTCAGCCATCTGCGTGGGCATGGCCATCAGTGTCAAGGCATTCGGCACGGGAGGGAAGCGCAAGCGCATCTTCCAGGACATCTACTTCTCCATCGAGGAAGTGGATGGCATCGGCGTGCTCTATACCAAGACGGGCGAATACTCCGCTGTTCTGAAGATGGAGAACCCTGTGCAGAAGTATTCCGCCAACATCGAGGCCTACTATGAGTTCACCCACCTCTTCGCCGCCCTTGCCCAGACCTTGGGCGAAGGCTATGCGCTGCACAAGCAGGACGTGTTTGTGAGGAAGGCATTCAAGGAAGAGAACGGTGGAAATCATGAGTTCCTGAGCGAGAGTTACTTCCGCTATTTCAACGGCAGACCCTTTACCGACAGCGTCTGCTACCTCACCATCACACAGGAGAACAAGAAGAGCCGTCTGATGTCGTTCGACAACAAGAAATGGCGTGACTTCTTGGTGAAGATACGCAAGGTGCACGACCAGCTGAGGGATGCCGGCGTGAAGTCCCGATTCCTCGGCAAAACGGAAGCCTGCGAGTATGTGGACCGTTTCTTCTCCATGAACTTCCGTGACAAGGTGGTGTCGATGACCAACTTCAAGGTCGATGACGAGACCATCGGCATGGGGGACCGTAGCTGCAAGGTGTATAGCCTTGTGGATGTGGATTATGCCAACTTGCCGTCGGTCATCCGTCCCTACGCAAATATCGAGGTGAACAACACCAGTATGCCCGTTGATCTCGTGAGCATCGTCGATAGCGTGCCCGGAGCCGACTGCGTGGTGTTCAACCAGATGGTGTTCGTGCCCAACCAGAAGCGTGAGCTTGCCCTACTCGACAAGAAGAAAAACCGCCATGCCTCCATGCCCAACCCCAGCAACCTGATGGCTGTAGAGGACATCAAGCGTGTGCAGGAGGTGATAGCCCGTGAGAGCAAGCAGCTCGTCTATACCCACTACAACCTCGTGGTGGCAGTGAGCGGCGACACCGACATACAGAAATGCACCAACCATCTCGAAAACTCCTTCTCGCGCATGGGCATCCACATCAGCAAGCGGGCCTACAACCAGTTGGAGCTGTTCGTCAACTCTTTCCCCGGCAACTGCTATGGCATGAATGCCGACTACGACCGATTCCTCACCCTCGGCGATGCCGCCACCTGTCTGATGTACAAGGAGCGCATCGTGCATAATGAGGACACCCCGCTGAAGATATACTATACCGACCGCCAAGGTGTGCCCGTAGCCATCGACATCACAGGAAAGGAGGGAAAGGAGAAGCTGACCGACAACTCGAACTTTTTTTGTTTGGGTCCTTCGGGCAGCGGCAAGTCGTTCCACATGCATGTCATATGGACTAAAACGCATCGAAAAGAACTCCAAACAAAACTTAGAGAAACGTCATAAATAGCTCATTTTCAATACATATTCATTAACATAACGCTCCAACCGCCTATTGCGAGTTTCATCCGTTTATAGTAATTTTGTACCACGGTTGTACCATGGGTAGAGGGACACACGGTTCTTAATGAGGGTTCTTATTTCCTCTTATTTCCCCTTGTTTCCTCTTAAAAGTTTCCGTCAAGGACCATCCCCCATGAGTCACTGCAAAATTCAAATAATAACGGTAAAAATGAATACTACAACTCACATTCCAATCGTGCTAATGTCCGTAGAGGAAACAGCGCAGGCAGTAAGCATCAGCGTCAAGACAGTACGCAGTCTTATTCGTCAAGGCAGGCTCAGAGCCGTAAATTTAGGTACGCGCATGACTAGGATCTATTTGCAAGACCTTCTTGAAATAGCCAAGGGTCAAGGTTATCATGTGATTCTCCCTTCGTCTCTATTGTTAGAAGGAGCAACGTCCAAGAAAGCACAGAGGCTGAAAGATGCCGAGACAGGCTCAGTCAACAAGTCGGCAAAGTGTCGCAAGACTCCCAGAGCTGGTGAAAGAGCACCTGATGGAGTAACACACGATACCCATTACACGATGGCAGAGGTGTTGAGCACCTTTAATATCAAGTATGGCAGATTCTATGAAGTCCGAAACCGTTACCAACTCCAGTCTGTTCATGCATGGGGAACGACCTGCTTCAAGAAAGAAGATGTGGAAAGGGTTATCGGGCTTTATAATGAAGAACAGGGTAAGAACATTTCCGATGACTGGTACACCTGCTTCGACATCATGAAACTCTACGGATTGGGCAAGACACAGGTACGCAGATTTGCGGAGACTCATGGAGTGAGAATCCGAAAGTTCAAAAGCGGAAGAGCCAACTATTATCTGAAAGCAGACTGGGAGGCTGCACGCAAGAAGGCTGAGAAAAGCAGCACTTCGACCAAGGCTAAGCGGAAGTGAGACACAAATAAAGGACTGATTCAAACAAACTCATATCTGAACCATGCCGTTGCAAATGCTATGAAACAACCTTCCATGTCGGTCGAAACAAACCCACAACGTAAAGTAACGGATATAAGACAAAAAGCGCATCCGATACCTGCTTTTAGTCTGATTTTGAGCGTAAAATCATACTCAAAAGCAAATTCAGGTTAAATTCTGGCTGTATTTGAATCCATCTTTGCTTTTCTCTTTTCACGGCAATCTAACTTTGCATCGGATTTGAGAGTTAAAGCGTTGCACTCATTGCTATTCGCATCCACAGATACACATCGGTAAGAATAATAAAAGAATAAACAATATGACTAACATTTGTACAAAGGTCACTGTGCGGAAACGACCTATCAAGAACGGACAGACTTCCCTCTATCTGGATTTCTATCCTCCAATCCGCAACCCGAAGACAGGAAAGCTCTCACGCAGGGAGTACCTCGGTCTTTACATCTACACCAACCCTGTTGAACGCTTTCAGCAGGAGTACAACAAAAGTATGATTCAGAAAGCGGAAATCATCAAGTGCCGCAGGACTGAGTCCATCATCAATGAGGAGTATGGCTTCCTCGACCGCAACAAGGGCAAGGAGAGCTTCTTGGAATACTTCAAGAACCTCATGATTGAGCGTGGCAGCAGCCAGAACTGGGCAACCGCCTACATGCACTTCCACAACTACACGCATGGCGAGTGCCGTTTCTGCGACCTTACTGTTCCGTACTGCCAGGGATTTCTCGACTACCTGTTGTCGGATGCCTGTATGCACAACGGCAAGCACATGATGGGAACGACAGCCAACAACAACCTTACCAAGTTGAAGTGCATCCTTGCCATCGCATACGAGGACGGACTGCTCAAAGAGAATATCGCCAAGAAACTTGTGCGTGCCAAGGCTCATGGCAACAAGCGGCAGTTCCTCACCAAGGAAGAGTTGTTGCAGTTGTCTCAGACTCCTTGCAAGAGTGATGTCCTTCGCCGTGCAGGTCTCTTCTCCTGCCTCACAGGTCTTCGCCTCTCTGACTGCATCAGACTCCAGTGGGAGAACATCGTCAAGTTGGCTGATGGCGGCTGGGGAATGGACATTATCACCAAGAAGACTTCCACCGCTGCAATCCTGCCTATCAGCGAAGAGGCTCTGCAGCTCTGTGGCGAGCGAGCAACTGGACAGGTGTTCAAAAATCTCACGAACAGTACAGTGGCATTGTATCTCAAACCGTGGATAAAGGCTTCCGGCATCGAGAAACACATCACCTTCCACTGCTTCCGCCATACCTTTGCCACCTTGCAGTTGGCAGAGGGAACGGACATCTACACCGTGAGCAAGCTGCTTACCCATAGCAATCTTGCCACTACTCAGGTGTATGCCGATGTGGTGGACGAGCTCAAACGTGATGCGGCAGAACGTATCTCTCTCAAGATGCCAACCAAGGCAGAGAGTGACCAGACATAAGTGTACAACATAATCAGGATAACAAATGGAAGAAAACAAATCATTATCGTTCGACCAGCTGCCCAGTGCAGTTGGCGAACTTCTGACCAAGGTAAATACGATGATGACTCGTCTTGATGACATAGGTCAGAGAATAGGCAATGCTCCGAGCGAGAATGACCATGTTCTTATGGACATCAGAGAGGCAAGTGCCTTTGTCCGTAAGAAGGTCTCATCGCTCTATGCGTACACATCTGAAAGGCGCATCCCATTCTACAAGAGAGGCAACACACTCTACTTCTTCAAAGACCAGCTGATAAAATGGATTGAGGCAGGTGGCTCATGGGACAAGCCTTACGAATCGACCCAGGAGGAACAGGCAGACTTCGAGGCTCATCTGGCAATGTTGCAGAAGAGCAAGAAGAACAAGCCTACCTCCATGAAGAGGGTCAAGGGTGAGAAAATTCCTAATGGGGAAGAATGAGATGATGGATAATAGAATCTACTTTTTTACGAAAGGGGGAAAGAATAATCATTCATTCTCTCCTTGCTGAGTAATCCGTTTCACTTATAACCAGTTTTTCAAGATGAGTAACCAAAGCATAAAATACGGAATCCTGCTGACCAAGGAACAGCTCGATTTCTTGAAGGATGACAGGCAGGGCTTCCACCGCATGACCGCCTTCGACACTTTTGTATCTATGGCTTCCACTAAGCCGAGTGTTTATCAGAAGACAGGCTTCTCCGCTTCACTCTCCATCGGGCAGTTTGCCATCTCTACCGTTGAGCTGTCTGCCCTTTGGAAATGTGACCGCAAGACAGCGGCAAAGGTGGTGGAACTGTTCAATCAGGTGGGCATCCTCTCAACCGAGAGGAACAACCGCACCTCCATACATACGATACTGTGCATCGCCTTCTGGTACGTTGACGGCATCAAGGAAGCCATCAAGAACCCCTTCTACAACCGTCAATCCGTGACTTCCGCCACCCAAGAGGAATCGGTGTCCAATGTCCCATCCGATACCGCTTGCTCTTCGGGAGGCAATCTTTCCAATGGCATAGGTCAGCAGAAAGACAGCAGCGTCAATCCTGCCACTACTGACATTCTGCAGCCCCATGTTCCTGCCTCTTATAATACCTCTTCCCCTTTCGTTAATTCTCATGTTATCGGGGACGGACTTTCAGATCCTTCTCCGATACCCCAAGACTTCAAACAAAGGGAAAAGGAAGGTGATGAGCATTTTGAATGTGAGGTTGGACAGCCGTCAGATGATGAGTACAACCAAGGCGAAGAGACTCCTTCTGTTGAATTGCTGCCGCCTCCTGTCTATGATGACGAAGGTAATCTCTTGCAGCCTCCAGCCGATGAAAGTCGCTATGAGGAGAATATGGAGTGGCAAGATGCACACAACACTCCAAGACACTCATGATGTCATTTCTCCTTTTCCCTTATTTCGACTATTGACCTTCCTGACAGACAAGCTATCCAGGAGCCGCTACCTCTATTAGCCGTAGTTTTTTTCGGAGGTCTAAACAAGAAGTACCAGTGTCAGACGGTTTCGCTTCGCCCACCGCTTCCTACTGGCATTCTTGAATGTTCGCAGGCTCACATTGACTGTCCTGTTATATCAAGTAAAAACTTTATAAACCCCATCTACAATGACAAAAGACAAGAATAACTACACGGAGAAAACCTCAAGGAAGAGACCTCCGAAGACCAGACACATTGACGTTCGTTTCACAGAAGAGCACTACAACTTGGTAGTACATAATGCCCGACTGTCAGGCAGGAGCAAGAGCACATATCTCCATGACTTAGGCATCGGACACAAGCCATCTCTACCCATGACCGCAGAGCAGGAGGAAGCCTTGAAGGGCTTAATCGGAGCAAGGTCTGAACTGGTTTATGTGCGCAATGCGCTTCATGCCCTGCCACAGACCGAGAGACTGAAACTCTTCAAGAGAGCCGACTTCATGGAACGTTGGCTTCAAGGCATCAACACCCTGATAGAGGAATTGAGCCGCATTAGAGACAAATTCTTGGATATGTTATGATAGCAAAAGCATCAGCAATTCAGCATGGTCAGGCAATGACCAATTACGCAACCAAAAACAACCGCGCGGACATCGTCAAGACCAACCGTCTCAGCGAGGGTCTGCCGCCAATGGGCATGTGGGACGAGATGGTGCTGCATCAGTCCATGTTCAAGCAGAGGTATGCCAAGAAGCCCATCGAACTGACGTCCATCCGCTTTGAGCTTTCCCCATCTGAGGAGGAGGCACGTAACTGGACTATGGAGGACTGGAGAAGATTCCTTGACGAGTTCATTCGTGAGATGGATGGTATCTCCAAGGTGAACCACATCGGCAAGAAGAAGGGCAGGGCTGCTACTTCGGTCAAGCCGACCAATGTAGCCAACTCACAATATTTTGCCGCCCTTCACCGTGACTCCAAGAGTGGCATTCCCCACCTGCATCTGGTGGTGAACCGCATCGACATGGATGGCAATCTCAATGATGTGAAGTTCATCGGTGAGCGTGCCGTGATGGCTGCGAAAGCCATCAATCAGCGTCATGGTTGGAAGGATGCCATGGATATTCGTCAGGAGCGCATTGCGGAGGTGACCAAAGCCTGTATGGATGTGCTGCGTTCAATGCCGTTCTTTGATTGGGATGAATATGCCGACCAGTTGAGGGCAAAGGGATATGACATCGAGCTTATCCGTGACAAGAATGGTCAAGGCAGGGTGCATGGCTACCGCTTCAAGTTCGGTAAAACGTCCATCAAGGCTTCCGAACTGGGTGTAGGAAGGAATCTCACCGCATCGAAAATCGGGAATACCTTCCGTAAGCTGCACCCTCAGCCAACACCTGTTGCAGTTAGTCAAAGACCTTCGTCATCTGTTTCAAACGCTACCACATTGGACAGCAGAAATACGGCATCGCAAGGTGGTCAGTCTCGCACAAGCAATGTTGCCAATCCTGACCTGCCTGACGGATTGAGAAAGATTATTGAAGTCGATGGTGAGCGTTTCAGCATAGTCATGCCGAGGGCTGCATACGACACGATGAACAGTTGTATCGAAGTTCCTGAGAATGGATCCGCAAGCCACACTGACATTCTGAATGTGGCTATGCTGCTCTTCATGAACTACCTTGATGCTGCCACATCGATGTCTGAGTCCTGTGGTGGCGGTGGCAGTCCTGGCAGTGGTTGGGGACGTGATAAGGACGATGATGACCGTGACTGGGCAAGACGCTGCGCAATGCAAGCAAACAGGCTCTGCAAGCCGATAAAGAGAGGCATGAGACGATAACTTTTCAAACAAGAACGGTATGGGAAGAAACAAGAAAGATGCCACACAGGATGTGCTTAACCTGTACAATCAAATGCAGGAGGACGAGAACATCGAGAGCGGCAAGGAAGAAATCAAAGTGACCCTGGAAGAGATTGAATCAGCCAAGAAAGCACTCTGTGAGGCAAAGGAGGAACTGGACAATGCCTGCCATAGGTTGGAATCAATGAGAATAGCACTTGTGGCTGCCCACAGGAGTACGGACAACATCGTGGATGGAATATGCCATGCCATTGTCAAGGCAGAGCAGAGCAACCTCAAAGTTGGCATCAACGATGAAGGACTTACCCAGTTGGATGAGCGGAACAGCACCGCCATTTCTGGCTTCAAGCAAGCCCTTGACGAGCACGAGAAGCGGATAAACGACCTGTTCACTCACCAGCTGAAAGAGCTTAAACGAATCCGCAATATCGAGGAAGGTGCATACTTCAACGGTCGCACCTATGCCTGGATGTTCGGCTTGGCTTTTGTAAGTTGGGCTATCATCTTTGTTGAAATCACCATTTGGATATGTATCAAACTTTTTTAGAAAACTCAAAACATCAGAATTATGACAGACAACGAATATAGCAAGACAAGAAAAGCAGCTGTCGATGCCCTTATCTACTGGGCAAAGACCGGAATGAAAGAATTCACCATGCGTGACGCAGTAAACGACTATCTGGAGGCGAGCGGTGCTAACCGCCCCTCCATCGGTGGTGAAGAGACCATCCTCGCACATCGAAAAATAGCAGCCAACCGACTGGCGATTGACTGCATTTATGCTTTGTCCAAAGAGGAACTATCCAAGGTGGACAGGGAGTTGGAGGGGATTGTGGGGGATTTGCCGAAGCGCAATGTTGGGATGAGAAGATAGGCTCAACAATGCCTCAAAGTAGTGTCACTTAAACAGTTTATCTAATTCTTTTTTGATAGCCTTATATGCAAGTCTTTGGTCTTGTGATATTGAAAGCCCTATGCCGCTGGATTTTACCACAGCTACACTTTGATTAGTATCGTAGTCAAAAAAACTAATAGATATATATGTATGTCCACCATCCCACTTTTCTGTTTTGACATTAATTCTTGGAGATAACACCATTTCACCTTGATAGATTAGTGAACGAGCTTTTTCAGGAGAAACAACATGAAGTTTCTCTGAAATATCATTTTGAACCATCATTAAGATGTCTGCTAATTCTGCGTCCCCTTCATCTTCTGAGCCATAAACTACATATTTATACATTGAAATGTCATTACCTTTTGCAATTGTAGTGACACTTTTAGAAGATGAACAAGATACAAGAAGTGCCAAAGTAGATATTAATATAATAAATCTGTTCATGATATTATATTTCTTGTTATTTTGAAAGCCACTCTTGAAGCCTAATCGCTTTTTTGTTTCCATAATGGTAAAATACATAATAACCAGTATTGAGATAGCCAAAGCCTGATACATACTGATATTTGTCGATGTAGCCAATTACTGGATAAATCTCCAAATATTCATTTCCAGACCAATCATACCCATCATTACGAATTGGGAATAGTGCAATCTTTTCTAAATCGTATTTGTGCGCATCGCCAAAGCCTAATTCCCAGTTACACCATTTCGAAGCTATGGCTCCTTCTGTTGCTACAAGGATAAACTTGTCGTACTTCTTGATTTTTTCCTTGATATTCTCAGCTGTTTTACCACATGTTGTCTGCGGCATTGAAGAGTCAAGCCAGTCAACATATATGATGGAATCTAACTGTTCAAGCAAATAAGCTACTCTCTTGAGTTGGGCTATTTCAGAATGTTTATGCGACAAGAATACACTTGGCTTTTTGCCATTGTAGAAATATCTGTTCGATAAATTTTCACGAGAGAAAATATTTGCTCCTGTTGTTCTTGCTTCTAATTGACTTAATGAAAGATACATAGACATTTTGCTAATAAATTAAAGAATAATACTATGACACACGCAAAAAATGGAATACCGTAAAATACAAAGAGAGTTTGGCTAAACATTATTTTAGCAATGCTATTCACTTCATATTTGTGTGGGTTCAGCTTATACAAATCGCTCATATCATTATTGTTACGTTTAACTATTCTCTCATCATACATTGCTCTGTATTTCCTTTCAATTTTTAGGTAGTAAGCATCCATAACCCAAAAACAGATAAAGGGAATAATTGTGGTAAAAACTAATAAGACTATATTACTTAGATTCTCACCCTGAGTAAATGCCGTAGCTCCAGCAAATACGCTCAAAGCCCATCCCTTGATTAGGAATGAGTTGTTAGCCATACGATTGATGCACCCTTGAATAAGGTCAATCTCTTTAAATAACTCTTCATTACTCATAGTCAAACCTCTTTTGTTATTTTATACAAGTCTTTGTTCTCTTGGCGTTTAACAGCCTTATTTACAAAGTAATCAGGACTGTTTATGAAGTCACACCATTTTGTTGCTTCAATATAAGAATAATCTCCATAATAGTGAAAGCATCCACATTGGGAACATATGTGCCTATTGGGATTCAATATATTAAATTTGTTTTCACGGATTATTTTGAATAATCTATCAGTGTGATGTGTTGTTGAGCCACAACTTTCATGAGTTAAATAATAATCATAACTTCCAAAACTATCAGGAAGGACTATCGCCAACATCGCATTTGTATGACTTGTTCTGTCATTGCGAGTTGTTTCCTTTAACGAGAAAGAAATTTCCCATGGAATCCATTGGCTTCTGTCACTTCTATTCGTTTCTCTCATATTAGGAGAAATCATCACGATAGTAACTGTACTATCATAAATTCTATCTTTTAGTTTTTCCCAAATGGCATTTTCAGAAAGCCAACTGAGGTCCTCATCATCAGATTCACCTTTATATATGTGATCTGTGTGGTCAAAATAGTTTTCTAACTCATCTACATAACTTCTAACAGTTGTCCTATAGTAGCCCAAGAGTGGAGCGACATCAGAGTCTGCATATTTATAAGATACAAAAATTTTCTTTCCCATAATTCTATTCTTTTTAGTGCTATAGATTTATACTAACAACTTATCAATTGTGGTATCAGTAAAAGTCCTCCAAATATCAAGTTTTATAGGCTTGTATTCATCGAACATCTGTCCAACAAAGTCAATCTCAAAAACGAGTCTAAAGTCATTCTTGTCTTCGTCAGGCTGTCCCTCTTTTCGCGTTCCTACACGAGCGATTTTTATAAAATACAAGTCTCGTATTCCCTTACTTTTCATATATGGCATGAAATAGTATAACTTATTAAGTGCCACGGTAGAGGGAAACTTTTTACCTGTATAATACACCTTAGCTGACCTGTCAAGATATTGCTCGATATTATCAGCTTTGACCAAACTTATAAGAACATTCTTTGTCTTATCAATGTCCAAAAGGCAAGTGTCATTTATCTCGTTTTCTACTATACTGGTGGGATATTGTTCTTTTATCTCAGCAAAATTCACTTGTGGCACAACGAGAGTCTTTTGCAAGGAGTGTATGACATGCCACATCAATACAGGCGGCACAGCGTTACCTATCGCTTTGTATTGGCGAATTTGTGATACGGAATCGAAGTTGAAAGAATCTGGGAATGATTGAATGCGGGCCGCCTCTCTTGAAGAGAAACGCCTGTATCTTTCTCCCACCATATATACAGGGTCTGTACTATTAAGGCTAACTTTTGCCAAATGTGCACTTATAGTATTGCATGGCTCTGCCAAGGACATAGCACGTCCCTTGTTCATCTTCTCACGAACGGCCATCATGCCTGCAACAGCCTTTTCGCTGAAGTAAAGAGATTCGTCATTATCTGATTCTGTCATAATAACATCACCAAGAACCTTTCGTTCAGAACTTCTAACTTTCATTGGGTAATGAAATTTTCTGAAATCCTCCAGATTGCGAAAGCCAACAATGATAACCCTTTCCCTTTTCTGAGGAACACCATATTCAGAAGCGTTCAGCAATTGATACATAACGGTATAACCGGCATCTCTGAACTCTTTCATTATCATAGGGAATGCCTTGCCTTTGTTCGCAGAAAGAATACCTTTTACATTCTCTGCAATAAAGAATCGAGGCTGACGCTCTTTTAGTATCTTTACCATCTCGAAGAAAAGCATTCCTCTTTCATCTTTATATCCGAGTCTCGGAGGGTTTTGTGCAGAGATAGAGAAAGACTGACAAGGGAAGCCACCAATAAGCATATCAAATTGTGGCATCTCTTCAATCTTTATATCACGAACATCCTTTACCACACATTTATGGGTGAAGTTGTCGTTGTATATTTTTGTACAATATTCATCGTTGTCAACAGCATAGACTATCTCAAAGGGATTCTCCTTGTACTCTTTTCCAAGATAAGAAAACCCTCCGATGACACCTAAGTCCATGCCACCACATCCGCAGAATAAAGAAGCGACTTTTATCTTTTCCATGACAGAAGTTGTGTGGGTTCAAAGTGTTCAGTAGAGAATGTGATTTCCATTCCATCGCGTGGCTCTGCCTCTATTCTGTCTGTTTTGTATAATGCGACAGGGTTGCGAAGGATAAACAAAATTTTCTCCTTCTCACTCAGCATTAGTCGATATACACAATAGTGCTCTTTTATAGTCCCAGCTACGCGCCATTCATTCGGTGACATGTGGAAACCATACATTTGTATTCGCTGTTTACTGATGGTTGTCTTGACCTCTATATATCTGTGGTCTTCTGTTCCATCAGCTTCAAAACTGTCAATATCGAAGCCAGGATGGTAGGTTGGGCTATCAACAATTTGGACAAGTTTGATGAACTCGTCATAACCATTGATTTTTAGACGCATCTTCTCATGGCCACAAATGATAGCCTCGCCAAGATTGCCTATATCCTTAGTCGTTCTATCATCAGAAGTCACTACATCTTTTATCCTATCTTCAAACACGACATCAATCTCATCACTTTGACCAATGATGGATCGAATATCTGTTTTAAACAAATCAGGTTTCATGGAGTTGTTGACATATTCAAACCACAACGGCTCGACTTTTGATAACTCCATTGTCTCTATATCTTTCTTTCTATAGAATGATTCATAACCGCTAAACCACGTTACATCATTTGCAAAGGTATTAAGAGAAGACAACTCGTTGCCTTTCATGGTATAATAACCGTTATGTTCCTCTAACAAATTGGCTATTTCCATATAATCAAGTATGTCCCCAGCATACCGTGTCATGTCACCCTTTGACCGTGCTTTGCCAGTAAGTGACATGGACTTAGAATCCTTCGGATTATAATATTTTATCTTTTTCTTCCTGTTGTCTAAGATAGTCTGTGCTATTTGGTCTGCCGTAACCTTTCCACTTGTAACACGAACGTCATTAAAGATGCAATATGTGGCTTCTTCGGCAGACACAGACATTTCTTTTTCGCTGCCCAGCTCTCCCAACAATCGATTGCCAGACATAAGTACTTGAATAATTGTTCGTGCAGGTTTGAATCTTATGCCATGATATATTATGTCCTTCAAGTCCTGAGGCTTCATATGTCCCCCAGGGAACTGAAAAGAAAACAGGAACAGTCTAAGAAACTGGGTCAGGTCTTGATTTTCGTGGAGAAAGACAGCCATCTTGGAAGTTTCAGTTATATCTAAGTCTTTGTCCTCTTTGTAGAACCCGAACAAAGCTGGTATCTCAGTACGCCAATTGTGTAAAGTCTTATCAGCCATGTCAATATTTCCGGGAAACATTTTTATGGCATTGAAATACCTGCTGTTGTATTCTTCACAAGAACATTTTGGAATCCTACAACACTCATTGGCCATATAGAGCAAGACATTCTCTATATTGCTTTTGAAACGTGGTCTTACAAAATGTATTCTGTGCCAATATTTATCAGGCACTTGATAATATGTTACTTCTTTGCTTGCCATAACGTATTTGATAATTGTAACGCAATTGCTTTTGCCATAAGAGGCGGAACCGCATTGCCCACTTGTTTATATTGACTTGTTTTACTGCACTGGAAAATAAAATCATCTGGGAAGGATTGTATTCTCGCACTTTCTCTTACAGTTGGTATTCTATTCCATTTGTAGTGAAAGTGATGACGGTGTCCAGTGTCTATTGTGATACTCGGCTTTGTGCTGCACAAGCGAGTCCAGGCAATGTGTACTTTTCTCGTCTGCTGCAATTCTATGGGAAGGTCTTTGTAGTTACCGCCATCTGGCACCATTGCAATGATTTCCTTTGTCTTATCATTGTGTATGGTGATGTCATGGTTATAAACACCAATACTATCCTTACGTGCATAACGCTGAAATTCGCATGTCGGCTCTGTAGGATACGGTGAACCATCAGCGAGAGATTCTTCTGTCAAATCGCTCAGTGCTTCAAAAGATGTAATCTTTTCCATTTTATATGGTTCTGGAAACTGAAACTCTTTGCCATTTGCCAAGCCTACGAATACAGCCCTTCGCCTATTCTGTGGCACTCCATAATCGGATGCTGTGATTACTTGAACACTCACTTTGTAACCAAGACTCTCAAAATCCTTGATGATGGAATCTTTTACCATACCGTCACCAATGCTGAGTATATTGGGGACATTCTCCATCACAAAGGCATAAGGACGGTAGCAGTCAACAAAACCAACAAAGGCTTTGTAGAGTTTATTGCGTTCGTCTTCGATAATCCTTTTACCTGCCACAGAGAAGCCTTGGCAAGGAGGACCTCCAATGATAACATCTACATCAGAAATATCATATTCTGCCTTAATTTTATATGGGTCAAGTGTAGCTAAGTCTCCGCACAGAGTCCTTGCGTCCTTTCTGTTATAGGCATAGGTAGTCAGAGCATCCTTCCAATTATCAATTGCAAGAATACCTGTAAAACCTGCCATTTCAAACCCCAATGACAAGCCTCCGCAACCCGAAAAAAGGTCTATAAAGGTATGTTTATTCTTCATTATTCTATGTTATTATCTATTTCGCCTGCTTGAATCTGTTCAAACCGAACGAGTTCGGAAAGTTCGACACCCAGGAGTTTGGCAATTTTCATCAGACTTTCTAAATCTGGTTGAGAGGTGTTTGTACACCACTTAGATATTGTAGTCTGGTCTTTTCCCAATTGTTCGGCAAGCCACTTGTTTGTCTTCTTCTTATCTACAAGGACTACCTTTATACGGTTAATATCTTTGTTTGCCATATATAAATATAGTTTTACCCTGCAAAATTACGAAAATAACTCGAAATAGCCTCAAAATACCTCTATTTTTTATGTTAGTTTAGCAATAAAATGAATAATTCTCATTATCCTGACATACTATCAAGTAAAATAACGCAATAAATTCACAGTGCATTCTTATTGCAATGGTACTATTCTATTGCCGCCGAATTATTAACCTGCATTGTCTATCAGCAATATATGCCGACTGAGATACAACTGAGGTACAAGACATCCATTTTCGCCCAATGTTGAAGCCACCAAGAAGGCTCTCTCATCCCTCTTTTTCTTTTTCGATTGTCACACTCTTTATGGCTGATGGAGGTGGGACTTATTATCAAAAATGCGCTCTTTGGATAGCAATCAGCCAAAATTACCCAAAATATTTTCATAAATAATCTTAAAACCACTTTTTACCCCTGTCATAGTTTTTTCTCTTTGCCGAGTGCTTTGAACTATAGATTTTCGCCTGTTCAAAATTTGTACCGTTTTGAATTTGTTGTTTTCAAGAGAGTGCTGTAGCTCAGCGTGTTAGGAGATATAAAAAGGCTTCCACATGAACAGCGTGGTGCGTCAGTTGTGGGAGCAGAACACCGACATCGTCATGGTCGATACGGGTAACTCGTATGAGGGACTCTGCGAGTATGTGGGCGGCAAGTACATCGCCTATACGGAGGACAAGCCCATCACCATGAACCCCTTCAACATCAGCAAGCGGGAGCTGAACATTGAGAAGATAGACTTCCTGAAGAACCTGATACTGCTGATATGGAAAG
>OIWM01000387.1_pt1 | contig 54118 bp, 32 predicted proteins | sample 1587451 | NCBI WGS metagenome assembly OIWM01 (sample SAMEA3888907, study PRJEB22519) | human gut metagenome | biome: human gut; feature: human-associated habitat; material: faeces | place: Denmark | collected 2011 | reverse complement strand
GGCTTGAACCAACGACCCCCTGATTAACAGTCAGGTGCTCTAACCAACTGAGCTACTGAAGCAGTGTGTAATAAAAACTTACCACTTTTTGCCGAATTGCGATGCAAAGGTAAGGTATAATTTTGAAATAAGCTATATCTTTGCACAGAAATTTTCAAAAAAAATTGCGATGAAGCGAATACGGGGTGTTGGAAATGCCCATGCAGATGTTCATGTATGAGTAGGAAACGCTCTGAAAATCAGCGAAATCTATTTACGAAAAGCTTCAATCGGCCCGTTAATGCGGCGCACTACATACAGGAAGCGGCAAGGCACTAATGTCATGTTGCTTGTCGGCGACCACCAGTCCGCTGGCGTGGCCTCCGCCTTTATCACCCCCTCACGGCGCCACATGGCGCAAAATAAAACGGCACCCTGCCCGCACGGTGTCACACTACCTACAGAAACACCAACCATTACGCAATGAACAAGATACGTTGCATCTTCACCATTTGCCTTGCTGCCATGACCATGGCCGCCAGCGCACAGACCGCCACCTCGAACCACAACTTTGAGGTGGCCAAGAATCTCGACGTATTCAATGCCCTGTACCGCGACCTCGACCTTTACTATGTCGACACCCTCGATGCGGCCAAGAACATTGACAATGCCGCCAACTATATGCTCGAAATGCTCGACCCCTACACCGAGTATTATGCCGAGGACAACTCCGCCGACCTGCGCCAGCTCACCACAGGCAAGTATGTGGGCATAGGCGCCCTCACCACCTTCCGTCCCGACCTCAAGCGCTGCATCGTGGCCCAACCCTTTGCTGGCATGCCGGCCGACCAGGTGGGCATATTGCCAGGCGACATAATAATGGCCATTGATGGCAAACAGCTCGACCCCTGCACCTCGGCCGACAAAAAAGCACAGACCGACTATGCCAACAGTGTGACCAACCAGCTGCGCGGCGAACCGGGCACCACCTTCGAACTCAAGGTGCGCCGCCCCACCACCGGCCGTACGTACACTTACAAAATTACGCGGCGCAACATCACGCGCCCCAGTGTGACACTTGCCGCCATGGTGGCCGACAGTGTGGGGTACATACGCCTGTCGCAGTTTATCGACGGCACGTCAAACGAAATACGCCGTGCCCTGGTCGACCTCAAGCAGCGGGGCGCCCGTCGCCTTGTGCTCGACCTGCGCAACAACCCCGGCGGGGTGCTCGAGGAGGCTGTCAAGACCGTCAACCTGTTCATACCCCGAGGCCGCGAGGTGGTGACCACACGCAGCAAGGTGAAGGAACTCAACCACACCTACAAGACCACCCTCGACGCACAAGATACCGACCTGCCCATCATAGTGCTCACCAACGAGGGTTCGGCCTCGGCAGCCGAAATTACGAGCGGCGCCTTGCAGGACTACGACCGCGCCCTCATCATGGGCCGCCGCACCTATGGCAAGGGCCTTGTGCAGCAAAGTCGCGAACTGCCCTACAAGGGCATACTCAAGCTCACCACGGGCAAGTACTACATACCCTCGGGCCGTTGTGTGCAGGCTTACAAGTTTGAGGACGGGCTGCCCGTGCACCTGCCCGACTCGCTGGCGCACGAGTTCCGCACTGCTGCCGGACGCATTGTGCGCGACGGTGGCGGCATCACGCCCGACGTAATAACCCCGGCCGACAGTGTGCCCAACCTGCTCATCTACCTGCAGGAGAGCACCCAGCTCTTCGACTACTGTGTGCAGTACCGCGCCGCCCACGCCAACATAGCCGGCCCCACAAAGTTCAAGCTCACCGACGAGGAGTATGCCGACTTTTGTGCCTACATGAAAAAGCACAACTTCAGCTACGACCGTCAGAGCCTCAAACTGCTGTCGACCCTGCGCAAGATGGCACGCTTCGAGGGCTACGAAACCGAGGCCAAGGCTGAACTCGATGCGCTCGAGAGCAAACTCACACACAACGAAGACTACGACTTTAAGCGTTGGGAACGCGAGATACGTGGCATAGTGGAAGGGGCCATTATCGAGCACTTTTATTATGAGGCCGGACGCGAGGAGCACGACCTCAAGAATGACAAAGATGTGCAGCAGGCTGTCAAGATGTTTGGCACCCCTCATCAGATGCACAAAATATTGAGCGGCGAGCCTGATGCGTGACACTCGCTGATTATTGGTTGACGGGGTGACAAGTTGATAAGTTGATAAGTTGACAAGTTGATAAGTTAACAAGTAAGTATGCCCTGCACTTTATGATGTTAAAGTAAGAATGATAAGAAACTTGGCAAACTTACCCGTTAACCCGTTAACCTGTCAACCAATCCCCCGACAACCAATCCCCCCGTATCCCATACTAAAACAAATCCCTGTGAAATACTTTATCAAGCCCATAGCCTACCTGTTGGGCATACACCTTGCGGCCCTTGTGCTGCTCACGCTCATGCGCGTGTGCTTTTATTTGTCGGTCAGCCACATGCTCACCCCCGATGTAGCCGGTCAGCCTGCCCTTGTGGCCACCGCCTTTGTGCGCGGTCTGTGGTTTGACAATGTGATAGCTTGCTACATCATGGCCCTGCCCCTTGTGGTGGGGTGTGTGGCCGGTGCCTTTGGCCTTGTGCGCAAATGGATGCTGCGTGCCGCGGGCGTGTGGTTTGGTGTGTGGTACACGCTGGTGTTCATGGCCACAGCCGGCAACATACCCTACTTTGTTTACTTCTCAAAGGTGCTCAACGCCTCAATATGGAACTGGGCCGGCTATGGCGGCACCACCCTTGGCATGATATTTGGCGAGCCTTCATACTATCTGTACATAGCCCTGTTTGTGGTGGCCACCGCTCTGTTTTCGGTCTTTTTGTGGTATATGCGCCGCCGTGCGCTCAAGCATTGGCCCGAGGTCGTGCCCCCCGCCGCGTATGATTTGAAAAGTGTGCGGTGGTGGCCTTCCGCTGGTGGCAAACTGCTGGTGGCTCTGGCCCTGTGCGGTGCCTGTTTCCTGGGCATTCGCGGCCGTTTGGGCTACAATCCCATCAAGGTGAGTGCTGCCTACTTTTGCAGCAGCCCGGTGCTCAACAATGTGGGCGTCAACCCCATGTTTTGCCTGCTCAACAGCACACTCGACGACCTGCGTCCCGAAAACCGCACCCTGCACCTCATGCCCGATGCTGAGGCCATACGCCTGGTGCAGCAGTACTATGGGCGCACAGGCATCAAGGGCATATCGCCCATAGCGCGGCGGGTGGAGCCCGACAGCCAGCCCGTGCGCCGCAATGTGGTGGTGGTGCTCATGGAGTCGATGTCGGCCAAACTGATGGGCCGCTTTGGCTGCAAGGACGGCCTCACACCCTGTCTTGACTCGCTTTACAGCCACTCGCTGAGTTTTGCCAACTGCTATTCGGCCGGCAACCACACCAACCACGGCCTTTATGCCACGCTCTACTCCTTTCCGTCCATCATGTTCCGCAATGCCATGAAGGGCTCGAGCATACCTTGTTACACGGGGTTGCCCAACACCTTGAAGCAGGCTGGCTACAGCACCATGTTCTTTATGACACACGAGAGCCAGTACGACAACATGAACGCCTTTTTCCGCACCAACGGCTATGACGAGATATATGCTCAGGAGAACTATCCCAAAAGCCGTGTGGTGAACCACTTTGGTGTGCCCGACGACTATTTGTTCAGCTACGCCCTGCCAGTGTTGCGCCGTCATGCGGCCAGTGGCAAGCCATTCTTTGCCACGCTGCTCACCATCAGCAACCACCCGCCCTTTGTGGTGCCGGCCGAGTTTCAGACACCAGGACTGGTTCCCGAGCAGCAGATAGTGCGTTATGCCGACCACTGCATAGAGCAGTTTATGCAGGCTGTGAGCAAGGAGCCTTGGGCGCGCAACACGCTGTTTGTGTTCCTTGGCGACCATGGCAAGTTGCTGGGCCAGACCGATGCCGAACTGCCGGAGTCGTTCAACCACATTCCGCTCATATTCCATGCCTCGTGGCTCAAGCCCGCCGAGCGCACACAGTTTGCGGGCCAGGTAGATGTGGCACCCACCATATTAGGCTTGTTGCGTTTGCCTTATGTGCAGAACAACTTTGGCCTCGACTTGTTGCACGACGCGCCGCGTCCGGCTGCCTTTTACACGGCCGACAAGATGATAGCCGCGCGCAACGCCCGCCAGCTTTTTCTTTACAATGCTGAGCTGAAACAGACCTATTGTTACAACATAGCGCCCGACGGGCGGCCAGTACCCACCAGTTTTTCGCCAGCTTTCGCGCCATTGCGGCAGTATGTGTTTGCCTTGCTGCAAACTACAGAGTATATGGTGCAGCATGGCATGACGCGCACGCACTGATGCAGTGCGTCGGCTAATGTGCAGATGATTGTGTTACAATAAAAAGCTAAAGTAACCCGTTGACGGATTTTGGGGTTAACGGGTTAACAAGTTGACAGGTTAACAAGTAAGTATGCTTTACACTACTTATAATGTTAAAGGGTGGTTCTGAAAACAGAGTTTTTAGAACCACCCTTAATTTAATCTCCGCACATTTTGCGGAGATTAAGACGTCTATTCTCCGCAAAAGTGCGTGCTTTTCCGCTTTATGCACTATATTTGCATGTAATTGTAAGCAATACTCATTAAAAGGACAGGCATGACAAGAGCAAACATATATATATGGCAGCAGCCCGATTGGCCTCATTTTACGTGGGATAGCACGGCCTTTAGCCAGTCGTTGGCTATGGTGAATATGCTCCGTGGCAAACTCTTGGGCAGAATTTCGATGTTCGGACTTGAAGCACAAAGCGAGTCGGTGCTCAACTCTGTGTCCGAAGAGATTATTCACTCTGCCCAAATAGAGGGCGAAATCCTTAATTGTGATAGTGTCCGTTCATCTGTGGCCAAGCAGTTAGGATTGAAGTACGAAGGATTACCCACAGCCGATCACTACGTGGAGGGCGTTGTGCAAGTGATGGTAGATGCTATTACCCAATATGCTGCGCCTCTCAGCGATCAGCGTTTGTTTGCTTGGCACGCAGCCTTGTTCCCCATGGGCCGAAGTGGACTTTATAAGATAGATGTAGGACAATGGCGAAGAGGCGAGGAACCCATGCAAGTGGTATCGGGTGTAATGGGGCATGAAACGGTACACTATGAAGCTCCACCGAGCGACGATGTACCCTATATGATGCAGGATTTCCTGACTTGGGTGAATGCCTCGCAGCCCATCGACCCTGTTGTCAAAGCCGCCATTGCTCATCTATGGTTTGTTAGCATACACCCTTTCGACGATGGTAACGGACGCATCTGTCGCACCATCACCGAACTTCTGCTTTCGCAGGCCGATCAAACCTCGCAGCGTTATTATAGTCTGTCTACCGAGATATTGACGCATCGTAAGGACTATTACGTGCAATTAGAGCGTGCACAGCATGGTGGAGCCGATGTAACGCAGTGGATATCATGGTTTCTGCACACTTTGCAGCAAGCGCTTCAAACTGCTCTGCTCAAGACAGAGAATGTGGTGCGTAAAGTGAAGTTTTGGCAGGAACATCGCTTAACTCCTATCAACAATCGGCAGCGCAAAGTTATAAATATGCTCTTTGATGGCTTCGAGGGCAAGCTCACATCTTCAAAATGGTATAAGATTAACCATTGCTCGCAAGATACTGCCACACGCGACATCAACAATTTGATAAAGAAAGGCATATTGCAACCTGCTGCCGAGGGTGGACGTAGCACAAGTTATACGTTGGTAGAATGATGATGTGATATTCGTGTGTTAGGGCACTCAACAGCAAAGGCGGCCTTTTATATCAAGCCAGCCTCCACCATGCGCACCACGCGCTCCGTGTACCGGTCGTCGCCGTCGGGGTCATACTTCTTGTTGAGGCTGTTGCCAAACAGCACGGCAATGCCCTGGTACAAGTTGGCCTTGAATGGGCCGATAAAAGCCTTGGCTATGGCGTAGCCCGTCTGGTTGCACTCGCGGTTGACCAACTTGATGAGCAGGCGCCCCTGCGAGCGTGTCAGCTTTTTAAGCGCCGGGCCATATTGCGCCTTCAGTCCGCGCTCCACCTCCTTGATGTGGGCATCGCGCGAGCGCTTGTCGGGCAGTTGGTCGAGCACCTCCACCGTCTCGATAATGGTAAGTTTGGCCAGTTTGGCCCATGGCAGCACCTTCTTTACGTTGTACACCAGGCGGTTGTACTCCGCCCGCTCGCGGTCGTTCTTAAACGTGAGCGGTGCATACTTGGGCAGCGCCGGCATGATAATGTGCGGAATGGTCTTGCCCTTGTACTGCACGGTGCCCATCTGCGTCATGATGGGCACCTCCACCTCCTCCACCTCCGTGTTTTGCTTTCCTGCATCATCGGTGGGCTGCTGCGCCAGCATGGGGGCGCAGGGGGCAAGCAGCATGAACAGCATGACTACTATTTTGTGTAACATGTGATAGTGTGCGGTTATTATGGCAACAAAAGTACGAAGTTTGTATCTCTTACAGCGTTATTATATATTAAAGACTTTGCACTTTCCCGAAAAATATCGTTACTTTGTAAGTATTAAGCCCGCTCTTGGGAGCAGCTGTAAAACAAAACCATGAAATTATGGCAAAGAAAGATAAAAAGGGAGGCTCTGGCTCGCGCCTTAAGAAAAAGGCCGTGGCACAGCAGCTCGTCGACCTGTTCAACGAGTTCCCTGAGAAAGAATATGACGTGAAGGACCTGTTTGCCCACTTCAAGGCAAGCAACCACCCAGCCAAAATGATAGTGATGGACGCACTCAACGATTTGCTGCTCGACGATTATGTAACCTCCGACGGACAGGGGCACTACCGCAATGCTGTGCGCTCTAACGTGATGGAGGGCACATTTGTGCGCAAGCGCAACGGGCGCAACTCGTTTGTGCCCGACGATGGCGGCAAGAGCATACTGGTGTGTGAGCGCAACTCGCTGCACGCGCTCGACGGCGACCGCGTGAGGGTGACCATGCTGGCACGCCGCGCCGGACACACACGCGAGGCCGAGGTGACCGAAATACTTGAACGCGCCAACGACACCTTTGTAGGACAACTGCAGGTGGAGCGCGGCTACGGCTTTCTTGTGACAGAGAGCCGCTCGCTGGCCAACGACATCTTCATACCCAAAGACAAGCTCAACGGCGGACAGAACGGCGACAAGGCCGTGGTAAAGATTATTGAGTGGCCCAGCGACTCGAAAAGCCCCATTGGCAAGGTGGTGGACATACTTGGCAAGCAGGGCGAGAATAATGCCGAGATGCATGCCATACTGGCGCAGTACGGACTGCCGTACACCTACCCCGAAAAGGTGGAGAAGGCGGCCGAGAAACTCTCGCCCGACATCACGCCCGAGGAGATAGCACGCCGCGAGGACTTTAGAGAGGTGACAACCTTCACCATCGACCCGCACGACGCCAAGGACTTTGACGATGCGCTGTCAATACGCCAGCTGCAAAAGGGCCTGTGGGAGGTGGGTGTGCACATTGCTGATGTGTCGCACTATGTGAAGGAGGGCGACATCATTGACAAGGAGGCCGTGAAGCGTGCCACCAGTGTCTACCTCGTCGACCGCACCATACCCATGCTGCCCGAGCGCTTGTGCAACTTTATATGCTCGCTGCGACCCGATGAGGAGAAACTGGCTTACTCTACCATATTCCACATCAACGACAAGGGCGAGATAAAGGACTGGCACCTGGCACACACGGTGATCAAGAGCAACCGCCGCTTTACCTACGAGGAGGTGCAAACCATACTCGAGCGCAACGGTGTGGCCTCAGAGGCCGACCTCAACCTGCCGGGCGAACACCCCGAACCGCTGCCCGCTGGCGCTGAGCCCGAGGGCGAATATGCAACCGAACTCATACAGCTTGACAAATTTGCCAAGATACTGCGCGCCAAACGCTTCAAAAACGGCTCAATAGGCTTTGACCGCTCAGAGGTGCGCTTTGAAGTGGACGAAAAGGGACACCCCATCAGCACTTATGTCAAGGTGGCCAAGGACGCCAACAAGCTGGTTGAGGAGTTTATGTTGCTGGCCAACCGCAGTGTGGCACAGATGATAGCCGTAGTGCCGCGCGGCCGAAAGCCAAAGGTGTTTGTCTACCGTATTCACGATGTGCCCGACCCCGAAAAGATGGAGAAGCTCAGTGGCTTTGTGGCACGCTTTGGCTATAAAATACGCACCGAGGGCACCAAAACCGAGGTGAGCAAGAGCCTTAACCGTCTGCTCTCAGACATTAAGGGCAAAAAGGAGGAAGAGGTGGTTGAAATGGTGGCGCTGCGTGCCATGATGAAGGCGCGCTACAGCACACACAACATTGGCCACTATGGCTTGATGTTTGACTATTACACCCACTTTACGTCGCCCATACGACGCTATCCCGACACCATGGTGCACCGCTTGCTCACACGCTATGCTGAGGGCGGACGCTCGGTGAGCCAGACAAAATATGAGGACTTGTGCGAGCACGCCTCGAACATGGAGCAGCTGGCTGCCACGGCTGAGCGCGCCTCTATCAAGTATAAGCAGGTTGAGTTCATGGCCGACCGCATTGGCCAGGAGTTCGACGGCATAGTGAGCGGTGTGACGGAGTTTGGCCTGTATGTGGAGATTACCGAGAACTCGTGTGAGGGCATGGTTCCGCTGCGCTTGTTGCTCGACGACTACTATGAGTTCGACGAGCGCAACTTCTGCCTGGTGGGCCGCCGCTACCGCAAGCGTTACAGCCTGGGTGACAAGGTGCGCATACGCGTGGAGCGCGCTAACCTTGAGCGTCGCCAGCTCGACTTTGCCCTGGTGGGCGACGAGGGTGGCGACATAAAGCCCGAAAAGGCTGCCAAGAGCGGGGGCGCACCCGTGCCGCCACCTGAGGCCAAAAAGGCTAAGGGCGGCAAAAAGAACTATGCCAAGAAGAATAAGCGTCCGCGCGCTGGCCGTGCCAAACGCGCTGCAAAATAAAGACACGTGAGGGCCAGGGGCTGCTGGGTATGACGGCGTATGCGCCTGGCTCTCAATCTCCTTTCCTTGACCTTATATCCTAACCTTTTATGCAGAATACTTTAACCGGCGAAATAGAGCGGCACGTGCAGCGCGTCATGAACACGCACTCCGACTTTGTGTGGCTCAGCCAGTTGCTGCACAACGCAACTGGCGAATATATCAGTCCTACTACGCTCAAGCGGTTGTGGGGCCACCAAACGGACTATTGCCACCCGAGCCCTTATACGCTCAATCTGCTCTCGCGCTATTTGGGCTATGCCGACTACGAGGCCTTTAAGCGGGGGCTGCATGCCGACTATGCGTCGAGCGCCATACAAACACGCTGCTACATGTCGGCAAACTTGAGCGAGGGCGATGTGCTCACGCTCACGTGGCGCCCCGACCGCCGTATGCTGGTGCGCTATGTGGGCAACGACAGTTTTGAGGTGGTGGAGGTTGAAAACTCTAAGTTATATGTGGGCGACACCTTTACTTGCCAGTCGTTTGTTGAGGGCGAAATGGCTGTGCTCAGCAATTTGCTACATAATGGCAAAGGCCCCTTTGTCTACCTCATAGGCAAGCAGGGCGGCGTGGGCATCACGCCCGATTTTCCCCCCCCATCAGCAAGTGACAGATGTGCTCTTTGACTGACGGACAGATTTACAGGAATGGCCTCAAGAACCAAACGCTACCTCTAATGGGGGCGACGCGTCCCGCGTCGGGAAAAATGCCATGTTTTTTGCTTTACACTGCTGAGGTTGCCGCTAACGCGGGAAACAGAAGGACATAAGAACATAAGAACAAACGTCATATCTTATGTTCTTTTGTTCTTATGTCCTTATGTCTCCCGCGTTAGCGGCTAACACATGCGCCTAACAACTAACAAGTAATGCAAAAGTGCCTGCACCCTGCACTTTTTGCATTTAACAAGCTGAATATCAGAGCATTACGCAGTGTATGCACGCTTGCACTATGCCTACACTTTACTTGCACTTACCTACACAGCACTTGCTCTATACTTGCACTTACACCACTGCCACGTATCGCAACATAGGCAGGTAGAAAGAGCTTTCGGAGCAACCGAATATTCTACCTCCCCATACACACACACCGCCATGTCACAACCATAAACACTACTACGTCTGGCTGTGCGTGCAAGCATTTTGTGCAGGCAGGTGTGTATACAAAAACAACCACTACCTACACACCCGAAAGCAATGATTACCACACAATTACGACAAAAAGTGCAAGGTGCAGGCAAAATCGCCAAACAAATATTTAGGGCTGTGCACCTGCACTTTGTGCACCTATAACCCTCTTGGTGCTTGAGTCCCTTCGCCTAATAATGTGTGTGCTATTGCGAGCCTACTTGCCGACAGGCTTGATATGCTTGAATTTGCTCCATGCGCTGCGGCGGTATAACTGCAGTTGTGCGGCAGGCACGTAGAGTGTAACGTCGTTGTAGTGGTGCGCGTCGAATAGCGAGTCGATGGGGCACTTCCATATATCGTTGCCAATACCTACGAACTTGCGCGATATGAGGTATAGCTCCTTCAGATTGTTGCACCCTTTGAAGGCTCCCGCCAGTATGCTCATAGTGTCGGCCTCGCACATCACGACAGCCTTGCGCAGCAGCGTGTCGCGCCTGAAACTGTTAAAGCCCAATTCGCTCACCAAGTATGTCAGCCCGTTGTGAGTGACGCTTGCTGGCACTACAACGTCCTTCTCTTCGAAGTAGGCCAACTGTGCCGATGCGGCCAGCCCGCCCCATGAGGTGTATTTTATGTTGGCCACTTGGAACTGTGCCACCTGTTCGAAGCGTGGCCGTCCGTTGTCCTCCTGCGACATGTACACTCCCCAGCCGGCCAATGCCAGCAGTATGGCTGCCACGGTGGCAGTCGCGGCACGGCTAATGCGTTGCTTGCGCTTGCGCAGCTGCCTGAGTGCTGCAATGCTTGGCAGGCGCTGCTTGAGGGGTGCTTTGCAGCGCTGCGCCAGGGTGTTGTAGAAGTGGCCCAGGTGCAGGTCAGTAATGATGCAGCCAAGGCTGTAGATGTCGTTGCGGCAGTCGGTGGTGCGCTCTACACGCTGCTCGGGCGACACATAGCCCTTTGTGCCTGATGGCTGCTTGAAGTCGGAGTAGCTGTCGGTGTCGGCCAGTCCAAAGTCAATGAGCTTGACGTTATGGCCGTTGCGCGTGATCATCACATTTTCGGGCTTGAGGTCGCGGTGCACCACCTGGCGGCTGTGCATAAACTCAATGGCGTCGACAAGCTGGCGCAGCACCTTGAGCCTTTCGCGGCGGCGGGGCTTGGTGGCAAGCCATTGGCGCAAGTTGAGGCCGTCAACCCACTCCATTACAATGCAGCGCCCGTAGCCGGGCACCTCTTCAAGGCTGTAGACCTGTGCTATGTGTGGGTGGTCAAACTGATGTTGTATGTCGTACTCCTTTTGCTGCAGGTTGCGGTACAGGTCGAGCTGGCGGCAGGCCGGGCTCAGGGCCTTGAGCACCCACCATTGTCCGTCGCGCCTGGCGCGCAACAGCATGGTAGTGGCGCCGCTGTACGTCACCTCCATATCCATGAAGTCTTGACTCAGTGTGCCATCGTCTGTGCAGAACAATTCTGATCCTTCGCTATCCGGTTTCATCATTCCTGTGATAAGAATTGTGTATTGGTTAATTTTGGAGAATACACCTCGGCAGTTAATTGCTTATCTTTGCAGAAGATAGGCTGCACCTCGGCAAAACACTCAAACAAGTTTGGTGTTCTGCTCTCGGTTTGCACTATCTTTGCAACATCAATACATAGCGCAAAACGTTGCCGCATGTATGCAATGTAACTGTAAGTGATTATAAAAATCGCAAGAAAGAGATGTAAAAACTATTGGCAGAGCCCTGTTAGGAAAGGGGGCTCTGCCACTTTTTTGTGTCTTGTAGTGTCACGCCTTTGGGCTTGTATGCTGAGGCGTGGGGGCGCGGCGCGCGGAGTTATTCCTCGCCGGCAAAGAGGGGGTCCCAGGCGGGCAGCTTGACGGGCTTTTGCTTGAGCAGATTGAGCGTGGCGGCCGGCACATACTTTTTGTCTACTACCAGGCGGAACATGTACTCGTCAAACCATTCGTCGGTCATGATAAGGTGGCCGTTGTAGCCCGACGAGGCGCCCCATGAGTTTTCGACCATCCACTTTCTGGGCTTGCCCTGTGCGTTGAGGTCAACAGCCATAAGTGTCATGGCGTGGCTCGAGGCAGAGGCAAATGTGCTGATGCGCTCGGCCTTGGTCATGGGGAAGGTGGTGCCGAAGAGCGACTCGTAGTCGTAGTTCTTGAGCGAGAGCACACCCGTTTTTGAGTCGAGATATTTGCCCACATCGCACGAGAAGTACATCATCACCGAGTCCTTGATAGAGGCTATGGCCATGGCCTTGATCTCGTCGACGGGCAGGTTGAGGTATGTCCATTGCATGCCGTCGTATGAGTGGCGGTCCATGTCGATGGTATACGTTTTGTTGTAGGGGCGCGAGGGGTCGTTCATGAGCATGACATACGAGTTCTTGAGGTCGGTGCCCACATACTTCTTATAGAACTCCTGGGGCGTGTACAGTTGTGGCTCGGCCAGTGCCTTGCCGCTGGCGTCGCGCGGTGTCCACGTAAACTGCTGCACGGGTTCGCCAAGGCATATTGACAGTATGTGGTAAATGGTGGCAAGCATCTGCACTTTCTGCTTTTCGAGTTCGGCACCCTTCTTGCCCGCAGCGGCCATTTTGCGTAGTGTAAGGCCGTACTCGCGCAGTTTGAGGCTCAGTATCGAGGCCATGCGCTGTGTGTTGTTGGCATTGTACGACTCGGGCATGGCCTCGGCAGGCACAAGGCCGTACTTGCTCACCACGTCAATCACACCGCAAAAGGTGCCGCCGTCGCTCAGCGGATTTTTGAAGAGCCACTCTACCAACTTGTCGTCCATTGGTTTGCTGGCATTGTCTATCACGGCCTGCAGGAAGAGGTTCGACTTTTCCAACTGGTCGTAGAAGAAGTTGTAGCTCTGCGAGAACTGGAAACTGCCCAGTCCCTGTTGCTGTATCATTTTGGCGCGCATCACGTTGAGGCCAGTGAACAGCCAGCAGCGTCCCGAGCTCTTTTGGTCGGTAATGCCTTTGCCCGGCACCTCGTTGCTGAAGTGTGTGTCGTGTGCGTCGACATTGTCGGCATTGGTGGCAAGCTGGTTGATGCTTGTGCCGGCCAGGGCGTTGCGCAGTGCGCGGTCGGCCGGGGTGGTCTTGTTAGCTTTTTTGATTTGTTGCAGCATCTCGGTAGTGATACCGCCTTTGCCTGCGCTCACCGTCTGTGCGGCAGCGCCAAGCGTCATGGCCGCCAGGGCCAAGGTAATAATGGGCTTGATAGTCATGTTGATAGAGGTATTTATTATCATAGAAGGTGGTTATTCGTGCTTTCAACTCGTTCTTCGTTATTTGTGCTAACATAAAGGTCTGTCAGCACCGTATGGCTCTCAAAGGAAGTCATGTCCTTATACATCTATTGCTTTGGTAGAGTCAAAGAATACTGCGTTTGATGTGGTGATATTGCGATACAGGGTAGACAAATCATTTACTCAATTTCGGATTTAGCACGTGCGGGCTGAAGGCCCAATGTTCTTCGTAGCCCAGGGCAAGCGAAGCGGCACCCTGGGTATCGCGTGTTGAAGCAGTCGCGCCCTGTAAGGGCAAAAGTAAAAAGCTCTGTTACTTCTGCCCTTACAGGGCGTAACTTTTGCATTCATATCAACCCAGGGTGCCGCTTCGCTTGCCCTGGGCTAAGTAAATACTTGGGCCTTCAGCCCGCACTTGCTAGATCCGAAACTGAAGTTGCCGTTACTTGGCCTCTCTTCCGCCATCTTGTGTACGTCCAATCTGTCAGTTTGAAGAAGATGAGGGCGGTTACCAAACCACCGAACACGTCGACCAGATAGTGTGCCTGAATATATACTGTGGCGCAGCACAGGAAGATGTAGAACGGAAAGGCTATGGCAAACAGGTAGCGGCGGTTGCGCCACAACAGCAGCATGAGCACCGTGCTCATGCCCACATGGCTTGACGGAAAGGCTGCCGTGGGACGCTCGCCCGTCTTTTGGGTGTTCTCAACCAACTCGCGGAAGAATCCGTCGGGGCCAGGCGAGGGAGACAGCTCTGTGTGGTAGCGGAAGTAGTTGCCGAGCTGTGGAAAGTGGCCGCTCTGTATCACGTCCGTGCCCACGGCATGAAAGTAGTACTGGGGGCCGGCCACGGGCAGGAACAGGTAGATGAGGTAGTAGAGGAAGAAGCTGGCAAGCACCACAAAGGCCGTGCGGCTGAACTGGCTGCGGTCGGTGAAGAGGGGGGCGAGCACTGTGAGGAATATGAGCGGATAGTAGGCAAAGTAGCCCATGTGGAACAACTCACTCCACACCTTTTGGGGTAACCACTGTGCAAAGGTTATGCTCGGCTGGCAACCAAACAGGGCATGGTCGGCCGCGGCAAACAAATAGTCGAGGTTGGGAAACAACTGGCAGAACTCGTAGGTGTCGGGATACCAGTAGCCGAGCAGCGACAGGGGGAAGATGTAGCGCAGCAGCAGTATGTACTTGTTGGGACGCAGGTGGTAGAACAACCACAGCAGCGCCATGCCGCCCACTACCATGCAACGCCCTTCGAGCAGCTGCAGCGGGTTGCCCATTCGTGACCAAAACAGCACAATGAGCAGTGTGGTGAACAGGGTGTATGCCAATGTGACCCACTCTACGAGTATGGGGCCTTGATGCGTGCGTGTGGTGGCTGGTGTGTCAGTCATATAATATATATATGGTGTGGTAATATCTGTTTGTGGAATTCTTGGTTGACGGGTAAGTATGCGGTATACTACTTATTATGTCAGAGTCAGTATGGTAAGAAGCTTAATATGCTGGGCAAACTTACCCGTTAACCCGTCAACTTGTCAACCTTTTAATGAATTTGGGTGCCGAATGTGGCTTTAACGCCCCTTACGAGCGGCCATTGCGGGCGGTAGCCCAGTTCGTTGCGTGCGGGCGATATGTCGCAGCGCCAGTTGCGTTGGCGCATGATGCGGTATTTGTCGGAGTTGAGCGTCGAGGTGCGTCCGGCAAGGCGGGCCACCCGTTCGGCCACCCAGCTTACGGTCCGCAGCACCCACAGTGGGGCTGTGATGTGCAGCACGTGCCGCACACCGAGCTCCATTTGTATCAGGTCGCTAAAGGTGCGGCTTGTATACTCCTTGCCATCTGTCAGAAAGTATTGGCGTCCGCTCTTGCCGTGTGTCAGTGCCAGGAAGGCGGCCTCCACCAGGTCGGCCACGTAGATGAAGGTGATGACCTGTGGCTTGTAGCCCACGGCAAAGTCGATGTGGCGGCGTATGCTGTCGGCCATCATGGCATAGTCGCGTTCACGCGGGCCATACACCCCCGTTGGGCGCAGCACCACGTAGTTGAGGCCCTTTATGTCGGCCAACAAGGCTTCGGCCTGCAGCTTTGAGGCCCCGTATGCTGTGTTGGGGCGTGCCAGGTCGGCCTCGCAGATGGGCTTATAATCCTTTTCGTGTATGGGGCCCATCACGCTCAGCGAGCTGATGAACACCAGTCGGCCGGCCTCTGTCAAGGCTCCTGTGGCGAGCAGACACGTGGCCAGGCGTTCTGTGCCCTCGGCATTGATGCTGAAAAAGTCCTCGGCACGCCGGCACTTGGTGGCTCCTGCGGCGTGAATGACGTAGTCGAAGCTGCGTCCGTTCTGTGCCTGCAGGTGCTCGTCGAGCTGTTGGTGCAGATGTGTGCTGTTGGCCAGGTCGAGTTCGATAAAGTTGATGCGGCCGTCTTGCAGGTAGCGTCGGCTGCTCGTGGGTCGCACGGCGGCCCACACCTCCATGCCTTCGGCAAGGGCGCGTTCAATCATGAAACTGCCTATGAAACCGGACGCGCCGGTAATGAGTATCTTGTGCATCGTGTGGGGGGAGGAGGGGTTATGAGGTTATGAGGGTTATGAGGTTATAAAGTAACTATTGTGAGCAGGGTCGGGGGAGGGGGTATGAGGTTATGAGGTTATAAAGTAACTATTGTGAGCAGGACGCTCCCAATCTCTAATGGGGGCGACGCGTCCCGCGTCGGTGAAATGGACAACGCTCACAATCACCAACGTAACAGATTGTGCCCGAGGCGGGACGCCTCGCCTCCATTTGAGCGAGCATGGCTTGGAGGGGTTAAAAAGCAGCCTTTGTGAGCAGGACGCCTCGTGCAAGTAGAAATAGAAGGCTATCCAGCAAGCCAGAGTGCCTTTTTAACCCACTAACCCTCTAACCTCCTAACCCACTAACCCTCATAACCCCCTAAAGTGGTCGTAGGCCGTTTGCAGCAAAGCCTTGGCCGCATTGACACGCTGTTGCGAGGCGTGGGGCGCCTCGCGCATCACGCTGGCCGGCTGAGTGAGCAGGTTAACCACCGAAATGCCCGAGTTGTCCATGTAGTAAGTGCCCTCCTGCCATGTGTGTACGGCCGAGGGGTGAGTATAGGTGCGGCTCAGCACATCGCGGCTCATGCCAAACTGCTTGTGTGGCAGTTGCAGTTGGCCCAGCAGTGTGGCAGCTAAGTCGGTTTGATTACATATTTGCGTCACCACGCGCGGGCCCTTGAGTGCGCCCCCCGCCATGATGATGGGAATGTGGCTCCGGCGCTCATCGGCATCGCTGATGCCCTCGGGATAGTTCACCCCGTGGTCGGGCAGCATCACCACCAGCGTGTTGCGCCACAGGGCCGACTGCCGCAGACGGCTGATAAAGGTGCCTATGCAGTGGTCGAGATAGGCCATGGAGTTGGCCACCTTGTCGCCCTTGATGCGGTTGTAGGGCACAATCCAAGGCTCGTGGCTGGCCAGCGTCTGAAAGGTGACGTGCCACGGGCGGCCTTGCGGCAGACGCATGATGCGCTGGTAGAGCGTGTCAAAGGCAATGGCATCGGTCACGCCCCAGTTGTGTGTGCGGCGCACCGCCACCGGAAAACTCTCGTCGCCCTCAATGCGGTCGTAGCCAGTGCTTTGCAGGTAGCCCCTCATGTTGGTAAAGTTGGCATCGCCGCCGTACAGATAGGCAGTGGCATAGCCCGCCCCCTTGAGCGATGAGGCAATGCTTGGCAGGTGTTCGCAGCGCGAGGGCATCTTCATCACACTAAGGTCGGGAAACGATGGGAAACCGCTCAGTGCGCACACCGTGCCGCGGTCGGTGCGGTAGGAGTTGGCATAGGCTTGGGTAAACACCACCCCCTCGTGTGCCAGACGGTTGAGGTTAGGCGTGATGCGCGGGTCGCTCTTTGGGTCGACGGCATTGACAAAGGTGCCGCCGCAGCCCTCCATCAGTATAATCAGCACATTGGGCCGCGTGGTGTTGAGCAGCGGCTCGGTGTCGAGGCTCTCGGTGTTGTAGCCCAGCATGCTGTAGATGCGTTTGCGCTCGTCGTGGCTAAAAAAGTGAGCCTGCCGCCCGTAGTCGCCCGCCTTGAGAGTGGACGATATGAGGCTGAAGGCCGGATTGACCGCCGTGTGGTTAAGAAAGGCGTTGGGGCTGAAGTACACCATGCCCACATTGGCAGTGCCCTTGCCCACACCGCCGCGAATGCCTAAAAATATCAGTCCGCCGGCCACGAGCCATGCAGCGGTCCACCACCCCCTTGTGCGGCGTGTGGCCCCCTTGCGGCTGGGCGTGTGTGCAGCCTTGCGGCGTGGCACAAAGGTGAGCACTTGCAGGTAATAGAGCAGCACCGCCACGGCCACTACGGCCAATGTGGCGCACAGGGCGTAGCCCATGCTCACACTTTGCAGTGCGCCCTCGGGCTGTGCCAGATAGTTCCACACTGTGGCGTCGAGTTTGGTGTGCCAAAAGCCATACAGACAGGCGTCGCCCACCATCACCAGTGCCAGGGCGGCTCCCACCACAGCGGCCCACACCTTGTAGGCCACGCGCCAGCCGCGCAGCCTCACCCACAGACCCAGGCCGCACAGCAGCCATACGGGTGCAATGAGGTAGCCCGCTGTGGCCACATCGAGCAGCAAGCCGTGCAGCATGGCTTGGCCTATGCCGCTCCAGCCCGTGCTGCCGCTAACGGCGGCGGGCTGTGCAAGCACAAACAGCGGTTTAGCCAGTGTGCCGGCCAGCACGAGTGCTAAATAGAGCAGCACCAGGCGCATAGCCTGGCGCAGTATGGGATTATGATTGTTGTTGGGCATAGTGCGCAGGTAGTATTACATTTCCTTAAGCCACTTCTTGCCCCGGTTACTATTAAGCCACACTATAAATGCGAATGTGGGGATAAGTGTGATGCAAAATGTGATGATTAGAGGCATGGTCAGTCCTTTTTAGTGATTTTATATGCAATATAGGCAAAAGCAATGGTTTGTATGATGCCTAAAATGGTAATGCACGAAACTATTACAGCTGTTGCATGTCGTTCAGCCTCTTGTAGTATCCACCGAGTTTCAGCAGCTCCTCGTGTGTGCCGCGTTCCACGATGCGTCCTTCGTAGAGCACACATATCTCGTCAGCATTCTTGATAGTCGACAGGCGGTGGGCAATGGCTATGGTGGTGCGTGTGCTCATCAGCCTTTCGAGCGCCTCCTGCACCAGTCGTTCGCTTTCGGTGTCGAGTGCCGAGGTAGCCTCGTCAAGAATAAGAATGTCGGGGTTTTTGAGCACGGCGCGGGCAATAGAGATGCGCTGGCGCTGTCCGCCCGACAGTTTGCAGCCGCGGTCGCCCACCTTGGTGTTGTAGCCCTGCTCGCTCTCCATTATAAAGTCGTGCGCATTGGCCACCTTGGCAGCCTCCACCACCTGCTCCATGGTGGCATTCTCCACCCCGAAGGTAATGTTGTTGTAGAAGGTGTCGTTAAACAGAATGGCCTCCTGGTTGACATTGCCAATGAGTTGTCGCAGGTCTGACAGGGCAAGCGCCTTGACGTTGACGCCGTCGATGGTAATTTCGCCCCCCGTCACATCGTGGTAGCGTGGCAGCAGGTCGACCAGTGTCGACTTGCCCGAGCCGCTCTGGCCCACAAGGGCGATGGTTTCGCCGCGGCGCACCTTGAGGTCGACCCCTTGCAGCACGGGAGTGGTGCCGTTGTATGAGAAACTTACGTTTTTGAACACTATTTCGTCCTTCAACCCCTCAGTGTGTACAGGCTCGGCAGCCTCCTTGATGGGATTTTCAGCATTCAGAATTTTGTTGACACGCTCAACCGAGGCCATGCCCTTGGGTATGGCATACGAAGCTTTTGAAAAGTCCTTCAAGGGCTGTATGATGCTGTAGAGTATGACCATGTAGAAGATGAACGTGGGCGCGTCGATGGGTGAGTGGTCTGAAAAGATGAGTGTGCCGCCGTACCACAGCACCAGCACAATGAGTGCCGTGCCCAAAAATTCGCTCACCGGGTGTGCCGAGGCCTGACGTATGGCCACGCGGTTCGAGGCATCGCGAAAGTCGTTGGTTGAGCGGTCAAAGCGTGCGGTCATTTTGTGCTCGGCCGTAAAAGCCTTGATAATGCGCATGCCGCCCAGCGTCTCCTCGAGCTGTGCCATTGTTTCGCTCCACTTGTTCTGTGCGTCGAGGCTTTGGTGCTTGAGCTTGCGCCCGATGCGCCCCATGAGCCAGCCCATGAGCGGCAGCACGATGATGGTGAACAGCGTGAGCTGCCACGAGGTGTAGATGAGCACCCCAAAGTAGCAAGTGAGCAGAATGGGGTTTTTGATGAGCATGTCGAGCGAGCCGGTAATAGAGTTCTCAATCTCGTTGACATCGCCGCTCATGCGTGCAATGATGTCGCCCTTGCGCTCGTCGCTGAAAAAGGACAGTGGCAGCGACACGATTTTGTGATACACCTGGGTGCGGATGTCGCGCACAATGCCGGTGCGCAGCGGCACCATTATAGCCACCGAGGCAAAGTAGCAGCCCGTTTTGAGCAGTGTGGCCGTCACCAGGAACAGGCCAATGAGCAGCAGTGCCGTGGCGGCGCCATATTGGTCCATCAGCTCGGTGGTGTACCAATACATGTTGTTTACGGCAATGTCCTTGATGCTCATGCCGGCGGCCGACCATGGTATGAACTCGTAGCGGTTCTGGTCAATGCCAAAGAGCATTTGCAGCATGGGAATGATGGATACAAATGAGAACACGTTCAGTATTGCCGACAGCAGGTTGAACACGAGTGAGCCAGCCAGGTAGCCCTTGTATGGTGTGACGAAGTGCCGCATGACGCGGAAAAACTCTTTCATGCGCTGAGTATGTGTGTGATTGAGCGTTATAATGGATATTGCGGCAAATTTACGAAATAATGTGCGAATGTGCTAATGTGTAAACGGTAAAACGTCAATATGCTAACGGCCTCAAGCACCAAACGCAAACGCCAAACGCAAGTACTAAACGCTACCACTAAACGCTACCACTAAACGCAAGCACTAATGGGGAGCGACGCGTCCCGCGTCGGGAAAATAAGGCAATGTTCTTACACTATAAAGACTCACAGACAGCAGTATTTACACTTCTGTCTGTGAGCCTTTGCCTTCAATCCCGACGCGAGACGCGTCGCTCCCATTAGTGCTTGCGTTTAATGCTTGCGTTTAGTGCTTGCGCTTTTTTTGCAGCGTGTCGTCGTCAGCCCTTTAGTATGCGCTTGATGTCGTTCAGCTTGTTGAGTGCTTCGAGCGGTGTGAGGTTGTTGACGTCGAGGCCCAACAACTCGTCGCGTATTTGGCCCAGCACGGGGTCGTCGAGTTGGAAAAAGCTGAGCTGCATGCCCTCCTGCTGCTGTGTGCGGCTTTCGGCCTTTGGCACCTTCGAGCCAGCCTTGGCTCCGGCCTCCTCAAGGTCGGCAAGTATCTGTGTGGCGCGGTTGACGATGCTCTGCGGCATGCCCGTCAGGCGCGCCACGTGTATGCCGAAGGAGTGTTCCGAACCGCCGCGTTGCAACTTGCGCAGAAACACCACGCGGCCGTTAACCTCGCGCACCGACACGTTCCAGTTTTTGATGCGTGGAAAGAGGCGTTCCATTTCGTTAAGCTCGTGGTAGTGGGTGGCAAAGAGTGTGCGTGCGTGCGCCTTGGCGTTTTCGTGAATGTACTCTACTATGGCCCACGCTATGGATATGCCGTCGTAGGTAGATGTGCCGCGTCCGAGCTCGTCGAACAGCACAAGCGAGCGCTCCGTCAGGTTGTTCATGATGTTGGCCGCCTCGCTCATTTCGACCATGAAGGTGCTCTCGCCCACCGATATGTTGTCGCTTGCACCCACACGCGTGAATATCTTGTCCACCAATCCGATGTGTGCCGATGCGGCGGGCACAAAGGAGCCGGTCTGTGCCATGAGGGTGATGAGGGCCGTTTGGCGCAGCAGGGCGCTTTTACCCGCCATGTTGGGACCGGTCACGATGATTATTTGCTGGCCCTTGGTGTCGAGCTCCACACTGTTCGACACATACTCCTCGCCCGGCGGCATGAGCGTTTCGATTACGGGGTGTCGCCCCTCGTGTATGTCGATGACGAGGCTGTCGTCAACCACGGGGCGCACGTAGTGGCGCTCGCGTGCCACGGCGGCCAGGCTCTGCAGGCAGTCGAGGTGGCTCAGGGCAGCGGCAGTGTGCTGCAGCGGGGTGATGTATTGCGACACCTCGGCCACGAGGTTGGCGTAGAGGCGTGCCTCGAGGTCGAGTATGCGGTCCTCGGCGCCCAGTATTTTGTCTTCAAGTTCCTTCAGCTCCTGTGTGATGTAGCGTTCGGCCTGAGCCAGAGTTTGCTTGCGCACCCACTCTTGTGGCACTTTATCCTTGTAGGTGTTGCGCACCTCGATGTAGTAGCCAAACACGTTGTTGAACCCAATCTTGAGGCTCGGTATGCCGGTGGCGTCGCTCTCGCGCTGCTGTATTTGCAGCAGAAACTCCTTGCTCGATGTTTGTATGTGGCGCAGTTCGTCCAGCTCGGCACTCACGCCGGCAGCTATCACGCCGCCCTTGTTGACGAGCACTGGCGGGTCGGGGCACAGCGTGGCCTTGATGTGGTCGCGCAGTGGGGCCAGGGGGTCGAGCTGGCTGCCCACCTGTGCTATGGCCTGGCAGCCGTCGGCGTGGTTGCAGGCATACTTGAGCGTGGCGGTGCTCTCGAGTGCGCAGCGCAGTTGCTGCAGTTCACGCGGATTGGCGCGCGCCACTGCCACCTTGCTCACTATGCGCTCCATGTCGCCTATTTTGGGCAGTTCCATCTCGCACAGCTCGCGAAAGTCGGGGTGCTTGAAGAAGTGCTCCACACCGTCCTGCCGCGCCACGATGGCCTGCACCGAGCGTAGTGGAAACACCAGCCAGCGTCGCAGCATGCGGGCGCCCATGGGGGTGAGGGTGCGGTCGATAACGGCGAGCAGCGGTGTGCCGCCTTCGGCCATGGGGGCTACCAGCTCGAGGTTGCGTGTGGTAAAGCGGTCGAGCCTTACGTAGCCGTCCTCCTCGATGCGGCGCAGGGTGGTGATGTGCGAGGTGTGCTTGTGTTGCGTTATTTCGAGGTAGCACATGATGGCACCGGCGGCCACCACGCCGTCCTTCAGGTGGTCTACCCCAAAGCCCTTGAGGTTGCGCACCTGGAAGTGGCGCGTGAGTTTTTCGTTAGCCGTTTGTGTGGTGAAGGCCCAGTCGTCGAGGTCGAACACGAAGTACTTTTGGCCGTACAGCCCCTCAAAGCGCCCCTTCAGTCCGTGCTGCACGAGCACCTCCTTCGGTGCAAAGCCAGCCAGCAGTTTGTCAATGTACTCGGTGGTGCCTTCGGCCACGAGGAACTCGCCCGTCGATATGTCGAGCAGCGATATGCCTACGGCCTGTGCGCCAAAGTGTACGGCAGCCAGAAAGTTGTTCTCGCGGGCGTTGAGCACATTGTCGGCCATGGCCACACCGGGTGTTACAAGCTCGGTAATGCCGCGTTTGACAAGCTTTTTGGCCAGTTTGGGGTCCTCAAGCTGGTCGCAGATGGCCACGCGGTAGCCTGCACGTATGAGCCTGGGCAGGTAGGTGTCGAGTGCGTGGTAGGGAAAGCCTGCCATCTCGGTGCTTGCCGCCTGCCCCTTGTTGTTGCGGCGTGTCAGGGTGATGCCCAGCACCTTCGAGGCGGTTTGGGCATCGTTGTCGTAGGTTTCGTAAAAGTCGCCGCAGCGGAATAGCAGTATGGCGTCGGGGTTTTTGGCCTTCAGTTCATAGAACTGCTTCATCATCGGTGTAAGAGTCTCAGCCATGGGGTAGGGGTATGTGCAGGGGGGAATGTTTGATGTATATATATGCGTGTAAATGCGCAAATGTGCAAATGCAGAGCGGCCTGGCGTGCTGACAATATAAGGTATATATTATCGGCCTGTCGGCACATCTTTACATTTGCACATCTGCATTGCGGCGGACCGCTTTAGGGTGGTTCTAAAAACAGAATTTTTAGAACCACCCTTTACACAGTACCCCCGCTGAGAATCGAACTCAGATCACTGCTTTAGGAGAGCGGTGTTCTATCCATTGAACTACGGGGGCTCGTGGTTTTGGTAGGGCAAAAGTAGCAATTTTTTGTCGAATGCGCGTTACAGTCCCCGCAAAACGCCGCAAAAGTGTGCCGAATGTTGCATATTAGGCGGCCAAGTGTGCAATATTTGCCGCTTTATTTGTAGTTTTGCGCTTAGCAAGCACTATACCGATGCCAAGCATCGTGTTAACACTTTTACTGATCAATGCAACCTATCCGAACTTTTGATGACATGACAGCCCACCTGGCCGGTTTGCGCCGCGTGTGCCGTTTGGCTGTGGTGTGCGGCAGCGATGCCTCCACGGCCGGTGCCGTGATGCGTGCGGTTGAGGCCGGATTTGTCGAGGCCCTGTTTGTGGGCGATTGTGCGGCAGTCAGGCAGCAGCCTTGCGTCAGTGCATGGTCGGGCGGCCGTGTGAGCTACATCGAGGCCGGCTCGCAGATAGAGGCAGCCGAGCTGGCTGTGACCATGGTGCGCCAGGGCCAGGCCGACCTGCTGATGAAGGGACTGCTGCACACCGACACACTGCTGCGCGCTGTGCTCAACAAGGAGTGGGGCATACTGCCGCGTGGCGAGGTGCTCACCCATATAGCCGTGGCGCAAATACCAAGCTATCATAAACTGCTGTTTTTCAGCGACGCCGCCGTCATACCTTATCCCACCCAGGCGCAGCGCATGGCCCAAGTGGGCTACATGGCGCAGATGCTCCACGCCTTTGGCATAGACGAGCCGCGCATAGCCCTGGTGCACTGTGCCGAGACGGTGAGCGACAAGTTTCCGCACACCATGGGTTATGGCGACATTTGCAGCCGTGCCGCCCGTGGCGAGTGGGGGCGTGTGATAGTTGACGGTCCGCTCGACCTGCGCACCGCATGCGACCCTGTGGCCCTTGCCGTAAAGGGCATAACCTCGCCCGTGGGTGGTGAGGCCGATGCCGTGATATTGCCCGACATCGAGGCTGGCAACCTGATGTACAAGGCCCTGCCATTGTTTGCCTCGGCCCGGGTGGCCGGCACATTGCAGGGCACCACGGCCCCTGTGGTGTTGCCCTCGCGCGGCGACTCGCTCGAGGCAAAATACCACAGTCTTGCCCTTGCCGCCATGAGCCTTAATTAGCACATTGACAACTGCCGCTCCCCCCACACACCTCCTTTCAACCCCATGCCTCCATACCATATACTTGTAATCAACCCCGGCTCCACTTCCACCAAGGTGGCCGTCTATGAAGACGAGCGCCCCCTCTGCGTGAGCACCATACGCCACACCCCCGACGAGCTGGCTGCCTACGCCCAAATAATTGACCAGCACGACTTCCGCCGCCAACTCGTGACCGACTGGCTGGCGCAGAACGACATACCTTTGCACTTCGACGCCATTATAGGCCGGGGCGGACTGATAAAGCCCATTCCCGGCGGCGTGTACCGCGTCAACCGCAAAATGTGCTTTGAAACCTACTATGCCCTGCGCAAGCACGCCTGTAACCTGGGCTGCATACTGGCCTATGAACTGGCTAAGGAGCAGGGTGGCGGGTGCCAGGCTTACATAGCCGACCCCGTGACGGTGGACGAACTCGTGCCCGAGGCCCGGGTGAGCGGTTCGCCTCTCATGCCGCGTCTGGCCATTTGGCATGCGCTCAACCAGCGCGCCATTGCCCGCCGCTATGCGCGCCAGATGGGCTGCAGCTACAACGACCTCAACCTCATTGTCTGCCATCTGGGTGGAGGCATATCCGTGGCGGCGCATGAGCACGGGCGCGCCATCGATGCCAACAATGCCCTCGACGGCGAGGGGCCGCTCTCGCCCGAAAGAGCCGGCACACTGCCTGCTGCCGACCTCATACACCTGTGCTACAGCGGGCGCTACACCGAGGAGCAACTCAAAAAGCGTGTGGCCGGACAGGCCGGACTGATGGCGCACCTCGGCACAACCGACATATTGCAAATAATGCAGATGATAGAGCAGGGCAACGAGCGAGCACGCTTGCTCATCAACGCCATGATATTCCACACCGCCAAGCAGATTGCTGCCGAGGGTGCCGTGCTCTGCGGCCGGGTAGACGCCATTCTGCTCACTGGCGGCATGGCCCATTCGGCCTACATCACCGAGGGCATCAAGCAGCGCGTAAGCTATCTGGCACCGGTGCACGTGTTTCCGGGTGAGGACGAGATGGAGGCCCTTGCGCTCAATGCGCTGGCTGTGTTGCGCGGCGAGTGTCAGGCCAAGGAGTATGAGTGAGAGGGCAGCGAGTGGGCACGGCAGTGTGCACACGTACGTTACAGTTTGCAAAAAGTTTGACAACCGCCGGCGATTTGTGTCAAGGCGGAGCGCGCTATGTCGGCAAAATTGCCTAAGTTTGTGCGCGCTTAATATACCTATATATATAATATATAACACAACTATCATGATACTGAAACACCCCCTTGCCTTCATACTTACCGCCACCCTTGCTCTTGGCACATTTACCGCCTGCAGCAACGACGATCCCGCGCCCATGCGCCCCAACCTGCCCGCCACCACGGGCAAAGCCGTGCGCAGCATCAGCCGTCTGGGAAGCATTGAGAGCGGTTACGACTGGACATTCACCTACAACGACGGCCGTCTGACCCAGGCCGCAGGCACACTGCGCAAGCCAAGCGCCGACACCGACCGCACCTTCAGCTACACCAGCAACCTCAGCTACGGCCCCACATCGGTGAGAATGACCAACACGAGTGGCGAGCGCGTCGGGCTGCAACTCAACATGCAGGGCCTTGTGGGCCAAATGACGGTAAACCGCAACGTGTACCACTTTCAGTACAACAGCGACGGCCGCATGGTGTCGTGGACGCGTACCATATTCGAGAGTTCGCTGGGCGAGCTGACAGAGTACAGGTCGTCGGCCACCATCAGCTACACCCCGGCGGGCGCGCTGCAGCAGATTGTGTACAATGGCACCGACAGCCGCCGCGTGTTGCTCACCTTTACGCAGTCGGCGCAGCAAAATGTGAATGGCCACATGCCGCCCACCGTGAGCAAGGAAATGGGCATCGACGGCTTTGAACACCTCTACTACGCCGGTTTGCTTGGCAAGGCACCCACCATGCTGCCGCAGAGCATTACCTACGAGTATCCCGATGCCGCGGTGCCTACGGCCGCTACCACCACTACCTTTGAGTATGGTGTGCATGCCAACAACGTGACATTGTGCAACTACCATGTGGCCTCGGGCGCTGTGGCGAGTGTGAGCTACGGATATTGAGCGCTAACGCGGTAAACATAAGAACATAAGGACATAAGAACATAAGGCCGCTGTGCGGCTGAAGACCACGGACTGACGTCCGCGTGGCCTCAAGAACATAAGGGCTGACGCCGTAGTATTACTAAATAGTAGCACTACGGCGTCAGCCCTTATGTCCTTATGTTCTTCTGTTCTTCTGTTTCCCGCGTTAGCGGCTGCCAAGCAACGCTACGGCCTTTTGTTCTTATGCCTTCCGCGTTAGCGGCAAATCTCATTGAGCACCACATTCTCCCGGCCTCGTCACTTTCAACTTGTACACAAATATTTATTCTCTCCCCGTCAGCCTACCTATAAACGAGTGTATGTACTTTTACTGCCATCTTACACTTTTCGTGCGTAACAAGTTGATATACAAGGGTTTCAAGAGTGTAAGATGTGTTCAAAGCATCATACACACCCTTGCACACATCTTACACACCTCACCACGCTGCCACACGACACAAACACGGGAGGAAGATTTTACACCATAGGGACGTAGAGAAATCTGTTGGAGCAACAGATTTTTCTGTTCCCCTATGCCGTGATATCGCCCTCCCGTGCTTGTGTTGTGTGGCAGTATGTGGGGTGTGTAGGTTGTGTGTAGGTGGATTTGGTAGTATCCTACACTGAGTAAAGTATTGATAGTCAGCAAGTTGTAGCGTGTTTGTGTAAGATGTAGGATACTCTGCAAGTAAAGCTTTTGTAGTATGATAAAGGTACCGCTACCGCTAAACGCAAGCACAAAACGCTACTATAATCTGCACATCTTCGTATCAGCACACCGGCACATTCGCGAGCGAAAGCGCACGACACATTTTTCCTGTCATTTCTTCTGTTTTCTGTTACTTTGCAGTACCTTTGCTCACCAATAAATAACAACATTGCACAATGAAGATACTGCATACAGCCGACTGGCACCTGGGCAACACCTTTCACGCCCACAGCCGGCTCAATGAACACAAGCATTTCCTCAGATGGTTGCTCGGTGTGCTCAAGGAGCGACAGCCCGACGCGCTACTTATTACGGGCGACGTGTTCGACTCGCCAAACCCCTCTGCCGCGGCCGAGGAACTGCTCTACGACTTCTTGCTGCGTGCCACACTCACCGTGCCGGGCCTGCAGGTGGTGATGACCGCTGGCAACCACGACTCCGCCGGACGCCTCGAAGCCCCCGCACCACTGCTCAAAACACACAACATATACGTGCGCGGCACCATGCACTACACCCCGCAGGGCGAGCCCGACTTCGACTATTACCTGCTCCCCCTTGCCGAGCGCGCCACAGGCCAGGCAGCCTGTGTGTGCATGGCTGTGCCCTATCTGCGCAGTGCCGACTACCCCATGGGCATGACTCCCGAGCAAGGGCTGCGTTATGTGTTTGGCGAGCTGCACAAGCACCTGCGCCAGTCAGAGTTCAAGGGCCTGCCCATTGTAGTGGGCGCCCACTTCTATGCCGCCGGTGCCGAGGTGTGCCAGAGCGGCCACTCAGAGCGCCTCGTGGTGGGCGGACAAGATTGTGTCAACGCCGATGTGGTGGGCAGCAATGTGAGCTACACCGCCTTAGGGCACATACATAAGGCGCAACCCGTGGGCAAGAGCGGCAAGGCATGGTATGCAGGCAGCGCCTTGCCCATGTCGTTTGCCGAGACTGGCTACAGCCATGGTGTGCTGTGGGTAGAGATTGACCACCAGGGCGAGGCCGTGGTAGAGCGCATAAAGTATGAACCGCTGCGCCGCCTTATCACCATACCGGCCAAAGCACGCGCCGTGAGTGCTGCCGAGGCCATGGAGCAAATAGCCGCACTGCCCAAGCGTGCCAAGGGCGACATGGGCGAGGCGTGGCCCTACCTTGAGTTGCACATCGAGGAAAAGCAGCCCGAACCATCGCTCATGCACGACGTGATGGAGGCCCTGGCCGACCGTGCCGTGCACTTTTGCCGCATACAGCGCGTGATGCCCGCCACCGCCGCCGCCAAGGCCGACAAGCAAGATGCCCCCTCGGCCGACGCCCTCACCACCATGCAGCCGCTCGACCTGGCCCGCCGCTACTTCGAGTCGCGCTACAACGAGCCTATGCCCGACCCCCTGGTGACGCGTTTTGAACAAGCCTGCCACGAGGGCGCACCACAGGCATAGTCTCATGGGGCCACAACCCCACCTTTTTATACCACCGAACTTTACTAAACTCTCACACTTGTGAAGATAGACAAGATAACTCTCTGCAATCTGACGTCGATTGAGGGAGAACAAACCATCGATTTTACCGAAGAACCCCTGCGCTCGGCCGGCCTCTTTGCCATAACAGGTGATGTAGGCTCGGGCAAGAGCACCATACTCGACGCCATCTGTCTGGCACTTTACAACCGTGCACCCCGTTTCGACAACGTGGAGCGCATACCGGCCGACGACCTCAAGCTCGTCACCGACAAGGCACAGCAGGTGCAGGCCACCAACACGGCCAGCATATTGCGTCGCGGACAAAAGCAAGGCTGGGTGAGCGTGACCTTCACCACCACCAAGGGCCACACCTACGAGGCCACGTGGAGCGTGCGTGTAAAGCGCAGCGGCACCATAGCCTCGCCCGAACGCCAGCTCACACAGCTCGCCCCCGAACATCAGGTGGTGGACAAGGCACAGCTGCAAGCCTGCATCGACGAGGCCGTAGGGCTAACCTACGAGCAGTTTACACGCACCGTGATATTGGCACAGAACTCCTTTGCCAACTTTCTGCGCGCCAAACAGGCCGACAAGGCAGCCCTGCTCGAAAAGTTGACCGGCACTGAGGTGTACAGCGCCGTGAGTGAGCGCATATTCCGTCTGGCGCAACAGGCCGATGCCAATGTGGCCGCCCTGCAGAGCGAGATGCAAGGTTTGCTCCACACCCGTCTCGATGCCCACCTGCTGGCCGAGCAGCAAGAGCGCGCCCGCCTGCTCGAGGCACAACACCAAAATGCCGCCGACGAGGTGCAGCGCACCGAACGGCAGCTGGAGTGGATAGCCCGTTTCGACCAAGCGTCGGCACACGTGGCCCAGTGCGAGGAGGCTTATGACACAGCCACCAAAGCCTGCGTCAAGGCACGTGCCGACGAAATGCGCCTGCAGCGCTACGATGCCGTGCTCGACATGCAGCCACTCTACCAGGCCATCAAGATGCGCCGTGCCGACGTAGAGCACATCAAGGCCGACGAGGCTGCCAATGCGCAGGCACTCAACGAGGCCCGCCAGCAACTCGACAAACTGAGCCAGCAGCTCGATGTGGCGTGTGAGCGCACTGCCGATGCCGAAAAGCGGCTCGACGAGCGCCGCCCCGCCATCAACCGCGGCTATGCCCTGACGGGCGAGATAAAGGTGGCCAACGAGCAACTCAAGCGCTTGGACGAGCAACTTGTGGCTGCCACCCAAACCTATGGCAAGCGCCAGGCCACCCTGCAGGCCAAGCAAGAGGAGCAGGCCAAGGTGGCCGACACCATCAAGCGCCACCAGCTGCACAAGCAGTCGCTCGAGGCACACCGCCAGATGTTCGACAAGTTCGACCTTATCATGAACAAGCTCCCTACACTCGGCGATGAAACACGCCGTAATGTAGAGAGCCACAACAAGCAGACCGAGTTGCGCAAGCGCCAGACCGAGTTGCGCGCACAAGGCGAAAAGGCAGAGCAAGAGCAGCACAACAAGCAGGCTCGCCTCAATGCCCTGAAGAGCGAACTGCTCATTCACCGCCAAACCAACCAGGGACACGACTCGGCCAAACTGCAAAAGACAGCGGCCGACAACCGCAGCCGACTTACCGCGCTCGAGCGTGCCGCCATGCTGTGGCAGCACATCAGCGAGGGGTATGCCCGCATCTCTGAAAAGACGGCCACCCAGCGCCGCGAAGAGACCGAACTGGCACAAAAGCAAACTACCGCCGCCCGCATGGAGGTGGAGGTAAAGGTGGCCGAAGAGGCTTTCTCGCGCATAGCCACCACCTACACCCTGAGCCAGTCGCAAAACATTGTGCAGCTGCGCAAACAGCTCAAGGAGGGTACCGCCTGCCCCGTGTGCGGTGCCACACACCACCCCTACCACACCGAAACCGAGCGCGAGCTGGGCGAACTGCTCAGCAGCATGGCCAAGGAGTATGCCGACCTGCAGCAAGACCTCCTGCTCAAGCGTGAGCGCCTGGCCGCCATGCGCGAGGAGATAGCAGCCGATGCCGCACGCATCGAGGCCGACGGCCGTGCACTCGACGACCTCAAGCGCCGCCAGCAGGCCGATGTAGAGGAGTGGCAGCAGTGCGCCTACCTCGACAACTCATTTGCCGACTGCTCGGCCACCGTCAACCGCGACGCACGCCGCATGATGATACAGCTGCTCATCGACAACACCACGCGCGCTGCCGACGAGGCCGACAAGGAACTGGAGGCTTACAACTTCCATCAAGGCCACATCAACCGTCTGAACGAGGAGATTGACGTGCTCAAAGCCGAGATGGAGACGAACCAAACCTATCTCGACAATGTGCGCACGGCCGCCCGCATAGCTGCCGCATCGGCCGAGGAGTTGCAGCAAGTCATCAACGAGTCAGACCGCGCCTGCTCCGAACTGTACACCGACCTCGACGAGATGATAACCCTCTCGGGCTGGTTTGCAGAGTGGAAGAACAATTCCGACGGGCTGCGTCTGCGCCTGACTGACCTGCATGCCGACTGGAACAACACGTGCAAGATGCTCGACGAGGCTGAGCGCCAGCAAACGTTGCTGCATGAGGAGATAAAGAATGCTGAGGCCAATGTGGCCGAAGAGCAGCGCCATGTGGCGGCATGCCGCGAGAGCCGCGATGCCACACGCGAGGCGCTGGGCGAAAAGGACGAGGAGCTGCGCCGCCTCATGCCCGACACCACGCCCCAAAAGGTGGCCGAGGCGCTTGAGGCCGAAATAGCTGCCACACGTGCCGCCGAGGGTCGCGTGCGCAAGGCTTGCGAGGAGGTGAAAGGCACCTTGCGCCAGCTCGAGGGACACCGCGACAATTTGCTGAAGACGCGCCTCGACAGCCAGGCCGAACAACAAAAGCAGCAGCAGGAGCTCGACCTCATGATACTGCGCTTTAACGGCACCCACTCGCCTGTGCAGTTTGCCGAGCTCGACAGCATATTCACCGACACCACCGACTGGAAAGCCCTGCGTCAGCAGCTCAGCACCTTGAGCAATGCCCGTCTGGTGGCCGACAACAATCTGCAACAGGCCCGCAAAGCCCTGCAAGCTCTGCAAGGCGATGCCGCCCGTCCGGCCACCGTGCCCCTTGCCCCTGCCGCCAATGAGGCTGAGGCAGAGCAGCCCGCCGATGGCAGCCGTGCCTACTATGCCGCCTTGCAGCACACGCTCGAGCAGACACTCGACGACGCCCGCAAGCGTTTGGCCGACCTTGCCGCCCAACTCTCTGAGGTGAACGCCCGCCTGTTGGCGCACCGCGACAGCAGCGAGCGTGCCGAGGCCATGCAGCAGCGTCTTGATGCCGCCCAGACCGATGCACGCGAGTGGGCAAGGCTCAACGCCATGTTTGGTTCGGCCGATGGCAAAAAGTTCCGCACCATGGCCCAGAGCTACACCTTTGGCTACCTTGTGGCCCATGCCAACCGCCACCTGCAGCAGCTCTCGCCCCGCTATGAGTTGCGCAACATACCCGGCACCCTCACGCTCGAGATAATCGACCACGACATGTTCGACGAGCACCGCTATGTCACCTCCCTCTCGGGTGGCGAAACCTTTGTGGTGTCGTTAGCCCTTGCCTTGGGTCTTGCCTCGTTGTCGGGCTCGGGCCTGGTGATAGGTTCGCTCTTCATCGACGAGGGTTTTGGCAATCTCGACCGCGAGTCGCTCGACCTTGTGATGCTTGCGCTCTCCAACCTCGAGAACACCCAGGGCCGCAAGGTGGGTGTGATAAGCCACACCGAGCAGATACGTTCGCAAATACAGCCACAGGTTGTGTTGTGCCGCCGCCCGGGGGGCAGCAGCTACATGATTGATGTCCGCTGATGCGGCATGTGCTAATATGTCAATATGCTAATGTGCTGACGCCGTAGCGTGGCTTGGCAGCCGCTAACGCGGTAAACATAAGAACATAAGGACATAAGAACAAAAGGGCTGATGCCGTAGTATTACTAAGTAGTAACGCTACGGCGTCAGCCCTTTTGTTCCTTATGTAGCTTATGTTCTTATGTTACCGCGGTAAGCGCTTCAAAAGTCCGCCCCTCGGCGTCAGCCCACCTGGCTACCGGCCACCACCTTGCGGTCAACCGTCACCACCGAGAGCGAGTCGTCAAAGTTGACGGCCGACAAAATCATGCCCTGGCTCTCGATACCATTGATAGTGCGTGGAGCCAAGTTAGCCACAAAGCAAACCTGCTTGCCCACCAAGTCCTCAGGCTGGTAGTACTGCGCAATACCGCTCACGATAGTGCGGTTCTCGGCACCGTCGGCAATCTCAAACTTCAGCAGCTTCTTGCTCTTCTTCACCTTCTCGCACGAAAGCACAGTGCCCACGCGCACATCAAGCTTTTCAAACTGTTCGAAGGGGATATTCTCCTTCACCGGTGCAGCCTTAAAGTTAGCCGCCTCGTTAGCCTTCTTAGTGTCGAGCAATTTTTGCACCTGAGCCTCCACCACGCTGTCCTCAATTTTTTCAAACAGCAAGGCCGGTTCGCCAAGCACGTGTCCCTCGGGCAGCAAGTCCGTAGCCCCCAGGCGGTCCCATTGCGCCTCGTCGATGTGCAACATCTGACGCAGTTTCTCGCTCGAGAAGGGCAAGAACGGTTCAAAAGCAATAGCCAGGTTAGCCACAAGCTGCAACGACAGGTTAAGCACCGTCTTCACACGCTCGGGGTCAGTCTTGATCACCTTCCAAGGCTCAGAGTCAGCCAGATACTTGTTGCCGATGCGGGCCAGGTTCATAGCCTCCTTCTGCGCGTCGCGGAAGCGGAAACCCTCAATCAGGCGTTCCACCTCAGCCTTCACGTCCTTAAATTCCTCAATAGTCTGGCGGTCGTAGTCAGTCAGTTCGCCGGCAGCCGGCACCACCCCGTTGTAGTACTTCTTGGTAAGTTGCAGCGCACGGTTCACAAAGTTGCCGTACACAGCCACCAGTTCGTTGTTGTTGCGAGCCTGGAAGTCCTTCCACGTAAAGTTGTTATCCTTCGTTTCGGGCGCATTCGCTGTAAGCACATAGCGCAGCACGTCCTGTTTGCCGGGCAAGTCCTTCAAGTACTCATCGAGCCATACCGCCCAGTTGCGCGAGGTCGAAATCTTGTCGTCCTCAAGGTTAAGGAACTCGTTGGCAGGCACATTGTCGGGCAGAATGTATGAGCCTTCAGCCTTCAACATGGCCGGGAACACGATGCAGTGGAACACGATGTTGTCCTTGCCAATAAAGTGGATAAGGCGTGTGTCGTCGCTCTTCCACCATTTTTCCCAGTCGTTGGGCAGCAGTTCCTTGGTGTTGCTGATGTAGCCAATAGGCGCGTCGAACCACACATAGAGCACTTTGCCCTCAGCCCCCTCAACCGGCACCGGAATGCCCCATTCAAGGTCGCGGCTCACGGCGCGCGGTTTCAGTCCCATGTCAAACCAGCTCTTACATTGTCCCATCACATTGCTGCGCCACTCCTTGTGCTGCTCCGTAATCCACGGCTCGAGCCACTTTTGGTGCTTGTCGAGCGGCAAGTACCAGTGTTTGGTTTTGCGCAGCACCGGTTTCGACCCGCTCACGGTAGAGCGCGGGTTAATCAGTTCGGTAGGCGAGAGCGCCGTGCCACACTTTTCGCATTGGTCGCCATAAGCCCCCTCAGCGTGGCAGTGCGGACATTCGCCCGTAATGTATCGGTCGGCCAGGAAGGTGTGCGCCTCCTCGTCGTAGTACTGTTCGCTCTCCTGCTCCACAAACTCGCCCTTGTCGTAGAGCTTGCGGAAGAAGTCCGAAGCTGTCTTTTTGTGCACCTCCGAGGTGGTGCGTCCGAACACGTCGAACGAGATGCCAAAGCCCTCAAACGACTCGCGTATAATCTTGTTGTAGCGGTCAACCACCTCCTGTGGTGTGCAGCCCTCCTTGCGGGCGCGTATGGTGACGGGCACGCCATGCTCGTCGCTACCGCAGACAAACAGCACGTCACGTTTCTTCAGGCGCAAGTAGCGCACATAAATGTCGGCAGGCACATACACCCCGGCCAGGTGGCCGATGTGCACACCGCCATTAGCGTATGGCAAGGCGGCGGTAACCAGCGTACGGTTAAATTTCTTTTCCATTATATCTTGTTATATTATATATGCGTGTAAAACTTTGTGCAAAATTACTGCAAAGTGAGAGATATGCAAAATAAGTGGGCTGTAAAGTCCATTTATTTTCATATCCGAACTGCCGCGTAATTTATCCAAAATTACTGCAAAGTGAGAGATATGCAAAATAAGTGGGCTGTAAAGTCCATTTATTTTCATATCCGAACTGCCGCGTAATTTATCCAAAATTACTGCAAAGTGAGAGATATGCAAAATAAGTGGGCCTTTATTTGCTTACAAAACAGACTTTTTAGCGAGACCCTTTTGGGGTATTTTTAAGTTGCTTGAAACGCGCTGCAAAAAACGCAAGCACTAATGGCGACGCGTCCCGCGTCGGGAAAATGTCATGTCCTTGCCCCAAATAAAGGCTCTCAGACAGTACTAAAGCTCTTCTGTCTGTGAGCTTCTGCCTTGATGCCCGACGCGAGACGCGTCGCCCCCATTAGAGGCAGCGTTGGGTGCTTTGAACACCCTGACTGTAAGGGCGCAGGTGCGGGCAAAACGGCTGTCCTTTAACAAAAAGAGGGTAAAAGCCCTGTCTTTCAAAAAAATCGCGTATATTTGCACGTTCAAAGGCGTGCCGTTAGGAGTAATTGTACCCATGCGCGACTTGACGGACTGGAAAAACAATAAATAAAAATAATAATTACACAATCACACACTAATGCAAAACAAAGGATTTGTTAAAGTAATTGCAGTGCTGCTATCCTTGATTTGCCTCATGTACCTCAGCTTCTCGTACCCCACTCACAAGTACGAGGCCAAAGCCGAGCAAATGACGGCACAGGGCAAGGACGGCGCCGCCTACCTTGACTCCATGCGTAACGAGACCGTATGGCTCGGCAAGACACTCAAGGACTGCGAGGCATTGCAAATCGGCCTGGGTCTCGACCTCAAGGGCGGTATGAACGTAGTGCTTGAGGTGAGCGTGCCCGACGTGGTGAAGAACCTCGCCGGCGAGAGCGCCAACGACCCCAAGTTTAAGGAAGCCTACAGCAAGGCAGTGGCTCAGGCCAAGAAGGGTGATATCGACTTTGTCGACGCCTTCGTGAGCGCCTACCAGCAGCTTAACGGCACGAACAAGCTTGGCGGCATATTCGCCTCAAAGCTTGGCGAGAAGAACATCTCGTACAACTCGAGCGACGCCGACGTGAAGAAGGTGCTCAACGAGGAGGTGAATGCCGCCGTTGAAAACTCCAACAAGGTGGTACGCTCGCGTATCGACCGTTTTGGTGTGGCACAGCCCAACATTCAAATCCTGCGCGGCAAGGGCCAGATAGGCCAGATTATGGTGGAAATGCCGGGTATCAAGGAGCCCGAGCGTGTGCGCAAGCTCCTGCAGGGTAGCGCCAACCTCGAGTTCTGGGAGACTTACACCCTTGGCGAGACCATGTCGTCGCTCACAGCCCTAGACAAGCGTCTGGCCGGTGCCGATGCCAAGGACTCTGCCGCTGCCGACAGCACCAAGGCCAAGGCTGCCAAAGCCAAGAGCGCTGCCGAACAGCACCCCCTCTTTAGCAAGCTCATCATGATGCAGGGCATGCAGCCCACCAACTGCGTGGTAGGTTATGCCATTGCCAAGGATACTGCCGCCATCAACGCCATGGTCAACAGCGAGGCCGCCAAGAGCATTCTGCCCGCCGACCTCAAACTGGCTTGGGGCGTGAAGAACGCCAGCGGCATGAAGGCCAATGTGTTCGAGCTTTATGCCTTGCGTGCCAACAACGGCCAGCCCTCAATGCAGGGCGACGTGATAGCCGACGCCAAGGACGAGTTTGACCAGAACCACCGCCCCATTGTGAGCATGACCATGACTACAAGCGGTGCACGCGACTGGGCCACACTCACCAAGAAGAACCTCAAGAAGTGCGTGGCCATCGTGCTCGACGGCTACGTGTACAGCGCCCCTGTGGTGCAGAACGAGATAACCGGTGGCAACTCACAGATTTCGGGTAACTTCACTACCGACGATACCCGCGACCTTGCCAACGTGCTCAAGAGCGGTAAGATGCCCGCCCCCACCAAGATTGTACAGGAGGAGACAGTAGGCCCGAGCCTCGGTGCCGCCTCTATCCAGGCAGGTTTCACCGCTTGTGTGGTAGCCTTTGTGCTCTTGATGGTGTTCATGTGCTGCTTCTACGGCCTTATTCCGGGTATGGTGGCCAACGTGGCATTGATTCTCAACTTCTTCTTCACCTTTGGTATCCTTACCTCGTTCCAGGCCGCCCTCACCATGAGTGGTATTGCCGGTATGGTGCTCTCGCTCGGTATGGCGGTTGATGCCAACGTGCTTATTTACGAGCGTACCAAGGAGGAACTCAAGGCCGGCAAGGGCATCAAGACAGCCTTGGCCGAGGGTTATGGCAATGCCTTCTCAGCCATCTTCGACTCCAACCTTACCTCAATCATTACAGCCGTAATTCTTTACAACTTCGGTACAGGTCCTATCCGTGGTTTTGCCATGACACTTGGCATCGGTATTGTATGTTCGTTCTTTACCGCCGTATGGGTGAGCCGTATTGTGTTTGAGCACTTCCTCAACAAGGACAAGTGGCTTGGCCTTACCTTCACCACTGGCATGTCGAAGAATTTCTTGAGCAACGCCAACGTCAACTTTATGAAGATGGGCCGCCGCTCAATCTACGTGTTCATCATTGGTGCCGTTATCGCTATCGGCTTCCTGGCCACCCGTGGCCTGTCGAGCGGTATCGACTTTACCGGTGGTCGCAACTACGTGATAGAGTTTGAGCAGAAGGGTGTAACCCCCGAACAGGTGCAGGAGGCTGTGGCTGCCAAGGTTAATGCCAAGGATCCCAACGCCAGCGTGAGTGCCATTGCCATTACTACCACGAGCAATGCCGCTGTGCGTCTGTCAACCAACTACCGCATCGACGATGACAATCCGAGCATCGATCAGGATGTTGAGAACTTCATCTACGACGCTCTGCACGAGGCCAAGCTCATCAAGGCCGACCGCAAAACGTTTGTCGACCGCGACAACCACACTGGTGGTTCAATCATCTCGGCCCAGAAGGTAGGTCCTACCGTGGCCAACGACATGGTGCGCGGTGCCATTACAGCCGTGTTGCTCTCATTGGCCGCCATCTTTGTTTATATCTTGATACGTTTCCGCAACGTGGCCTTCTCGGTAGGTTCGGTTGTTGCCCTTGTGTTCGACACACTGCTTGTGGTGGGTGTCTACTCAATATGCTGGGGCTGGATAGGCTTCTCTCTCGAAGTTGACCAAACCTTTATCGGTGCCATTCTTACGGTGATAGGTTATTCTATCAACGATAAGGTGGTGGTGTTCGACCGTATGCGTGAAAATCTTCAGTTGCACCCGCGCATGAAGTACTTCGACTTGTTTAACATGTCGTTGAACAGCACGCTTACTCGTACGGTGATGACTTCGGCCACTACCTTCCTCGTGTTGTTGTGCATCTTCATTTTGGGTGGCGACAGCATTCGCTCATTCGCCTTTGCCATGATACTGGGTGTCATCTTCGGCACACTTTCATCTATCTTCCTTGCAGCGCCCATCGCTTATCGTACGCTGAGCCGCAAGCAGAAGGGTGAGGAGGAGAAGATTTGCTAATATGATAATTTGATAATGGGCTGATGCCGTGGTGTTACAGGTAGTAACGCTACGGCGTCAGTTTTATTTGCGTATCGCATCGCTCGCTTTGGCCGCTAACGCGATTGGATTCAAGCACAAAACGCAAGCACTAATGGGGGCGACGCGTCCCGCGTCGGACGTTAAGGCAAAGGCTCGCAGAAAGTAGTGTAATTAGTACTATCTATGTGCCTCTATTCCCCGACGCGAGACGCGTCGCCCCCATTAGTGCTTGCGTTTGGTGCTTGCGTTAGGTGCTTGCGTTTAGTGCTTGCGTTAGGTGCTTGAACCCATTAACCCATTGGCGCAGTGGGTTCCTCCCACCATGCGGTCGAGGCCGAAGGCGTCCTGCCGCAGTTGCACGTGTTGCAGCCCCTGTGCGGTAAACAGGCGGGCTGTGCCAGGGCCGTAGGCACTGTTGATTTCAACCAGCAGATGGCCGCCTGGCGAGAGACTGGCCTTGGCATGATGGCACAAGGCACGGTAAAAGCGCAAGGGGTCGGCGTCGGGCACAAACAAGGCCGTGTGAGGCTCGTGCTGGGTGACATGGGCCTCCATGGAGGATTGCTCATACTCGCAAATGTAGGGCGGATTGCTCACAATGATGTCGTAACACGCGGCCGCATCGGGCGGTGCCAGTATGTCGCGCTGCTCAAAGTGCACGTCGGCACCAAGCGTGCGCGCATTGCCACGTGCCACACTGAGTGCCTCGGGCGATATGTCCCACGCCGTGACATCGGCATCGGGCAGCGCCAGTTTGAGGCTCACCGCTATGCAGCCCGAGCCTGTGCCGGCATCGAGCAGCCGCAAGGGCCGTCCCTCGGGGCGCGGCATCAGTCTTGCCACATCGGTGGCCCATGTCACAAGTTCCTCGGTTTCGGGACGCGGAATGAGCACAGCGGGCGACACGGCGAATGTGTGGCCGCAAAATGAGGCCTTGCCCAGCACATACTGCACGGGCACACCCTTGGTCAAAAGTTGGCACATATTGTTGAGGCGTGCGCGCTCATCTTCAGAAAATTGCCTAACTTTGTCGGCATAAATATCGGTACGGCTCACGCCGAATGCGTCCTCGTAGAGCATGAAGGCAATGGCGCGTGCCTCGCCTTCGCCGTAGAGTGGGGCAAGGCTTTGGCGCAGGGCTGTAAACTGGGTATCCATCAGTGTATATATTATAAGGTATATTATGCAAGTTAACGAACGATATATGCGCCGCTGCATTGAGCTGGCGCGCTACGGCCAGATGCACGCTGCACCCAACCCCATGGTGGGTGCTGTTATTGTGCATGGCGACCGCATCATAGGCGAGGGCTATCATGCCGTGTGTGGCAAGGGTCATGCCGAGGTGAATGCCATAGCCAGTGTGCGTGCTGCCGACCGTGCGCTGCTGTGCGACAGCACGATGTATGTGAGCCTGGAGCCTTGTGCCCATTATGGCAAGACGCCGCCTTGTGCCCGCTTGATAGTGAAGACGGGCATTCCGCGTGTGGTGGTGGGGTGTGTCGACCCCTTTGCCAAGGTGCAGGGCCGCGGCATAGCCATACTGCGTGAGGCTGGCGTTGAGGTGGAGGTGGGTGTGCTCGATGCTGAATGTCGTGCGCTGAACCGCCGCTTTATAACGGCTCAGACCAAGCGCCGCCCTTACATTACGCTCAAATGGGCGCGTTCGGCCGATGGTTTTATCGACCGCTGGCGCGACGATGCTGAGGGCGAGGCTGCGGCGCGCTTGTCATCGGAGGCGTCGCTCATGCGTGTGCACCAGTTGCGTGCCATGCACCAGGCCATATTGGTGGGGCATAACACGCTGCGCATGGACCGTCCGCAGCTTAATGTGCGCCATTGGGCAGGCAACCAGCCGCGCAGGGTGGTGCTGGGCCGTGTGGCCGAGGGCGAACTGCCTGCGGGGTGGCTGGCTTATGCCGACATTGATACGGCGCTGGCCGAATTGTACCGCACTGAGGGGGTGCAGTCGTTGCTGGTTGAGGGCGGGCAACAGACGCTGCAGAGCTTTATTGACCAGGGGCTGTGGGACGAGGCTTATGTTGAGCTTTCGCCCGTGGTGCTTGGCAGCGGTGTGCCCGAACCGCGTATGCCGGTGGGCGTGACGCTCAACGAGGAACACTACTTCGGTGCCACTGTGTGGCATTATACTGAGTAGGGGGTTGTAAGGTTATAAGGTTATGAGGTTATAAGGTTATAAAGTAACCTTTGTGAGCAAGCCCCCCCGAGCTCTAATGGGGGCGACGCGTCTCGCGTCGGTAGTTAAGGCAAAGCCTCCCCCACAGCATTCGCGTGTGATTTGTGCTGCTTGTGAACATCTATTTGGTGTATGAGCATAGCGCATTTTCCCGACGCGGGACGCGTCGCCCCCATTAGAGGTAGGGGCCTGCTCACAAAGGTTACTTTATAACCTCAGAACTCAGAACTCTCCCAACCTCAGAACTCAGAACCCTCTCCCTCTCCCAACCCTCGCACAAAGTTACAGAAAATAAATTCCAATACGTTACACTATTCATGCAAAAGATTTCACCCATCACGCGCAACCTGCTGCTAATCAATGTGCTGTGCTACCTGGTGCAGGCCGTAATGCGCACGCGCGGCATCGACCTAACCGAATGGCTCGGACTGCACTTTGCGCTGGCTGACAACTTTTATGTGTTTCAGCTGCTCACATACATGTTTCTGCATGGCAGTTTCACACATTTGTTTTTCAACATGTTCTCGCTGTGGATGTTTGGCGGACTGATAGAGCGCACTTTGGGGGCCAAACGCTTCCTTATATATTATATGGTGTGTGGCATAGGCGCTGGCATTTGTCAGGAACTGTGGCAAACGGCCGACTACTTTATTGAGGGCATGTATGCCTACGACATGGTGAATACGGGGTCGAGCCTCATGCCTATGGGGCTGTTCCTCAACCAGTGGACCACCATTGGTGCCTCGGGCGCTTGCTATGGTGTGCTGTTAGCCTTTGGTATGCTCTACCCCAATGAGCGCATCATGCTGCTGCTGCCGCCCATACCGATGAAGGCCAAATATTTTGTAGCGGGCTATGCTGCCATTGAACTGATATCGGCTTACGCCTCGAACGATAATATTGCGCACTTTGCCCACTTGGGCGGCATGCTGTTCGGGTGGTTCTTGCTGCGCTGGTGGCGGCGCCGTGCGCACAACCGGCAGACGGTGGGCGGTTGGCAGCGCTGGGACGACCGTGCCAAAACACACCGCACGCTGTGGCAGCGCATCAAGCAATGGCTCGGCATGCCGCAGAAGGCAGCACCGGGCAATGCGCATCACACCGCTACGCGCGAGAGCGACTATGAGTATAACATGCGCGCCAAGCGTGAGGCGGAACGCAATGAGGCGCGTATGGACGAGATACTTGACAAGGTGCGCCGCTCGGGTTACGACAGTCTGACTACCGACGAGAAGCACGAGCTCTTCAGGCTCAGTCGCAAGTGATGTATGTGCGCTTTGCTTGGCTGTCGGAATGAGCTGCAAAGTGCCTGTTCGTGCTTTTGCCCTTACAGGTAGGGCGTATATTACTGAATAGAGAATAGATTAAACAGGACTATGACTAAACTGCTCACCTTTTTGGCGTGGCTCGCGGTGCTCATTATGTGGGGCTGCGCAGCCACTGTGTATGTCAGTGCCGCCACCTATGGCAAATATATAGCTGTGGTGGGGCTTGGCTTCCCCTTTTGTGTGGCAGCGGTGCTGGCAGTGGGCATGGTGTGCCTGCTGCTCAAACCGCGGCTGGTGTGGATACCCGTGGTGGGCCTTGTGGGCTGCTGTGGCTCGGTGCGCGACTACTTTCCGGTCAATTTGAGTTCGCCCCCGCCCAAGGGCACACTCAAGGTGATGAGTTACAACACGCTGGCCTTGGGCAATATGCGCATGTCGGACGATAGCGTGAACTATGAGGTGGTGCGCTACATCATAGACCAGCGGCCCGACATAGTGTGCCTGCAGGAGGTGTCGTTCCGCAACGACGACGACCGCGGGCGCATGACACGCTCGATGCGCCGCTATGGCTACCACTTCGAGACCATTTGGGTGGGCGAGAACCAGCTGGGCGTGATGGCCCGTATGCCCATTGCCAGCAAGCGGGTGGTGTGCCACTCCAAGGGCAATGGCTTTGCCGCCTTCAGTCTTGTGCCGCGTCGTGGCGACACCATTACCGTGGTGTGTGCCCACCTGGAGTCGATGCACTTGTCGGGCGAGGAGCGCAGCGAGTATCACGAACTTGTAAAGTCGCCTACCAAGGCCGACAAGGTGCACGGCAAGCTGACGCTTGTGCGCAAGATAGCCACCGGTGGCTATGAGCGCGCCATGCAGGCCGACACGCTGGCACAGTTTATTGACCGCCACAAGGGGCGCAAACTGATAGTGATGGGCGACTTTAACGACACGCCCATATCGTATGCCCACCACCAGGTGTGCAGCCGCCTGACCGACTGCTTCAGGGCTACGGGCAACGGCATAGGCCGCTCGTTTAACCGCGACGCCATATATGTGCGCATTGACAACATATTCTGCTCGTCGCACTTCAAACCTTATGCCATGCGCATCGACACGTCGGTTTCGTGGTCGGACCACTATCCCATGGTGGGCTATCTGAAGGAGCTCGGCTCGAAGTAGCGGGGTGCTTGCGGCATGGTTGACACGCCCAGGGGGCTGTAAAGACAAATTGGGCTGATTGGTGTGCCCATGATGTCTTTTCAGCCCCCTGGTCTGTCGTTGGCAGAGGGGTTACGCTCCCTCCGTGTTGGTTATCAATGACATTGGCGTTTTGGGGTGAAGTAATAGGTGAAACGTGAGAACTGCGAGACGCAAAGTTGTCCGAAAGTTTTCCGAAAAAAACATTTTCGATTGCTTTTTTTGTTAGAAAGTTTGCCGTATCTTTGCCTTGCAATTAAGAAATAATTCCAACACGAAGGTTCGTTGGAGACGAAGCGCGGCCCGCAATGGTGCCACGTTAGATTAGGTGCACGCGATGTGTGTAACGCGTTGATAATCAGTAGGTTAACAATGTTGTGCAACACGCATTCGATGAAAAACAGCAGCGTGCGCTTACGGATAACACCCTCCCTGAAAACTACTGTTAAGGCATGCCCGCCACGAGATTGACGGGTAGGGAAAGTGTTTGTCATAACGGACAACTCTGATGAAGGAGTTGTGCGAAAAGTTTTCCAAAACGGATAACTTTCTGCTCTCTGCGAACCTTCAGAAACACCCAATATTCCTGCCCCATGTGTACTGACAACTTTATCATTACCAAGCGTAACGGCAAGACCGAGCCGTTGAGCATTGAGAAAATTAAATCCGCTGTGCTGAAAGCCTTTCAGTCGCGCCAGAAAGAGATAGATGCCGAGGCTTTGAACCGCATCATGCAGCGCCTGCGCTTTTGCAACGGCATGAGTGTGGAAGATGTGCAGAACCAGGTGGAAGTGGCCCTGATGGCCGAGCACCACTATGAGGTGGCCAAGTCGTTCATGCTCTACCGCAAGCGTCATGAGGATGACCGCGAGACGGCCGACAAGCTGCGCTTCTTGATAAACTACTGCAACTCGGCCAACCCCGCCACAGGCTCGAAGTATGACTCAAACGCCAATGTGGAGAACAAGAATATAGCCACACTCATTGGCGAGCTGCCCAAACAGGGCTTTATACGCTTGAACCGCCGCCTGCTGTGCGACCGCATCAAGGAGATGTATGGCAAGGAGCTGTCAGACCGCTACCTTTACCTGCTCAAGAACCACTTTATATATAAGAACGACGAGACGTCGCTGGCCAACTATTGCGCCTCGATAACAATGTACCCGTGGTTGCTCAACGGCACCAAGGACATTGGCGGCAACTCTACAGCACCGACCAACTTGAAGTCGTTCTGCGGTGGATTTGTCAACATGGTGTTCATTGTAAGTTCAATGCTCTCGGGCGCTTGCGCCACTCCGGAGTTCTTGATGTACATGAGCCACTTCCTCGAGCTGGAGTATGGCACCGACTATTATGCCCATGCCGACAAGGTGGTTGACCTGTCAACACGCCAGCGCACCATCGACAAGATTATTACCGACTGTTTTGAACAGATAGTATACTCTATCAACCAGCCTACGGGTGCGCGCAACTTCCAGTCGGTGTTCTGGAACATTTCGTACTACGACAAGTATTACTTTGACAGCATATTTGGCGAGTTCCGCTTCCCCGACGGCTCGCGTCCCTCATGGCCTGCACTCGACTGGCTCCAGCGCCGCTTCATGAAGTGGTTCAACCAGGAGCGCACCAAGGCTGTGCTCACCTTCCCGGTGGAGACGATGGCGCTGCTCTCGAAGGACGGCGACGTGATGGATACGGCGTATGCCGACTTTACATCGGAGATGTATGCCGAGGGTCACAGTTTCTTTACTTACATGAGCGACAATGCCGACTCCCTGGCCTCGTGTTGCCGTCTGCGCAACGAAATTCAGGACAATGGTTTCAGTTACACGCTCGGAGCCGGCGGTGTGTCGACCGGTTCGAAGTCGGTGCTCACTGTCAACCTTAACCGCTGTGTGCAGCAGGCTACCCGCGAGGGACGCTCATACGTGGAGTATCTTGACGACGTGATAGACCTCATGCACAAGGTGCAGCTGGCTTATAACGCCAACCTCAAGGACTTGATGGACAAGGGTATGCTGCCGCTGTTCGATGCTGGCTATATCAACATCAAGCGCCAGTATCTGACCATTGGCGTGAATGGTATGGTGGAGGCTGCCGAAAGCCTTGGCATCACCATTTCGGATAACAAGGAGTATGAGGAATTTGTAGGCAACATATTGGGCCTGATTGAGGGTTACAACCGCAAGTACCGCTCAAAGGACGTGATGTTTAACTGCGAGATGATTCCGGCCGAGAATGTGGGTGTGAAGCATGCCCGCTGGGACCGCGAGGCTGGCTATTATGTGCCGCGCGACTGCTACAACTCTTACTTCTACGTGGTTGAGGACCCCAATACCGACATCATTGAGAAGTTCCGCCTGCATGGCCGCCGCTTTATAGAACACCTTACGGGTGGGTCGGCCTTGCACATGAACCTTGACGAGCACTTGAGCCAGCCGCAATACCGCCAGTTGCTGCGCGTGGCTGCCAAGGAGGGTTGCAACTACTTTACGTTTAACATTCCTAACACGTTGTGCAACGACTGTGGCCACATTGACAAGCACCACTTGCACAAGTGCCCCAAGTGCGGGTCGACCAACCTCGACTATCTGACCCGTATCATAGGCTACTTGAAGCGTGTGTCAAACTTCTCGCTCGACCGTCAGAAGGAGGCCGGCCGCCGCTACTACCAGAAGGTGGAGGCTTAAAGCCGGGAGGACCGCTTTAATATGAACAAGCATGGGCTGCCTGAAGCCCAATGAGCCCATAGCCCAGAGTGCCGCTCGGCTGCCTTGGACTATGGGCTTATTATCTTAATATTGTTGTTTGGTAAAGCGCAAGTACTAATGGGGGCGTTTTATAGAACAGCAATACTTCTTTAGCGCACTATCTGCACATTACTACTATGCTCAAATATTACAACTACGACATTGTATTTCAAGAATATCCCGACGAGGTGACCCTTGCCATCAATCTGACCATGTGCCCCAACCGCTGTGTGGGTTGCCACAGTGCCTACCTGCGCGAGGACATAGGCGAGGAACTGACCCATGAGCGCCTGACGGCACTGATAGACTCGTATGACGGCACTATAACCTGTGTGGGCATACAAGGCGGCGACAACGACCCCGAGGCCGTGCTGGCCGCAGGGCGTTACATCAAGCAACATTATGAGGGCCGCTTGCGCACAGGGTGGTATTCGGGCCGCACGTGGCTGCCCGATGCCGCCACCCTTGCCGCCAGTCTGGACTATGTAAAGACCGGCCCCTATTCGGCCAAATTCGGTCCGCTCTCATCGCCCACCACCAACCAGCGCTTTTGCCGCGTTGAGGCCGACGGCACACTGACCGACATGACGCAACGCTTCAAAAAGAAGGGGGTGAATGACTGATATGACACACACCACAGAACAGGTGCAGGCTTACATGGCCTGTGTGCCCGAGAGTCTTGTGCGGTACCTTGAGGACGAGGTGCTGCCACAGTACGACCACTTTGACCCAGCCCACCAGCGCGACCATGCCCGCAGTGTGATGCAGCGCAGCATGGCCATGGGGGCGCACTATGCCGACACCGATGCGGGCATGTTGCTCACGGCGGCAGCCTGTCACGACCTTGGTCTGTGCGAGGGGCGTGCGTGTCACCACCTTGTGTCGGGGCGCATTGTGAGGGCCGACCAGCGGTTGCGCCAATGGTTTGACGGGGCGCAGATTGAGGTGATAGCTGAGGCCGCCGAGGACCACCGCGCATCGGCCGATCGTGCGCCGCGCACCATTTATGGCATGATAGTGGCCGAGGCCGACCGCCTGATAGACCCCTTGGTGTCGATGCGCCGCGCGGTGCAGTATGGCTTGGCCAACTATCCGGAGCTCACGCGTGAGCAGCACTATCAGCGTATGGCTGCTCACTTGCACGAGAAGTATGCCGAGGGCGGCTATTTGCATTTGTGGTTGCCCGAAAGCCCCAACGCGGCCCCGCTGGCCGAACTGCGCCGCATGATGGCTGATGAGCCGCTGATGCGCCAAACGTTTGACCTGCTGTGGCAGCAGGAGATGCCGTAGCGCAAGCACAAAACGCTATCTCTAATGGGAGCGACGCGTCCCGCGTCGGTGATAGTGCAGGTGTTGTTTAGTGGGTTTTGTGTGTCTTTTCTTTTTATTTTCCCGACGCGGGACGCGTCGCCCCCATTAGAGGTGGCGTTTTGTGGTTGCGTTTTGTGGTAGCGGTATCTTTACTATACTACAAATACTTTACTTGCCGAGTATCTTACATCTTACACAAACTCGTTGCAACTCATTGACTGTCAATGCTTTACTCAGTGTAAGATGTTACAAATTCCACCTACACGCAACCTACACAACTCACATGTTGCCACACGGACAAGCACGGGAGGAAGATGTCACGGCATAGGGGAGCAGAAAGGTCTGTTGCTCCGACAAATTGTTCTGCGTCCCTATGCCGTATTATCTACTGCATACGTCCAAACCGACTGCGTGACAGGGGGTGAGGTGTGTAAGATGTATGCAGGAGTGTGTAAGATACTTTGAAATCATCTTACACTCTTGAAATCTCTGTATATCAACTTGTTACGTACCAAAAGTGTAAGATGACAGTAAAAGTACATACACTCGTTTATAGGTAGGCTGACGGGGAGAGAATAAATATAACGCAAGCACTAATGGGGGCGACGCGTCTCGCGTCGGGATTTTTCAGTAGCCTCTGGACGCATCGGGTTTAAGGCAAAGGCTCACAAACAGACGTGTAATTAGCGCTGTTTGTGAGCCTTTATTATTTAATGTATGAACATTGCCTTTTTCCCGACGCGGGACGCGTCGCCCCCATTAGAGGTTGCGTTTGGCATATTAGCCACACGTTACCGCATTTACGCGATAGTTTCGCCCTTGAGTGTGGCACTTGAGGCGTCGGTGATGCGTACACGTGCATACTGCCCGGGACGATAATTGCCGCGGTCGAACACCACCACCTTGTTTTGCTCGGTGCGTCCGAAAAGCTGCTCCTTGGAGCGCTTGCTCACACCCTCAATCAGCACCTCGTACTCCTGGCCTATGCAACGCTGGTTGCTTTCGGCGCTCAGTTCGTTTTGCAGCGCGATGAGCTCCTCAAGACGGCGTATTTTCACCTCCTCGGGCACATCGTCGGGCAAGTGGCGTGAGGCGTAGGTGCCGGGGCGCTCGCTATACTTGAACATGAATGACGAGTCGTAGCCACACTCACGCATGAGCGAGAGCGAGAGCTGGTGGTCCTCTTCGGTTTCAGAGCAGTAGCCGGCAAAGATGTCGGTGCTCAGTCCGCAGTCGGGAATGATGCGGCGTATGGCAGCCACGCGGTCGAGGTACCATTCGCGTGTGTACTTGCGGTTCATGAGTTTAAGTATGCGGTTGGAGCCGCTCTGCACGGGCAGGTGAATGTGTCGGCACACATTAGGCTCCTCGGCAATGACGCGCAGAGTGTCGTCGCTCATGTCCTTGGGGTGGCTTGTGCTGAAACGTATGCGCATGGTGGGCACGGCGCGGGCCACGGTGCGCAGCAGTTCGGGAAATAGCAGTTCGGTGCCGTCCTCGCGGTGCCAGCAGTACGAGTTGACGTTCTGGCCCAGCAGTGTCACCTCCTTGTAGCCGTGGCTTTCAAGGTCGCGCACCTCGGTGAGTATGCTTTGCACGTCGCGTGAGCGCTCGCGTCCTCGGGTGTAGGGCACGATGCAATAGTGGCAAAAGTTGTTGCAGCCGCGCATGATGCTCACAAAGCCCGATATGCGGCTTCCGCAGTAGCGTTCGGGCACAATGTCGCGGTAGGTTTCGGTGGTGCTCAGCTCAATGTCGATGGCCTTGTTGCCCACTTCGGCCTGTGCTATGAGGTCGGGCAGGCTGAGGTAGGCGTCGGGTCCGGCCACGAGGTCGGCACCATGCTCGTTGAGCAGCCCTTCCTTTACACGTTCGGCCATGCAGCCCAGCACACCGATGATGAGTTTGCGGCCCTTGCGGCGCATGGCGTTGAGGGCCTCGAGGCGGTGTATGATTTTTTGCTCGGCATTGTCGCGCACCGAGCATGTGTTGAGAAATACAGCGTCGGCCTGGTCCAGACTTTCGCAAGGCTCGTAGCCGGCCATTTTCATGACAGAGGCCACCACTTCGCTGTCGGCCACATTCATCTGGCAGCCGTATGTTTCGATATAGAGATGTTTCATGTGTGTGAATGGAATTCTTGGTTGACGGGGTAATTGGTTGACGGGTTGACAGGTTAACGGGTTGACAGGTAAGTTTGCCAAGTTCTTTTAAGCTTCTTACCAGTATTACTTTAATATAACAAGTAGTGTATGGCATACTTACTTGTTAACCTGTCAACTTGTTAACTCGTCAACCTGAAATGGTGTCATTGTTATTTGCGTCCGAAGTCGGCCGGCACCTCGCCCCAGCGTTTCGTCTCCCACTTGATGATGGGAATGTCGCTGTAGTCGTGTGTGCGCAACCACTGTTCGGCGCGCTCAATGAGTTGGAACAGTTTTTCGGTGCGTGGGGTGCGCTCCAGTTTGGTGCGGCATTTGCGGGCCTTTACCCACAGTAGCGCGTTGCGGCTGTCGGTGTAGATGGTCATGGTGCGGCCGCGCTGTTTGAGCAGTGCCAGTGCATGCACTATGGCCAGGAACTCGCCAATGTTGTTGGTGCCGTGCACTGGGCCGTAGTGAAATATCTGTTGCCCGGTGGCCAGATACACGCCGCGGTACTCCATGGGGCCCGGGTTGCCCGAGCAAGCTGCGTCCACGGCCAGGGCGTCGGCTTTGACCTCGGGTGGCAGCGGCAGCACGGTGTCGTGTCGACAGTCGGGTGGGGGCGGCGGACAGCCTTTTGGACCGGCGGCAGGCTTGTAACTGCGGGTGTCGGCAGGCTTTTCGGCATTGTCTGCACCTTGGCTGGCGGCGTCGGCATGGGGTGCACCGCTTGCGCTGTTGGGCTCGGGAGCGTTGGCAAAGGCCGCTTTGGCCTCGTCCTCACTCTTGAATGATTTGAACAGGGCACAAGGAAAGCCCGCCACTTGTTGTTGGCAGGCTTCCCATGTGCGGTAAATGCCCGGCTCGCGGCCGCGCCACACTACGTAGTATTTTGGGGTTGATGACATGAGGCGGTGTTAGTTGTTAATGGGCTACTTTACCGCCACCGAGCCACCTTTTCCCACTTGGACTTTGAAACCATATTATTCCAATGACGGAACCTATAATCATGAGAATAAACAGCCAGAATACGGGTTGTTTGATGGCTTCATTTATTGCTTGAGTCATAGTCGTCTTTTTTTGAGATGAGTAATGCCAACGTCCTATGTCAGTATCAGGTCATTACATGCGTTCGGGCATTTCGATGCCCAGCAGCCCCATGCCCAGACGCACCACTTTGGCCACGTTGCGCGAGAGCACAAGGCGGAAGAGCTGCTTTTTGGCATCGGGCTCGCGCATGATGCTGAAGTCGTGGTAGAACTGGTTGTACTCCTTAACCAGCTCGTAGCAGTAGTTGGCCACGGTAGCGGGCTGGTATTCGGTGCCAGCCTGGCGCACCATAGCGGCAAAGTCGGCTATGTGCTGAATGATTTCCTCCTCCTTGGTCGAAATCTCCACGTCGGCAGGCAGTGTGTCGGGAATGTTGATGCCGGCATCGGCAGCCTTGCGCAGGATAGAGCGTATGCGGGCATAGGTGTACTGTATGAACGGGCCCGTGTTGCCGTTGAAGTCGATACTCTCCTCGGGGTTGAACAGCATGTTTTTGCGGGCGTCGACCTTGAGCAGGAAGTATTTGAGGGCGCCCATGCCCACGATGCGTGCCACCTCGTTCTTTTCGTCCTCGGTCATGTCGGGGTTCTTGTTAGCCTCGTCAATGGTCTGGCGTGCCTGGGCTATCATGCCGGCCACCAGGTCGTCGGCGTCAACCACCGTACCCTCGCGGCTCTTCATTTTGCCGTTGGGCAGTTCTACCATGCCGTATGAAAAGTGTACCAAGCTCTTGCCCCACTCAAAGCCCAGGCGGTCGAGCAGTATTGAGAGCACCTGGAAGTGGTAGTTCTGCTCATTGCCCACCACATACACCATCTTGTTGATGGGGAAGTCCTGGAAGCGGAGTTTGGCCGTACCAATGTCCTGTGTCATGTACACACTGGTGCCGTCGGCACGCAGCAGCAGTTTCTCGTCAAGTCCGTCCTTGGTAAGGTCGGCCCATACCGAACCGTCCTCCTTGCGGAAGAAAAGACCCTTTTTCAAGCCCTCCTCAACGGCCTGTTTGCCCACGAGGTAAGTGTCGCTTTCGTAGTAAATCTTGTCAAAGCTTACGCCCAGAGCCTTGTAGGTCTCGTCAAATCCGGCATACACCCACTCGTTCATCTTGCGCCACAGGGCACGCACCTCGGGGTCGCCAGCCTCCCACTTTACGAGCATGGCGTGCGCCTCCTTAATGAGCGGACTCTCCTTTTCGGCCTTGGCCTTGGCATCGTCGGCAGTCATGCCCTCAGCCTCAAATTTAGCTTGCAACTCCTTCACCTCGGCACGGTAGTGCTTGTCAAAGGCCACATAGTAGTCGCCAATCAGGTGGTCGCCCTTCTTGCCGCTGCTTTCGGGTGTTTCGCCGTTGCCATATTTGAGCCATGCCAGCATCGACTTGCAGATGTGTATACCGCGGTCGTTCACAATGTTGGTTTTCACCACGCGGTTGCCGTTGGCCTCTATTACGCCGGCCAAGGCCCAGCCCAGCAGGTTGTTGCGCACATGGCCCAGGTGCAGGGGCTTGTTGGTGTTGGGCGATGAGTATTCAATCATCACCAGCGGACTGTCGGCCGTGGGGTGTGTAATGCCATATTCGGCATTAGCGTCGATATCGTTGAGCAGCCCAATCCACTGTGCGGGAGCAATGACAAGGTTAAGAAAGCCCTTCACCACATTAAAGCCTTGCAGCAGGGTGGTGTTGTCTTTGAGCCATTGGCCAATTTCCTGTGCTGTGTCCTCAGGCTTTTTGTGCGAAATGCGCAACAAGCCGAAAACCACCAGTGTGAGGTGTCCTTCAAATTCTTTCTTAGTCTTTTGCAGAGCCACTTGCGCGGCAGTGATGTCCTGCCCGTAGAGCGCCTTCACGGCCTCAATGACAGCGTTGGTGAGTTGTTGTTCTATTTTCATTGTAGTGTAGTGTTTGCTGTTGAAAGTGTAGTGTTGAAAAGCGTCGGGGGTTATCTTCCGAGCCATGCCTCAGGGTTGAGGCGGGCCGTTTCCTTGCGCAGCTGGAAGTGCAGCGTGCTGTTGCCCGAGGCGTCGGTAGCCACCGTGCCAAGTGTTTGTCCGGCCTGCACGTTCTGGCCGCGTCGCACCGAGGTAGAGCTCAAGTTGCAGTAAACCGACATGTACGAGCCGTGTCGCACAATGATGTTGTAAAGTCCGCCTACGGTAAATATGGCCGTCACCTCGCCTTTGTACACGGCACGTGCCTGTGCTCCGGGGTGTCCGGTAATGTTGATACCCTTGCTGTCGAGTTGCACGCCCTTTAGTCCGGCCACGCTGTATGAGCCATAGTGGCGCGTAATGGCATAGCTGCCCGTAATAGGCATGGGCAGTCGGCCGCGGCTACCGGCAAAACTGTTGTTGATGGCGCGGTCGGCATTGCTCTCGGCAAATTCGGGTGCCGTGCTCGTCTCCACCGGTTTGGTATACGTGTGCCATGGTTTAGTGCCCGTTTTTGTGGCATTCCGTTTGGTGTTGCTCCTCGTGTTGCCCGATGCCGTTGTTTTGGTGCCAGCATTATTAGTCTTGGCCCCATTCTCGGCAGCCGCCTTCTTGGCGTTGGCCGCTGCGGTAGCCTTGCGTTTTGCCTCGGCCTGTTCGCGTTGCGCCTGTTCGCGTTGCGCCTTGAGCTTGGCCTGCCGTGCCAGTTCGGCCTTGCGTCGGCGTTCAGCCTCGGCCTTGCGTCGGCGTTCGGCGGCGGCAATCTCCTGTTGTATCAGTTGGTCAATGCGGGCATCGAGCGCGGCAGCCTTTTTGCGTTGTTGCGCAATCGAGGCCTGCAGTTCGGCCTGCCTTTTGTTCAGTTCGTTCACCACTTGTTGGCGTTCTTGCTGTTGGCCCTGCAGCTTGCGTTGTTCGGCCTGTCCTTCGCGCAGCAAGCGGTTCTTCTCGGTTTTCACGCCAAGCAGTTCGTTGCGTTTGGCCTGCACTTGCGCCTCCTTCTGCCGTATGATTTCGGCCTGAGCGCGTTGGTAGCGGCTGAAACTGCTCAGGTAGCGCAGGCGGCGGTACATCTGCTTAAAGTTCTTGGCCGACAGAATAAACTGCCACTTCGACACCTGCATGCGGTTGTGAAATATGTACGACACCGAGCGCTGATAGCGTCGTTTGCACACAGCCAAGTCGGCCTCGAGCAGTTTCAGCTGGCGCTCAAGTCCGCTGATGGTGGTAGCCACCTCGGTCAGTTCGGCATGAATGCCGTTCACATACTTTTGTTGTCCTTCAATCTGCACGTTAATCACTTGCAGGTTGGCCAGTTGCGAGTTGACGTCCTTTTTGGTGGACTTCAGCATGTGCTCCTGGTTGGCAATTTTCTTTTTCAGCGACGTCTGTTCACGCTGCAGCGAACGTATTTTCTTATTCGTCTGTGCGGGGAGCGCCAGCGTTGTGCCAAGGAGCAATATGCAGAGTAATATGCGGTACATTTACTAATGAGTTAATGAGGTGATTGAAGTTTCGGATTTAACAAGGGCGGGCTGAAAGCCCAATGGAGCACATAGCCCA
>OIWM01000381.1_pt1 | contig 54476 bp, 42 predicted proteins | sample 1587451 | NCBI WGS metagenome assembly OIWM01 (sample SAMEA3888907, study PRJEB22519) | human gut metagenome | biome: human gut; feature: human-associated habitat; material: faeces | place: Denmark | collected 2011 | reverse complement strand
GCTGGTGCCGTGGAAGCCGTAGCGGCGGATCTTGTACTTCTCGTAGTACTCGTACGGGATAGCGTACATGTAGTGAGACTGGGGCATCGTCTGATGGAATGCGGTATCGAATACAGCGACCATCGGAACGTCCGGACCCATAACCTCGCGGCAGGCCTGAATGCCGATCAGGTTGGGCGGGTTGTGGAGCGGCGCCAGCGGTACGCAGTCCTCGATCGCCTTGAGGACCTTCTCGGTGATGATAACGCTGTCAGAGAAGAACTCGCCGCCGTGTACGACGCGGTGGCCGACAGCGTCGATCTCGCTCATAGAGGAGATAACGCCCTTCTCGGGATCGAGCAGCACGTTGATAACGGACTGGATCGCTTCCTTATGGGTCGGCATTGCGATGTCGAACTTGAACTTCTCGTCCGACTTGTTGCCGGTGTGGGTCAGCACGCCGTCAATACCGATACGCTCGCACAGGCCCTTGGCCATAACCTCGCCGGAGGCGGTGTCGAGCAGCTGGTACTTCAGAGAAGAACTGCCAGCGTTGATAACCAAAACTTTCATTTGCAAAAACTCCCTCATGCCGTATTTGGCGGCTTGCACAAAGCCGCGGAAGCCTATATAATAATGCTATATTCTTATTTTACACGATTTCGGTCAAATGTACAAGACCTTTTTGCGCTTCGCGCTCGCTGTAAAACCCGTTTTACAGCGAATAAGTGTCCGGACTTCGCCGGACACGGACGGAAAATAGTTCCCATGTGGAAACTATTTTCTCTCTCAGGGTCAAAAAACCGTGATACATGCTCCCGGTTTTTTGGAATTTGCAAAGCAAATTCTATTTTATGGCGCACTTACGTGCGCATTTTATGGTGATCTGATGAACTCTTTTCCTCCTGTCTGCGGCATTGTCGCGGAATACAATCCGTTTCACAGCGGCCATATGTTTCACATCCGCCGCACGCGTGAAAGTCTCGGCGGAGACGCCGTCATCGTCTGCGTGATGAGTGGAAATTTCGTGCAGCGCGGCGACTTCGCCGTGCTCGACAAGTACGCCCGCGCAGAAACGGCGGTCAGGGGCGGCGCGGACCTCGTACTCGAGCTGCCGCTCGCGGCGGCGCTCAGCTCCGCCGAAGGCTTTGCGCGCGGCGCGGTCGCGCTGCTGCACGGCATCGGCTGCCGGTATCTGTCCTTCGGCGCGGAAACCGCGGATATTTCGCTGGTTCAGCAGGCCGCCGAGGCGCTGAATGCGCTTCCCCCTGCCGCGGGCAACCGTTCCGGCCTCTCCTACGCCGCATACCGGCAGCAGGAGCTTGCGGCGCGGAATCCCGCGGCGGCGGCGCTGCTCGCGAGCCCCAACAACACCCTCGGCATCGAATACTGCCGGGCGCTGCGCGATTTCCCGATGCAGCCGCTCGCAATCGCACGGCGCGGCGCCGGTCATGACGAGGCTGCTCCTGCGGACGGCTTCGCCTCGGCGAGCCTGCTGCGCGGATACCTGCGCGAGGGCGGCGAGGAGCGGTGCGCCCCCTATCTGCCGGAAAGCTCCATCGAGGTCTGGCGGCGCGAAAAGGCGCGCGGCGCGGCGCCGGTGACGCTGCCGGAGAGCGCCATGCTCACTCTGCTGCGTGCGGCGCTCTTTCGCGGCGCGCTCGCGACCGGCTCGGCAGACGGCTTTGATGAACGCTGCGCAGCCGCGGTCTATTCCGCCGTTTCGTTCTCGGATGCTGTCGAAAAGGCGCAGACGCGCCGGTTTCCGGCCGCCCGGGTGCGGCGGACGCTGCTCCGCGCGGCGCTCGGCATCTCTCCGGACGCCTCGCCTCTGCCCTCGTATGCCCGCGTGCTCGCGTTCAGCGCGCGCGGCAGGACGCTCCTGCGGCGGCAGGACGGCCTCCCTCTGATCGTCAAGCCTGTCACCGAAAAGCAGCTGCCGGATGCGCTTCAGCCGTCTCTGCGGCTCGACGCCTTCGCGGACGACCTGTTCGGCCTTGCCCGCCCCGCGCCGCTCCCCGGCGGCGAACATTACCGCAAAACCCCGTTTTATCTCACATAAGAAGAAGGAACCATCATGATCGGACTCGGAACTATCATCAACTGCGGCTCAGTGCTCGCCGGCGCGTCGGCCGGCATGCTGCTCAAAAACGGCCTGTCCAAACGCTTTGAGGACACCATCATGCAGGGCATCGGCCTGTGCACCATGTTCATCGGCATCGGCGGCGCGCTCAGCGGCCTGCTGACGCTCGAAAACGGCCAGCTCGCCACGCAGCACACCATGCTGCTCATCCTCTCCCTCGCGCTCGGCGCGCTCATCGGCGAGGCGCTCAACATCGAAAAGCATCTCGAGGACTTCGGCGTTTTCTGCCAGAACAGGCTGAAAAGCCACGATGACAGTCACTTTGTCGAGGGCTTCGTCAGCTTTTCGCTGCTCATCTGCATCGGCGCGATGGCGATCGTCGGCTCGATGCAGGACGGCCTGTCGGGCGACCCGTCCATGCTCATCGCGAAGGCCATCATCGACGGCATCGCGGCGGTCGTGTTCGCGGCCTCGCTCGGCAAGGGCGTGTTTCTCTCCGTCCTGCCGCTCGGCGTGTATCAGGGCGGCCTGACGCTGCTCGCGCGCTTCATCCGTCCGTGGATGACCGACGAGCTCATCGCGCAGATGTCGTGTGTCGGCTCGGTGCTGATCTTCGCGGTCAGCCTCAATATGATACGAAAAGACAAGATCAAGGTCGGCAATCTGCTCCCGGCGGTCTTTCTCCCGGCGGTTTTCTATCTCTTCGCCCGTTTTTTCCCCGTGCTCGGCACGCTCTAAGGCAAAACCGCGCCTCGTCAGTACGCAGAACTGACTCGCAAACCGCCCTTGTCCAATTATGCGGTATTGCCTTGTAAACAGTTTTTATCCACAGTCTGTGGAAATTTTCTGTGCATCACCCTCCCCTGTTTCTGAAAGGACACCTGTCATGAAAAAGCTCATCTCCCTGCTGCTCACCGGTCTCATGTGCGCAAACCTCACCGCACCGGCGCTCGCTGCCGAGGACACGGCGGACACCGCCGCGCCCGGCCAGACCGCCATCACCTTCACCGACATGCCGTCAAGCCCGGAATTCGTCGAGTCGATCACCTGGGCGGTCGAAAACGGCATCACCACCGGCATGTACGACGGCCAGTTCTGGCCGGACTACACCTGCAATATCTCGCAGATCCTCACGTTCATCTGGCGCATGAGCGGCTCGCCCGAGCCGGCCGGTGAAAACCCCTTCCGGGATGTGCCGAACGGCAAATGGTACGCCGCCGCCGCAGTCTGGGCGCACGAAAAGGGCATCGTCTCCGGCGCCACGCTGCACCCGGACGCGCCCTGCACGCGCGCCATGACCGTCACCTATCTCTGGCGGCTCGCCGGTTCGCCGTCTGCGTCCGCGTCGGCATTCCGCGACGTAAAGAGCACAGACGATTATGTTGCCGCCGTCGCGTGGGGCACGGAGAACGGCATCATCAAGGGCATCACCCCGACGATCTTCGGCCCCTACAACACCTGCACGCGCGCGCATATCGTCACCTTCCTTCACCGTTACAGTGCCTCCATCCTCGCGGAAGTACCGGCTGAAACGTGAAGATCCACGCAAAAAAGCTCCCGTTCCGGAAAAGTGGAACGGGAGCTTTGTTATGCTTTTTTTAATCTACCAGCTTATCCAGCTCGGCAACGTGGTGCGTACCGGTCGCGACCTGATGCTCCGCCTGCTTTGCGTACATATTGACCGCAACCGACGACTTCTTGATCGACTGCATCGTGCCTGCGCCGGCGACACAGCCGCCCGGGCACGCCATGCCCTCGAGCAGATAGCCGTTATACTTGCCGGCCTTCGCCATCATCATCAGCTTGCGGCATTCGCTCAGACCCTCCGCATTCGCGACCTTGATCTCGCGGTCGGGGTACTTTTCCTTGATGACGTTGACGACCGCCTGCGCAACGCCGCCGGAAACCGCGAAATTACGGCCGTCCGCGGATGCGTCGTTGACGCCGTGCGGGTCCTCCTTGAGCGTGTTCACATCAATGTGACGCGCCTCGAAAATGCCCGCCATCTCCTCGAAGGTCAGAACGAAATCTACCTCGCTTCGAACCGTGCGGCGCATTGCCTCGAGCTTTTTCGCCGCGCAGGGGCCGATAAAGGCGACCTTCGCGCCCGGCTGATGGTGCTTGATAAGCCGCGCGGTCAGCGTCATCGGGGTCAGCGCCATCGAAATGCAGTTTGCCTGCTCCGGGAACAGCTTTTTCGCCATCACAGACCAGGCCGGACAGCAGGACGTCGCCATGAACGGCAGCTTTTCGGGGACCTCCTTGACGAAGTCCTCCGCCTCCTGCGCCGCACACAGGTCGGCGCCGATCGCGACCTCGATGATGTCGGCGAAGCCGAGCTGCTTCATCGCGGCGCGCAGCTTGCCCGGCGTGACCTTGGGGCCGAACTGACCGACGAACGCCGGCGCTACGGCAGCGTAAACGCGCTCGCCTGCCTGAATCGCGCGGATCATCTGGAAGATCTGCGACTTGTCCGCGATCGCACCGAACGGGCAGTTGACCAGACACTGTCCGCAGGAAACGCACTTGTCGTAATCAATATCCGCGCGGCCGTTTGGGTCCGAGTGGATAGCGTCCATGCCGCAGGCCGCGGCGCACGGGCGCTTCTGATGGTTGATAGCCTTGTACGCGCATACATCGACGCAACGGCCGCACTTGATGCACTTGTCCTGATCGATGATGGACTTGCGGGTGAACGGGTCGATGGAGACCGCGCCCTTCGGGCAGACCTCGACGCACGGACGCGCCATGCAGCCCTGACACACATCGGTCACGCGGACCTGATTTTCCGGGCAGGCGTTGCAGGCGAACTTGATGATGTTGATGAGCGGAGGGGTGTAGTAGGTCTCCTCCTTGGTCGCCGCGTCGATGTTGTCGGACAGCGGCGCATGCTCAGCCGCGCTGCGGCACGGCAGGCCCATCGCCAGACGCAGGCGCTCGCCTACGATCGCGCGTTCGAGAAAAATATCCTGACGGTTCTCTGCGACCTCGCCCGGCATAATGTCATACGGCAGCGCCTCGATGCGGCGGTCGGTCGGCCACTCGGTATGGTACGCCATACGCGCGACCTCGGTAAAAATACGGTGTCGAATGTCTCGAATTCGAGTTTCCACGCCTCTCATGAAATCATATCCTCCTTGTGTGTGTCCCCTGTAATCATTCTTATCCTTTGAAAAGCCGCAGAGTCTCAAAAGAAGCTCTGCGGCGGACTTTTGTCCTTATAGTGCCGTCTTTCGTGCGGACATAACAATCTATTATCAGAATACAGCATCAGAGGGAGGATGTAAAGAGTAATTGTAGATTTTTTAACAATATCTTTCGTACAATTTTCGCTGTTCTTTTTGTATGTTTTGCCCAGAGTCTCTTCTGTGCTTATCTGTGCTCCTCCGCGCCGTTCGGGAACTCGCGCAGGATCTCCTGCGCCGGGGCGGCGATCGCGGACGGCACTGCGCCGGGACGGCTGAGGAAATAGCCCTGGAACAGGTCCGCGCCGAGCGCTCGCGAAGTGCGCAGCTCCGCTGCGGTCTCGATGCCCTCCGCAACGATCTGCATGCCGCGCTGATGCGCATAGGATACGATGTTGCGCACGACCTCCTGCTTGTCCGGGTCACTTTCGATGCCGCGGATGATGGAAATATCGATCTTGATGAAATCCGGGTCGAGCGTGATGAGGTTGCCCTCATTGCTGTAGCCGCTGCCGTAATCGTCGAGCGCATACAGACCGGACATCACCGTGGAGCGCCGCTTCATGTTCAGCATTTCGAGGTCGAGATCCTCCTCCTCGGTGATCTCGATGACGACATTGCGTCCGATGCCGCTCACGCGGCGGCGCATTTCCTCGACGTCTGCGCCGATCAGGCAGACGCTCGCGATCGAATTGACGAACAGCCATGCGTTTTCCGCGAGCAGGCCGCTCTGCTGCCGCAGGCGGAAGAGCTCGGGCGCGGTGAACATGGTGAGCTTTTCGATGTCATACAGCCGTCCGGTCTCCTGCGCGAGCTTCATGACCGTGCCGGGCGAGCGGAGATTGGGCATTTCGGGGCGCATGAGCGCCTCATAGGCCGCCGCCTCGCCGTTCCGGTCGAAGATCGGCTGAAAATGATAGGTCACGCGGCTCTCCGCGAGCATCTGCTCGAATTCCTGCGCGATCTGGGTCTCATAGGAGGCCTCGTTGTATACGCCGATGTCGAATTCCTGCATGCCGCCCTTGTGCGAGCGCTTGACCTGATACATCGCGAAATCGGCGTATTTCTTGAGCGAGGCCATATCGTTCCCGTCCTCGGGGTACCACGCCACGCCGCCCGAGATGCTGACGGCGAACGAATCGCCGTTCGGCAGGACGATGGACGCGCAGCGCAGACGGCTCTGCAGGCTGTTGAGGTCGCGCCTGAGCTGCTCACGGCTGTCGTAGCCGTAGAACAGCACCATGAACTCATCGCCCGACAGACGGCTGCATACCGAGTGCCCGGTCATCGCGTCGTGCAGCGTGCGGCCGGTCTCGCGGATATAGCGGTCGCCGGTGTCGTGGCCGTAGACGTCGTTCAGCGCCTTGAGGTTATCGAGGTCGAGCATCATGAGCGCCGCATGGCCCAGCCGGGACGGTGCGCGGAACAGGCTCTCACAGGTGCGGTTGAACGCCTTGCGGTTGTAAAGGCCGGTCAGCATATCGTAGTCGCGCTCGTGCTCGATGCGCAGCCGTTCCTCGGTCATGGCCGTCACGTCCTCGAGCAGACCGACCTGCGTCTGATTTTCAAAGGCGATGCGCAGCCGGATGTAGCGCACGCTGCCGTCCTTCTGCAGGATGCGGAACACGCAGCCGCCGTCCGGCAGGCCGAAATTCTCGTTTTCCGTGATGATCCTTTCGATCAGCTTTTCAAAATCGTGCGGCGACAGCTCGCCCTCCGGCTCTCTGCGGCCGAGCATGGAAAAAAAGTTGTCCGTCGTATAGACCGGCGCACCCTCCCGCAGCTCGTAGCCGGCCAGCTCGACGCTCGCCATGTCGATGATGCGCTGAAAGCGGGTCGAGGTGTTGATGATGCTGCGGCTGAGGTCGGTGAAGGCGGCCGCAAAGCGGTCCAGCTCCGCGATGCCGGTGCGCGACAGGCGCGGAAGGTTTCCCGGGGCGAGCTTCGCGGACGCGGCGACCTCGTCCGACAGGCGCGTGATCGGCCCGGCCAGTCTGCGGCTGGAAAACAGGCAGCCGAGCAGACCGACGAGCACAGTCAGCAGTATGGTGATGACCAGCCGCTCCTGCACGCTGCGCGAAAACGCGAACAGCCGGGTCGTCGAGACCGTTCCGACCAGCATCCAGTGGCTCCCCTCGGAGAACGGCGCATTGCGGCTGTACAGCGAGAGCGGCACCACGGAAGCATAGCAGCGCCAGCCGCCAAAGCGTGTCCAGCCGCCGCTCTCGCTCTGCATATCGACCGTAAAGACGTCCGGCAGGCTGCTGCCGCTGTCTGCGGCGGAGGTCACCACGCTGTGCAGCGTCATGCTGCTGTCCTGCGTGGTATCCGGGGAACGGGCGAGAAGGTAGGTGCCGAAGCCGTCGTTCTGAAGCTCGGAATACGGCAGAAGGCTCTGCACGTAGCGCGTGAGCAGCTCGACGCCGATCACGCCGTAGACCGTCCCGTCCGGATAGATGAGCGGCTGCGTGTATGAGATGACTGGGCGGCTGTCGCCGGCGAGCGTGTAGCTCTCGGTCGACCATCGGCCGTAGTCTGCGGCGTTCTGAATGCCGCCGTCCTCGCGCGCGCGGTCATACGGCAGGCGGAAAAAGTCGTCCTGCGCGCCGCCTGTGACCGGAATGCCCGGCTCCCAGTTTTCGCTCGTCGAAATGCTCATTCTGTGCATGACCGCCGCCGGCGCGTGCTCGAGCAGCAGGTCGTCGTTCGTGAGGGAAGCCGGCGCGGACGGGTCGAGGTCGCGCAGGTAAAGACAGGGCAGCGAACCGCCCGCCGTGCGGCTGAGCTCGCCCGTATGCAGCACGATATACACACCCGTCACGTTCTTTTCGCGCAGAATGCGCACCATCTGGTCGCTGACCGCGTCGAACAGCGGCGCGCTTCCCTCGTTCGACGAGGTGAGCGAAGCCACGGTTTCGCCCTCCTGAACAAGCTGCGCCGCCGCACGGTTTACCGCGCTGTCCAGACCGGAAAGATCCTGCGCCTCGATCAGCTGGCCGGAGATATAGGCGGCGCGGTTGACGACCTGCTTGTCCAGGATCTGCTCCGCATTGCTGTTCAGGCGCGAGGTGAAGCCGCTCAGCGTGAACGACAGCAGAAGCATGGCGATCTCGACCGCGAGCACGGCGACAAGCGCGAGAAAGACCGTGCTGAATACCGATCTCTCGCGGTCTTTTTCCGTCTCGTTTTCTCTTTTTATGTGCATGATATTCAAGGCCGTGCATTCCTTTCGCCGCCGTCCGTTCAGCCCTCGCAGCTCCTGAGCTTCTCCAGCGTCTCGTTGTACCAGTTCTCAAAGCACCCGTCGGTCAGAAATTCCGCTTCCGCGTCCGCAGCGCTCTGTCCCGCCGCGAGGCGCTCCTCGACCGTCCTGCGGTCGGCCGACGCACGGTCGCTCATGCAGGATTCCAGTATGCTGCGCGCATCCTTTGCGCCGGTGAACGCCGGCATGGTATACAGCTCGCAGCTGTTCACCGTGTCGATCGCGGTCGAGAGGATCTCCTTCATGCTGCCGCTCAGCGGCAGTCCGCTCTGCTCGATGGCGTCCATATCGCACGCCGCGTGCGTGACCGGCATATAGCCCGAGCCGACCGAAAAGCTGATATTGTTTTCCGGCTCGGTGATCCATTTGAGGAACTCGACCGAAGCCTCGATCTGCTCGTCGGTGCCGCGTGTCACGACCATGCCTGCGCCCTGCTGCACCGCCACCGGCTCGCAGCCCTCGAACGTCGGGCAGGGCAGCGCACGCATCGTGATGCCGTAGCTCTGGCCGTCGTCCCGGATGACCTGCGTCGGCAGGAAGGTCGCGCTCGCGTTCGAGCCGACATATGCAAGCAGGCCGCCGCTCTTGATCTCGTCGCTGCGGAAACGGCCGGACGCAGAGAAATACCCCTTGATAAAGGGCACATAGTAGTTGTCCCACAGTCTGCGCACGGCATCCCTGTCGAAATTCAGCGTCATCCTGCCGTTCTTTGCGCGGAAGATCGGGGCGCCCAGCTCCTTCGCGCCTGCGAGGATATAGTTCGCCATCGCATCGCGGCCGAACAGCGCCCTGCCGTCGTCCGGCGCGTCGGTCTGCGCATCCGTCCAGTCATAATACTTTTCCGCCGTCCGCACAACGCCCTCGACGGTCGAAAGGTCGCTGTAATCCGCGCCCGCTGCCTGCGCGAACTTCTGCCAGTCGGTATCGTTGAGGAACATCAGCTCGGTGCATTTTGCGGTCGGGAAGATCTTGATGCTGCCGTCCCCGTCGAAGTCGCCCTCTTCCAGATAGGCTTCGATATACTTTTCGCGCTCCTTCTCATCGAGATAAGGCGCGAGATCCACGACCAGCCCCATCCGGTCGATGGCATACGCCGTGTCTGCATAAGCGGAGAAAATATTCGGCATCGCCTCCGCGCCGACCTTGCCCTCCGCCGCATTCATCACATTGGTCTCGAGATCGTTCACGCTTCCCTGACCGGATGCGATGACCTCGATATTGCGTTCCCTGCCGACCGTGTCGTTGAACTCCTCGACGAGCCGGTTGAACGTCTCCAGCTGGTCGCCGTTATAGTACGTCCAGACGGTCAGCTCGACCGGAGACGCAAAGGATGCCGTTCCCTGCGTACCGCAGGCCGAGATGCCGAGCAGCAGCGCGCCCGCGAGCAGCGCCGCCGAAAATCTGGATCTTATGTTCATGTTCTTTCATCTTCTCTCCGAAATTACAATCCTCAGTCTGGCGAAAAAACGAAGTTTTTCGACAGGCTCAACATTGCCCTATTGTATCATATTCTGCGGCAGATGAAAAGCAGGTGCGCCTGCCGGAAAAACGTTTTCGGCAGGCCGCGCTCTGACTGCACACAGCGCAAATGGTCCGGAAGCAGAAAAACCGGGGAATATCCCCGGTTTTCTCAGTTTCACACAGTTTTTCTCCTGAAAGACGCTTTACCGGCCGACTGCCGCCTGCAGTACGGCGGACGCTACCGTACCGGCAACGCGCGCGCCGCCGCCGCCGTTCTCGACCAGAACGATAAAGGCATACGGCGTGTCCTCGTCGCGCAGAAAGCCCGTGAACCATGCGTTCGGGGTCTTGTCCGCGCCGACCTCGGCGGTGCCCGACTTCGCGCAGATGTCCATGCCCGGGAAGCGGTCCTGACCGTAGGTCTCGATGACGTTGTTGTGCATGAGGTCCGCGATCGTGCCGGCGGTCTTTTCGTCGATCAGCTGCGCCGAGTTTTTCGTGCGGTAGATGCCGGTCGGCAGACCGTAGTCGGTCGTGGATTTCTCGATCAGGCGCGGCACGGCCGCCTTGCCGCCGTTCGCGATCGCGCCCATATACTGGAGCATGCTGATCGGGCACATGGTGTCCTGTCCCTGACCGACGCCTGCCCACGCGAGCTGGTTTTCGCTCACGTCGAAGTCAAAATGTCCCGAAGCGGTCTGGATGCCGTCCACGCGCAGCGACTCGGTCAGTCCTGCCGCATCGGCATATTGTTTCATGGCCGCCGAGCCGAGCTCAACGGCAAGCTGACCGAACACGCCGTTGCAGGAATTTGCGAGCGCGGACTCGATGTCCTGTTCGCCGTGCGCATACGGGCAGGTCACAGTGTCGCCGCCGATCTCGACCGAGCCGGTGCAGTTCCACTTTCTCTGGAACAGATCGGGGATGTTCTCGATCGCGGCGTTCAGCGTCACGACCTTGAAGATCGAGCCCGGAATGGAGTTCGCGGACAGCAGGCGGTTGACGTAAACGCCGTCCCACGCCGGGTCATCTGCCGCGATATTCGGCGGATCGTCCGGGTCGAACGTCGGCGCCGAGACCATGCAGAGGATCTCGCCGGTCTTGTAGTTGTAAACGCCGACCGTGCCGTTCTGACCGCCGAGCGCCTCATAGGCCACGCGGTTGAGCTCGGAGTCGATGGTCAGATACACGCTGTTGCCCGTGCCGAGCGGCGAATACGCGCCCGTGAGCAGATTGTAGCCGGACAGCTTGTCTGCGAACGCAGTCAGCGCGCCCGCGCCGATGTTGCCGGCCGGGTCGCCAACGGCATGCAGCGTCGCACGGCGGATCGTGCCGTCCTCATTATAGACGCGCTCGCCGTCCTCGGAGAGCGTCGAGAGCACGACGCCCCGGCTGTCGATGATCGTGCCGCCCTTGAGCACGCCCTGATTGTTGTACAGATGGCGGTTGTAGGGGTAGGAGGCCCAGTCATCGCCGTCCGCGACGAAGCGGAAGCAGAAAAACGCAAGGCCGATGCCGAGCAGCGCGGCCAGAATGAGGCAGAACACGCTCCTTTTTTCGATTTTACGCATGGCTTAGTCCTCCCCTCTCAGCTCTCGGCGGCTTGGCAGGCGCACCGCGAACGAAGCGTTCTGACGGGTGTCCGTCGCCTTGAGGAAGGCGAGCATACCCCATGCCGACAGCATGGACGAGCCGCCGTTGGACACGAACGGCAGGGTGACGCCGGTGAACGGCAGAATGTCGACCGCGCCGAACACGTTCAGACAGGTCTGGAACACGAGCAGGCTGGTCGCGGCGCACGCCGCGATGGTGTAAAAGCTCGAACGGCCTGCGCGGCAGGCGCGCACCGCGAACACCGCGAGCGTGATGATGCACAGCACGGTGAGCACCGCGATGACCAGACCCCACTCCTCGCACAGCATGCCGAAAACGATGTCGGTATCCGCCGCCGGCAGGCCGGAGAGCCAGCCCTTGCCCGCGCCGACGCCGATGAGGCCGCCCGAGGCCGCCGCCGTCAGCGTATGGGTCTGCTGGAAGCCCTTGTCATAAACGTCCTCCCAGATGTGACCCCACGACGCGAAGCGCGCCGCAACGTGCGGCTTGATGGTCAGCATGACCATGCCGCCGCCGAAGCAGCCGGCGCACACCAGACCGAGCGTCGCGAAATCGCCCGAGCGCAGGTATGCGATGACGAGAAAGGTCACGAAGAACACGAGCGCGGTGCCGAAGTCGTTCTGAAGCGCCAGACAGCCGCCGCACACGCCGGTAAGGCCGATGAACATCCAGAGGTTGCGCTTGTTGAACAGGCGGTCGAGCGTTGCCGCGCCTGCGAAAATGTAGCAGATTTTCGCGATCTCCGAGGTCTGGAGCGACAGAGAGCCGAGGCGCAGCCATGCCTTCGCGCCGCCCTCGCTCGAGCCGATGAGCAGCGTGATGGCGAGCAGGCCGACCGCCGTCGCGCCCATGAACCAGCGCACCTTCTGCGCGCGCGTCAGGTCGCGCAGGAAAAAGCCGAGAATGAGGAACATCGTCATGCCCATAAAAATCGCGATGAGCTGCTTGGGCAGCTCGTCCGGAACGGTCGAGCCCGTCACCGCGAGCGACAGCGTACACAGGAAGAACGCGATGGTCTCCATCTCGAAGCCGATGCGGCGGAACAGGCGCATGAAGATGAAATAGCCCCAGCAGACGCAGGTGAACACGAAGAAGGTCAGCGGAATGGTGACGTTCGCCTCGCCGCCGCCTGCAACCACGAGCTGCACGGCTGTGAGCACCTGAAACAGCGTCAGCAGTACCAGACTGCCCCACATGCCGGCCGGGCGGCCCTCCTCGCGGCGCTCCGCCATCTGCCAGCGCTTTTCCTCTGCCGAGATCGGCACCATCGTGGTCGGGATGCCGCCGAACGAGACCGTATCGCCGTCCTCGACGATCGCGTATTCGTCTACCGGCAGATCGTTGACCTTGATGCCGCCCTTGGAATTCAGGTCATACACTGTCCAGCTGCCGTCGTTTTCACGGATGAGCGCGGCGTGCTGGCGCGAGACCGACGGATATTCGAGCTGCACATCGCAGGCCGCGGCGCGGCCGATGATGTTTTCCCAGTGCGTGAGCGGCAGGCGCACGCCGTTGCCGAGCGTGAGATAGCCCCAGACCTCGTCCGGATGCTTGACCTTCCACAGCGAGCGGATCGCACCCACCAGGATCATCAGCGCGAGCAGCGGGAACACGAAGCGGACGACCGTCGTGTACCACGCGCCCACGAGCGGATTTTCCGCAAGAAAACCCGACAGCACGTCAAGCGCGTGCTGCAGCGCATCTTTCATAACATTTCCTCCTCCCAGAACGGAGCATACAGTTAGCCATTTTACTTTGCCATTATACCACAGCGGCACTAAAAATGCCAACACATGACATCCATTTTTGCCGCCGCTGATGGTATAATGATTAAAAATAACCGGTACAATAACCGTTTTGCGGTTATTGTACCACAGCGGCACTGAAAACGCCAACACATGACATCCATTTTTGCTGCCGCTGATGGTATAATGATTAAATAACCTGTATAATAGCCGTCCAGCGGCTATTATACCATAAGTGTCAAGCAGAAGAAAAATCCATAAGGGTTTCGCGACAGCTCAAAGGATAATCTTCTTTTTCCCCGGGCAAACTTCCCCAAAAGGGGGAATAGACTTGCTAAAACTCATTTCTGCGAGTAAAATATATGACAGCAGCGGTGTCACCGCACTGCGCCGCATCGATCTCCATGTCGCGCGCGGCGACTACGTTTCGGTCACCGGCGCATCCGGCTCGGGAAAATCCACCCTCATGCACATTCTTGGCCTGCTCGACACGCTGTCCGCAGGCTCCTACCTGCTCTGCGGCACGGATGTTTCCCATCTTTCGCCCGCCGCGCTCGCCGCCCGGCGCGCCTCCGAGATCGGCTTTGTTTTTCAGCAGTTTCAGCTGCTCCCCGGCCTGACCGCGCTCGAAAATACCGCGCTGCCGCTCGCCATCGGCGGCATTCCGCGCTCTGTGCGCCTTGCGCGCGCCCGGGCGGCGCTGCTCTCGGTCGGTCTTGGCGACCGCATGGAGCATCTGCCGAACGCGCTTTCCGGCGGTCAGCAGCAGCGCGTCGCCATCGCGCGCGCCATTATCACGCGCCCCTGCGTGCTGCTCGCGGACGAGCCGACCGCGGGCCTCGACCCGGTCTCCGCCGCCGATGTACTCGCGCTGTTCGACAGCCTGCACGAGTGCGGCCACACCATCGTCCTCATCACGCACGACCCGGCGGCCGCCCGGCGCGCCACGCGCCGTCTCCGTCTGGAAAACGGCGTACTCTTTAACATACAATAAATATCCCTGCAAAAAGGAGAAAATCCCATGAACAGACGCGATAAGACCAATTATTATCTCGATATGGCGCAGGTCGCGCTCGAGCGCGGCACCTGTCTGCGCCGCAACTTCGGCGCGGTCATCGTCAAGAACGATGTCATCGTTTCCACCGGCTACACCGGCGCACCGCGCGGCCGTGCCAACTGCATCGACATCGGCACTTGCGTCCGCCAGAAAATGGGCATTCCGCGCGGCGAGCGCTATGAGTTCTGCCGCTCGGTCCATGCAGAGGCGAACGCCATCATCGCCGCGCCGCGTGAGCAGATGCTCGGCGCGACCCTTTACCTTGTCGGCCGCGATATGTCCACCGGTGAGATCATGCGCGATGCGAATTCCTGCACGATGTGCAAGCGCATGATCATCAACGCCGGCATTTCTCAGGTCATCATCCGCCGCGACAACGATACATACGACACGATCGACGTCGCGGACTGGATCGCGCACGACGATGTGCTCGACGGCCAGACCGGCTATTAACCGTGACGCCCGTACAGACAGATAAGGAGGCGTTTTCATGACCGAAACCACACAGCTTTCCGGTAAAATCAGGCATAAATGCAGCAAAACCATGCTTTTGACGCCGCAGGAGCTTTTTGAACTCGACCGCTGTATCGAGTCCCTGCGCGCGTCCGGCAGCTTCACCGAGGACGAAAAACGTGCCGTCACGGAGAACGATTTTTCCCGCTGGGAGACGCTTTCCTGCGGTCTGCGCACATGGATCGCGGAAAAGCATTACGCGGAATTTCTCGCCGTACCGACCGTCCCCGTGGACGAAGCCTACCTCGAGAGCAGCGTTTTCGAGCTGTCGCTCGAAAAATGGGCGCTCGACCCGGCGTTCCGTCTTGCGCTCAGCGCACGCATCCTCGCAGACCGCCGCCGCAGTCCGAACACGGTCGGCGTTTACGAGCGCTGCGAGCAGAAGATGAACGCTTATTTGATGGAGCGCGCGCTCACCCCGAGTGCGGCAAACGATACGCAGCTTGCGCTTGCTGAGGCGCTGTTCCTTGCACAGCTCGGCGGCGTCGAGATCGTTCAGACCGCAAGGGGTCAGACCGGCTCGTATTTTCTCGGCGCGGAGGCGACCGTCACCGAGCCGTTCGCGCACGGCGGCCGCGTGGCCTTCCTGCTGCCTGCGGACACGGATTTCCGGGCGCTCCGCCCCTGCCCTGCCGTGCAGCATTTCGCGCTCCGCAAGGCGGACGGCACCGTGCTGCGCCGCCGCGCACGCGAAAGCGAGCATCCCGCCCGGCAGTACAGTGCCGATCTGGCGGATAAACACATCTATCTGCGCCCGTACAAGGGCGGCGAAGGCCGCTATGCCGCGCTGACGCTCGGCATCCAGAGCGACGCCCCGGGCGGCGTTTCCCCTCTCGGCCACGCGCACAGCGACTGGGCGCATTCCGAGCGCCAGAGCGGCTTTCTTTCCTGCCGCGAGACCGGCGTCGGCCAGCGCATCGGCGGCCGCATCATCGACCTCACGCCGCTCTCCTGCACGCAGCTGACCGCGCTCATGCAGGCATTTGCGCACGGATACCGCGCCCTTCAGGCGCAGCCGGAGGTGCCGGATGCCCTGCTCCGCGTGGGCAGCCTGCTCACCGGCGCACCGCTCACGCGCGAGGAAATGCTCGCACTCTGGTCGCATCTCGATGCAGACGACGCGGAAGCGCTCGGCGCAGCCTTTGACGCCTGCCGCAGCCGCAGTCTGGAGGCACCCATCAAGCCGCCTCAGCTCAAGACCGGCGACGGCTGCACATTCGCGCCGCTCACGCCTGTTCACATCGAGCTCAGGCAGAACGAGGTGAACTGGTACAACCGTGTATTCGGCTGGCTGCCGTTCGTGGACAGCGCGAACGACATCCGCCGCGAAAACCGCCGCCTCCAGAACGAATACCGCGCCGCACAGCGCGCGTCCGACCTGTCGTTCGGCGGCAATCCCTTCGAGGACGAGATCGAGTACAGCGACGCGGTGCTCAAGCCGCGCTACCGCCTGCACCGCTGCGGCCTGCCGCAGGAACGGCTCGCCATCCCGGCACAGCCCGCCGCGCCCGGCAGAGAGCGGCCGCTCGACCGCAAGGGCATCCTGTCCCTGCTGCTCGACGACCGCCGCGAGCATACCCCGGAGCAGGAGCTTTTCCTTACCTATGTCAAGGGGCTGTCCGGCGTGCAGCGCATCGTGGACGGATATCTCGGCAAGAGTCAGAGTGCGCTCGTCAAAAACCTGCGCAGCAACCCGGACTCGTTTGCCCGGACTATCATGCAGACCATTTACAGCGATGCCCGCCGCAACGGCATCGACCACCTGCCGAGCCTCGCGCGCGAGCTGATCGAACCCGAGCTGCGCCGCCATGAGGCCGCGCGCCCCAAGCCCTCGCCCGAGCCGAAGAGCGAGGAATAAAAAAAGCGGTAGACTTTATTATCGTGCTGCCGCGCGGCAGCGCGCTTTCAAAAGCGTTTGCACAGCAAACGAAAAAAAACGGGGTCATGTGCCTCGTTTTTTTCACTTTAAGAGGTAGAAAGTTTCCGCATGGGAACTTTCGGACGACTCGTGTTCTGCGCAGTCAGAACACAACCTGTCGGCGAAACAAAGTTTCACCGACAAGTCAAATCCCCTCCTGCGATGCGCTCGCAGGAGGGGATTTCAGCTTTATATGGTGCTTTTACTTCATGATGTCCTTGTCATGCGCAGCCTTTGCGACCAGACCGGACAGCGCGAGGAGCGCGATCAGGTTCGGGAATACCATCAGGCCGTTGAACAGGTCGGACAGGTTCCAGACCAGATCAACGTGCAGCGCGGAGCCGATGACGATGCAGACAACAACGATCGCGGCGTAAGCCTTGACCGCCTTGTGGCCGAACAGCGCCTTTACGTTCTGCTCACCGAAGAAATACCAGCCGATAATGGTGGAAAACGCGAAGAACAGCATGCAGATCGCAACAAATGCGCCGCCGAGCGTGCCGAGGGAGGCGGAGAAAGCAGCCTGTGCGAGCTCGGTGCCCTGCAGGCCGTCCGGAGCGCCCGGATTGAGCATGCCGGAGGTCAGGATGACCATCGCGGTCAGCGTCAGTACAACAAAGGTGTCGATGAATACGGAAACGATGGCGATCTCGCCCTGATCCTGCGGACGCTTTACCTTGGCCAGCGCGTGTGCGTGCGGCGTGGAGCCCATGCCGGCCTCGTTGGAGAACAGGCCGCGTGCAACGCCGTAGCGCATCGCCTCGCGTACCGTGATGCCGGCTGCGCCGCCGAGGATCGACTGCGGATCAAACGCCGCAACAAAGATGGACTTGAACGCCGGGATGATCGCCGCATGGTTGAAGCACAGGATGACCAGGCAGCCTGCCATGTAGAACAGCGCCATGATCGGGACGACCTTCTCGGTAACGGAAGCGATACGGCCGACGCCGCCGAGGAAGATGAACGCCGCGATGATCGCGCAGACGATGCCGACAACGATCTGCGGTGCGCCGAACGCGGTCTTGAAGGCAACGCTGATCGAGTTTGCCTGTACCATGTTGCCGGTGAAGCCGAGGGCGAAAATGATAGCGACCGAGAAGAAGCCGGCAAGGAACTTGCCGAAGCCGCCCTGGAAGCGTGCACGGATGTAGTAGATCGGGCCGCCGGTAACGTGACCCTTGTCGTCGGTGGTCTTGTACTTCTGCGCGAGCACGGCCTCACCGTAGATGGTGGACATGCCGAAGAACGCAGACAGCCACATCCAGAAGATCGCGCCCGGGCCGCCGGAATACAGCGCGGTAGCCGCGCCCGCGATATTGCCGGTGCCGACCTGCGCCGCGATCGCGGTGGTCAGCGCCTGAAACGGGCTCATGCCGTCCTTGCCGGCCTTTTCACCGTTGAGCGAGAAGTGACCGAACAGATGCTTCCAGCCTGCGCCGAACTTGCGGACCTGAACGAAGCGTGTGCGGATGGTAAACACGATGCCGGTACCTACGAGGAGATACAGCAGCAGGCCGTTCCAGACGACGTTGCTGATCCTGCTTACCCAGTCTGCCAATACTTCCATTGTCATTTTTTACATTCCCCTTTTTTTGTCTGCGGCAAACAAAAAACCGAAACCCATGGGTAAAATGGATTTCGGCTCAAAAGAACGACAGCAGAACAGGATTTCACGCGCTGATGGAACGCTGACCTCCTGTGCATTTTATCGATCCATACTCTGTCCTTTTGCCTGAGAGATTGGGCGCGGCTACTCTTACCCCCGCGCGCGTTGCACCTTCGGCAGTCCCCTTACATCCGGGACGTTCTCCAGAGCCACATCCGCTGACAGTCCTCATCCGGGTACACCGGACACCTGAGAGTTTCGCTCCTTCGGCAAGTCTTGTGGACTTTTTCCTGCCAGCTTCGTTTGTCGCTTTATGGTTTTATGGGATTAAGTTTAACATTTCTCTGCATGAATGTCAAGTTTTCCTTCCCGTCGGATTGCACAAATTAACTTCACATGAAAAAAAGTAAACCGTCGGAGAACGATTTCTCCGACGGTTTTTCCAGTTTAGTAAACGTACTCGAATTCGAGCTCGCCGATGATGACCGGCGCATTTTCCTCGATGCCCATTTCCTCGAGCTTCGCATAGATGCCTGCGGTCTGGAGCATGCGGTCCATATACTGACGGGACTCGTAGTCGTCGAGGTTGACCGAGCCCATGACCTTGTCCACCCATGCGCCGGTAACGACGTAGGCGTCGCCGTCGCGCTCGATGGTCCAGTCGTTCTCGGTGACGGGAGCCGCCTCGGTCTCGACGAACTCCGGCTCGTACACGAATACCGGCGGCAGCTGCTGCAGCTCGTGCCAGGTGAGATTCATCAGCTCCCGGACGCCCTGATTGGTCGCCGCGGACAGCTCCGCGAACAGGAAGCCGTGCTCCTCGGCATACTTTCTCAGCTTTTCGACCGGCTCGCGGTCCTCGCCCAGCAGGTCGGTCTTGTTCGCCACGATGATCTGCGGACGCGCCGCGAGAAACTCGCTGTAACCGGCCAGTTCGGCATTGATCTTCTCGATGTCGTCGATCGGATCGCGGCCCTCGCTGCCCGCCGCATCGACCAGATGCAGCAGCAGACGGCAGCGGTCGATATGGCGCAGGAAGTCATGACCGAGGCCGGCGCCCTCGCTCGCGCCCTCGATGATGCCCGGGATGTCCGCCATGACGAAGTTCTGCTCCTCGCCCACGGAGACCACGCCCAGATTGGGCACGAGGGTCGTGAAGTGGTAATTCGCGATCTTCGGACGGGCTGCCGATGCCATGCTCAGCAGCGTGGACTTGCCGACGTTCGGGAAGCCGACCAGACCGACGTCCGCGAGCAGCTTGAGCTCGAGCACGATGTCGCGCTCGACGCCCGGCAGGCCCGGCTTCGCAAAGCGCGGCGCCTGACGGGTCGGGGTCGCGAAATGCGTGTTGCCCCAGCCGCCGTTGCCGCCCTTTGCCGCGACATACGGCTCGTTATCCGACATATCCTTCATGACCTGTCCGGTTTTCTGGTCGCGGATGATCGTACCGCGCGGCACGCGGATGACGAGGTCCGCGCCGTCCTTGCCCTTGCAGCGCTTGCCGCCGCCCGGCTCGCCGGGCGCCGCGACATACTTTTTCTTGTAGCGGAAGTCCAGGAGCGTCGACAGATTGTCATCCACCTTGAAGATGACCGAGCCGCCGCGGCCGCCGTCGCCGCCGTCCGGTCCGCCCGCCGCGACATACTTTTCGCGGTGGAAGCCGACCTTGCCGTCGCCGCCCTTGCCGGAAACGATCTTGATCTTTGCAATATCAATAAACACAGTGTTGTCCTCCTTTCAAGTGGCAGTATGCAACAGTATTATGATCATTAAAACAAAATCCCAGACGCCTGTCTGGGATTTGTGTCTTGTTCGGTTTACTGCGGGTAAACGGAAACCTGCTTGCGGTCCTTACCCAGGCGCTCGAAGCGAACAACGCCCTCAACCTTTGCGAACAGGGTGTCGTCCGAACCACGGCCAACGTTTACGCCCGGATGGATCTTCGTGCCGCGCTGGCGAACGAGGATGTTGCCTGCCGGTACGGTCTGACCGTCTGCGCGCTTAACGCCCAGTCGCTTGGACTCGGAGTCACGGCCGTTCTTGGTAGAACCTGCGCCCTTTTTATGCGCGAAAAACTGTAAGCTAATCTTCAGCATCTGTGTGCACCTCCATTACGTTTAAGAAATCGGAATAATTTTGTTCCAGCTCGGAAAAATGCAGCTTTAGTGCCTGAAGTGCGTCCTGACCACGCTCCACCGTGTCTTTCGGCAGGGTAAAGCGGATGTGTGCGCCCTCGTCCTCGATGAGCGTGTCAACGGGGATGTGCTGTACGTCGTACAGCAGAGCATGCGTCAGCATCACCGCACTGGAGATCGCCGCACAAACGATGTCCTCCCCTTCCTCCGCATAGCCTGCGTGGCCGAGGATGTCCACCGAGAGGATCCTGTCCCCTTGCAGCGAAAAAGTGACCTTCGTCACGGCCTTACGCCTTGATGGACGCGATGGTTACCTTGGTGTACGGCTGACGATGGCCCTGACGACGGCGGTAACCCTTCTTGGGCTTCATCTTGAAGATGTTGATCTTCTTGCCCTTGCCGGTCTTCTCGACCGTGCCGGTTACGGCTGCGCCAGAAACGTAAGGAGCGCCGACGGTGAGCTTGTCGCCCTCGCCTACTGCCAGAACCTCGTCAAAAGTAACGGTTGCACCGTCCTCCACGCCGAGCTTCTCGACGTAGATCACGTCGCCCTCAGATACCTTGTACTGCTTGCCGCCAGTTTTCAGAATGGCATACATTATGATTTTCCCTCTCTTTCGTTGTAGAGTCACGCTTGGCACGGCGGAGCGTCGGAAAGACGCACACTTAACAAAAGCCTATGCACAATGCGGCTTGTAATAGCATAACACAAGCCCCTTCTTCTGTCAAGCGGTTTCCCGAAAATCCGAACGTAAAAGAGCGTACGATTTCCGCATTCTTTTCTGTGCATTTTTACCGCAGCGCGATATATTTGAACGTATACATCGGGTTATTGCCGTTGTAGAGCGAGGACGAGCTCAGCACGTTGAAGCCGTTCTCCGCGATCTCGACAGTCTTTGCGGGCGATGCCGCCGTCGCAAGGCCGCCGTAGATCAGATTCGCCTGCGAAAACGCGCCGTCCGTGCGGCAGATGAGCACGGCGCGCGGCGTAAAGCCGAGCGAGATGAACTGACTGGTCTCGCCGTCGCCCTCGTAGGTGCCGAACACAAAAAGCTGATCCACGCGCGCATTCGTCTCGGCGTCCGCGGCGTTCATCGCCTCCACCGTGCTCTGCATGCTGTCCGTGAACGAGCCGGACAGCGCGCTCAGCGACGCCTGCACCGCGCTCTGCTCAGCCTTGCCGGCGATCTCCTGCTGAAGCTCCTGCGCGAGCATTTCGCGCGTCACCGTGCCGCCGTAGGCGCCGATCACGAGCGACTCCATGCGCTCCTCGAGCGTTTTTCCGTCCGCGCAGACCCGGTTGAGCGCCTGCCGCAGCTGCTCGGGCGCGCTGTCGAACCACGCCTTGAGCGCGTCGGGCGCGAGCGTCGGCTGATCGGGCAGGTCGGCTATGCGCTTTTCAAAACGGCTGATCTGATGATCGAACATAACGTTACCTCCTGTTTTGTGTGAGGACGCCCCGTCGGCAGATACCGGAGCGTCCTCATTGTCTCAAGGGCAATACCGCATAATTGAACAAGAGCGATTTGCGAGTAAATTCTGCGTACTGACAAGGCGCGGTTTTGCGGTAATACTTGACGTATTACCGTGAAATCGCAACGAATGCAGGGTACAGAATTTCCGCAAAGCGCCGTAGCTTTCATTGTGCGGTGTTGCCCAAGACTTCATCCCCATGAAGCAAGCCTTAGAATAGGAATTTTTCTGCGTTTTGTCAAGCGTTTCGGGTGGTCAATCTTTTGACCAGCAGCAAAACCCTGCCGAGGATCCGCGTTTTTCGCGTTTCGGCAGGGTTTTTCGAATTTTTCAGTTGTCCTTTTCCTGCTTTGCCGCATCAATATCCTGTAAAAGCTGCGCGCGCGTGTCGTCGAACAGCAGCTTTTTGTTGTGCGCAAAGTAGGCGTCGCAGCCGAAATTCTGGATGAACCACGACGTGAACCAGTTCGCGGTCAGCTCGGTGGCGAACAGCACGAGCTCCTGCGAATCCGGAATGGCCGCATCGAGAAAGGCGAAGGCGTTCGTCAGCCCCTCGTCTGCGCGGTCGGCCGCCTGTGCGCGCGCCTCGACCTCGCCGCCGAACAGCGTCTTGAGCCGGTCGAACGCCTGACCGCGCGGCGTTTTTTCGAGCGCGAGCGTCTGCTGCCAGGTATCCAACAGCTCCGCCTCGCGCGCTGCGACGAACAGCGCGTCCCGGTCGGTCGAGCCGCTGCGGCGGCGCGTCAGCTCCTCGCGTTTCTCGTCGAGCAGCGTGCCGAGCGTCTTTTCCCCTTCGCGGACGCACAGCAGGTCGCCGTGCAGCGCGTCGGTCAGCGCATCCTGCCGGTAAGCCGCGCGCGCCGTGTCCGCAAGACGCGAGAGCAGCAGGCCGAGCACGCCGAGCTTTTCGTCAAACGGCGCGTCGCGCAGCTCGGAGGCGCGCACCTTCTCCCATGTGCCCGAAACGATCTCGTCGACGCGGTAGACCTGACGGTACTTTCCGTAAAGCTGCAAATAGTTCGCGAAATCCGACGCGATCTGCGGCAGCTGGAGATACTGCTCGACGACCTGCCGGTCGACCGGGAGACCGAGCGTTTCATAGGTCTGCATCAGCTCGGACATATCCTCCCAGCCGCGTGCGGTGACAAACTGCAAACCGTCCGCCGTCGCCTCGACGCGGTAGAAATTGTCGCGCCGGATCTCCAGATAGGACAGGATCGCGCCGTGAATGCCGCGTTTTCCGGCGTATTCCTTCCAGACGCCGAAGTCCTCCTCGATGTCGATCTTTTTCACGCGGTCGAGCGTCACAACGTCAAATTCGCGCACGGATTTATTGTACTCGGGCGGATTTCCGGCCGCCACGACCATCCATCCTGCCGGGAGCTGCTGATTGCCGAACGTTTTGCACTGCAAAAACTGGAGCATCATCGGCGTCAGCGTCTCCGAGATGCAGTTGATCTCGTCGAGGAACAGGATGCCCTCGGAAACGCCCGTGCGCTCGATCTCGCGGTAGACCGATGCGATGATCTCGCTCATCGTGTAGCTCGTCACCGTGCGCTCCTCGCCGCCGAGCCGCACCTTTTCGATAAACGGCAGTCCGAGCGCGGACTGGCGCGTGTGGTGGGTCAGCGTATAGGAAACCAGTCCCACGCCGGTCTCCTCCGCGATCTGCTGCATGATCTGGGTCTTGCCGATGCCCGGAGGGCCGATGAGCAGCACCGGCCGCTGCCGGATGGGCGGAATGCGCCACGCGCCGAACTCGTCCTTCGCCAGATAGGCGCGCAGCGCGTTCTTGATCTCCTGTTTTGCTCGTTTGATATTCATGAAAAGCACCTCGGCTTTGTTTCTGTCTATTCCCTACTATACCACGCCTCCCCCGGCCGCACAAGTGCCGCCTTGCCGTTGTCCGGCGCACGTGCTATAATTTACACGAGAAAAAGGCAAAGGAGCGGTAGCCATGCGCTGCATCGACGGCGAAAACGAACTTATCCTCACCTGCGAGACGCAGGCGGAGGGGGTGTGCATCCTGCGGTGCGAGACACGCGACCCGGTCGTGCTGCTGCCCGACGAGATCGACGGCGCGCCCGTCACCGCGCTCGGCAGGTATGTCCTGAGCGGCCGCGCCCCCGACCTCTCCGGCCGGGACACGTTTTCCGTGCGCGTGACCTGCGGCGGCCCGCTCCCCGTGCACGAAGCGGACAGCATCCGCGCAGTGACGCTGCCGAAGCACGCCAGAACCGTCGGCAGTTATGCGTTCTACAACTGCCGCTCGCTCGAGGAGCTGACTATGACGGACAGCGTTTCCGCGTTTGACGGCGGCTCGCTGATGAACTGCCTCAGTCTGCACCGCATCCGCCTGCTCGCGCCGCCCGGCGGCGCGACTTGCCTGCCGAAGATACTCGGCGAGACCGCGAGTGAGCTGGATGTGCGCTTTCTGCACGGCGACACGTGCACGCCGCTGCTGTTCCCGGCCTACACCGAGGAGCTCGAGGACCTCAGCCCGGCGCACATCTTTCAGCGCCGTATCCACGGCGCCGGGTACAGCTACCGCCAGTGCTTTGACGGCGCGGCGCTGAACTTCCGGCAGTACGACCGGGCGCTTTCCGAGCTTGCCGAACGGCATGATTTCGCTATCGCCGCCCGGGTCGCGGTGCGGCGGCTCGCCGCGCCCTTTGCCCTGTCGGACAGCGCACGCGCGGACTATCTCGCCGTTCTGCGCGAACACGGCGGCCCGCTCGCCTGTGCGCTCGCAAAACAGGGCGACAGCGTTTCGCTCCATGTGCTGCTGTCGCTTTCCGTGCTGTCGGATGCCGGCATAGACGCCGCCTGCACCGCCGCGCGCGAGGCCGGGCAGACCGCTGCGCTCTCCGTGCTGCTCGCCGCCGCCGGCCCGTCAAAGCCGCGCGGACGCGCAAAAACATTCGATCTGTAAGGAGGCTCGGCCATGCAGTCCGAACGATGGGCCAATATCGGGCGCGAAATCCTGTTTTCCGCCCGCAGCGAGCTTTATATGAACCTGCCGTTTCTCGACGGCGCACTCGCGGCGCTGCCGGTGCAGGACGGCTTCGAGACGAGCTCGCTCGCGACCGATGCAAAGGCGCTGTATTTCAGCGGCGCGTGGCTTGCGCAGCGCTTCGAGCGCAGCCGCACGAGCGTCAACCGCGCCTATCTGCACACGGTCTTTCACTGTCTGCTGCGCCATCCGGCGAAAATGCGCGGCCGCGACCGCGATCTCTGGTCGCTCGCGTGCGACATTGCGGTCGAAAGCCTGCTCGACAGTCTGGATTACCGCTGCCTCGCGCCGGACAAGACCTCGGTGCGGCGGCGCAGCCTTTACCGCTCGCTGCACGAGCATATGCCTGTGCTGACAGCTGAGGCGGTCTACCGCCATTTCCGCCGCGAGCGCATGAATTCATACGACTGCGCGACGCTCACACGCGTTTTCGCGGTCGATGAGCACACGCTCTGGCCCGAGGATGATGACGATCAGGACCGCCGCTGGCAGCAGCAGGCGCAGCGCACCCAGACCGCCATGGATACGGTTTTCGCCAGCGAAGCGACCGGCGGCGAGGCCGTACGCGAGCAGCTTGCCGTCTCCGCGCGCCGCACGACCGACTACCGCGCCTTTCTGCGGCGGTTTTCCGCCCTGCGCGAGGAGACTGCCATCGACGCAGACTCGTTCGACTACGGCTACTACGCCTACGGTCTGCGCCGCTACGGCAATATGCCGCTGATCGAGCCGCTGGAAACGCGCGAGACGCGCAAAATCGAGGATTTCGTCATCGCCATCGACACCTCCATGTCCACCTCGGGCGAGCTCGTCCGCGCCTTTCTCGAAAGGACCTGCGAGCTGCTCCAGCAGAACACGAGCTTTTTCCGCCGCATCAACCTGCGCATCCTGCAATGCGACGACAAGCTGCGCTCGGACAAGGTTATTCATGACGCGAAGGAATTTGCCGACTACATGGCGCATTTCGAGCTTATCGGCCAGTCTGCGACCGATTTCCGCCCGGTTTTCGAGCACGTCGACCAGCTTGTCGCTGAGGGCGCGTTCCACTCGCTGCGCGGTCTCATTTATTTTACAGACGGTCTCGGCCTGTACCCGAAAAAGCGCCCGAAGTACGACGCCGCCTTCGTCATGCTCGAGGGCGAGTGCTGGCCGGACAGCGTTCCGCCCTGGGGCATCCGCGTCATCCTCCGCGAGGATGAGATAATTACAGAGTAATCGACCGCTATCTCCGCGTCCCGCACGCGGAAGCGGGCAAGAATTTGCACAGCAAATTCCGCGGCCCGGTGCAAAAGGATTTTTCCCCTGCACCGGGCCGCTCTTTGTGTATCTGGTTGTTTTCGCGGGTTACTTGACGATTTCCTTTGCGGCAGCCGCCAGAACGTCTACCTTCGCCTCAGCCTCGGCCTTGTTCGCGCCCTTGGCCATGATATATACCTTGACCTTGGGCTCGGTGCCGGACGGACGGATGATAAAGGTCGTGCCGCCCTCGAGCTCGTAGTACATGACATTCTGACCCTTGAGCTCCATCTGCTCGACTCTGCCGTCTGCCATGCAGGTACGGGTGCCCGGCATGTAGTCGCGGGTGAAGTCGACCTTGTCCGGGCCGACAGCGGTCAGCGGCTTGTCGCGCAGCTCCTGCATAAGCTCCTTCATGCGCTGGAGGCCGGAAACGCCCGGCATGACGATGGAAATGGTCTGCTCGCAGTAGTAGCCGTACTTTTCGTACATCTCTTCCATTGCGTCATACAGCGTCTTGCCCTGCGTGCGGTAATAAGCCGCCATCTCCGCGATCAGCATGGAGGCGGTGACTGCGTCCTTGTCGCGCGCGTAGTCGCCGCACAGGTAGCCGTAGGACTCCTCGAACGCAAAGATGTACTCGTGCGAGCCGTCCTTCTCGAACTGCTTGATCTTCTCTGCGAGGAACTTGAAGCCGGTGAAGGTGTCGAAGCACGCAACGCCGTTCTTCTCCGCCGCCGCGCGCGCCATCTCGGTGGTGACGATGCTCTTGAGCACCGCCGGATGCGCCGGCATGGTGTTCGTCAGCTTCTTCGCGGTGATGATGTAATCGGTGAGCAGCACGCCGACCTGATTGCCCGACAGGGTGACGTACTCGCCGGACTTGTCCTTGAGGACGATGCCGGTGCGGTCCGCATCCGGGTCGGTGCCGATGATGAGGTCAACGTCGTTCTTCTTTGCCAGATCAATGGCCAGATAGAAGCCTTCCTTGTACTCCGGGTTCGGGTTCTTGACGGTCGGGAAATCGCCGTCGATCTTCATCTGCTCGGGCTCGCAGATAATGTGCTTGTAGCCCAGACGGCGCAGGATCTCGGGCACCAGACGGTAGCCGGCGCCGTGGAACGGCGTGTAGACCAGCTTGAAGTCGTCTGCGACCTGCTTAACGCAGTCCGGATTGACCGCGACCTTGATGACCTCGCTGAGGTACGCCTCGTCGGTCTGTTTGTCCAGAATGCGGATCATGCCGCTCTTGACCGCTTCGTCAAAATCCGTGGTCTTAACGCCGGTGAAGATGTCGGTCGCCGCCATTTCCTTTGCGACTACGTCCGCCTCGGCCGGGGGCAGCTGTGCGCCGTCCTCCCAGTAGACCTTGTAGCCGTTGTATTCCTTCGGGTTGTGGGATGCGGTGATGTTGATGCCCGCGATGCAGCCGTAGTGACGGACTGCAAAGGACAGCTCCGGGGTCGGGCGCAGCTCGTCGAAGATCAGCGCCTTGATGCCGTTCGCGGCGAGGATGCACGCGGACTGCTTTGCGAACTCGGGCGAGAAGTGACGGGAGTCGTATGCGATCGCAACACCGCGGTCCATCGCCGCCTGACCGTTCGATACGATCAGCTTCGCAAGGCCCTGCGCCGCCTGACCGACGGTAAAGCGGTTCATGCGGTTGAGGCCGACGCCCAGAACGCCGCGCAGGCCTGCCGTGCCGAACGACAGCGGCGCATAAAAACGGCTCTCGATCTCTTCTTTATCGTCTGCAACCGACTGCAGCTCTGCGTGCTCCTCTGCGCTCAGTGCGCCGCTCTCCAGCCAGTGCTTGTATTCAGCCATGAAATCCATGTCTATCACCTCTCCAGATATTTGCTCCGGCAGGCGCGCTTTCGCCATCTGCCGAAGCCTCTATCTAAATTATACGATATTTGCCTGTCAATGCAAGGGGATTTTGCGCGAATTATAAAAAACTCCCGCAGCATCTCGTTGTTCTGCACAGTTTTACGTCATTTCTTTTGTGCATTCATTCAGGGAAGGTCTGGAAGCTCCGTCGGACTCCGAGGCGCGTTTCTCTTGCGATATACGGCTGATTATGCTACGATGATACTATATTCAGGCGGAAAGGGCGAAAAAATTGATACAGTGTTTTGTCAAAAAGGAATATGAGCCGCCGTTCGGGCTGACCCGGCCGCCGCGCCTGTTTTCCGTCAGCAGGACGGATGCAGAAGCGTCCGCGCATCCGCGCGTCATGCACGCGCATGACGATCTGGTGGAGATCGTGCTCGTGCGCGGCGGCGAGAGCCGTTATTTCGTCGGCGGCATGCCGTATGACGCGCGCCGGGGCGACCTGTTCATCTATAACAGCCGCGTGGTGCACGATGAGCCGTCCGGCCCCGACCGGCCGGTTGCCTCGTTCAGTCTGGCGCTCGGCGGTCTGAGCGTGCCCGGACTGCGCGAAAACGCGCTCATCCCGGACGATGCCTCGCCTGTCTGCCCGCTGACCGAGGCGCAGACCGTCCGGCTTGAGCGGCTGTATGATGTGCTGTACAGCGAGCTGACCGCAGGCAACGACGACGGCGCACATCATCTGCTGATGGCGCTGCTGACGCTCGTGCAGCAGTTCCTCGCCGCCGCCGCGCAGGACGGCAGCCGCGGAGAAAACGTATTCGCGCAGCGCATCAAGGACTACATCGACCGGCATTTTGCCGAGGATTTCTCGCTTCAGAGCATGGCGGACGCGCTGCACGTCAGTCCGTACTACCTCGCGCACGTCTGCAAGGATGTGACCGGCTATTCGCCGCTTCAGTATGTCCTGCGGCGGCGCATCGGCGAGGCGCAGACGCTGCTCATCACGACCGAGCTGCCGGTGACGCGCATCGCCGCACAGGTCGGATACGACAATCCGAGCCATTTCAACGCGCAGTTCTCCAAAGCGGTCGGCATGTCGCCGCGAACGTTCCGGAAGGAATATGTTTTTCATAAATAAGCTGTCGCGAAAAGGACTTTTTCGACAGACTAAGAGCGCTCCCGACAGGGAGCGCTCTGCTTTTATCATTTTTCCAGCTCTTTGATCTGCTGCTCCATGGTCGGCACGTCGCATTTTCCGGTGCGGATCGCCTCGAGAACCACCTCCGGAGACGCCGGAACCTTATTGATGCGCACGCCGATGGCACGCGACACGGCGTTCAGGATCGCCGGCGTCACCGGCACGGTCGCTACCTCGGAAATGCCCTTCGCGCCGAACGGACCCTGCGGTTCGGGGTCCTCGATCAGAATGATCTCGTAGTCCGGCGTATCCTCGGCGCGCGGCAGACCTAGCTGACGGTACAGCGTCTTGACCGGATAGCCGTTTTCCGTCGGGTATCCCTCGCTCAGCGCATATCCCTGCCCCATCGAGCAGGAGCCGTGCATCTGACCCTCGATGATATGCGGATTGATGGCGCGGCCGACGTCATGCGCCGCGATAACCTTGAGCAGGCGCACCTCGCCGGTCTCCCTGTCCACCTCGACAATAGCGGCCTGCGTCGCATACGCATATGCCGGGAAGTTGCGGTACTTCGCGCCGCGCTTTTTCGCGCCCTTAAAGTCACCGATGGCAAAGCACGGGTCGCACGCATAATAATACTCGGCGCGGCGTTCCTCGCCCGGCTGCCACGGACGGCTGTCTAAATCCTGTCTGAGCTTGACGCACGCCTCGTACACCGCACGGCCGCCGCACAGCGTCTGACGCTCGGAGACCGACTCGCCGGTCGGTATCGTCAGCTCGGTATCGCCGTTCGTGATATAGATGTCGCAGATGTCCATATCCAGCGTTTCCGCCGCGACCTGCGTCATGGCGGTGCGGAAGCCCTGTCCCATATCCGTGCCGGATACGATCATGTGCAGGCGGCCGTCGCCCTGTAAAATCAGTCTGCACGCGCCGTCATCGGTGAAGATTCCCTTGCCGACGCCGACGTTCTTGAAGCCCGAGGCCATGCCCCAGCCGAGCACCTTACTGCCCTTTGGATACTGTCCTTCGTACTCCTTGAGCGCCTTTTTCAGGCTCTTTTCGCACTGGTTGATGGTATCCATCATGCCCATGCTGTATTTGAGCACCTCGCCGCCGACCGACGTCGCGCCCGGATAGACAGCGTTGCGGCGGCGCAGCTCGAACGGGTCGATGCCCAGCTTTTCCGCCATCATGTCCATCGCGGTCTCGATCGAAATCGCCGCCTGATTGATGCCGTAGCCGCGGAACGCGCCGCCCTGTAAATTGTTGTTGCGGATGGCTGAGCCCTCGACGCGGACATTGGGAATAATATACGGGCCGCCGCTCATCAGCGCGCCGGTCATCAGCGTGCCGTAGCTCTCGCACTCATACGGGCCGCCGTCCGAGAACATCCGGCAGTCCAGATACTGAAATTTGCCGTCCGGCGTAAAGCCGATCTCGTAATCCGTGTGGTAGCCGTGCCGCTTGGTGGTGAGGAGCAGGTCCTCCCTGCGCGTCAGCGTGATCTTGACCGGCTTTCCGCACGCGAGCGCGGCCACGGCCGCCGGCGCCTCGAGGAACGCATCGCATTTCTTGCCGAAGCCGCCGCCGAGCGGCGTCACGATGACACGGATATCCTCCTCGGGCTTGTCCAGAATCTTCGCCAGCATGCTGCGGATTTCGAACGGCGCCTGCGTGCAGGCATAGACGGTCGTTTTTCCGTCCTGCACCATGCCGATGGCGGAGACCGGCTCCATGCAGGCGTGCTCCTGCGGCTCGATCTCCTTGGAAACGTTTATCTTTACGATGTCCGGCCGCTGCTTTGCCTGCTCCACATCGCCGCTCTTGCGGCCGGTGTGCACGATAAAGCTGTTTTTTCGATAGCCGTCCGCCATCGTGTAGATGCCGGGCAACTCCTCATAGTCGATCCTGACCAGCTTCGCGGCCGCTCTCGCGTGCTCCACGGTATCCGCCACGACAAGCGCCAGATGGTCGCCGAGGAAGTTCACCTCGTCCGTGCAGAACACCGGCTGCTCAGGCGTCCACGTGCCCATTTTGTTCATGCCGGGCACATCGGCGGCGGTGACGATGCGCACCACGCCCTCCGCCTGCCCGGCGACGGCGTAATCCACTGCGTTGATCTTCGCGTGCGGCACCGGCGCCCAGACGAACGCACCGTGCAGCAGGGTGTCCGCACCGATGTCCCCGGCGGTGTAGTCGTCGCAGAATTTGAGCCTGCCGCCGGTCTTGTCCATGCCGTCCACATCCCAGACCGACTTGCCGACCGCGGAGCCGGTGATGGGCGGTACGGTCTGGTTTTCACCGACCACGATGACCGTGCTTTCGTGCGTGCGGAAGCTGTCGATGTCCGGCGTTTCGCCGCGCAGACGTGCTGCCGCCAGCTTGACCGCTTCGATGATCTTGACATAGCCGGTGCAGCGGCAGTAGTTGTTCTTCAGTCCTTCATAGATCTCCCGCTCGGCCGGCGCGGGATTGTGCAGCAGCAGCGCCTTGGTCGCCATGACCATGCCCGGCGTGCAGAAGCCGCACTGCACCGCGCCGACATCGAGGAACGAGCGCTGAATGATCGGCAGCATGGCATCGTTCGGCGCATTTTCGATGGTCTCTACCGTTTTTCCATCCACCCGGCGCAGCAGCGTCACACACGAGCGCGTCAGCCTGCCGTCCACAAGGACGCTGCACGCGCCGCAGTGTCCCGTGCCGCAGGCCTCCTTCGTGCCCTTCATGCACCTGACGTTTCGAAGGAACTCGAGCAGCGTGCGGCTTTCGCCGTCCTGCACCTCGACCGATGCGCCGTTGAGCGTAAATCGAATCATTGGCTTTCGCCCTCCCTGCCGTTACCTGATTTTTGCCTTGATGCGCATAAAGCGTCTGTGACCGGAGTCCAGCGCCTCATAGAAGTCGTCGCTGTCCTTCGGGTCGTCCCTGGTCAGCTTCGAGACGACATACATCAGCACGAGCGCGGTCGCGAGACCGATGGTGCCGTACCACACATAGCCGAGGTCCCAGACGAAGAACGTCAGGCAGATGACGATCGCACCGGCCGAGATGGAAACGATGGCCGCCTTGCGGGTCGCCCACTTGCAGTAGATGCCGAATACCAGCGCCGGGAACAGCGACTCGACCAGAGAATCCGCGAAGATCATCAGATTATAGACGTATTCCCAGTGCATGAGCGAAACGCCGACCGTCACCGCGCCGAACAGAAGAATGACCACGCGAACGACCGAGGTCTCGGACGCCTTGAATTTGCAGTGACCGATGCCGACCAGCAGGTCCTTGTAGATGATGGACGACATGACCATCAGCAGGGCGTTCGCGGTGGACAGACCGACCGCCAGCACGCCGATGAGGAATACGATCATCAAGATCTGCGCCAGCACGCCGTGCGTGCCCGCGATGATGTTGCACATATACGGGATGACCAGTTCGGTCTCCGAGCTGGTAAGGTCAGGCATGGCCGCGAGCGCGACCAGACCGATGAGCATCGTTCCGCCCCAGACGATGATCTGGAGGAAGGGCGCGAGGAATGCCATCTGACGCTGGTCCTTCAGGCCCGCGCTGTAATAGCCCGAGCGCACAAAGACCTGCGGCAGCAGCAGCGTGTAGCCGAACGCGCACGCGAGCGGATAGCTGACGCGCGACGGATAGGTGCACACGCCGATCGGACCCGGATAGGAGAACCAGTCCGGCGTCTGCACGCGGACGGTCTGGAAGGCTTCGATGAGCGAGCCGTTGAACACGACCTTGAGCGTGACGAAAATGATCGCCCACAGCGCCAGAATGAAAAACCAGCCCTGTACGGCATCCGCCAGCGCGGTGGATTTTACGCCGCCGAGCATGACGAATACGGTCATGATGATGCCGCAGATGAGCGTGAAGGTCTGCGAGGACACCGCGCCGCCGGTCGCGACCTCAGCCGCGCGGCCGCCCGCCACCAGAACCGCCGAGATGAACGGCACGGCACAGACGATGTAGACGAGGTCGATGATGACGGTCAGCGCCTTGGACCTGTAGCGGCAGTAGAAGAAATCCGCCGGTGTGGTGAAGTGCTTCTGCTGGTTGACCAGCCATACCTTGGTCATCGTGAAGTAGCAGATGATCGGGAACATGGAGTAGATGCACATCTCCGAGAAAAAGTATCCCAGTCCGTAGCGGTAATACGCGCCCGGGCCTGCAAAGAACACCCAGACGCTCATGCACGAGGCGATATAGGTCATGACCATGACCGGCCATTTGAAGCGGCCGCCCTGTAAATCGACCCTGCCTGCGTCGCGCTTTTCCTTCCATGTCGTGTAGCGTGCGATAGCGATCAAAAACAAAAAGTATGCCGCAAAAACGATCCATACTGTTCTGCCCGAAAGTAAACCCTGTGTTGTCATTTCTCTGTTATCCTTTATCTGTTCCGTTCGGTTTCAGCCGCGGGATGCGTATCCTCCTGCGCCGTCTCTTCCTGTTCCTCGTCCTCGATCAGAGGATATTCCTTTTCGGTCAGCTTGCAGCCGATGTACACGGAGAGCACCGTGCCGATAAAGCTGATCAGGCCGTGCACGATGCAGGCCGTTTCATTGCCGTAGGCCGGAAATCCCGGGAAATTATAAAATACCCAGAAAAAGAACACCGCCGCCAGCCAGCATTTTTCCGTTCTTCCGATTTTCATAGCTTATTTCACCTTTTCATTCCTTCTGCGAGCGCCATTCGCCGAGCAGCGCCTCCGAATCCACGACCAGTCCCAGATGCAGCGAGATCATGCGCAGCGCCGGCTCCTCCAGATGCTCGGAGCCGCGGGTCAGATCGCGCGGCACGACCACGCGGAAATCGCGGTTCGCGGCGTCGAACGCGGTATTGATGACGCAGCAGTCGGTCATGCAGCCGGTCAGCACCACGCGGCGGATGCCCAGATTGCGCAGCAGCAGCTCGAGGTCGGTGGGGTAGAACGCGCTCAGGCGCTTTTTCGTCGTCACCATGTAATCCTCGTCGTGTACGTCGATGGACATTCTGTTCCAGCGCGTGCCCTCGAGGGCGTGCTCTGCGATGTTGGGGATTTCGCCGACCGTAACCGGAAACACCATGCGCCACGCCGACGGGAACAGCTTTTCATCCGCGCCGTCCCTGCGAAGCGTCGAGCGCACATGGATGACCGGCAGGCCGAGTGCGCGCGCCTCGTCCATAAAATGATTCAGCGGCTCGATGATCTCGCGTCCGCGCGGAGACGGACACGGGCAGTCCGGATCGGTTGACAGATGGCCGTCGTGCATGTCAATGGTGATGACTGCCGTGTCGTGCCGGTCGAGAAAAACCTCCCGCAACGCTTCCGGAACCTCCTTTTCGATGCTGTCGAAATATGCTTTCATTCGTTTATGCTCCTTCCCTGTCAAGCACCGCTGCTCTTATGATGCGGTGCTGCCGATAGCCGTTTTACAGCTATTATAGCACACGTGTCATGACACATGCAAACTTTTTAGTCTTGCGCGAAAAAAATCCGAGGCACATGGCCTCGGATGAAACTGTCGTAAAACGATCGTCTTTCCTCTGTATCTTCTGTTATTTCTTTGCGGCGGCGGCAATATTGCTCAGCGCCTTCGCGACCTGCGCCCGGTTTACATTGCCCGTCGGGTTGAATGCGTTCCTGTTGTCTCCCTGCATAAGGTGGTTCTTGATGCAGAACGAAACCGACGAGATGGCCCAGTTCTGGATGCTGCGGCTGTCGCTGAACTCATAGACCGCCATGCCGTCGCCGGGGACAATTTCGGCAAGGCCGTTCTCCGCGAACAGCTTCATCGTGCGCTGAAGGACGGCTGCGAACTCCTGCCGGGTGATAGCGGCGCCGGGGTTCAGCTTTTTGTCCGAGCCGGTCATGATGCCGTTTTCGTAGCAGAACGCCATCGCGTTGTAGTAATCCTGACCGATTTCAGCGTAATCCGCCATCTTCGAAATGCCCTCCAGCGACGGCTCGCCGGCGAATTTTGTGCTCAGGCAGCGTGCGGCGCGGCAGATCGCGTCCGCGACCTCCTGCCGCGATACCGTGCGCAGCGGCTCAAATACAGTCGTGCCGTCGTCCGGGCGGCCCACATCCATCAGATCGTATTCCATGACATAGCGCACCGCCGGCGCATACCAGTCCTGCGACGCAACATCTGCCGGCAGCATGATCGGGGTGTCGTCCGCCGCGAGCGCCGCGGTCGTCATGGACAGCGCGGTCGCGCCGGTCAGAAAAAACGAAAGAACCTTTTTGAAGGTCATCGTGTGTAGCTCCTTTCGAGGGAAATTGGCGAAGATGTATTTTCTTCGGCTATATGATTATACCACAGGTTGTGCTTTTTGTGTATAGTATGGGTGCAATTGTAACGCAGGTGTAACACTTTGCTTCGGGGCGCAAAAAAGCCCTGCTTTCCGAGGAAAACAGGGCCTTGCGTATCCTTAAAACAATTAAAAACGAATGATATCGCTTACTCTGCGGTGTACGGCAGAAGAGCGATGTGACGTGCACGCTTGATTGCCTCAGTCAGCTGACGCTGATGAGCAGCGCAGGTACCGGTCATGCGGCGGGGCAGGATCTTGCCGCGCTCGGACATGTACTTCTTCAGCTTGCCGGCATCCTTAAAGTCAACGTGTGCAACCTTATCTACGCAGAAAGCGCAAACCTTGCGACGGCGACGGCCGCGCTGCGGACGCTCTGCACGCTCCGGACGGGGAGTAAATTCCTTCTTGGTTTCTTCCATTGTCACGTAACCTCCTTCAGATTAGAATGGGACATCGCCGTCATCGTCAGCGAGCTCCTGAAAATCCGAATCTCCCGCCGGGAGATCGAACGCCGGAGCAACCTGCGACGCGGCAGGCTCGGGCCGCATCTGCGAACCATTATCATAGCCGCCGGTAAAACCGCCCTGACCGCCTGCGTTGTAGGCGTCGCGGGACTTCTTGGTCTCACCGAAGGAAACCTCATCGCAGTTGACTTCAATCGCGGTGCGGTTGTTGCCGTTCTGATCCTGCCAGCGGCGGGACTGGATACGGCCGACTACGATCGCCATGGAACCCTTGGTGAACCACTGTGCAACGAACTCTGCCTGACGGCCCCATGCGACGCAGTCGATGAAGTCGGTCTGGCGTTCGCCGTTCTGATCCTTGCGACCGCGATCGATCGCGAGAGAGAACGAGCACACAGCCATGTTGGACTGGGTATGACGAAGTTCGGGATCACGGGTCAAACGACCCATCAGAATAGCCTTATTGAGCATTTTCAGTTCACCGCCTTAGTCGTCCAGGCTGACGATGATAGAACGCATAACGCCGTCCGTGATCTTGTAGATACGGTCCAGCTCAGCCGGGAACTCGGGCTTGGACTCAAAACGGATCAGAGTGTAAACACCCTCCGTCTGATCCTCGATCGGGTACGCCAGGCGACGCTTGCCCCAATCCTCGACCTCTACGTTCGTGCCGTTTGCCTCGACGAGAGACTTGAACTTGTCCACAACAGCGGTAGCTGCTGCCTCTTCCAGAGACGGGTTGACAATGAAGATCGTCTCGTACTTGCCAGAAATCTTTGCCATATTCTTAGCACCTCCTTTTGGACTTTTGGCCCACACCCTTTGATGTGAGCAAGGATACTATACCATTATAACCAACCGTGGCGAAAAGTCAAGAGAAATTTTCAAAAAAATCTTGACGAATTTTCAAAACCATGCTATACTGAAAAAGCTGTGAACGAGAAGGCCACTTCTCACTATATAGCATGCTTGTGTGGCTCAGTTGGTAGAGCAGCGCATTCGTAATGCGCAGGTCGCCGGTTCGAGTCCGGCCACAAGCTCCATTGACCCTTCCGAGAAATCGGAAGGGTTTTTGCTTTATCTGTCGAAAAACTGACGTTTTTCCGGCAAGATGTGTTTTGACTTCGCAAAACACGGACGTCCGAAAGTTCCCATTCAAAAACTTTCTCCCTCTAGAAGTATAAAAACCGAGGCGCATGTCCCCGGTTTTTATCAATTTGCACCGCAAATTGTATTTTATGCGTGCTTTCGCACGACTTTCCCTCACTCCGCTGCCAGCGCGGCCGCGACCGTGTCGAACGCCGGCGACGCTTCCTCCTTTCCGGCAAAGGTGCGCCACAGCCTGTCCACGCGCGCCAGGCCGCCGCCGAGCGCGGTATAGAACACGAGCTGCTCCATGCCTACCCGGGCGTTGGTCAGCCGCAGATGCACCATGCAGCGCTCCGCGCTGAGCGCGATGGGATGCGTGAAGCGCAGCGCGTCGAATTCGCTCGCGTAGGCCCACCGAAACAGCTCGCCCTCGGCCAGCTCATGCACCGTGCCGTGCTCGCCGAGACGCACCGCCGTGCTGCTCAGCACCACGCCTGCTCCCATGCTCGTCAGTCCGTCGCCCTCCCGCTCGGGCGCTTCGCACGACGCAAGGACGCACAGTGCCGCCTCGCCGCCCTCCCGCATCGCGATCCTCCGCAGCGCGATCGAAGAGGCGGCTTTTTTCGTTCCCTCGTGTCTGCCTTCTCCTGTTTTCTGCTGTATTTCTGTCAATGCTGCCGTATTCGTAACCGGTTCCTCCGTTTGTCTTGGTTTGCCGCAGGCGGTTCCCCTTCCCCGCGGATGCCTATTGTATCACGGCTGCACCGCGAGCCGTGCCGAAGGCGGCAGAGAGGAAATACATCCTTGTGACGAAAAGATTTCCCGGCGGTTTTTGTTCCGCAAAACACAGAAAAATGCTCCCATACGGTTTTCTACGCCGCATGGGAGCACTTTTTATTCTACAAGACCGGAGGCCAGCTCCAGCATGGTCTGCGCGTCCAGACCGGTATCAAAGCCGTACAGAGAATAGCTCATGCCGTCCTTCTGCCAGCTTACCGACTGGAACTGCCTGTCCTCGACCTCGTCCGAGCCCTCGCTGATGGTCAGCTCGCCGCGGCGCTCCAGTTTCTTTTCCTCGTCGCTCGGCTCGTAGTCGGGCGGAACGAAGCGGTAATGCGAGTCCCGGAAGGAAAGCGTCACGCCGTTTACCTCCTGCACCTCGTCCGGCTCCGGGTCGCTGTTCTCCTCGTCGGAGAACACGGTATAGGTCTTGTGCGCGTTGAAATTCAGCGTTACGCCGTCCTTTTCGTACTCCGCGTTCACCTCATCGACCTGCTCGGACTTGCCCGTCGCGCTCTTCGCCGTGGCGGCCACGTCATAGCCGTACGAGAACGTGAAGTCGCCGATCGTCTCGGGCAGCGTGAGCGCCGCGCCGGCATCCTCCATGTGCTGCTGCGTCTGCTCCATGCTCAGACGCTGGTCAGACCACGAATGGCTCGTGATGCTGCCGAATGCACCGGCGGCGAACGCGCCGGTCACGGTGATGGCGGCGACGGCCGCAAGCGCGATCAGACGGCGGCCCCAGCGGCGGCGCGGCCTGCTGCTCCCGTTCTTCAGCGCGAAGTCCACGCGGGTCTTGAGCTTGTCGGGCGCGTGCAGCTCATCCGCGCACCGGTGCAGCATATCCTTCATTTCCTTGTCAAAAACGGTCTCATTCATGTGATACAGCCTCCCTCGGCTCTGTCTCTCCTGCGGTCAGCGCCTGCCGCAGATGACGGCGGGCGGAAAACAGGCGGCTCTTGACCGTGCCTTCGGTCACGCCGGTCGCCTGTGCGATCTCTTTTACGGAGCGGTCGTCAAAATAGTACAGCACGACCGCCACGCGGCGTTTCTCATCGAGCGTGCGGAGCGCGGCATACAGCCGGCGCTGCTCCTCTGTGCGCAGCACGGCGGAAAGCGCGCTTTCGCCCGTGTTTTCGTCGAAAAACTCACTGACCGGCGTTTCGCGTCTGGCCTTCCGGCAGTATTTCCACGCCGCACGGCTGAGCGTGCGGAGCAGCCACGGCCGGAATTTCGCGCCGTCGCGCAGCGAACCGATCGACTGCGCACAGGCGACAAACGCCTCCTGCGCGAGATCCTCGCCGTCCGTCCGGCTGCCGGTGATGAGGCAGGCGAGCCGGTATGCGTCGTCCTTGTAGCGCTCGTAGAGCGTGTCGAACGCCTGCATATCGCCCTGCTGCATGCGCCGGACGAGTTCACAGTCTGTCATTCTATCCTGTCCTTTCCTGGCAGGCGCGCCCCCCTGTCTTCGATGCATCTGTATATAAGAGCCGTGGGAACGGATTTGGTTCAAAAAAAATTTCCCGGCGCCGAAATTTTTTCGGAAGCCGGGAGATTTCAGAATTCTGCCGTCACCATGAGCTTGGCAAAGGCCGCGCGGGTGATGGTCTGCTGCGGACGGATCGTGCCGTCGTCATAGCCGGAGATCAGACCGCGCTCCATGCACAGCGCGACTGCCGCGCGCCGGGAGACTGGGATGGCCGCGGCGTCCTTGACGTTTTTCAGCGCCGCTGCCGTTTGCTGTTCCCCGGGGAGCGCCGCGCCGCCGCGCACGAGCACGTTCGCAAACACCTGCATCGTGTCCGCGCGGGTCATCGCCGCCTCAGGGTCGCGCGCCGGGTCGAGACCGTCGAGCAGACCGGCGCTGCCGGCGGACGATACCGCACCGGCGTACCAGACCGTGCTGTTCGAGGCGGTGCTCAGGCCCTCGCGCCGCGCGAGCGTCATGCACACCTCGGCCTCCGTGACCGTGTCCTCCGGGCGGAACGCGCCCGAAGCGCCGTTCATCAGACCGTCAGCCGCCGCCTGCTCGATATAGCTAGATGCCCAGTAGTTCGCCGGAACATCGGAAAACGTCGTTTTCGCCGCCGCGAGCGGACGGGAGTACGGCGTCTGGAGCGCCGCCCAGCACGCGCTCTTATGGTCGACCGCAGCGCCGAGCGCCTCGTAGGTCAGCAGATAGCTCTCCGTGTAGGCGCGGCGCGTCTCGCTCTCGTACTCATTATAGTAATAGGTGATCCCCTTCGTGCTAATGCGCGGAAAGCTGTACAGATACAGCTCATGCTCCGCCGGGAGCAGCTTTTTCACGGTATCGATGTAGTCGCCCGTCAGCAGATCGGTCAGGCGGTACTGCCTGCCGGTATTGAGGTCAAAGGCAAGGCTGTTGTTCCAGACCGACGAGCCTGCGCCGCGTCCGCTGACGCAGTTCGCCCACACGACGAGCACGCCGCCCTCGACGGACGCGCCGTAGGTACCCTCGAGCGCCTCGTATTCCGCCGTGACCGAAGGGCCCTTGAGGAAGAACGAGCGGATGTCATCGTTGATGCTCTTCTGCACCTTTGCGTCCGCAAGGCCGCTGATCTCCGGAAAACGAACGTCCCAGCCGTGCTCGGTGCCGTCCGACTGATAGCCCATGAACTTCTCGTAGTGCACGGTTTTGGCCGTGATGCCGCTGCCGAGGTCGAACGAGGCCGCCTGCGCCAGCAGCGTCCTGCCGGTCGAAAGATTGATGTATTTCGTGGTCTCATCCTGCGTCACGCGCACGACGTTTTCGCTCAGGAGCGTGGGATTTTCCGCGTTTTTCAGGCTTGCAAAATAGCCGCCGTTCTTTTTGAAGAAGATCAGGCTGCCGTCCGCCATGCCGTGCCACGAAAGACCGTAGCGCAGCTCGTTGAAGCCGCCGACATAGCTCATCGTGCGGTAGGCGATGTTGCCGTTCGCGTCCACCGCAGAGGCTGAACCGTCCTCGCTCCGCGCGGCATACAGGCCGTCTCCCATGTAGCTGAGGTAGTAATACGTCGGCGCAGTCAGCAGCTTTCCGTTCGTGCCGATGAGGCCCCAGCGGTTGATCTGGCGCACCATCGCCGCGCCGTCACGGAACTCGGAGATCGTTTTATAGAGAAAATCCGTGAGATATTCGCCCTTCGAGATCGAGTACAGCGCGCTGTTCGTGCCGTTGGTCATGACGACCGTATCGCCGCCGTAGACCGTGTAATATGCCGGGTCCGCACCTGTGTCGAGCGTCGCTTTTGTCGCGCCGGCGGTGTCGATGACGAGATAGGCGCCGCTCAGGCTGCGCACGAGCGCGAGACCGTCCGAGAACGCGCCCGCAGCGGCATATTCCGCCGCGAAGGCCGCCGTGCCGTCCTCCTTCACAAAGGAATACCGGCCGGTCTGCGCGTTTCTGCACAGCAGCAGTCCGTCCTCAAAAAAGCCCTCAGCGCCCGGATAAGAACCGAGCTTCGTGCCGGAGAGTGTGTAGTAGACGCTGTGATCGGCGTAGCGGTAGGCGATCATGCTGTCCGAAAAATCGACCGAGACCGGAGACTCGGTGTAGTCGACGATCAGCTTTCCCTCGCGGTCGATGACTGCGGTCTGCCATTTTTCGTCCTCGACCGCCGCAAGGCCGCAGGGCGCGAATTCTCCTGCGCTGGCGTAGGCGAAGGGCAGCACGGTACGCCCTTCCTCATCGAGATAACCCGAACGGGTCACGCCGTCGATGTCTGTGCGGCTCGCCGGGAAGATGTTTCCCACGGCTCCGGCCGCCGTCATCACGGCAAACACCGCAAAAACGGTGCACAAAAGTTTTTTCATCATAGCAGTTTTCCATCCTTGGAGCAGTATTATTCACAGCGCCGCGCGGCGCTGCTCACGTATCAGACCGGGGACAGATATCCCCAGTTAAAATTATACCCTCCTGCTCCGCCGGAGACAAGCAAACCGGACCAAGTGTAACAAACATGACATAAGCAAGCCAAATATTACAGTTATGTTACCGTATCAGAAAAACAAAAAAGGCCGGGAACAGGTCCCCGGCCTACGGCACTCGCGCGACAGCGCGCATAAAATAGCAATCACTCCGTGATTGCATGAAAACCGGGGGCGTGTACCTCGGTTTTCATACTTCTGGAGGGAGAAAGTTTCCGTATGGGAACTTTCGGACGACTCGTGTTCTGCGAAGTCAGAACACATCTTGTCGGCGAAACGTCAGTTTCGCGACAGGCTCTTCACTCTTCGTCCAGCACCTCATGCAGCGCCCTTTGCAGCTTTTCGCTCGTCTCGACGAGAGCAAGCTGCTCTGCATCCTGCATCCGCCCGAAGGCGGCGCGCTCGAACGCACAGATTTTATCGCTGAGCGGCTGTGCGCAGGCGCGGCCTGCTTCGGTGAGGCGGACATAGCGGCGGCGATGGTCGGCGCTCGATACCTCGCGCACCGCGTATCCCTTTCGCTCCAGACCGCTGACCATGCTCGCGACCGTCTGCTTGGGCAGGCCGAGCCGCGTGCCGATCTCGCTCTGCGTCAGGGGCTGCTCCACACAGCACAGCAGATCGAGCAGATACAGCAGGTTCGCCGTCACGCCGAGGCGCGCCGCAAAGCGCTCATAGGCAGCGTTGATGCCTGCCCACGTTTCATAATACCGCATGATCAGCTGTACAGCTTCCGGGTTTTTCATGGCAGTTTCTCCTTCTTCGTGCGGTTTTTATCCTGCGGCGGCGCCGTAGCGCGCCACCAGCAGCCGCGCCATGTCCATGGCCTTTTCGGTCTTTTCCAGACGGAGCGACAGGTAGGGCGACGAGCCTGCGTTAAGCAGCAGGCGGCCCTTGAACGCGGCGTCGCCGCACAGCGCGGACAGGCGCACGAAATCGGTCTCCGCGAACGTGAGCAGCAGGCGTCCGTCCTGCTGCTTGATCTCGGCGATGCCCTTTTCGCTCGCCTGCGAACGCAGCAGCGCAATATCGAGCAGGGCGGTCGCCTCCTCGGGCGGCTCGCCGAAGCGGTCGATCAGCTCGTCGAGCATATCGCTGCGCTGCTCCTCGGTGCGGATGAGCGCGATGCGGCGGTAGAGATCGATGCGCTGACCGGCGTCCGGTACATAATCCGACGGCAGGTTTGCCGACAGCAGCAGCTCGGCGGCGCAGTCCACGCGCGGCTTGGGCGTTTCGCCCTTTTCCTCCTGCACGGCCTCCTCGAGCAGCTTGAGGTACAGGTCGTAGCCGACGCTCATCATATGGCCGGACTGCTCGGGGCCGAGCACGTTGCCCGCGCCGCGGATCTCAAGGTCGCGCATGGCGATCTTGAAGCCCGAACCGAACGCCGCATATTCGCGGATGGCCGACAGGCGCTTCTGCGCGATCTCGCTCAGCGCCTTGCCGTGGCGGTAGCACAGGTAGGCGTAGGCGTGGCGCGAGGAGCGGCCGACGCGGCCGCGGATCTGATGCAGCTGCGCCAGACCCATGCTGTCCGCGTTCTCGATGATGAGCGTGTTGGCGTTCGGGATGTCGATGCCGGTCTCGATGATGGTCGTGCAGACCAGAATGTCGATCTCGCCGTCCGCCATTTCATTCATGACCTTTGCGATCTCCTTCTGCCCCATTTTTCCGTGAACAATGCCGATCCGTGCATCCGGGAGCCGCTGCTGCCACATGCCTGCACAGCGCTCGATGGACTCCACGCGGTTGTGCAGATAATAGACCTGACCGCCGCGCGACAGCTCGCGCCGTATCGCATCGAGCAGCACGCCGTCGTTCTGCTCGAGCACGAAGGTCTGCACCGGATGGCGGTTCATCGGCGGCTCCTCGATGGAGGACATATCGCGGATGCCGGACAGCGCCATGTTGAGCGTGCGCGGGATGGGCGTTGCCGACAGCGTCAGAACGTCCACGTTTTTGCTGATTTCCTTGAGCGTCTCCTTGTGGCCGACGCCGAAGCGCTGCTCCTCGTCCACGACGAGCAGGCCGAGATCCTTGAACTTTATCTTTTTGTTGAACAGCTTGTGCGTGCCGATGACCAGGTCGATCGACCCGGCCTCGAGCTTTTTCAGCAGCTTTGTCTGCTCTGCGCCGGTTTTATAGCGCGTGAGCAGCTCGATCGTGATCGGATGGCCCTGAAAGCGCTGCATCGCGGTCAGGTAATGCTGCCGCGCGAGCACGGTCGTCGGCACGAGGATCGCCGCCTGCTTGCCCGCCAAAATGCACTTCATCACGGCGCGCAGCGCGACCTCGGTCTTGCCGAAGCCGACGTCGCCGCACAGCAGACGGTCCATCGGCCGGTCGGACTGCATATCGTCCTTGATCTCCGCGATACAGCGCAGCTGATCGTCGGTCTCCTCATACGGGAACGCCTCCTCGAACTCGCGCTGCCATGCGTCATCCTCCGGGAAGGCGAAGCCCTTGACCTTGGCGCGCGCGGCGTACAGCCTGATGAGGCCGTCGGCCAGCTCCTTTGCCGCCGCCTTGGCGCGCGCCTTGGCCTTTGTCCAGTCCGTGCCGCCGAGCCTGTTCAGCCGCACGCGCTCGGTGTCGCCCGAGCCGATATATTTGGAGATGAGGTCGAGCGACGTCGCCGGGACATAGAGAAAATCCGTTCCGGCGAAGGCGATCTTGATGAAATCACGCTCGGAACCGTCCACCGTCATGCGCTCCATGCCGATAAAGCGGCCGATGCCGTGGTGCTCGTGCACGACGAGGTCGCCGGGCGACAGGTCGGTGAACGACTTGACGCGGTCGCGGTTCGAGCGCTTGACCTTGGCCTTTTTGCGGCGTGCGAGCACCTGCCCCTCGGTCATGACCACCAGACCGAGATCCGGATATTCAAAGCCGGCGGAGATCGTGCCCTCCATGATGTTGACGCAGCCGCCCTTCGGGAGAAGGTCGCTCAGCTGCACCTTGAGGCCGCTGTCGGTCAGCGCGTCGAACATATTTTTACAGCGCAGCGTGCTGCCGCAGACGACCGCGACCGCGCGTCCCTGCTCGGTATAGCTGCGGATGTCGGCGGACGCCATGTCCAGATTGCCGCCGTAGGCATTCATCTGGTTGGCGACGAAATTTTCGAGATGCTGCGGCGCAAGCTCAGGAATGCTGTTCAAAAAGCTGTCCATGCGGACGATCTGCCGCTTTATGCTGCAAATCCCGGCGAAATCCAGCGCGTAGCCGTCCATGCCGCCCGGCAGCTCACCGCGCTCCATGAGCGCCGTCACATCGTCCGCGATACGGGCATGAAAATCCCGCGCGGCGTCGCGCAGGCGCGGCGTATCCTCGATGAGGATGAGCGTGTTCTCCGGCAGATAGTCGAACGCCGTCGCCATCTGCGGATAGATGAGCGGCAGATACTTGTCCGCCGCCGGGAGCGTTCCGCTCTCGCGCAGGCGCTCCGCGTCGCGTTCCAGATTTTTCTGAAGTTCGGCGTGCTGTTTTTTTCGGCGGCTCGAGGCAAGCGCCGCGACCGCCTTCGCCAGCCCTGCCGCGCCGCCCTTCGCGAGCGACGGCAGCGCCTCCATGCACGGCAGACAGCGCAGCGTTTCACACTGCTCCAGACGGCGCTGGCTGCCGACGTCGAATGTGGAGATCGAGTCGATCTCATCGTCCCAGAACTCCACGCGGTACGGATGCTCGGCCTGCGGCGGAAAAATATCCAGAATGCCGCCGCGCACGGAAAACTGACCCATGCCCTCGACCTGTGAGCAGCGCTCGTAGCCCGCGTCTGTCAGTCTGTGCGTCAGCTCGTCGAGCGGCGCCTCCTCCCCCGCCTTCAGCGTCACGATGGAGGAAGCGAGCAGCGCGGGCGGCATGGTGCGCTGCGCCGCCGCCTGCACGGACGCGACCGCAAAGCACACGCCCGAAAGCGTGTCCAGCGCAGCCAGACGCGCCTGCTCGTAGCCGCGCGACACGCCGGCCACATCTGCCATGACCAGCTCGCGCGGCGGCAGGACCACGACCTCCCGCTCGGAAAAGCCGCGCAGATCGGCGGCCAAACGGTTCGCCGCGTTGTCGTCATCGGTCAGCACGAGCACCGGACGCGCCGTATCCGCGCCGAGCGCCGCCGCCAGATTCGCCTTGTGGATGGCGGACAGACCGACCGTCAGGACCGGTGTTTTCCCCTCATCGACTGCTTTTTTCAACGATTTGTATTCATTCAGATAAGTTATACTTTTTGTAATCTCTGTCATATGTTCACCTCCGTCCGGTGCTTCCGGTTACAGTATACGCCATTCTGCGCGCAGAATGAAGGTTTTCTGGTACATCCGTTTTGTAAAGACACCAAAAGGGCAGATTTTGCAATCTGCCCTGATGTGATACGAAATATTTTTTAGTCGGCCTTGTGGCATGCGCTGCAGTCTGCGTCGCAGCCGAGGATCTCAGCCGGGTCCTTGCCCATGCGCTTGTAGTAATCCGAAATTGCGGAGCGCAGCGCTTCCTCAGCGAGCACGGAGCAGTGCATCTTGACCGGGGGCAGACCGTCGAGCGCCTCGGCAACTGCCTTGTTGGTCAGCTTGAGCGCCTCCTCGAGGCTCTTGCCCTTGACCATCTCGGTCGCCATCGAGCTGGTCGCGATCGCCGCGCCGCAGCCGAAGGTCTTGAACTTTACGTCCTCAATGATGCCGTCGTCCGAAACCTTGAGGTAAATCTTCATGATGTCGCCGCACTTTGCGTTGCCGACCTCGCCGACGCCGTTCGCGTCCTCGATCTCACCGACATTGCGCGGATGGGTAAAATGGTCAAGCACCTTTTCACTGTACTGCATAAAATCTATCTCCTTTTTGTCCAATCAAACGAAATATTATGTTATGGGGAACATTTCTGCGCACTTAATGTGCATGCAGCTCGGTCGCTGCGGTCAGATTCGGCTTGCCGTTCTCCCAGACCGGGCTCATCGAGCGCAGAGTCTTAACGACGTCGGTAACGGTCTCGATGACGTAGTCGACGTCCTCCTCAGTGTTCTGCTCGCCGAGGGTCAGACGCAGAGAGCCGTGCGCGATCTCGTGCGGCAGGCCGATTGCCATGAGGACATGGGACGGGTCGAGCGAGCCGGTCGAGCAGGCCGAACCGGTCGAGCCGCAGACGCCCGCATTATCCAGACGCAGAATCAGACCCTCGCCCTCGATCGCCTCAAATACAAACGAAGCCGTGCCGGGCAGGCGGTTTACCGGGTCGCCGGTGTAGTGGGAGTACGGAATGTTCTCCATGATGCCCTTGACCAGCTTGTCGGTCAGCTTCTTGACGTAGCCCATCTTCTCGTCCAGATGCTCGCACGCATCCTGCATCGCTGCCGCGAGGCCGATGAAGCCTGCGGTGTTCTCGGTGCCGGAGACAAGGCCGCGCTCCTGACCGCCGCCGTATACCAGCGGCTCGAGCTGAATGCCGTTCTTCACATACAGCACGCCGGTGCCGCGCGGGCCGCGGAATTTATGACCGGCGAGCGACAGCATGTCGATGCCCATCTCCTGTACGTCGATGTGCATATGGCCGACTGCCTGCACCGCGTCGGTGTGGAACTTTGCACCGACCGAATGCGCCAGCTCAGAGATCTGCTTGAGCGGCTGAATGGTGCCGATCTCGTTGTTCGCCGCCATGACGGAGACCAGTGCGGTGTCCTCGGACAGCTCGTTCTTCAGCTGCTCCAGATCAACATGGCCTTCCTTGTCAACGTTCAGATAAGTGACGCGGTAGCCTTCCTTTTCGAGCGCTTCGCAGGTGTAGAGCACTGCATGATGCTCGATCTTGGAGGTGATGATATGCTTGCGGCCCTTGGAGGAGGGACCGTGCATAAAGCCGCGGATCGCGAGGTTGTCCGCCTGCGAGCCGCCGCCGGTGAACAGGATCTCGCCCGGTGCGTAATCGTTCTTTTCGTTGACCGGCATCGCTGCGTTCAGGCACTTGCCGACGACCTTGCGCGCCTCATTGATGGCCTCCTTTGCCTCGCGGCCCATGCGGTACAGCGAGGACGGATTGCCGTAGTGCTCGGTCAGCCACGGCTTCATCGCGTTAAACGCGATTTCGGACAGCGGGGTCGTCGCCGCGTTGTCCGCATATACAAATCTCTTTTCCATTTTATATCTACCTTTCTTTCCCAAAAAGGATGCTCAGACTTGAACGAATTACCAGTAAAACGGTAGGCTCATTTCGTATATCTAATATACACCCGAAACGGGTATTTTAGCAAGTGAAAAACTGACGAAACAGCACTCATGCGCGGGCGCTTTTTGCATCACTTCGTGCATTTTGTGTAGTTTTAACATCCGGTTTCCGTGGTTTCAGCGCTCGAGATGCTTTTTCAGCTTCTGGAGAACTGCGTCGTACTGTGCCGAACGGGCGGTCGGGTTGCCTCGCAGCAGGCTCCTGCGCGTGCGGCTGAGACGCGAAGCGCGCTCGTCAAAGCGGCGCTGAAGCTCGTCCAGACGGTTCTGAATATCCTCGCGGACATCGGCGGCGTGCCGGGCGGCGGCAGCGCGGCGGGATGCGGCCGACCAGAGCACATCCACCGCGAGCAGCGCCCGGAACGGCAGCGCCGCGATCACCCATTCGACCGGCCGGTGAATAAAGCGCGCCAGAATGAGGCCGAGAAAACCCCAGCACAGCGAGGATTGCAGGCAGATATAGCCTCGGAACTGAAACCGGTGCTCAGAATAGTCCCAGTATTTCACCTTAAACAGTTTTTCCATCACAACGCCAACAATATACTCGAATACCGTCGCGGCGGCCATGCTCGCGAAAAAAAGTGCGGCCGGCCTGTCGTACAGCGGCAGCGAAACGTGCAGCAGGAGCACCGCGCCGAAGCCGTAGATCGGGAGCATCGGCCCGCGCAGAAAGCCGCGGTTGACGAAATGGCGCTGTTTGACCGACACGACCGTCGATTCGAAGCACCATCCCAGTACACAGTACAGGAAGAATACCAGCAGCCACTGCGGAGCGGAATAGCTGTAACCCATTGCTTTTCATCCTTTCAGCGCCGCGTTTCCTCCTGCGGCGGCATTATTATATTCTATCCAATCTTTTGACTTTTTGCAAGTAGACTACTATAATATAAGTATCATTTTGTATAACGAAGGGCAGGTAAGGCTATATGCTGAATTTTACCATTAAGACACCGACCGAGGTCGTTTTCGGCCGAGGAATCGAGGAAAAGATCGGCGAGCGCATCAAGGAATACGGCGCGCACCGTGTTCTCGTCCATTTCGGCGGCGCGAGCGCACGTTCCTCCGGTCTGCTCGACCGCGTGGAGCACAGCCTGTTTGACGCCGGCCTGTCCTTTGTCGAGCTCGGCGGCGTCTCCCCCAACCCCAAGATCTCCCTCGTCCGCAAGGGCGTCGCGCTCTGCCGCCGCGAGGGTCTGAATTTCGTGCTCGCCGTCGGCGGCGGCTCGGTCATCGACTCGGCGAAAGCCATCGCCATGGGCGCGGCGACCGGCCGCGACCCGTGGGAGTTCGCCTCCACCGGCACCAGACCGGATAAAACGCTCCCCGTCGCGACCGTGCTCACGCTCGCGGCCTCCGGCTCGGAAACCAGCAACTCCTGCGTGCTGACCAACGAGGAGACTAAGGAGAAGCGCGGCATCACGAGCGAGACCAACCGTCCGGTCATTTCCTTCCTCGACCCCGAGAACACGTTCACCGTTTCCAAATTCCAGACCGGCTGCGGCATCGTGGACATCATGATGCACACGCTCGAGCGCTATCTGACGCCGGAGGGCGGCGAGAGCGACCTGACCGACCGCATCGCGGAGGGTCTGCTCATCGCCGTGCGCGACGCAGGCCGCCGCGCCATCGCAGATCCGCGCGATTATGAGGCGCGCGCGACCCTCATGTGGGCCGGCAGCGTTTCGCACAACGACTACACCGGCTGCGGCAGAAAGCGCCTGTTCCCGGTGCACAAGCTCGAGCATGAGCTTTCCGCGTTCCGCGACGAGATCGCCCACGGCGCCGGTCTTTCCGTGCTGTTCCCGGCGTGGGCGGAGCACGAAATGCCGTATGATTATCCCCGTTTCGCGCAGTTTGCAAACCGCGTGCTCGGCGTCGAGATGGATTTCGAACACCCTGAGCGCACCGCGCGCGAGGGCATCCGCACGCTGCGCCGCTTCTTCGAGGAGATCGGCATGCCAACCCATCTTTCTCAGCTCGGCATCAAGCCGGAAAACTATGAAAAGCTCGCCGCGAACACGGTCCGCACCGTGAACGGCCCGGTCAAGAGCTACTCGCCGCTCGACGAAAAGGCGATCATCGAAATCTACCGTCTCGCGGAGTAAACGGAAAGGAGCGCTACCTTGGACAAGCAGCAATTCTTCAACGGCGCGGTCTTCGATGCGTGGCGCTGGTTCGGCGCGCATCTCGGCGGCGGCGGCGCGGTTTTCCGCACGTTCGCACCCAATGCCTCGCGCATCACGCTGACCGGCGCGATGAACGGCTGGACCGAGACCGATCTGCATCAAGACGGCCGCAGCGGCTTCTGGGAGGTCTCCGTGCCCGGCACGCAGGCAGGGCAGCTCTACAAGTACCGCATCTACGCCGCCGACGGCTCCGTGACCGAGCACTGCGACCCCTACGGCTTCGCCATGGAGCTGCGCCCGGCGTGCTGCTCGATCGTGACCGACCTCGAGGAATACCGGTTCACGGACGACGCATGGATGCAGGCGCGTTCCGCCGACCCGGACGCTCCGCTGAATATCTACGAAATGCACCTCGGCTCATGGCAGCGCAATTCGGAGGACGCAAACGGCTGGTTTACCTATGAGCAGCTTGCCGACCGGCTCATCCCCTACCTGCTGGACGGCGGCTACACGCACGTCGAGTTCCTTCCGCTCTCCGAGCACCCGTTCGACGGCTCGTGGGGCTACCAAAATACCGGATTTTTCGCGCCGACCGCGCGCTACGGCTCGCCCGCGCAGCTCAAACAGCTCATCGACCGGCTGCACAACGCCGGTTTCGGCGCGATCATGGATTTCGTGCCCGTCCACTTCGCGGTGGACTCCTACGGCCTTGCGAAGTTCGACGGCACGCCGCTGTACGAGTACCCGAACGACGCGGTCGGCGTCAGCGAGTGGGGCAGCTACAATTTCAACCATTCGCGCCGCGAAGTGCGGTGTTTTCTGCAATCTGCCGCGAATTACTGGCTCGAGGAGTTCCATTTCGACGGTCTGCGCATGGATGCGGTCTCGCGCCTCATCTACTGGCAGGGAGACGAGAAGCGCGGCATAAACGGCGATACGCTCGACTTCCTCAAGGGCATGAACCGCGGCCTCAAGGCACGCCACCCCTCCGCTCTGCTCATCGCGGAGGACTCGACCGCCTACCCCGGCGTCACCCGTCCGCTCGACGAGGGCGGCCTCGGCTTCGACTACAAATGGGATCTCGGCTGGATGCACGACACGCTCGAATTCTGCCAGACGCAGCCCGACCTGCGGCCGCACAGCCGCGGCAAGCTGCTGTGGTCGATGCACTATTTCGCGAACGAGCGCTATCTGCTCCCCCTCTCGCACGACGAGGTCGTACACGGCAAAGCCTCCATCGTGCAGAAAATGTGGGGCGCGGACGAAAAGGACAAGTATGCGCAGGCGCGCACGATGTACCTTTATATGTTCGCGCATCCCGGCAAAAAGCTCAATTTCATGGGCAATGAGCTGGGACAGCTTTATGAATGGAACGAGGCCGGAACGCTCGACGGCGCACTGGCCGACCGCCCGTTCCACCGATTTTTCCACAGCCTGTGCAGAACTTATCGGGATAACCCGGCGCTGCACTGCGACTACGCGCCGGACAGCTTTTCCTGGGCGGACAGCCGCGCCGACGTACCCTCGCTTATCGGCATGGTGCGCCGGGGGCACGGCGAGACACTGCTCGCGCTGTGCAATTTCGGCAGCGACCCGGCGGTCTATGACGGCCCGCTCGGCGATGCGCCCTCCCTGCTGCTGCACACCGATCTCATCGAGTTCGGCGGCGACACCGAGGAAGGCGAGCTGAATACCGAGCTTCCGCTCATCCTGCCGCCGTACAGCGGCATGCTGCTGCGCATCGAATAAAGGCAGCACCGCACAATGAAAGCGAAAACCACCGCAGAACGCATTTTTAACGTTCTGCGGTGGTTTTCCTTTGCGCGGGTTGAAAGAAATATGAAAAGGGGTAATGGTTCGATAGAAATCAGCCGTTCTTCGCGGTGACGATGCCCTTGTGCAGGCTCAGCACCGGAAGCAGGACCGCGCAGACGATAATGCCCGCGACGCCCTGTACGATGTTCATCGGGATGCCGACGGCGACAGCGGTCGCGGCTGCGGCTGCATTGCTGCCCATTGCGACCTCCATGCCCATCTCATACAGGAAATAGCCGATGACCATGACGGCCTCTGCCGGGATGCCGCTCAGGACAACGCGGACCGGAACGGCGCGCCTGTCTGCGCCTGCGCTCAGACGGAGATACAGCCAGCCGCCGACCATCGCGGTCAGCGCCTTGATGACGAACGTACCCGGAACATAGCTCATGTAGCCTGCGAACAGGTCGCTCAGCATCGAGCCGATGCCTGCCGCGAGCGCGCCGAGACCCGGACCGAGCAGCGCGCCGCACAGCAGCACCATGCCGTCGCCGAGGTGGATATAGCCCTGCGTCGGGGTCGGAATGCGGATGATCATGGTCGCGACCGTAGTCAGTGCCGCCATGAGCGCCGCAAAGATAATCTTTCGAAGGCTTGCGTTTTTCATGTCATACACCTGCTTTTCTTTTGTCAGACCCGTGGAAATTTCTTTATTTCCAACGGGTTTGTTCTCTTTATATAGATGATACTCTTTCTCTGGCTTGTATAAAAGGGTCAGTCCGCTTTATTTTTTCAGGGTCAGTCTGTCCGCAGCATTCGCGCGGCTGATCTTGAGCGGCGGCACTGCGGCGTTTCTCTCTTATCGCCAAAAAAGCGCGGCTGATTTTTATATTTTTGTCTCGTCCGACGAAATCATAGTAATCCTATTGACAAATAGGATAATGGCGCGTATACTGCAATCATACTAATTCACATAGGAATTATATGAATTGAAAGGAGAACGCACCATGAGCCGAATGAACTGTATGCCGACCTGCTGTATGTGTATGCACCGCTGCTGTTGTATGCGCTCCCTTGTGACATGTCGAATGTGCTGAAAAAGCATTATTCTGTATGCAGGAGGCGTGTGCTTCCTGCTTTTTTTGTCGAAAGGAGTTTCCCAACCGTGAAGCAATTTATCAAAGCCCTGCCGGTCCTGTCCATCGTTCTGGCGCTCGCGCTCGACGCGCTCCTGCCGGACAATCTACAGCACCCCGCCGCCGAGCACCCGTATTTCGCCTGGCTGCTGATCGCGGCGCTCGTCTTGTACCTCATATTTTACATCGCGTCCTTCGCCCGTCCGGCGCTGCGCGAAAAGCTCGAATACAAGGCGCTCTTCTACGCCGGCGCTGTGCTGTTCTTCAACATCCTTAACCTGCTGACCGTGAAGTTCGCCGTTCTCCCGGTGCTGTACTTTCCGTCGCTCGACCGCGTGTTCGGCGTTCTGGTCGAGGACAGCACGTTCCTCGCCAAGTGCCTCGCCTACTCGGCACGCCTGCTGCTCATCGGCTGGTTCTGCGGCGCGCTCGTCGGCATGCTGACCGGCATCGCCATCGGCTTCAGCAAGACCTTTTCCTACTGGGTCCAGCCGCTCGTCCGCGTGCTCGGCCCGATCCCCTCGACGGCATGGATCCCGATCGTGCTGATCGCCTTTCCCTCCGCCGTCTCCGCCAGCGCATTCCTGATCGCGCTCGCCGTATGGTTCCCGACCACCGTTCTCACGAGCAGCGGCATCGCCTCCATCCCCAACTCGTACTTTGAGGTCTCCTCGACGCTCGGCGCCGGCAGCCTTTACCGCATCGTGAAGGTCGGCATCCCGGCCGCCATGCCCCATATGTTCCTCGGCCTGTTCAACGGCACCTGCTCGTCGTTCATCACGCTCGTGACCGCCGAAATGCTCGGCGCGAAGTACGGCATCGGCTGGTACATCAACTGGCAGAAGGAAATGATGGCTTACGCGAACGTTTACGCCGGTCTGATCATCATCGCCGTTACGTTCTTCATTCTCATCACCCTGCTCTTCAAATTCCGCGATCATGTCCTTGCATGGCAGAAAGGAGTTATCAAATGGTAGGAAATATCTCCATTTCGGGCGTCTCCAAGCACTTTATCAACCCAACCGGAGAACGCATCACCGCGCTCGACAATGTGTCGCTCGAAATCCCCTCCGGCTCGTTCGTGTCGCTCATCGGCCCGTCCGGCTGCGGCAAATCTACGCTCCTGCGTCTGATCTCCGGCCTCATCCAGATGGACGAGGGCGAGCTGACGCTCGACGGCGTGCCCGTCACCGCTCCCGGCGCCGACCGCGGCTTCATGTTCCAGGAGCACACACTGTTCCCGTGGCTGTCGATCTACGACAATATCGCCTTCGGCCTGCGCGCCCGCGGCATCTACAAGCAGGAAAAGGACCGCGTCGATGAGTTCATCGAAATGGTCGGCCTCAAGGGCTTTGAGCACTCCTATCCGCATCAGCTTTCGGGCGGCATGTGCCAGCGCGCCTCTCTCGCACGCGCCCTCGTCGGCAGGCCCAAGG
>OIWM01000369.1_pt1 | contig 55345 bp, 53 predicted proteins | sample 1587451 | NCBI WGS metagenome assembly OIWM01 (sample SAMEA3888907, study PRJEB22519) | human gut metagenome | biome: human gut; feature: human-associated habitat; material: faeces | place: Denmark | collected 2011 | reverse complement strand
GATATAAGCGAATATTACTCGGCGAACATGGAGCTGGAAAGGTAGCGGTCACCGGTATCCGGGAGAAGGACAACAATGGTCTTCCCCGCGTATTCCGGGCGCTGGGCCAGTTGGATAGCGGCCCATACGGCAGCACCGGAGGAGATACCCACCAGCACACCCTCGCTTTGGCCGATCTCCCGGCCAGTGGCAAAGGCATCCTCATCGGCGACAGGGATAACCTCGTCATAGATCTTGGTATCCAGGACGGCGGGGACAAACCCTGCGCCGATGCCCTGGATGCCATGCTTACCGGGGACGCCGGTGGAAAGGACGGCGGAAGTCTTAGGCTCGACGGCGACGATGCGGACGGCAGGATTTTTCTCCCGGAGGTAGCGGCCCACACCGGTGATGGTACCGCCGGTGCCGACCCCTGCCACAAAGGCATCCACCTGCCCATCGGTATCCTGCCAGATCTCCGGGGCGGTGGTGGCGTAGTGGGCCTGGGGGTTGGCCTGATTGACAAACTGGCCGGGGATGAAGCTGTGGGGGATCTCGCGCGCGAGTTCATCCGCTTTGGCGATGGCGCCTTTCATGCCCTGGGCGCCGGGGGTGAGGACCAGTTCCGCGCCATAGGCTTTCATAAGCTGGCGGCGCTCCACACTCATGCTATCCGGCATGACAATGATGATACGATAGCCCCGGGCGGCGGCCACCGAGGCCAGGCCGATGCCGGTATTGCCGGAGGTGGGCTCGATGAGGACAGACTGGGGGGTAAGGAGGCCCTTCTGCTCGGCATCCTCTATCATGGCGAGGGCAACGCGGTCCTTGACGGAACCGGCGGGATTGAAGTATTCCAGCTTGGCCAAAAGGCGGGCCTTGAGGTCATACTTTTTTTCAAGATGGGTGAGCTCCAGCAGGGGGGTGTGGCCGATGAGCTGGGCGGCGGAAGTGTAGATATTTTCCATAGGAATGCCTCCTAACATGAAATAGACTAAAGCGGTAGATTTACCATGGGAATGTTATACACCCTGGGCGGGGATTTGTCAAGAGAAAAGCTCCCCGGGAGGGGAGCTTTTTGGTGGGGCAATTAATCATGCTTGCGCAGGAGGGCGGCGGAGCCGAGGGCTGCGGCGACGGCAGCGGCGACGGCAGCGGCGACGGCCAGGCCGACCAGGTCATTGGCGCCGGTGGAGGGATTGGGCTGCTGGGCCGGTTTCTCCTCTTCGGCGGGGCGGATGATGACGATGGTGCCGGGGTTATCGGGGGTGGGAGGGACGATTTCGCCGCCACCAGAATAGGCCGGAACAACTACTGTCGCAACAGCGCTTGCGGGCTTATCAGTAGTCCGCTTATAGCGCACATAGTAGGTGCCAGCAGAAAGACCTGTAACCTCATCTCCACCGCACTCAATCCAATTGGAACCATTGGGTTCAGTAGCATACTCCATTGCGGCAGTGGTGCCAGTAATCTTACCATCTTTGCTATTTGCAGAAGTGGGGGCTACACCAGCCAAGCCGGTAGGAGCAGCGGGGACATCCGGGGTGGGATTGCCACCAGACTGGGTAGCACCACAGGCACAAGCACCGGTAGCCGGATCAAATTCGTGGTTTGCATAAGATGTGGTAGCACCACAGACGCAAACTTTCCAGTGGGAATTCTCATTGTGGGCATAGCTGTTGAATTCATGTGCATTTGTATATGCAGCATTGCATACACTGCAAACCCTTGTGTGAGAATTATTTGTATTGATTTGGTAGCCACCAAATGCATGGCTTTCTGTGGCTACTACATTATGGCATATGGCGCACACCTTGACATGATGTTCTCCATCAGTGCCATCTTGCCAATCCCCCGGTTGATGGTTGCAGGCTGCGTCGGTGGCGGGGAAGAGTATTCTGGCTGTATAACTATTCTCTATCACTCTATATATGCGGCTTTCAGGCCAACTGCCTTCGAGTGGCCAAGTAGGAGCAATTATATTCAGTCCCTCGTTGGCAAAATAAATACTCCTATCGAATGTGATTTCAGCAAAATAATAGGTATTTGCTTCAAAGTTACCAGAAACCTTATCTCCTTCGACTATTCTTTCAAATTTTCCATTATTATACTCAACGGTATAGGCGTACCACTCGACCTTATCGATAGTCAAAGGGGTGTTATCACTGGAGGTGGCAGTAACGCCGGTGGTGACAGGCGCTACACCAGCAACAGGAGCAGGAAGGTCAAGAGTGATGGTAGGCTTTTCGGTGGGGGTATCGGCAGCGGTCTTGGGGAAGGTGACTTCAATTTCGTCTTGCGGCATACCTTCCTGATGCCATCTGGTCACATTCGCGCCAGCAACCTGCGGACAGTTTGCATTTGCGGCAAGCTCATAGCCTGCCTTGACGGAATAATTGATGTGTGCCGTGTAGGCGGTATTGGCAGCAAATTTACCATCGCTGGTAAGAGCAGGGCCCCAGGTGATGCTTTCGACGGTCAGACCATCGGTGAGGGTAACCTTGCTCTTATCAACAGGGGTTGCGCCCTTGACGGGAGGGGTGAGGCCGGTGACGATGATTTCGGTGATGGTTTTGGTGGGGGCTACATACGCATCGCCGCGGGTGATGGTGACCTTATAGCCGCCGGTGCTGGTGCAGTCACCCGGGATAACATTTACATTTCCACCCGATTGTACCCCTTCGCTTACTACCTTAATGTAGTAGGGGTTACTATCTCCAGTGCTATAGTGATTATAAATGTATGCCTTGATTGCTCTATGTGCTAATCTACTGTTGCTACCCAGCATATTCTCGGCGACTATATTAACCTGTCCCTTGGCGTAAATATTACCCATATTACTTTCATCACCGAAAGAAATGGTAGAGAAATTGTGAGAACGATTTTGAGCAATAAGGGACGCATCTACAACGCTGATAACCTTCTGCTTAGGCATCCAAACCGCAGCGCCATCACTATCGGTCTTTGCCATGACTTGTGCGCTGTTACTAATGCTGAGGCTATCCCCACTTATTTCTATGGCCGACGGCATTTGACTGGGGCGAAGTTTGTCATCTCTACCTCTTGGGGTGGCATATTTATTATAGGCCTTTACGGTGTACGCATTGGTACCGGGGTTGCCGGAAATGGTAACATTGCCGCCAACCTCGATGGCAGGATTGGTAGCAGCGGTGCATTCCGCACTAAGCTGCGTTCCGTCACCAGTCACAGTGAGGTTACCACTGACCTCAACAGCGGGTTCATCCTCGCCGCTGGGTCTATTGACGGTAACATGAGCGCCGCCGGTGATGGTGAGGTTTGCGGTATTTTGAGTGTTATTGGGTACCCGGATGGAACCGACGGTAAGGGAACCGGAGCCGGAGATGGTGAGGTTCTGATATTTAGTCTCGACTGCGGAAAGGGTGCTATCTCCTATGAGGGTAATGGAGTTAGGTGTGAATTCCGCATTGAATTCGAGGGGGTAATTGCCTTTGAAGTTATCCAAGGTGATGGTATTGTTTTTACTGTCTACGGTAGCGGTGCCGCCGTTTTCACCAGTAATAGTTTCGCCCTGCTTTAGAGTTGTGCCGTTGTAGCGGATGGTGGAAGGCTTGGCGGCGGCAGGGGTGATGGTGATGGTCTTGAAAAGCGTAGTTTCCTCGCCTACGGTATAGCCGTTGAGAAGGTCGGGGGTAAACGCAGAAGAGTCACTAATGGTTTCGGTTGGGTAATTTTTCTCTTGCCTTGCACCTACTATGTCATACTTGGTATTATCGATGGAAATGTTGCCAGTTTTAACACGGAGGGCGTTAAGTGGGTTAACATAATAGTTATAACCGGTTGTTAGCTTTATCGTTCCGGTATTTTCAAATTTGAGCTTGCCCACCTGCATATCGATGGCATATTGATTAGCGGTAATATCGAGGCTGCCGGAGCCGGAGAGGACAACCGTGACATTATTAACGCCAGAATCATTAGGAGCAACAATGCCACTGCTGAAACCGCTTATGGTGTTGGTACCTACCAGATTGATGGTGTAGTAACCGTTTTCGCCGAATCGAATTGCCTGGACAGCTTTAATGCTGCTATCTGTTTTATTGATGGTAGCATCCTTGAGGGTAAGGGTGTCACCGTTGTATCCAGTACCAACATCATAACGGTAGGTACCAGTACCACCGGGGATGGGAGTTTCCTGCCCGATGATGGCGGGTTCACCGGCAATGCGGACATAAGGATTGGTGGGGGCTTGGGTGATTTCTACATACGCATATCCGAGAGCTTCGTCCATTGGTCTTTGGAGAAAGATCTGACTACCTTTATAATTTGCGGCCTTGAAGGTAAGTTTATCGCCATTGTTTACAGTACCGCTGATAGCTTTTTTGCCATTGCTGGTGTAAGCGGTGACTTTTGTGTTGTTGCCAGAAATGGAGAGCTGGCCACACTTAATGGCATAGGCTTTATCAGTATTATTGCTGCTATTGCTGCCGTAATATTTGTTGGTGGCATTAAGCTATGCGCCATCGGAAACGGTGATGTTACCGCCTACTTTAACTGCCGCCGCATCATGATCCGCATTTACTGCGTTCACCGTTGTACCCTTACCTGTAATAATAAGGTTTTTCGATGCACTAATTCCATGACAATTAGTATTTCTATTTGTGTTGTTGGCGCTAAAATTGGCATTTACTGTGATGCCACCCTTAATGGTGATATCACCACTTTGATATGTTTCAAGCGCCGCACCATAAGTGTCTTTGCACTCGATGTTAAGAGTGCTCCCCTTATTGCCTGTGATAATGAGGTTTATCTTATCTTGGGTTGAGAAATTATTGTGAACACTAATATCAGATACTGTTACATAACCGCTGACAGTGACGGTTATTGTATCAGAGCTTTTAGTGAGCTTAAGATAAGGACTGCTCGGTTCAGTGCTTGTAAAACTACTCTTAAAATAGCAAGTTTCACTATCACTAAATACATAATTTGTTCCGTTGATGGAAATATCATAATCTGACCCTCTTGTCACTCCCGCCAGGGCGGTGGTGGGGAGTAGGACAAAGACTAAAGCCAGCGCGAGCAGGGCGCTGAGCAGGCGTTTTTTCATGGGGGTGGGCCTCCTTTTCATTTTTCTTAGAATTGTGGTTTTACTGGGCGCAGAGGCCCTACTTTCAGCCACCATAATACCCCCTAAAAGGGGGTATTTTTCGCCCAGGGGGCGAAATGCGGGCAAAGCGGTGTGAAATGCAGAAAAGCCCTAAAAAGTGCACAAAAAGCCCCCGCGATGGAAGGCTTTTTGCTAAGAATGGGAATATATGGCATCCCCAAATATTATTAACCGTTACATAATGCCGCCGGCGGTGGAGGTATAGACGCCCAAGATGAAGGCCACAATGCACAGCACGGCGCAGACGAGGGTATCGGTTTTCTTTTGGCGGGCCATCAGCTTGGCCAGCAGGGCATCGTAGTTTTCGCGGTTTTGGTCGTAATCCGGCTGGGCGGCCAGGGTCTCTTCCATCTTTTTGCCGTACAGGCGGTAATCCGCATAGGTAAGGGCGGGCATAAGCACGATGAAAAGCAGGAAAAACAGCATGGCTGGTGCCTCCGTTCTATTGGGATAAGATGCAGGGAAGCTCCGGCCGGAAAACCGACCGGAGTATGGCCCGTGCTAAATTCCGGAATCAGTGCAGCAGTGCATTGGGCAGCACGGTGACGATGCCGGGAATGTAGGTGAAGAGGAACAGATCGACGATGAGAACCGCCAGGAAGGGCAGTACCTGCCGGATGACCTTCTCCAGGCGAACTTCGCAGATGCTGGAGGAGACGAAGAGGTTCATGCCGATGGGCGGGGTGATCTGGCCGATGGAGAGGTTGATGATCATGATAATACCGAAGAAGGTCTTATCGATGCCATAGGCGCTGATCAGCGGGACCAAAACGGGGGTGAGCAGGGTGATGGCGGCGACATTATCCAAGAGGGCACCAGCCACAAACAGCGCCAGGTTAACGAGCAGCAGAACGACAGCGGGGCTATTGGTAATGCCGCTGATGGCAGCAACGATCTGATTGGGGATCTGCTGCATGGTGAGCATCCAGCCGAATACGGCAGCCGCACCGATGAGGAACAGGATCATAGAGGTGCTGACGCCGGTCTTGACGCAGGCCTCATAGGCTTTCTTGATATTGAGCTGCTTAAACACAAAGTAGCCAATGATGAAACCGTACAGAACGGATACGCCGGCGGCTTCGGTAGCGGTGAACTTGCCGCTGTAAATACCGCCCAGGATGATGACCGGGGACAGCAGCGCCAGGAAGCTCTGAATAACGATCTTGGCCTTGCTCTGGGTATGGAACTCAGCGATATCCAGCTCGGAGGTGCCGTAGCCGTTTTTCTTGGCGCGGAAGTACTCGACGACCATAAGGCTGAGGCCCATGATGATGCCGGGGATGATACCGCCGGTGAACATCTCCAGGACGGAGACATCGGCGACGATGGCATACATGAGCATGGTGCCGCTGGGAGGAATAATGAGGCCCAGCAGACCGGAGGAAGCGATAACAGCTGCGGTATATTCTTTCTTATAACCGGCTTTTTCCATGGGCTCTACCATGATGCCGCCGATGGCAGCGGCCGTAGCGGTAGCGGAACCGGAGATAGCGCCGAAGAACATGCAAGCCAAAGTGGTGACCATGGAAAGGCCGCCTTTGAACCGGCCTACCACACGGTTGGCCAGGTAGATGAGCTTATCGGAAACACCGCCCAGGGTCATGACTTCACCGGCCAGGGTGAACATGGGAATAGCCAGCAGAGAGAACTTGCTGACGCCGCTGAGGAGCTTCTGGGTGATGATAAGCGCATTGAGAGTGCCGCCCTGCAGAATGGTGAGCAGAGAGGCGGTGCCCATCGCCATGCCGATAGGAACAGCGATAAGGAGCAGAATGCCGGTGGAAATCAACAGGAATGCAGTCATGCGGTGACTTCCTCCTTTCCTTTTTTGGCAAAGAGATCAGCGAAGCGGTCTACAATGAGGAGGATGAAGTTAAGGATCATGCCAACGGCACCAACGCCTACCACAAAGTAGTACCAGCCATAAGTGATGGGAGAAGAGCCAACAATAACATGCATATTCTCGCCTGTCAACTGGAAGGCCTGGGAGGTAACGACCACCAGGAACGCAATGCTGATGAGATCAGCAATGATGAGGATGACTTCGGTGAGCTTTTTGGGCAACAGATCCACGAAGAATTCCAAGCGGATCTGTTTATTATTGGCCGTAGCAGTGCAGGCCCCCAGGAACACACTGCAGATTAGCAGGAATACGATGAGATCCTGCGACCAAGGCAGTGGAATGAACGCGATAAAGCGGGAAATGATCTGCAGCAGCAGAACCAGGAACATGGCGACCATGACAATGCCCAAAAGGAGATTGCAGACCTTGTTGAAGGCTCCGACCGCAGTTTTCAGCGTTTTGCGGAACATAGAATTACTCCTTTACTGATAAGAGAACTTGAGGAGGGGCAGAGTCGGGCGGGTGTGCCCGGCTCTGCCGTGGAGATGACTCAATCAGTTAGCCTTTCAGCTGGTTGTACAGGGCGGTGAACTCATCGCCGTACTGCTTGCAGTAGGACTCGGTTACAGGAGCCAGAGCCTCTTCGAAAGCGGTCAGATCGGGATAGGTGATGGTAACGCCCTGCTCCTCGATGAACTTGAGGTCGGAAGCTTCGGACTCGGAAACGGTCTTAACATCAGCAGCGCAAACTTCCTTGGCAGCATCCAGCAGGATCTGCTGCAGCTCGGGAGACAGGCTATCGAACTTGGCCTTGTTCATGATGAGGGGCTCGGAAACATACTGATGATGGGTGACAGCTAGATACTTCTGAACCTCATAGAACTTACTGCCGATGATATTGGAGGTGGGGTTTTCCTGAGCGGAAACGATGCCAGTCTGCAGACCGCTGTAAGTATCACTCATGGAAAGGGTGGTGGGGTTGGCGTTCAGGGCGGTCAGCATATCAGCGATGAGCTTAGCGGAGCCGACGCGAACCTTCAAGCCGGAGAAATCGGCGGGGCTGTTGATCTCGTTATTGGAGGTAACAACACGGAAGCCATTGGCAGCCCAGCCCAGGATGGTCATGCCCTGCTTTTCGATAGCGGTATTGAGGGTAGCAGCTACATCGCTATCAGCGAAGGTGAGAACATGATCCCAGGAAGTGAACACATAGGGCATAGCGATAACATTGAACAGCGGATCATAGTTGGCGAGGTAAGCATCGGGATCCAGAACCATATCCTGGGTACCGGACTTAACGGATTCCAGCATCTCGGAGCCGGAACCGAGCTGCTCGGCGGGGAAGATATTGATGATGAGCTGTCCATTGGACTTCTCTTCAACAATCTTCTTGAAGGATTCAGCGAGGACCTGATAATGGTGATCGGTGTTGTTGGTGTGGCCCAGGCTCAGCTGAATGGCCTTAACATCATTGCCACCATTGTTGTTGTCGCCGTTGCTATTGCCGCAGGCAACCAGGGTCAGGATCATAGCCAGTGCCATAATCAGTGCGATGATACTTCTTTTCATGATTTTCTTCCTTTCTTTTTTGTCCGAATTTTTATCTCATGTGATCTCTCACATATGACCTAATTGTACCGCAACCGTGCGGGAAGGAAAGCCGGAAATTAACGGTATCTTAGCCGTGGCAGGCCAGCGCCATACTGCCGCCCAGATGGGCGTGGATCTCCTCGCACATATCGCGGGCGGTCTGGGTGAGCATTTCCAGATTATAACCGGTGTGAATGCCCATCTTCTCGCACATATTTACGAGGTCTTCGGTGGCGATATTGCCCTTGGCGCCAGGGGCGAAGGGGCAGCCACCCATGGCCGCCAGAGAGGCATCAAAGTGGGTGACGCCTTCTTCCAGGGCTACGAAGGCATTGGCAATGCCCATACCGTGAGTATCGTGCAGGTGCGCACAGATGTGATCTGCGCCGACCAGGCCGATCATGTGGCGGAGGACTTCCCGGGTGTGGGTGGGGGTGGAGATACCGGAGGTATCGGCCAGGCCAAAGTACTCCACACCGACGCTGTGGGCCTCTTCTACGATCCAATCCAGACGCTCCAGCGGGATCTCATCGCCAAAGGGAGAACCGAACACGCAGGGCAGGGCCAGCTGGATGCGAACATCGCCGGTCTGCTGGGAAGCCAGCTCCTTGAACTGAGCCATGCTCTCCTGAATGGTGCGGCGGGAATTGCGGAGGTTGTGCTCTTCGCTGGCACTGACCACGAAGGACAGCATGTGGGAGCCGGCCGCGACGGCGTCATCGGCACCGCGCTTATTGAGGGCCAGGGTGCTGAGGGTGCAGCCTTTTTCGGCAGCGTAGGGCTTGATCGCCTCGAACACGGCGGCCGCATCGGCCATCTGGGGCATGACCTTGGGATTGACGAAGCTGGTAACTTCCAGCTCCTTGGCACCGCAATCGATCATACGGCGGATGTACTTGATCTTGACATCGGTAGGAATGAACTCCGCGTGGTTCTGCCAACCATCACGGGGGCAGCATTCCTGGATATGGACCTCTTTAGGAAGTGACATAAACTTGTACCCTCCTTGTCAGTTATCAGTTGATGACGCCTTCGGCACGGAACGCTTCGAGCTGTTCCTTAGTGAAGCCGAGGGACTCAAAGATCTCTTCGTTGTTCTCGCCCAGATCCGGAGCGGCCTTGTAATAGACGCAGGGGGCTTCCTCCATCTTGAGGGGGTTACCAATGACGGTCAGCTCCTTGGGAGCATCGGGGTGCTTAACAGGCGCGGGAACCTTGACGAGCATCTCACGCACTTCCACGATGTTCTTATCGTTGGCGGCCTGCTCGCAGTTATAAATGGGCGCTACAGGGATACCTGCCTCATCGATGATCTTGCAGACCTCGGAAACGGTTTTATCGGCAGTCCACTTTTCGATGATCTCCTTGAGGGAATCCGCGTTTTTCTTGCGGGACTCGGTATCGCAGTACAGGGGATCCTGGGCCAGTTCCGGCATACCCATGGCAGCGGAAAGCTTTTCAAAGTGCTTATCGGTGCCGGAGGCAATAACAAAATAATCGTCCTTGGCCTTGAAGGAATCATAGGGTGCAGAGGTGATGTACTTATTGCCGGTCTTGACGGGGCTGACACCGGTGTAAACATACTGCATCATCTTGGCTTCCATGCCGGAGAAGATGGAATCGACGAGGGCGACATCGATGTGGTTGCCTACGCCGGTTTTTTCACGGTTATACAGAGATGCGCAGATGGCGAAGCCAGCGTTCAGACCGCCGAACAGATCACCGATGGCCATACCGGCACGGGTGGGCTCGCTGCCCGGCCAGCCGGTGATGCTCATGCTGCCGCCCATAGCCTGGCCGATGAGATCGTAGCCGGGACGATTGGCATTGGGGCCATACTGGCCAAAGCCGGAGATAGAAGCATAAACCAGGCGCGGATTCAGCTTTTTGCACTCTTCATAGCTGAAGCCCAAACGGCCCATAACACCGGGACGGTTGTTTTCCAGCAGTACATCAGCGCTCTTTACCAATTCGCTGAACAGTTTTTTTCCGTCCTCTGTTTTGAGGTTGATGGCAACACCGCGCTTATTGCGGTTCAGATTCTGGAAATACATGCTCAGTCCACTATTTTTTTCCAAAGGGCGCGCGTTGCGGACGAAGTTGCCGCCGGTGGTCAGGTTTTCCACCTTGATAACATCGGCGCCCATATCGGCCAGATACATACCACAGTAGGGACCTGCCAGGAAGTCGGTGAAATCAAGCACACGGATGCCCTTGAGAAGCTGTCTAGTCATGATAAATCCTCCTGCGGCGCGATACTTTCGCGCCAGAATCATTTTTCGCGCTCCGGGGGCGGCCGACCCCCAAAAACACACAAGATTCGCTTCCGGAAGCTTAATCTACGCTTCCATGATAACCAAGTATGACGAAATTGTGAAATGCCAAGAAACGACCTTGATTGATGCTGTTTTTGCATAACAGTCAAAGTGCTGTGATATTGTTCGTTATATTTGTGCAAAAAGCACATGATTCCAGCGATTTGACGGATTTTTGTATATTGTATTTGGTTGCTTTCCTCTTACTCGCATGGTAAAATATTAGGGAAAACAAAGAGAATACTGTGGCCAAAACGAATGGAGGACACGCAAAACCATGACGATCTTTCAATTGGAATGTTACTACGCGTTAGCTCAGTCGCTTAACTTTACCCAAACGGCCAGCCAGCAGTATATCACCCAGCCAGCCCTAAGCCGAAGCATCTCCTCGCTGGAAAAGGAGCTGGGGATCAAGCTGGTGAACCGCACCACCCACACCGTTTCTCTGACCCCGGCGGGGCGGGTATTTGCCGAAGAGTGCCGCAAAATCATAAGCACCTACCAGGATGGCGTGCAGAATGCCCTAACCGCCTCCCAAAGCATTGTAGGACGGGTACGGCTGGGAGTCCCTATCGATTCCTTTGAGCCATTGGCGGTAAAGCTGGTGCGTGCCATCACTGAAAAGCACTCCGGTATTCATATTGAGCTGAAATTTAATACCCCGACCCGGCTGCTGCGGGCGCTGGATGACGACCTGGTGGATGTAATCATTGCCAGCGGCCGCCCCAGAAGCGCCGAAAGCAAGTATCTGCTGGTGGACCGCCGTATGGACTATGTAGTGGTATCCTCCGTCCATCCCCTGGCGGACCGGGAGGAAGTCTCCTTTAGCGAGCTGCGGTATGAAAACTTTATCGCTATCTCCCGTTCTTCCTCCATTGCCGGGTATCAGTCCATTATTGACCACGCCTCAGCCGGCGGGTTTTCTCCCAATATCGTGGGAGAAGCGGAGACGGTTTCCTCCCTGCTGATGATGGTGGCCTGCGGTGTAGGCATCACCGTGCTGTACAAGGAACACCAGCCCATTTCCGCCACCGACGCGGTGCGATTTATCCCACTGAAGGGCGAAAAATACTTTAACCGATATCTCATTTGGAACCGGCTAGATAATTCCTGTCTGGATTCGGTACTGGAGGTTGCGAAGGGGCTTTTCACCCCCGAAGCAGAAGACGAATAAATAAAAAGCCCCCTGCGGGAGCGTAATATGCAAAAAAAGAACCCCCCAAGGGGGAGGCTTCGTAAGGAAGTCCTCTCCCTTGGGCTTTTGTAATCGGCCGGAGTGATTGGATTGTAGGTAAAATCAATCATATTGGAGGATTACTGCAATGACAAAATCTATCTTTGAACAAATGGGTGGCACTTACACTCAGCAAGGCGATTATTTGCTCCCTGATCTTAAACTGCCTGAACAAGAAGAAACCAACATAGGCATTTGGGGCATGAGGTACAGACAATGGCTGAAAGCAACGCATCGTGTTCTGTACTACAATCTGCTCACCAAAGGCGAGCTGAATGAGTGCCTTGCAGAAGCGGACGAGCGAGCGGAGAATATGTTTTCTCAACTGGTATCCGAAATAGCAGAGCGAGAGGGTCTTACTGAGCAACTCAAGGTTACGGACATGATGACATGGGTCAGAAGGATGAACAACATTCGGCAAAGAGCATCAGAAATTGTCTTGGACAATGTTTTAACATCGTGAACGGGAATTACCATAGCAAACCATGAATAATGCAAAAAGTTTCCGGTTAAAACCGGAAACTTTTTACGATTTAACCCACTGATCGTGTCCCTTTCATATAGCGCGACAGCAAGGTTCATTAGTATCATACGAATCTCTTATTGGTATGGTTGCTATATTTTAAGATATTGTAAAGAACATCTGGTAGTTAGAATCACAGTTCCTTATGGACACTTGTATCCCCATAACATTGGGGTAATATAAAAAGGTATAACTCTCACCAGTCAAATAAGAAGAGCTGCCTTCTTCTCCATCATATATATCTGCATCGAGAGGATACCATTTCCCCATAGAAGAGTCTACACTACTGTAATCACCAATCCAATGACTATAACTTTCATCATCTGTTTCATATACCCTCATCTCATCTATAATGCCTTTGCACATCCACACTATTGTATTCAAATACCGTCGTTTGGCTATATCCTAAATCAATATAAATAGAATATCCTTTATAATTAAAGCTACATGTATATCCTCCATCTACTTCGTCCTCATAACATTCAATGGAAATCCCAAGTTCTTGCTCAACATCTACTATCGGTTTACAGCCTTTAAAATTATTAAAAAGATCCGTTATATTTGCCTGAATAAGAAAGCATTCAGCATTATTATCTGGAATTTGGGGCTTTAGATATTCTGATGTTTCATTTTCATCAAAAAAAGCGCTGTTCCCGTTTTTGTCTTTAAAAAAGTACAATCCGTGACCATTTTCGAAAATATAATATCCGCCTCCATTAAAAAACCCGCTTTCTGTCACTTCTCCGTACTTTTTATTAATTTCACTGTATGGTAGCCCAAGGTCAGAGAAAAAATTTTGGTTTATGCTAATCGGTGTTTGACTATAAGAAACGAAGTCTGTAAATTCAAATTTATCAACAATAACATCATAGAGTACAAGTAATCCCATGGGGGTTGTGTCATTGGTGGCATCCAAACAGTAGCCCCATGCAGCATCTGCTACACCATCGCTACCTACACTAAAATAATTATCCATTATTCCGGCATAGTGCAGTGATTCCGGTTCATTGCCGACAATCTCAATAGTTGCGTGATCAGCTTCAATAGATGTCCAAAAGCCGCCTATATCTCCATAAAAAGATATAATTTCTCTTGCAGTCTCTTCCGGTAAATCATCTGTTTCATCAGCTGGCAATCGTGGATTTTCACACCCCTTAAGGCTTACACCATATACAACGCTACTACATTCACTAAAATTTCCGCAAAAACCATACGGAACTAATATTTTGTTTTCACCAGCGACATATGCCACCCTTCCGTCTACAATAATTTTGTTGCCAATAACACCAATATTAAGATTAACGGATTCTTCTTTCCCATTGCCGGGAACGGCCAATTTTTGAGGCAAAAGCAGAGCGCCAACTACTAAAATACATATAACAGCAAGTACAGCAATAAGAGGAGTATGTTTTTGTGATTTAGGTGTGTTGGGGGTGCTACATTCTGCTGAATCGGGAACAACAGTATTTGCGTTTTCCTGAGATGTTAATTCTGACGAGGCATTACTATCTCTCGGAGGCAACGGTGGTGGCACAAATTTCTGTTCGTGATTTTGATTATCACTCATTGGTTTTCTCCTTTCCTAAGCAAAAAACCTTTATAAAAGCTCTTTGCTAATAATATCAACAAGCTTTCTTCCAATTTCTTGCGTTATGTGTATTGTATCATGCGCCTCGGTTCTAATAATCAATATATTATCTACAATCTCATAAGTCGCAATAGTGTTAACAATACCATTCAGTGTCGTTTCTGCAAGCCCAGTGTGTCTTTCTAATTTGATTATCATTGACATAAATTTTCACCCTCTAAATTAACGACTTAATTGCATAATGGACAGTAATAAAATGCATCTTCATATTTTACAGTTTGTCCATATTCGTTCGTGCCTGCTTTATTATGTGGCTTTACCTTTATAACAGTAGCACCAAATGCATCTGCAACCTTTTGACAACAGCTTTTACTCTTATGCATATAACCATCTACTTTAATTGTCCCAGCATTATAATTAGGCAACTTTGCTACATAATACGAAGGCGAAAATGGACCTATCTGGAAGACAAAAAGTTGACCTATTATAAACATAACAATGAGAATTAACCGTAAAACTTTTGCTTTTTCATTTTTGATTACAGCTTGCTGATTCTGCGTATGATTGAAATCATCCAAATTTATCCGATTTTCCTTTCCCTGCCTGATTTGTGCCCAAAATTGAGTTTCTTTTAATGGGATCCAGTTTCCAATTTCTTCATTTACAACTAATGTATCGCCAGAGATCTCATTGTTCTCAATTTTGTATTTTAGAACTTCCTCTGGTATTAATTTTGCCTCTCCGTTATTCTCTATGTACCAAGTCACGGTATTTTGCCCCCCACATTTTATTTCGTGTATTGCTTCTTCGGAGTCGCCTCTAAGCGCTGCAACCGCTTTTAAAATTGTCAGCGCACGGTCGCAAGAAATTTCATAATATTCAGGTTGTTCCTCTGCTAACACACCCGCAGCAGCACGGAAAATCAGACGAATTTGACTTACAGTTTTTTCTGTATCGTCTGGAGTGTTAGTACCAAGGTCATAGACTGCGATGCATCGGCATAAAGTACCATACTCATTGGTTATTTCCTCAATGACATCTTGGAATCTGTCTTTTGTACGGTGACCGAATTTTACATGATTTAACCCACACATATCTTCCATTAGATATACCATTCCAGACATAAGCACCCTCCTGCATAAAAAAGATTAATTTTGAATTTGCGTTTGAAGTAGTACCCGCTACTAAAGTACAGTTTAGTATCAAGTAGTGGAAACCCCCAAATAAATGCTACACATAGTGATATATCAACTCAAATTATAGTAAAAGCTGTCATAAAAAGCAATACTAAAATCGGATACTAAACTGTAAATTAGTCCCCGGCATTTTCTCTTACCCACCGCAGAAATGTGCGATGAGTGATTCCAAGTTGTCGTGCGGCGGCACAGGCAGAAATTTCACCTTCCTGCCACTGGCGCTTGAAATTCTCAAACTCGACGGGGCGCTTCATGGGTCTACGACCAAACTTAACCCCCTTTGCTTTCGCCATGGCGATGCCCTCCGCCTGCCGTTGCCGGATAAACTCTCGTTCCGTCTGAGCCACATAGCTGAGAAGCTGAAGTACGATGTCAGCTATCAGCGTGCCGGTCAAATCTTTGCTTTGCCAGGTATCCAGTAGCGGCATATCCAGCACCACGATGGCAATTTGCTTTTCTTTCGTGAGTGTGCGCCACTGTTCCAAAATCTCATCGTAGTTTCGTCCGAGCCGGTCGATACTCTTAATGATAAGAGTGTCCCCGGCTTTTAATTTTGTGACCAATTGCTGATAGCCCGGGCGGTCAAAATTTTTACCGGATTGTTTATCCAAAACGATATTCTGATCGGAAATACCGAATTCCTGCATCGCGGAAATTTGACGATCTAAATTTTGATCCTTCGTAGATACTCGAACATAGCCGTAAGTTGAATTGCTCATGTTTGTCTCCTCCTGTGCTGGGATATACACAATAGAGGAAACCCCATTTAGATGTCATTATAGTGATATATCACTATAATATCACATTTTTCTCTATTAGTGATGTATCACTAATAGAGAAACTCCAAATGAATTATCATGTGTGTTAGTGATAAATCATCTGGAGTGGTTACATGAATACACAGGAGACAATTGCTGCTCGAAACGGCAGCCGCTTTTCCTGCAACAGTATGTCAAAATCGCTTGACGAACAAGCGTTCTATGTGCTATACTATACCTTACTCTCATAGCAGAGTCCACAACTGAATATCTGAATGAAACTCAAGGCAGCTGCCGAAAGGGATTGCAGCTGCGCCGCTCCTGTCGCAGCGTCTGCCTGCGGGGCGGAAAAAGCAGACACTGAAGGTTTCTGAATTTCAGAGCCGGTACATAGTTTCATCAAAGATATGGCGAGAGATTATTTCCCGCTGATTTGATGTGCTGTGTACCGGCTCTTTTTGTCGTTATAGCCACCGTTCACAAAAAGTTTACAAAAATTCTTTCGTGCAAACGGCAAAAAAGTTCCCAGTTGATTATTGAGGGGGTTAATTTCCGGCCCTTCTCGCTGCCTACCTATTGAGGAGCAAATTGAAAACTGAATGACCGTCCGAATGGGATATGACTCTGCCACGACCTCCCCGATGGGAGCGAGCGGAGCGACGCTGCGGTGAAATTCCGGGGCAGGCACAGAAAAACGATATTCGGAGAAAACGGCAAACAATCCGCAATTTTTTCAAGAAACAGTTCCGTTTTACACCCATGTTTTCTCCTATTTGTGAGGAAAGCTGTTTTACGGTCAAGACCGCAGATTTTCGCAGAGTTCCTTTTGCAGAAACGCTGGACGGCCTCCGCATCGTCTGCGGCGTTTCCATTAGAAAATCTGTGAATTCTGCCGGTCTTGAACGGGACTTTTTCCGGCAAAAACAGGCCTTTTACAAATGCGATCCGAAATGAGGTGAAATTCAAAATGATTACAGGAATCAAGAAGAAAAACAAGCTGACCGAGATATGGTTTGACGAAATCGGCAGCGCTGTCACCATCCGTACTTACAACACCGACCTGAAAAATCGATTGACGGCGTATGCGGCAAAATATCCCGCCCATTGCCGCCTGACGGACGATGACGAGTGCGGCTGCCTGACCTTTGAGATAGACCGCCGTCGATTCTCCGTCCGGCTGACCGCTCCCTATTCCGAGGACAGGCGAAGCAAAGCCAAGGAGACGATGACCGTCGTTAACCGGCGGAGACAGAAGGACAATTTCAAGAAGCCAATATGACCAAGAGGTGCTGTCCACAGGAATAGCGAGCATCGGATTGTGACCCCACAATCCAAATCCGCAGCCTTGCGGCGTGCGGACTAACTCAGGGGCACGCCCCTGAATACCCCAATATTACGAAGGAGATGATCTAAATGAAAGAAGAAAAAGTGCGTATTAAGGTACGCCTGGCCGAAGAAGAAAAAGAAAAATTAGAGCGAAACAGCATCCTGTGCGGACTGACCCAAAGCGAGTATGTCCGCCAGCTATGCCGGGGCATTCACCCGAAACCAAAACCCCCGGATGTGTTTTGGAGGCTGATGGACGAACTATACAAGGCTCATTCCGACCTGAAAGAATGTGCCAAATACGAGCCGTCCGCCCTTGAACTCTGCGCCGAAATTGAACGGCTGGTACTGAACTTACAGGAGGCGATTTAATGGCAACGACTTCTCTTTGGCACATCGAAGGCCGTTTGAAAGACCTCATCGACTATGTAGAAAACCCCGAAAAGACGAAGGTGAAAACACCGGGGCTGCAAGACCTGTACAATGTATTTTCCTATGTCCAGCGCCCGGAGGCCACGCAGAAGGGCGAGTATGTCACCGCCCTCAACTGTCTGAGGGAAACCGCTCTGCGACAGATGATCCTCACCAAGAAGCGTTACGGAAAGACGGACGGCTATATCGCTTGGCACGGATATCAGAGCTTTAAGCCGGAGGAGGTCACGCCGCAGCTTGCCCACGAAATCGGCGTGAAGCTGGCAAAGGAAATGTGGGGCGACCGTTTTGAGATCATCGTCACCACCCATTTGGACAAGGAACATCTGCACTGCCATTTCTGCTTTAATTCCGTGTCCTTTCGGGACGGCGGCAAGTACAATTATTCCAAAGCAGAGCAACTGCGCTTGCGAGAAGCCTCAGACCGGCTTTGCCGGGAATACGGGCTGTCCGTCATTGAGAATCCTCACAAAGCCCCCTCCCGTCCCGTGTGGCTGGATGAGAAAAGCGGAAAGCCCACCCGCTACAATGTCTACCGTGCCGATGTGCGGGAGGCCATGGACTTCAGCCGCACGCCCTACTATATGGAGGACTATCTGCGGCGCAAAGGGTATGTGACCGACTTCACGGGCAAGCACTGGAAACTCCGCCTGCCCCAATATGAGCACTTTACAAGGCTGGACACTCTGGATGAAAGGTGGACGCCGGAGAACATACGCCGCTCTATGGGCAAGTATGCCACCTTCGGCAATCGCCGGGCATATATCAGCTACCCGGCCCAAATGCCGCAGGAGCTTTCGGATTGGTTCCGCCCGTTCCACAAGACCAGCCACATCTACAAGCTGTATCTGCACTACTGCTACCTGCTGGGGTACTTACCGAAGCATACCGACTACAAGCCTACAAGCCCATATCTGAAAGAGGACTTGCGGAAGCTGGACGAGCTGTCGGAGCAGGTGCGGTATATGGGCAAATATGACATCGAAACCTTTGACGACCTGTACGCAGACCGGGAGAAGATCCAGCGGAATATGGATGCCCTCATTGCCCGCCGCACCAAGCTGCAAAACAGAATACGCCGTGCTGCACCTGCCGAAAAGGAAATCCTGCGGCAGGAAAAGGCAGGTGTGACCGAGCAAATTACCACACTGCGAAAGCAACTGAAGCTGAATCAGGGCATTGAAGCCCGTTCTGTCCAAATACAAGAAAGGACAGATTTGCTCTATGCCAACGAATACCGTGCCAAGGAGGCGCAGCAGCAAAAGAAAGCACAGAGAAGGGAGCGCGACGCACGATGACAACCGATAACGAAATCTATACACAACTTGACCGCATTACAGACCACCTTGCGACAATGACCAAGCAGGAGCGTATAGCGTGGTTTCGCAGAAGCACCTATGTACAGCCGCTGAATTTCATCAGAGAAATTGACGGTACGGTATATGCCGTAAGAGCCTTTTTCAAAGAGGACGCAAGAGAAAATATTACCGACAAGGTGCAGCGTATCGTTTTGAACGATACAGAAAATAGGAAACAGATTTGAAATCATCGCATTAAAGCGTTGAAGTTTACAGCCGGATATGTTAAAATAAGCACACCTACAAATTCAATCATATCCGGCTGTGGAAAGGAGAACTATGACAAAACAACCGGATAAAATCACAGCCCTGTACTGCCGCCTATCCCGTGACGATGAGCAGGACGGCCTGTCAGGATCAATCAAAAATCAGCAGGCTATTTTAGAGAAGTACGCACAGGAAAACGGCTTCAAAAATACGCGTGTGTTTATTGATGATGGCTGGTCGGGCACAAATTTTGCAAGACCGGCGTTCACGGAAATTATGGAACTGGCGGAAAAAGGACGCATCGACACCTTGATTGTAAAGGATCATTCCCGCTTGGGGCGTAATCGCTTGATTGTCGGGCAGCTATTGGAAGAAGGCTTCGACAGCCTCGGTGTTCGCTATATTGCCATTATGGACAACATCGACACCGCCAAAGGCATCAGCGACCTTGTGCCGATGCAGGACTTATTCAACGAGTGGCACGCTAAGAACACCAGCCAAAAGGTGCGAAATGTGTTCAAGAGCAAAGGAATGTCCGGCGCACCGCTGACCACCAATCCGCCCTATGGGTATCTGAAAGACCCGGAAAACAAAAACGGCTGGATCGTGGATGAGGAAGCAGCCAAGACTGTGCGCCAAATCTTTGCTTGGTGCGTGGACGGCCTCGGTCCCACGCAGATCGCCAAACGACTGAAAGCTGCCAAAGTGCCGACGCCTACGGAGCATTGGGGCAATATCGGCAGGAATTGCAGCAAGCCACCCGCCATACCGTACAACTGGTGTTCTGCCACAGTTGCTGACATCCTCAGTAAACAGGAATACTGCGGCGATACGATAAATTTCCGTAGCACCACCAAGTCCTTCAAGAACAAGAAGAAAATTGACCGACCGCCGGAGGAATGGCAGATTTTCAAGAATACTCATCCTGCTATTATCGACCGTGAGGTGTTCGCTTTGGTACAGGAGCTTCGCAAGCACCGCCGCAGGCCTACGAAAAGCGGCATTGTCAGCCCCTTTTCGGGACTGCTCTACTGCGCCGATTGCGGCGAGAAGCTGTATTACAGCGTGACAAACAACTACAAGCGGGAACAGGCGTATTTCTTTTGCTCCTCCTACCGCAAAAACTCCGAGGTCTGTTCTGCTCACTATATCCGTGAGAAAGTGGTGGAGCAGATCGTTCTGGAAAGCATGCAGCGTATCCTGCTGAATGTGCAGGCGCTTGAGAAGGAGTTTGCCCGCAAGCAGATGGACTGCTACACGGAGGACAAGAAAAAGCAGTTGGCAGCCAAGCACCGGGAGCTATCCAAGGCGAAGAAGCGTATTGCGGAAATCGACGCTCTGATTCAGAAAATCTATGAGGACAACGCCAGCGGAAAGCTATCTGACGAGCGCTACGCCACCCTGTCCCTGTCCTATGAGGAGGAGCAGAAAACGCTGAAAGCCGCTGTCCCGGAGCTGCAGTCTTTCTTGGAAACCGAAACAGACAAGACCGAGAGCTTGCAGCGCTTCATTCAGAAGGTCAAGCAGATTACGGAGCTGAAAGTGTTGACGCCGGAGCTGATTCACGAGTTCGTGGATAAAATCGTGGTGTATGCACCCAGATACCTTGACGGCAAACGAGTGCAGCTTTTGGACATCTATTACAGCGGCGTCGGCATTCTCCACGAGCTGACCCCGGAGGAGATGGAAGAAGCCTTCCAGCACCACCTCACTGAGCGTAACAAAGAGAAAACGGCGTAACCACAGGGGTTACACCGTTTCAAAGAAACAAATTTAATTGAGATACAAGAGCCACCTTGGGGCACCTTCCTTACGGAGGGTGCCCCAAGGGGTTCTTTTTTTATTTGATTAGAAATTATTTTGAGATGGCACAAATGGACCCATCTACTAGTTTACTTTTCTCGTTAGAATAGCCGCCAAAAATCCTGGCTTTTCCGCCATGCGTGAATGGCAATGGAATATGGACTAAACCTCAACAATAAGGACTCCTTCATTTCCTGCCGGTAATTCCTCTTTTATGAAGCTCTTATCAAACAAAGCAGCACCGCCTTTGGCAATTTCGCGATTATCGGGTTTATCCATGCATACCGAATTGACATAAAAAACGGGGGCATTTATTTTGCCGGCCTGTTTGGCATATTCAAACTTTACTGTATTGTTCCATTCTAAATAGTTATAATCTGTATAGACAGGCCACCAAACGATATCCGGTTCCAACTCGTTCAGACGAGTGATGTTTTCTTCATACCAAAGGTCTCCGCATAACCCAATGGCAACCTCCCTACCGAGAAAGTGAAATGTGTGAAACCCATCACCCTCACAGTATTCTTTTCCCGCAAAGGATTCTTTCCAGCCTGGAGATACTCGGCGATATAAGTCTATGATCTGGCCATTTTTATCTATTGTCATCTGTGAACTGAAAAACACATCACCATCTTTCTCAATGAATCCAAAGGATACTGCAATGGTGTACTCTTTGGCCATACTGCATATTTCGCGAATAATCATATCATCACGAGAAATAGATACTGTTGTATCATGTTTTGCTATAAAATTTATGCCATAAAAGCCCTGAAGAAATGCTTCTCCGAAGATAACAACATCCGCCCTTCCCGCACATTTTCTAAGTGTATCAGCGAGAACTGCTTTGTTATACTCGATGTCTTCATTAATAAATCCAACGCCTGCAAGCGCACATTTCATTCTTATCACCTCCATAAACCCTGACTTTATCAAACTCAATATAACATATCAACATAAAAAGTCCGCCGTAATTCTATCAAAATTACGGTGGACTTATGGTGGAGGCGAGGAGAGTCGAACTCCTGTCCGAAAACCAGTCCGCACGGCTTTCTACGAGTGTAGCTGCTCTTTTAGCATTCCCTCCGCCTCCCGCCGGACAGCAGGCTGAAGGCTTTAGTAGCTCCTGATACAATCACAGGCCCGGAGCCCTTCCCGTGATCGTTCACCACTCATCGACGCCCTCCTGCGGCCGTGGTCCTCCGCAGTCGGACGGCTGCTTAATTAAGCAGCGTACGCGTAATCAGTGTTAGCGTTTATATTTAAGTTACCCGTTTTATAGAGGTCGAGTGCCTCTACTCGCTTACCCTGTTTCTCAGTCCCCGTCGAAACCGGTACGCCCCCGTATTCACTTTTTGGTTTAGCCGCGGCCGCGCATGGCGCGTTCGATATCCCGCTGGGCATCTCGCTTGGCGGCATCGGCACGCTTATCATACAGCTTTTTGCCGCGGCACACACCCAGTTCTATCTTGACCCGGCTGCCCTTAAAATATGCCTGAAGTGGGATAAGGGTAAGCCCCTGCTGCTGTTTTACCAAACCATACAAACGGTTCAGCTCCTTGCGGTGCAGCAGCAGCTTTTTGGGCCGCAGCGGATCACGGTTAAAGATATTGCCCTTCTCATAGGGGCTGATGTGCATCTGACGCACAAAGAGCTCCCCTTTTTCGAAGCTGCACCAGCTGTCCTTGAGATTCAAGCCGCCGTTCCGCAGGCTTTTTACCTCGGTACCGAACAGCTCAATACCGGCTTCCATGGATTCTTCCACAAAGTATTCGTGCCGCGCCTGACGGTTGGCGGCGATCTGCTTGATTCCCTGCTTTTCTGCCATGCGCAGTCACTCCTTTCCTTCGGTGGAATCACATCATATCACAAAATTTCGATTTGTCAAGGGGAAGATCAAAGCTCGCTGCGACCCTCCATGGCACGCCATAGGGTCACCTCATCGGCGTATTCCAGGTTGCCGCCCACGGGAATGCCATAGGCTAACCGACTGACTTTGACGCCAAGGGGCTTGAGCAGCTTGGCAATATACATTGCGGTCGCTTCCCCCTCCACGGTGGGGTTGGTAGCCATAATGACCTCGCTGACATCGCCTTTGGCTATGCGGGCCAGCAGCTCCTTGATGGTGAGCTGGTCCGGACCGATGCCATCCATGGGGGAAATGAGCCCATGCAGCACATGATAGACTCCATTGTATTCCCGGGTGCGCTCAAAGGCCAGTACATCGCGGGGGTCTTCCACCACGCAGATGAGGGAGGTATCCCGCCCTTTAGCCGAGCAGATGGGGCAAAGCTCCCCTTCGGTAAAGTTGCCGCAAACAGAACACTTTTTGATCTTGCTTTTGGCTTCCAAAATGGCAGCGGAAAATTCCTTGGCCTTGTCCTCCGGCAGATCCAGCACATAAAAGGCGAACCGCTGGGCCATCTTGCGGCCAACGCCCGGCAGGCGGGCAAACTGCTCAATCAGCTTTTGCAGCGGCGCTGCGGTGGAATCCATGCGATCCCCTCCCCCTCTTACGGAAAAATAAGATTACAAGCCCAGATCCAATCCGCCGGTAATGGCCCCAATGGTCTGTTCGGCATCCGCATTGCAGGCACGGATAGCCTCATTGACACCTTCCCTGATAAGATCCTGCAAAAATTCGATATCATCAGGATCAACTACTTCCGGCTTAAGGGTAACAGATGTCACTTCCTTTTTGCCATTGATTTCAACTTCAATATTGCCGCCGCCAGCAGAAACATGGTAGACCTTTTCTTCCAGTTCCGCCTGGGCACGGGTCATTTCCTCCTGCATCTTCTGCATCCGCTGCATCATTTGGTTCATATTACCGGCGCCGCCGGCGCCCTGGGGGATTCTTGCTTTCATATTGGTTCTCCTTTTTGGTTATTATTCTCTGGTAACCGGGATGCCCATTCCCTCTGCCTGCTTGATGAGATCCTCCAACGGAGAGCTCTGCGGGGTGGTTGCCTTGGGCGCAGCGGTGTAAGGCCCCACACCGTATTTTACACCGGTCACTTCGGCGATAGCTCGCTTTAGGCTCTGACGAGTGAAGTCATTGCTGCGCATCATCTCCAGGAAGATGGGCTTATCACACTCGATAAGGACAGTCTGCCCGCGGAAATGGGCATGGCTGCCTTGCAGGGCACCTGCCAGCATCTTATTGATGACGCCAAGACGATCCAGCACCTGCAGCCACTGTTCCTCCGGCATTGGCTCCACCGGGACAGCGGCAGGCTTTGCAGCCGGTGGGGCTGCTTCCTCCTGCTGCGGGGGCGGCTCCATGCCTGGCAGCGCTACCTGCTCCGGTTCGGCCGGTTCCTCTTGTTGTGGCTGGAACATTCCTCCGGCAGTTGGCTGCTGCGCCGGGGCCGATGCGGGGCGGATCCCCTCCGCCAACAAACGGTTGAGCTTGGCTTCCAGCTCCTCGATGCGGGCGACCAGCGCTTCCCGGCTGGGGCTTACCCGCCGGTCGCTGAGCTTTAAGAGAGCCAGTTCCATCTCCGCCCGGCGGCTGGTACTGCGAGCCATAGCGGCCTGGGTATCCTGCAGCGTTCTGATGGCATCCATCAGCGCGGCCGGAGTAAAGGAAGCCGCCTGCTTTTTATACTGTTCCAGCGTCTGTGGCAGGCAGACGATAAGCTGTTCGGGATCGCGAGCGGTAGCTGCCACCAACAGGTTGCGGTAATGGTTGATTAATTGACTGCACAGGCGGTCATATTCCACAGCCTGTCCGGCCAGGCGCTCCACGGCATCCATTGCGCCGGTAAAATCCCCCGTCGCGGCGGCATCGGCGATCTCAAAAAGATAGTCCAGCCCCACAAGCCCGGCCGCTTCGCTGACGGCCTCCACGGTGATATCATGGGCGTGTGCCCAGCAAAGATCAAGGAGAGAAAGGGCATCACGCATACCGCCATCGGCAATGCGGGCAATGAGAGCCGCGGCTTCTTCCGTCAAGGTCATGTCCTCCTGCCCGGCAATGAAAAGCAGCCTATCCCGGATGACCTCCGGCGCAATACGCTTAAAATCAAACCGCTGGCAGCGGGACTGAATGGTAGCCGGGATCTTGTGCACCTCGGTGGTAGCCAAAATGAAAATCACATGCTCCGGCGGCTCTTCCATGATCTTGAGCAGGGCATTGACCGCCCCGACGGAAAGCATATGCGCCTCATCGATAATATAAACGCGGTATTTGGCGATATTGGGCAGAAAAACGGCTTCCTCCCGCAGGTCACGGATATTATCCACGCCGTTATTGCTGGCGGCATCAATCTCCACTACATCCACCAGGCTGCCGTTATCCACGCCGCGGCAGCAGTCACATTGGCCGCAGGGGCTGCCATCCACCGGGTTGCGGCAGTTCACCGCCTTGGCGATGAGCTTGGCGCAGGTGGTTTTGCCGGTGCCACGGCTGCCCATCAGCAGATAAGCATGGGCAGGCTTTCCCTGAATCATCTCGTTCTTCAGCGTGGTGGTGATATGCTCCTGCCCCACCACTTCCTCAAAGGTGCGGGGACGCCACTTGCGGTAAAGTGCCTGATACATTCTGTTTTCCCCTCCCCCACTATAATAAAAGACAGCCTTTATCATACGGAAATCCGGTTGGCTGCGGCACCCGCAAATACTGCTTAATGCTGCTCGGTTCCCCGCCTGACATGGTTCACAGCACTGCGTCGCACAGGACCAGATTTCCGCATGACAAAGGCTGCCTTTGCACGACCTGTCATGGCCTACTAAGATATTATACACGAATTTAAGTTCGTGTGCAACCATTTTTTCTTGCTATTTCCCTCCGATAAAATAATCCATAATCTCCTGCTGCACAGTATCCATATCATCGGCGGTGACGATGACCAAAAGAGCATAATCCCCTGCTGTAATGACCCGCCCGGCCTGCGCCGAAGGATACCCGGGAAATGCCCGCTGTACTGTCTCCAGACGCTTTTGCAGGGTGGCAGTCACCTTTTCCGTTTTGCCCGGGGCCGCCTGCGCCAATAGTATTTGCTGTGGGTTGTCCTCCGGGGCTGCAATACGCCCACAACCCAACAGCAGGTACTTTTCCTTTATTTGCAGCAGTGCTGCCAGGTCCGCGGCAGATTCCAGCAGCATACTTTCCGGCAAATCATACCGCTGGGAAAGCTCTTCTATCATCTGCTCCGGGTTGGTATCTTCCCGCAGTGCAATGGATCCTAACAGTTCCTTTTTTCCACAGGCGGTGCACAGCAGCAGGCACCCCAGCAGCAGGGTCATCCATCTTTTCATGCAAACTCCCCCTCCTGCTCTTTTGTATGGCAGTAGAGAGAAAAACATTCCCGCGGTCAAGCTCAAGAATTGGCGGCCGCTTCACGAATCTGCCGCACCTGATAGACCCGCAGGCCCAGCTGCAGCAGCAGACGCTCTTCGGAATCTTTGAGATCCCTCCCCAGAATAGATTTGATCTTATCAATGCGGTAAATGAGGGTGTTGCGATGGATGAAGAGGGCTTTGGCTGTTTCGCTAACATTACAGTTGCAGGCAAAGTAACAGTCCAGCGTTTCCACCATGTTGGTCGCGTTCTGTTTATCATACTCTACCAGACTGCGGATAGACAGCGTATAAAGCTCGGCGGATTTTTCATTTTCCACTCCGCTGCTAAGCAGCTGATAGATGATGAGGTCCTCGTAAAAATGCACCCCTGCCACGCTGCGCAAATTGCCGGAGACCCGGATAGCCTCCTGCGCCTGGGTAAAGCTGCGGCGCACATTGATAAGACGGGCGGTCGGCTCCCCCACACCGATATTGAGGACATACTGCTGTGTGATGGCATGCAGACGGTGGTAAAGCCGCTGGATAAACCGCCGATTTTCCTCACTAATGCGCTGGTCCGGTTCGGTATGGACAATGCGCAGAAAGGTGATAATAAGGCTGCCACGATGAATAGAGATGCAGCTGCGGCCCTCCTCGCGGGAAAGTTCACCGATCTGGGCGATCATACGGTCCTTGATGCGCAGGAAGGCATCCTGCATTTCCACATAGTTTTCGGTCCCGCGGGCGGCGCTGTCCAACTTAGTGACCATGCAGAGATAGGTCCCCTCGGCGTCCATATTGTGCATCCCGGCAATGCTGCCCACCTCCTCGGCAGAATGGAGCTTGCCGCTGAGCAAATCGTCAAAGAAGTCCTGCCGGATATGCATCCGGATCTCCTCGATCTGGCGGGTGCGGAAGCGCTCCAGCGCCAAGGAAGAGGCCGCGATCTCCAAGGCCAGATATTCCACCGATTGCATTTTGCGGCCGGTCTCCCACACCACCAAGTAGCCAAACAGGGCATTACCGCCGGAAACCGGCAGTATGCGGCAGACCGCACGCTCCTCCCCAGCGGAAAAGACCCGTTTGATGGCCTTGGCATATTTGGAAAAATCCGAAGGCATATTGCCGGTAATACTCTCTGGGAAAATAACCTCCCCCTTTTGCAGTGGGAGATACCGCGAAAGCGGCATTGGGTTTCCAGCATTTTCGGCATAGGCCATCAGCTCCCACTTGGCCCCCAGCAGCAGCACCGCATTACCGATAAAGTCGCTAAGGACGCCCAGCATCCGGGAAACGCCATCTGCCTCCAGCATGCTCTCGGTGATGGAATGGTAAAGCGAAACAAAGCGGTCGGCCTTTTCCACCCCGCCGCCGGAAAGCCGGCCAAACACCACCTTGCAGATCTTGCTGAGAGGATACTGGACCGGGATATTGATGAGCGGGAAGCCCAGCCGGTTCGCTTCCTCCAGCATCGCCTCCGGAATCACATCCAAATAGCGGCGGGTTTTAATGGCCAGCCCCACACAACCCAGTTCCGAAAGCTCCCGTACAAGCTGACACTGCATAGCCTCATCATCCCGAAGAAAATAGCCGGTGGTCAGCAAAAAATCCCCGGAGGAAAGCCAATCGTAGGAATCGGGATTATCGATAATATTGATATTGGTGATTTCCGCCTGCAAATCGGCGGTATCCGTCATAAGCTTTAATCCGGTCAGCTCCTCTTCCCGCAGGAATGAACCGATGGTATACATGATATCCCCCTCCTATAAAAAGACCGTGGACATGATATAAGTTAAGTATATCATACCCACAGTCTTTTTTGTATACCAATATTTTTTTAGCCCAGCATCAGTCCGCTAAGCAATACTACCGCGCCGGAGGTGAGCGAAAACAGCAGTGCCACCGGCAGCAACTTTCTGATGATAGCACCAACCATTTCCGGATGGCCGGCTGTTGTAGCTCCTAGAACGATTTTGCTGGGGCTGATGAGGCTGCCGGCGCTGCCGCCCACGGTCTGTGCCGCCAGGATAGGGGCAGGCTGCAAGCCCACCAGTTCTGCCGTCGTCATCTGGAAGCTGCCAAACAGGATATTGCTGGACATATTGGAGCCGGTGATAAAGGAGCCGAGCATTCCCACCAGCGCTGCCAGCGCCGCATAGTACGGCCCAAATACCGCGGAAAATCCACCCGCCAAGGCAGCGGTTTGGCCGGTGCCGCTCATAATATTGGCAAGCACCAGAAACACCATAACCGAAACAGAGGAGGGCCATGCTTTTTTCAGGCTGTCCCGCAGGATCTGCTGCCCGCTGCCCGCTGTAAGCCAGCCCCGACGCCGAAAATAGAAGAACCCGAAGCCTGCCGCCAGGAACAGGAACACCCCGGCATTGGTGAGGCTGAGCGGTGAAAAACCGGCAATAGCTTCGGTGACCTCCACCCCACCGCTGGTAATAGCGGGGATACTAAGCGAAACCGAAACACCAGCCAGTACCCGCTTGACCGAAGGAATGAGCAGGCAGACCAGTGAAAAGGCCGTCATGACAAGGTAAGGGGAAAAGGCGTGCAGGATCCCCATGCCCTGCGGCGCCTGTTCCGACAAAAGCGTTCCGCGCGACGGCTCCATGGCACGGCTGTTTTCCAGCTCCCACGGTGTATTGTAAAGTGGAAGCCGCCCCAAAAGAAGCGATACCACCAAAGCCAGACAGCAGGGAATAAAGCAGCAGAGTGTGGTATTGACCTGACTCATCAGCAGTTCCCCGCCGCCCTGCACCAGACTGAGCACCAGTACAGCGGGCAATCCGCGGCGAAGTGCTGCGCCCCTGCCGTAAAACCAGCAGACCAGTAATCCGGAAACAAGATTCATTGCGAAGAGCAGCGCAGCAGTCCACAAAGCACTTTGCCAGTAAAGGGGCATGGCTTCGTTCAAGCCCGCCTGCGCCGCCAGCGCATCCCATGCAGCGCTGAGCGTACCGAAGGTGTTGCCCCACGCCTCGCCCAAAGGGGCAATGGCAAGCGCCCAGAGCGGAGAAACACCTATTTCGATGAGGAGCGGCGCGCAGATCGCCACCGGTACGCCGAAGCCGGTGATCCCCTGCAAAAATGCCGAAAATGTGTAGCCGATGATGAGAATTTGCAGAAGCTTATTGGGGGTGGCCTGCTGAATCCCCGCACGAATGACACGAAATGCACCAGCCTCCCGGACAATATTGTACATAAGGATTGCCGGACAGATGATGAGAATAATGCTGAGTGAACTCCATGCGCCCTTGGCGGCGCTGACCAGAATTTGCAGCGGATGCGCCCCAAATGCAGATAGAGCAATTACAGCATCTACGGCGACCGAAACGACCGCCGCGCGGCCCACGCTCCACTTGCAGCCCACCAGCAGAATAATGAGCAACAGTACCGGCACTGCTGCCAGCAGGCATAATAGGATTGGACTGAGTTCCATAGTATACTCCGTTCTTTCTCTTTATTAAAGCATAGCACAGCAGGTGTCGGTTCCCCATAGGGGCCCGACGCCTGCCGGCTAATCATTTTTTGTTATTATTGCAGGCCGTGCGCTTCGCCAAAGGCGACCATTGCCTCTTCGAACATTTCCAGCGGCGCTTTGGATATACCGGCACCGATCATACCAACGCCGGGGCGCTTGCAGGCAATAGCGGTATTGATGATGGGGGAAATACCGGTTTCCACTACTTTGAGAATATCGATACCGATGGGCGAACCACGGAAATCCATATCCGGCATGGCATACTGATCCTGCTCCGAAAGGGTGATTTCGTACATGTTGTTGGTGTAGTTCACAGCGTCCTGGTACTTGCCAGCACCCAGGAAGCGAACAATGGCAGGGGCAGTAGCGATGGCCATGCCGCCAATGCCGCCGGTTTCCATAATGGCGCTGTCACCGATGTCCTTATTGGCGTCCTCCGCGGAATAGCCCGGGAAATAAGCACCTGCCACATCCGCTGCGGGAGCGGTAAACCAGCGGTCGCCCAGGCCGCTCACCCGGATGCCGATATTGACGCCGTTGCGGGCCATCGCGGTCACCATGGTGGAATGCTCGATGCCATGTGCCGCATCGGCGCAGGCCTTATTGGCCGCCATGGCAAAGTTGAGGAAAAACTGGTCATTGTTCCAGGTCAGGAAGTGCATAATCTGGGTAAGCGCCGCACGGCTTTCTACCACCTCGCACAGCGTTTCCGCTATGGTCTTTACAAACAGATTGGTAGCGGCATTATTGCGCATATGCAGCTCATCCCCCATGGCCAGCGCCTGAGAAATGATCATCTTTAGGTTAATTCCGCCCATGGTGTGGACAACATCCTTCAGCGCCGGGCCCAGCACCTTTTCCAGCCACACCAGCTGGTCTACGGTATCCTGGCCGCAGCTGCCAAAGCGGATGCCCTTGCCGGTGCCCTCATTGATGGTGGAATAGGCATAATTGCCGTTCTCCTTATTCAACACGCAGATCATCGGCATGGAATAGGAGGTCACACCCGTCATGGGACCTACGGCATTGTGGTGATGGCACGGTTCATATTTTATCTTACCGCTGCCTGCCAGCGCAAGGGCTTCTTCATCATTTTCCGCCAGGCCTTCATATTTCAGTACGGCAACAATGGCTCCGCGCATGGGGCCGCACATCTCCTCCCACGCAATGGGTGGGCCTGCATGCAGCAGGGTGTACTTGTCAATTCCCAGCACCTCATGGGCAGGTTTGATATCCACCCAGTAGGGCTGGGCGTTTTTCAGTTTATTCACGGCGGTTTCATTGGCTTGCCGGATCATTTCCTTCAGATCGCTCATGGTTATCTCCTTTATTAACTATCTGTTGCGATTATTCTTCGGTTACCCCTTCGTACTCGGCCAGCGCATACAGGGCCTGTTCAAAGCACTCCATAGGAGGTTTAACGACACCCGCACCCACCTGCCCTACACCAGGCTTTTTGTGCGCCATACCAGTATTGATGACAGGCAGAATACCCGTTTCAATAACCTTGCGGATATCAATGCCTGTGCCGGTACCGGTAAAGTCCATGGTCGGCATCACATAGGCATCGTTTTCCCCAACGGTGATCTCCATCATATCGCGGGAATACTTCATGGCGCTGCTGATATTTCCGGCGCCGACAAAGCGCACCACCGCGGGAGAGGATGCCATGGCAAAGCCACCGATTCCAAAGGTCTCACAGATGGCACTGTCGCCCATATCGGGGTTGGCATCCGCTTCGGAATAACCGGGGAAATAGAGGCCGACCGGCATACAGGCGGGCGCCTGGAACCAGCGGTCGCCCAGCGCGCTGACCTGGATTCCGAAGTTGGTACCATTGCGGCTCATCGCTGTCACTACGCTGCAATGAGGAATGTCACGAACGGGATCCATGGTTGCCTTGCCCGCCGCCATGGCGAGGTTCAGGAAGAACTGATCGTTGGTGGAAAGGAAGCTGAGGATCTTAAAGCGCTTGGCCGGGTCCTCCACCACATTGGCAAGGTAAGGGGCCAGTTCACGGGTAAGCAACGAGGATGCCGCCACATTGCGCTGATGCATCTCATCACCCATCGCCAACGCACGAGAAATGATAAGCTTGAGGGAAATCGGGCCGGATTCCTGGAGCGCTCTCTTCATAGCAGGGCCCAAATCATTCTGGATCCAGCGCAGGCGGTCAATAACCTCCGTGGAGTTAGCGCCAAAGCGCATGACCTTGCCGATTCCTTCGTTAAAGGTGCTGTAGGCGTAATTGCCGAAGGTCTTATTACGAACCACCCACAGTGGCATGGAGCTGGTAATCATACCAGTCATGGGGCCTACACAGTGCATACTGTGATTGGAGATAAAATGAATCTTACCGGAAGCGGCCATTTCTGCCGCCTCTTCCAAGGTGGAAGCCATCCCTTCATATACTGCAGCTCCCATAATAGCACCCTGCATCGGGCCGCACATCTCTTTCCAGGCGATAGGAGGACCCGCATGGCCGATGGAATGGTCGTCCAGCTCAGGGATCAGTTCCCCGGCCGGGCACACATCAATGAGTTCCGGTTCTCCACTGAGGATGCGCCGCAGCGCTTCCTTATTGGCTTGTTCTATTCTTTCCATATCATTCACCAATTTCTTTCGTATTTAGTCGCATTACCGCGGCGGAGGGGTGCCGGGGAGGGGCAGTCCACTTATACTTGGGCTGGTTTGCTTTTTCATTGTGCCACTTTTCTGGCTTTTCGTCATCGTTTCCGGTATCTAAAAAAAACGATCTGGAATATGCATGGTGCACAACAGGCCATTTCATTATTTATCTTAGCACAGCACTACAAAGTCTCCATTTTCTATTAGTCGGCAATAAATTCGCCAAATTATTTGTGGCGATGGAGGAAACAATATGCAGCATCAACAAAATTCTTCCGCATTTCTTTGATTCTTCTTTAACAAACTTCAATTGATTGTGCAGATTGCCCACCACTATGGGCGATATTTCGTGCACAGAACCATTGTTAATGCCTTATCAAGTTGGTATAATCGCCTTGAAAGTTGAGCCTCAACCAAACCAAATAAGTTCTATCGTTCAAATCTGCTAAAGTGCAAGCTGGCATAGACCGTGCGTGAGGGGCGCAGGTCCTGTGCCAACAAGCACTTAACCAAAATGTGATCTGAAGTTCACTTAGGAGGTAAACTCTAATGGAAAAAAAGACTTTTATGCAAAAGCTGAAAAATATGGGGCCTGCCGCTATTATTACCAGCGCATTCATTGGCCCTGGCACCATTACCACCGCTACCCTGGTAGGCGTTAAGTTCCAGTATGCTCTGCTGTGGGCCGTTGTCTTCTCCGGCATCGCCCTCATCGTCCTCATGGAAATGTCCTCCCGCATCGCCATCGCTTCTCACAAGAATGTCATCGATGCAGCCATCGCCCTGAAGCCCGAAAGCCGCGGCTGGCGCCTGTTTGTCCAGATATTTGTCGGCTTAGCCGTCGGTATCTCCTGCTTCGCGTTCCAGTCTGGCAATGAGATCGGCGCCTCCGCCGGTCTGCAGGATATCACTGGTATGCCCCAGTGGGTCTCCGCTCTCATCATCGGCGTTATCGCTCTTATCGCCGCCTTAGCCTCCAATAAGGTCTTGGAGACCATCATGCAGGTATTCGTCAGCGTCATGGGTGTTCTGTTCCTTGTTACCGCTATTGCTGTTGCACCCAACCTGGGCCAAGTCGTAACCGGTTTGGTTCCTGTTGTTCCCGAAGGCGGCCTGATGAATACCATGGCGCTCATCGGTACCACCCTTATCGGCATGAACCTCATCCTGCACTCCATCACCTCTCAGGGCAAGTACACTTCCATTGAGGAGCTGCCCGATGCCCGTTTTGACATTCGTTTCAACATCATTATCGGTATTATCATCACTGCTTCTATCCTTATCACTAGTGGCACTGTGCTGTATGGGACCGGCACTTCCGTCAATGGCGCCCTGACCTTCACTAAATCTCTGGAGCCGGTACTGGGTTCCTGGGCCCGTGTGGTAGGCGATATCGGCCTGCTGGCCGCCGGTCTGTCCTCTGCTATCGCAGTCGGCTTCACCTTCAAGACCATCTTCAGCGCCCTGTTCCACTGGGAGGGCGGTTCCTCCTGCACCAAGGCCAAGCTGCTGGCGATCATCGTTATCGTATTTGGCACCGTGCTGGCCATGGTAAATACCTCCCCCGCTGCCATCATCGTAGCGGCCCAGGCCATCAGCGGTTTTATTCTCCCCTTTATCGCTATTCTGCTGCTGGTCATTGCCAATAGCAAAAAACTGCTGGGCAACTACACCAACTCTATCATTCGTAATGTACTGGGCGGCATTGCTGCTGTAGCTACCCTGGGTCTGGCCATTCGTGCCCTGTATAACCTCATTACCACCCTCGCTAAATAATATCTTCGTCCCCTCAATGTTTTTCCCTAAATATATTTTCTCACAAAAAGAGAGCACCCACAAGGTGCCCTCTTTTTGTATCTGCACAAAGTGGAATGCCAAAAACCGCCCGGCACAAAACCGGACGGTCTTTTTATTAAAGAACTTACAGCAGGATAATACCAGCGGCTTCGCATTTCTGCATGGTATCGTCATCCCACACCGAAGACTGCACCTCACCGATATGGGCGGTCCCCATCAGGAACATGCACAGTCTTGATTGGCCAATACCGCCACCAATGGTCAGCGGCAGCTTTCCGGCCAGCAGCATCCGGTGGAAGGGCAATGTACGGCGGTTTTCACAGCCGGAAAGGGTCAGCTGGCGGTCCAGTGCCGCAGGATCTACACGGATGCCCATGGAGGACAGCTCGAATGCTGTTCCCAGCACTCGGTTATAAACCAGCAGGTCACCATTTAGGGTCCAGTCATCGTAGTCTGGGGCACGGCCATCATGGGGCTGGCCGCTGCGCAGCTTACCGCCAATCTGCATTAGGAATACAGTGCCGCATTCCCTCGCAATGGCATTTTCCCGCTCCTTAGGGGTCAGCTCCGGGTAACGGTCTTCCAGCTCCTGTGTGGTGATGAAGGTGACCTCCGGCACCAGGTCCGGAACCGTATTCAGCTGCGGATATATGGCCCGCAGGGTGCGCTGAGTGGAAACGATCGCATCCACAATACTCTGTACCGTAGCCTTCAGATAGGCCACATTACGCTCCTCTGGCGTGATAACCTTTTCCCAATCCCACTGGTCCACATAGATGGAGTGAATGTTATCCAGCGTTTCATCCCGCCGGATGGCATTCATATCGGTATAAAGGCCCTTGCCGGGACGGAAGTCGTAGCGGTGCAGCGCCAGGCGCTTCCACTTGGCTAGGGAGTGCACCACCTGTGCATCCCGGCCGATATCCGGCACATCAAAGGAAACGGGGCGCTCCACTCCATTCAGGTCATCATTCAAGCCGGTGGAAGCCTCCACAAACAGCGGGGCCGATACCCGGCTGAGATTCAGATTTCCGCAGAGAGTATCCTCAAACACCCGCTTGATCAGGCTGATGGCCTTTTGGGTATCGTACAGGGAAAGGCAGCTGTGGTAACCTGCCGGAATGAACACTTTACTCATCGTTCCGTACTCCTTTGCGTAAAAAATATATCTGCAAGTATAGGCCTGCCCACGGCATTTGTCAAGCCAAAAATGAAATTTAACATGGCCTTAACTTGCAAAAAAGGCCAACCCACAGGGTCGGCCTCTCTCGGTTTGCAGGAACCGGCAAATATACTGCTCAAATCAATCCCTGCGCCCTGTAAAAAGCGATGAGCAGATCGACCATACGGCCGTAGCTCTGCACCCCATCGGTCTGGTCATTGGCCTTCAGGTAGGCATCGTTCCAGCGGTCAGCCGTTTCGCCTACCGGCGTTTCATACTTTTTCCAGTAACGGCTGTTGGCCGCCAGATCCCGCAGCACTCCTTCCGGCAGCAGCGTATAAATCTCCTGCCAGGCGTTTGGGTCATAGCGGTACAGGCGGTTTGTAGCATGGATAAGTCCCATCATCGCGCCGCTGTACCGCAGCTCTGTATTATCGCTATTATAGCAGGCCAGATAAGAAATAAAATTCGCCTCATCCTCCCGCATAAAGCCGCAGATGTGGGAAAGCTCATGGCACATGGTGGAGGAGATCCCATAGGCCGGTTGGTGCACATTGATGTTCGGCTCCGAGATATAAGGAAAAATCACACCAGTCAGCTGAATATAGCTCATGACCTCTGAAAAATACATGGCTTTGGGGCGGGTCTGTCCCGCCAGGTCAAAGAGCTGTACCCCATAGATCTCATCCAGTGCCGTCACCGCACCAGTAGCGGTCTCCGCCAATTCCGCATAGGTCACGGAAGAAGCAAATACCCCCTCGCTATCTTCCTCACACTGTGGCCGCAGCTCCGCCGCCTGCCCCGCCAGCAGATGACAGAGTGACCGAAGCGTTTTCACATCCGTTGCCTCGGTTTGCAACCCCAGACTCTGCCCCACCGGAATACGGTAGTAATTAAGATCCCCGGTAAGAATAAACCAAAAGAATACCGCCGAAGCCGCCGAAACTATGATCCACAGCCGCTTTAAGCATACCAGCCACCAGCGTCCTTTCTGCCGGATGGCTTCCCGTATCCAAAGAACAAGGAACACCAGCGCAGCGGCCCCCAGCAAAAGCAGGATGACCTCCATTACCGAAAAGGGCACCCTCCCGGTCAGCGCTGTCAGAGCCGTTGCCATACCATGATAAAATCCACGACTGTACAGATGCTCCACTTCTTCGGCATTGCCGCGCGCCAGATGGATCAGCAGCAAACCCACCGGCGTCAACAGTGTCAGCACCATGCAGGCAATAATACCGCCCCGGCTCATCACACGGGGCTTCGTTTTTGTAGCGGCCGCACTCATCATGGGAATTCCCTCACTGGGCCAGCTTGGCATTGGCCTTTTCCATAAAGCGCTCCGCCCGTATAATGGCACGGGTATGGCTGCCTTCGCCGATGGCACCGGCGGTATCTTCGGCATAAACCTTGAAAGAAAGAATTCTGCCCTCCACCGCGGTCAGTTCCGCCGTAACAGTCACTTTCATCCCCACCGGGCTGGCCGCGGTATGTCGCATATTCATCTCCGTTCCCACACTGGTGGTGCCTTCCTCCATCAGTCCGGCACAGCAGCCACAGGCTGCCGCTTCCATCCACGCAATAAGAACCGGGGTTGCCAATACAGGTAGGCTGCCGCTCCCCACATGGGCAGCGGTATCTGCCTCGGTAACGGTTTTATGTAAGGTAAAGATTTTGTTTTCCATAGTAGGTACTCCTTTTATGTTGTATTTTCTCGCCAAACATATTGAATGGACAATTATATTTAGCGTTATATCCTGTGTGAATTACTCAAACTGAATTAAGCACCTATTTGTACAATTATAAAATTTTTTGTTTGACTCAAGCTGAAATAAATTTTTTGTTTCTTTAACATTGGCAACAGTGTGGCTTCTACAGCGATTTTATCAATTCCAAAAGAGCTGATAAAATATAGCTCCCCTCTTTTCCGTAAAACTCTATAACATTCATTCAAGATCTTTTCTAACTCGTTTTCAACATGCGCAAGTGCATTATAGAACACAATAACATCGACGCTATCACTTGCCATCTGTAAGTTAATGGCATCCATCAGTAGAAAAACTATGTTTTCTGCATCCCTTACCGATGGCAGCAAGCGACTATCGTCTAAATCAATGCATGTTACAGAATGAGCAATACTGGCCGCTTCGAGGGAAAATTCTCCACTGCCGCAAGCAATTTCCAAAACATTTTTACATTCTATACTGTGAACGATTTGGTTTAGCGCCTCTGTAATCCTTCGCATATCCGTAGCCTCATATCGTCTTTTCTCATGCATTTTCATGCCTGTCCAAAATAGCATTTGTCATTCCACCTCTATTATAAAAAAAGACGCCGCATCTGTAAAGCGACATCTTTTTACAATCCGCAAAAGCCGCAGGTCGGCCCGCTCCATACAGAAACTTCACTCACTGCGCCGCCGGTATCCGCTCGTGCATCTGCAGGGTGCTCTGCTCCCAGCCGCAACACAGGATATCCCCGGCATGCAGCTCCCCGGCCAGCAGCCGTTCCGTCAGCGGATCCTCCACCATGGTGCGTACCAGCCGCCGCAGCGGGCGCGCCCCATAGGGGCCCTCCTCCGCCCCCGCAACAATCTGTTCCACCACCGTGTCCTCAAATTCCATCCCGATCTCCTGCTCCCGCAGGCGGCTTTGCACCCCCTGCAGCAGCTGCACCGCGATCTGCCGCAGCTCTTCCTTTCTCAGCGGCTGGAACAGGATTGTCTCATCCAATCTGCCCAGCAGCTCCGGCCGCAGCTGTTCCCGCAGTTTGGAGAGCACCATCGTCTTCGCGTCCGCCCCGGCATCGCCAAAGCCCATCCTCTGCGGATGCAGCATCGCCTCCGCTCCCAGGTTACTGGTCAAGATAACCACCGTATTGCTGAAGACCGCCAATCTGCCCTGGCTGTCGGTCAGTCGCCCGTCCTCCAAAATCTGCAGCAGCAAATTGTAAAGATCCGGGTGTGCTTTTTCTATCTCATCAAAGACCACCACGCTCATTGGGTGTTTTTTCACCGCCTCAGTCAGGATGCCCCCTTCCTCACACCCCACATAACCGGGGGGCGCCCCAATAAGCCGGGAAATACTGTGCGGCTCCCGGTATTCGCTCATATCCAGCTTGATGATATTCTCCTCGCTGCCGAACAGCGTTTTGCCCAATGCGTAGCACAACTGGGTCTTGCCCACTCCACTGGGCCCCAGGAACAAAAAACTCCCGATGGGGCGCCGGGGATCCCGCAGCCCAGCATTGCTGCGCAGGATGGCATGGATAACCGTCTCCACCGCCTCCTGCTGTCCTACCACACTCTGCCGCAGGCCATTTTCCAGCTGCTCTGCCGAAAGGCCCTGTCCCCCCGCAAGCCCTGTCATCGCCCCCGCCGCCTGCTGCACCTCTCGCTGGGTCAGTATCAGCCGCCGGGATGCTCTCATTCCACTCTCCAGCATGCCTGCCCGGTGGATCCGCAGCCTGGCCGCCGCCTCATCCAGCAGGTCCAGCGCCTTATCCGGCAAAAAGCGCGCCGGGAAATACCGCACCGAAAGCCGGATCGCAGCCTCCAGTGCGTCCTCGGTAATGATCATCCCGTGGTGCTGTTCATAGCGCGGGCACAGCCCCCGCAGGATCGCCATTGTCTGTTCCTCGGTAGGCTCCTCCACCAGCACACTTTGGAACCGCCGGGCCAGCGCGCCGTCCTTTTCGATGGTCTTGCGGTACTCCGCTATGGTGGTGGCACCAATAACCTGCAATTCCCCGCGGGCAAGTTTCGGCTTCATGATATTAGCCGCATCTACTGCGCCTTCCGCCGCGCCAATGCCCATAATGGTATGAATCTCATCAATAAAAAGAATCACATCCCCAGCCGCCGCCACTTCCTCCATAATGGACCGGATCCGCTCCTCAAAGTCGCCGCGATACTTAGTACCGGCCACCATTGCTGGCAAGTCCAGAGTAATGATCCGCTTATCCGCCAGAGCCAGCGGCACCCGGCCCTCCGCAATGCGCTGCGCCAGTCCCTCCACCACGGCGGTCTTGCCCACTCCCGCCTCACCGATCAGACAGGGATTATTTTTGGAACGCCTGGAAAGGATCTGCAATAGCCGCTCTGTCTCCTGTTCCCGCCCAATGACCGGATCCAGCCGCCCCTGCCGGGCCAGCTCAGTCAGCTCCCGGCCAAATCGGTCCAGCATCACACTGCGGATCTGCCGCTGGGCCTTTCCCACCACCTTGGGAATCTGCCGGTCGTTATTCTGCTCGCACTGCTCCAGCCGTATCGTCTCTCGCAGGGCAATGGTCAGGTTGGGGATATCCACTGCGAGCTTATTCATCAGTCTTACCGCCCCGGAATCCTGTTGTCCGCACAGCGCCAGCAGCAGGTGCTCGGTCCCCGCCTGCAAAAATCCGCCCATCTGGGCCTCCCGCAGCGCTTCTTCCACTGCGGCACGGTAATGCACCGTCGTTTCCTCCGACTCCAGCAGGGTGGGATGTCCCCTACCCACCATTTGCAGCAGGGCACGCTCGGTCTTTCCCGCTGTTACACGCCGCTGAAAAAGCAGCGTATAAGCCGCTCCGGCCCCCTCTCGCAGCAATGCCAGCAGCAAGTGCTCACTGCCGATATAGGTATGCCCTGCCTGCTGCGCCGCCCGCTGGGCGCCCTCCAATGCCGCGGCCGCCCGCGGTGTAAAGCCATTGTATTGATTCATAGGGTCTCCCCTCCTTTTTTGTTCTGCCCTTAATATTGGCTGCATCCAGTCGCTTAAACGCCGCACCAAAATCTCCCCGCGACATAAGATGGGGTGATCCCAATGTAAAGGAGGCATCTCTGCTATGTTTGGTAACTGCTGCAATACCTGCTGCCCTGCCGATAGCAACCGTGGGCTCTTCGGCATCTGCCTGAATGACGCCACCCTGGTCATCATTCTTCTTGCTATCTGGCTGCTGAGCAGCGGCGGACTGAGTGGCTATGGCGGCGGCTGTGGCTGTAATACATGCGGCGGCGGACGCAGTGGCTGCGGTGACTGCGGCTGCGGCTGCAACTAACCTTTTTTGAATAATAGGAGGGTACACTATGGGCTGCAATTCTTGTGGATGCGGCGGCAGCTGCGGCTGCGGCAATAACTGGTGGTGGATCATCATTCTCATTCTGGTGTGGCTGTGGCTCACCGGCGGCAATGCCACCAACATCTCCGCCTACCGCACCTGCGGCTGCGGCGATACCAGCACGAACGGCTGCGGCGGCTGCGGCTGTGGCTGCAATTAAGCCAACCCCACGCAAAAAAGGGAGCCAAAAGGCTCCCTTTTCTTTATGCAGCATCATTCTTCTTTTGCGGGCAAAGGTACCGTTCCCTTTTCTATCAGATCCGTGATTGCCGCCACCGCGCCCTGCGGAATACTCCGCTGCGCCAGCATCATACGGTTGCGCATGGCTGCGCTGCTCAGCAGCCGCCGCACGGCAGAAAGGGTATCCCGCACGCTCTCGGTCCCCAGTGCCATCCTATAGCGAGTAAAGAATTCCAGATTGCGGCTCTCGCAGCCGGGGACGCTCAGCATCAGCACCGCCGGCACCCTCTTTTGGGCGATCTCGGTACAGGAAAGCCCGCCAGGCTTACCCACTACCAGGTCGGCCGCCGAATAGTAAAGATCCATTCGGTCGGTAAAGCCCACCGGGTACAGCCGCTCCAGGAATTTGGCATACCGCTGCAGCTCCTTCAGGTCGCCCTTGTTCTTCCCGCAGATGACCACCACAAAGCTATCCTTGGGCAGTCGGCGCAGCAGTTTCAAGGCCAGGGTCGTCATCGGCCCGCAGCCGATGGAGCCGCTCATCACCAGTACCATCTCCCCCTGCTGGGGCAGGTGCAGCAACCGCCGGGCCACATTCTGGTCCACATGGGTGGCCATTGCCGGGTTGGTGGGGATGCCCAGCGGCAGCAGGCGATCCTCCGGGATGCCCCGGGCGGTAAATTCCGGGATCAGCCTCTCATCCGGAATGACCCAGTAATCGGGCGTGATCTCATCCACACAAGGACTGCAGGTGTAATCGGTAGCAATAAAATAAAACGGATTTTTATATTCATATTTCCGGCGCAGCCTGGTCAGCATCTCCGCCGGGAACACATGCGGCGTCACTATGGCATCGAATCCACCCGAAAGCAGGTAGCGGTACAGCTGCGGCACACAAATGGCATTCATCTTGTATTCAAAGGAGGTCTCATCCTCCCCCAGCACCCGCTCTTCTTTTTTGCGGTAGCCCGCCCCGTATATTTTGGGAAAATACCGGTAGGCAATGGTGTGCAGATGGCTGATCGCCTCCGAAAAATGCTTGGGCCCAAAGGAAAGAGCATCCGCCACCGCGCAGGTGTGCCCGCGGGATTCCAGCTCCCGGCGCAGGGCTGCCGCCGCGGCATTGTGTCCGCCGCCGGTATTGCAGGTCAGGATGAGAACTTTCATGTCGTTTCGGCCCCCTTTCTTTGGCAGCGCCGCAGCAGGGCGCACAGCCGCGGCCGGTTATACCGTTGGATGATAATACACGGAATGTGAGAGAACCCATACAGCAGCACTACCAATACCGCCATCGGTCCATGAGCAAAGACAAATACCAGCGGCGTCGCCAGCATCAGTACCCAGTGGATGAGCTCCGCCACACAGGTTTCCTGCAGCAGTCGGGTAGCGTTTTCGGCGTCGTTCTGCCCACGAATGGTCTTGGCATATTCATGCCCACCCCAGCGGCTTTTATCCGGCACCCTGTCCTTCCACTTGCGGATCTCCATTTTTTCATAGATCTTGCCGTTTTTCTCCCATGCGCAGGTCTTGTAGGGGAAGCGATCCCAGTGAAACCACCGGCGGGGCAGCAGCTCCCCAATGATCCCGCCGCTGATGCCCAAAGCCGCGATCACCCCCACCGAGATGGTCGCCTGCAGGGCGGCCTGCGGCGCAAACAGCCACAGCGCTCCCAGGATAGCCGCTACGGCCAGACAGATCAAAATGGGCGTCAAGATCGTCATAGGTTTCTCCTTTTCCTCATTTACAGTATGGCGAAAAAAGCTGTAAGAGGTATTATAGCATCGCGGCCGCCTTATTTCCATCCGGGAATATTAACATTATCTTAATTTGGGACACACCGGCCTATTTGGGTAAAAAAAGGAGGACCCTGCGATCCTCCTCTGTGCTCAGCGGTATTCCGCCGCCTGTCTGGCAATATAGGCCGATTCCGGCAGTGTATATTTCTCCCTGAATTTCACATACATCTCCCGGAACGCATCGCTGTCACGCTTCATTTCGTTCAGGTAGCGGTGGGAGTCCAGCGCGTCGTGCTGCAGCTCGATGACCGCCACCGCAATATTGGAGCAGTGGTCGGAAATCCGCTCGTAGTCAGTCAGCAGGTCGGTTAGGATAAATCCCAGCTCGATGGAACAGCGGCCCGCCTGCAGGCGTGCCAGATGATTCTGCTTGATCTCCTTGGTCAGTGCGTCAATGACCTGCTCCAACGGCTCCACATGGTGGGCCATCTCATGGTCGGTATTGATATAGCAATCGGTTGTCAACTGCAAAATCTCCCGCACCGCAGCGGAAAGCACCCCCAACTCCCGCCGGGCCTCCTCCGAGAAAAACAGCGATTTGATCTCCAGCTCCTTGCCGGCCTTTACCAGGTTCACGGCGTGGTCGCCCAGCCGCTCAAAGTCCCCGATGGCGTGCTGCATTTTCCCCACGCGGCGGCTATCCTGCTGGGAAAGCGCCTGCGCCGAAAGGTACACCAGGTAGGTATCCAGCCGGTCCTCATACAGATCCAGCGTGTCCTCCTGCTTCAGTACCACCTCGGCGTCCTGCTCATTGTAGGCGCCGATAAGCGAGATCGCCCGTTCCAGCGAATCTCTTGCCGTCCCGGCCATCCGGAAGGTATAGTGGTCACACTCCTGCAGCGCCACCGAAGGGGAACGGAGCAGCAGCAGGTCAGGCGCGTACTGCATGGAGTCCTTAGGTGCCGTTTCGTCTTTGGCCTTCACCAGCCACTTGCCCAGCTTCACCAGGTACTTGGTAAATGGCATCAAAATGGCGGTAATAGCCAGGTTATAGATGGTATGCACCATGGCAATATTCCATGGTGTCACTGCAATATGGATAAAATCAAGCTGAAGCACCGAGGTGATCAACAGGTACAACGGCAGGCAGATAACAGTACCAATGACCTTGATGGAAAAGTGGATGACCGCCACCCGCTTGGCCTTGTAGCTTGTCCCAATGCTGGAAATCAGCGAGGTGGCGCAGGTACCAATGTTCAGGCCCATCACCATGGGAATGACCATCTCATAGGTCAGGCTGCCGGTCAGCGCCAGCGCCTGCAGAATACCCACCGAGGCCGCCGAGCTTTGGATCACGGCGGTAAACAGGGTGGCCACCACCAGGCCCAGTAACGGGTTACGCAGCCCCGCTAGGATCGCCGAAAACTCCGGCATCTCCGCCAGCGGGCTTACCGCGTCGCTCATCACCACCATGCCGTACATCAGCACTGTAAAGCCCACCAGCACCGTACCAATGCTCTTTTTCTTATCGTTTTTACACACCATCATCATCACTACGCCGATGATGGCTAAAATGGGCGAGAAATTTTCTGGCTTCAGCATCTTCAGCCACACATTCCCGCTTTGAATGCCGGAAAGGGAGAGGATCCACGCCGTCAGCGTGGTGCCGATATTCGCGCCGAAGATGACATACAGCGTCTGGCCAAATTTCATGATCCCGGAATTGACCAGACCCACCAGCATAACCGTGACCGCCGAGGAAGACTGCACCGCTATGGTAATGGCCGCGCCCAGCAGCAGGCTCACCCAGGGGCTCGCTGTCATTGTTTTCAGCAGCTGCTCCAGCTTACCGCCCGCCATCTTTTCCAGGTTACTGGACATCACATTCATACCGAACAGGAAAAAGGCCAGGCCCAGTACCAGCCGCAGAAGCGCAAAAATATCCATGTCTTCTTCTCCTTCGGGCATCCACCCGCCCATTACTTCATCTTTGCATACTGTTTTATTGTAACTCATTTGGGGGAAAGTTGTCCAGTCAATTTGCCGCAAAGGATGCTTTTTCCCCATATTTGTGCAGTTGCATAAATATAGGGCAGGCCCAGCGGCCCGCCCTATATTTTTTGCCGAATATTCAGTTCATGCGCCGGCGCTGAGCTCGCCTGCGCTGCTTGGCACGGCGGCGCCGCCGCGCCATAAAGTACGCCCGCAGCACAAATAGGATCACGATCAACGCCCCCAGCACTATGCCAATCCATTTCAGCACCGTCAGCACCACAGAGCCGCTGCCGGCCGTCGTGACATCATCCTTTGGCACATCCTCCACGGGGGCATAGGTCTCCACAGTGTACTCCATTGGGAAAGTTCCCACCAGCTCACCACCGCACCACAGCTCCACCTGCGGGTCTATGCGTTCTCCCACCTTATATCGGCTGGGGATATTATATTTCAGCGCGATGCTCTCTACCGCCGTTCCCTTCGGCACCAGCACATCCAGGTCCCCGGTCGCCGCTATATGCACCATCCCGGCAGTATTGGTCAGGCTCCCCACCGGGATATCATACGCCGCTATCTCATCGGTCTTTACCGAAACCATACTGTACCGCTCAAAGCAATAATCAAAAAGCGCTATGGTGTCCTTGTACTTGCCCCACTTGTCGCTGCAGTCCAGCACCACACACAGCAAAGAAAGTCCATCCTTCTCCGCCCAGGTCACCGCCGTATGCTGCGCCTCGGTGGTCCAACCAAGCTTGCCGCCCTTAGCGTAGGGATAGTAGTAAGCGCTTTCCACCAACATATGGTGGTGGGTACCGATGTTTCTTGCCACATCCTTTTTGTTGGTCTTGGGGATGGTATACTCCGTCGCGCAGAAATATTCCTCAAAGCCCGGCACCGTCATCGCCCACCGGGTGATGCGCGCCATATCATAGGCAGTGGTATAGTGGTCCTTATCCGGCAGGCCGTGCGCGTTGGTAAAGTGGGTATCGCTCAGTCCCAGCGCCGCCACCTGCTGGTTCATCAGCTCCGCAAAGTCGGTCAGGCTCCCGCTCACCGCCTGGGCTATGGCATTGGCGCAGTCATTGGCGGATTCCACCATCGCCCCGTACAGCGCATCCTTCAGGGTAATGATCTCCCCCGGCTCCAGCGCCAGGTGGGTGGTCTCGCCCCACTTCCATACATCGCTTACCGTTTCCTGAGAAATGGTGATGCGGTCCTCCGGCTTGGCGTAGGTCAGTCCCAGCGCTGTGGTCAGTATCTTGGTAATGCTGGCCGGATATTCCTTCTCGTACATGTTTTTTTGCAGCAGCACCTGCCCGGTCTTGGCGTCCATCACCACATAGGCATTGCTGTAGGTTTCCGGCACATCATCCTCCGCCGCCATGGCCGGTGTTATCAGGCCGGTTGTTATTATCATCATCGCTGCCAGCAGCAGCGCCGTTACTCTCTTCATTCTGTTCGTTCTCCGTTAAAATGGGGTATATTTTTATTATAGTGCCCACTGCCGCGAAAGTAAATGAACTGTGCATGAATTTTGATTGATTTTTTCCAGCTGGTATGATAGAATACTTTAGTAACCTCAAAAATGCTGGAATAGCTCAGCCGGTAGAGCAGCTGATTCGTAATCAGCAGGTCGCGTGTTCAAGTCACGTTTCCAGCTCCATTCTCCCTGCCTTCGGGCAGGGAGTTTTTCTTCCCCCCGCTTCCCTTGCGTCCGACCGCGTTTTATGCTATCCTTAAATAAATATATCCATCAAGAAAAGAAGGTGCCCCTTATGTCCCTGCAGGAATCCGGCGAAATGTATCTGGAAACCATCCTTGTTCTCTCCCAGCGCACAGGCTTTGTCCGCGCCATCGATATCGGAGAGGAAATGGGCTACTCCAAGCCCAGCGTCAGCCGCGCTGTCGGCATTTTGCGGCAGGGGGGCTACATCCATGTCGCGGAAGATGGCGGCATCACACTCACCGAATCCGGCCAGGCCGTGGCGGAAAAGATCTACGAGCGTCATCGCCTGCTCACCAGCTTTTTGGTCAAACTTGGCGTTGACGAAAAGACCGCTGCGGAGGACGCCTGCAAAATGGAGCATGTCATCAGCGATGCCTCCATGGAAGCCATCAAGCGCCACGCCATGGGCCACATCCAGTAAGTTCACCGGGAGGTACGGCTATGCACGAGATCAAATGTCCCAAATGCGGCGAAGTCTTTACCGTGGATGAATCCGGCTATGCAGCCATCGTGGGTCAGGTACGGGATGAAGAATTTCACCGGGAGCTGGCCCAGCGGGAAAAGCAGCTGGCCGCCGAAAAAGAAAAAGATCTGGCCCTGGTACGCACTCAGGCCGCCCGCTCTCAGGAGCAGTCCGAGGCCCAGCTGCAGCGGCAGATCGAAGAACTGAAGGCCCAGCTTCTCTCCCAGCAGGCCCAGCGGGAGCTGGCCGTACAGAAAGCCCTGGAACAGCAGACCGCCGATCTTTCCGCCCGGGATCAGACCATTACTGAACTGCGGGCCCGCCTGAACGCAGCCCAAACCGAGCGGGAGCTGGCCATTCAAAAAGTGACCTCCGAGAAAAAGGACGAACTGATCGAAAGTCAGCGGGAAATCGATAAGCTGACCTATCAGCTGAAGGAAGCCGCAGCCGCCAGCCGGGAAAAGGAGCAGGAGCTGCGGGAAAGCTACAAGCGGGAGCTCAGCAGCAAGGATGAGGTCATCGCCTATTATAAGGACCTCAAAACCCGCCTTTCCACCAAAATGGTGGGAGAAACGCTGGAACAGCACTGTGAGATCGAATTCAACCGTCTGCGGTCCGCCGCTTTCCCCAACGCTTACTTTGAGAAGGACAACGACGCCCGCACCGGCAGCAAAGGCGATTACATCTTCCGGGAGTCCACCTCCGATGGCATCGAATTTCTCTCCATCATGTTCGAGATGAAAAACGAGATGGATACCACCGCCAGCAAAAAAAAGAATGAGGATTTCTTCCGGGAACTGGATAAGGACCGTCAGGAAAAGGGCTGCGAATATGCCGTCCTGGTTTCCCTGCTGGAGCCGGACAGCGAGCTGTATGGCGGCATCACCGATGTCAGCTACCGCTACCCCAAAATGTATGTCATCCGTCCTCAGTTCTTCATTCCCATCATCACCCTGCTGCGGGGCTCGGCACTCCATACGGTGGAATACCGCCGGCAGTTGGCAGAGATCCGTAATCAGAATATCGATATCTCCCACTTCGAGGAGGAAATGAACGACTTCAAGACCCGCTTCGGCCGCAATTACGATTTGGCCAGCCGCAAGTTCAAAACCGCCATCGAGGAGATCGATAAAACCATCGACCACCTGCAAAAGACCAAGGACGCCCTGCTCTCCTCCGAAAATAATCTCCGCCTGGCCAATGATAAAGCCCAGGAGCTTTCAGTCAAGCGCCTGACGAAAAACAATCCCACCATGCAGGCCAAGTTTAAGGAGCTGGAAGCCGCCAAAACTCCTCCCCTGCCGCAGGAACCAAACGAATAACAAAATCAGCACCGTGGAACTGCTCCTCGGTGCTGTTTTTATTCTTCCGCGCGCTCTCCACCCCCGGCGGGCACCCCTGCGCTCCCCAGGGCCGCGCCTCCGCTGCGCTTCGGGCAGCCCTTTCCCGCTCCGGTGCGCCCGCCTACCTTTTCCCTGCCGCAGCTCATATGCACCGTTCGCAGTACTCCGCCACATCAAAGGGATCCAGCCCGCTGTCCTTCTTCAGGTACAGCGGGTGGTGCGGGTGCCCCTTCACCGAGCGCTTCCCTGCCGTGACCCACCGGGCGCCGTGCCGCTCTCCGGCCGCTATCATATCCTGCACACAGCCTTTCAGGTAGGGCCGCATCTCTATAATGTTCCCCCAGGCCGCCCATACTGTCGGCTCCTTACTCAGTTCCAAAATATACTCGAAAGCCTCCATATTGGCCCGGTGCAGCCGCTCATCCCGCTCCCGCGCCATATCCTGCGGCCGGGTAGCCCGCTGCGGGTACACATTAAACATAATAAAGCTGTCGTACCCATTTCCCAGCGCGATCCGTTCCACCGATTTCAGGGTATTATCCAGGTGGTCCGGCTCCGCCGTGGAGGGGTTCACCCCAATGCAGATAAGCGGTTTCTCTCCCTTGGTTCCCAGCACATATCGGTACTCCGTATAAAAGTCCGGCACATACAGCCACCGGCCGGTATCGTAGTCCGCCTCCCGGCCGCTTTGGCGCATCGCCTCGGCAAAGGATAATACCTCCATCTCACTGGTGGCTATGGTAGGGATATGCATACTGGCACCTCCGGGAAAAATACTTTTCCCCATCATAGCGTATTTTTCCCCAAACGGCAAGTCCCTCTGTTTTCCCCTTACTTGCCCATCTCCTCCCGCAGCCGCTCTATAGCGTGCTTCTCCAGCCGGGAAACATAGCTCCTGGAGATCCCCAGCTTCCTGGCCACCTCCCGCTGGGTCAGCGGCGGCCGGTTATCCAGCCCGTAGCGTAGCCGCAGCACCCGCTGCTCCCGTCCCTCCAGCACCCCAAAGACCTCCCGCAGTTTTTCAGCTTTCAGCGTTAAATCCAGCCGTGTAATGATATCCTCCTCATCGCTCACCAGCTCCATCAGCGTCAGGCTGTTGCCGTCCCGGTCGGTATCCAGCGGGTCCTCCAATGAAACATCCCCCGCCGTCTTCCTTCGCGCCCTAAAATACATCAGAATCTCATTCTCAATACACCTAGAAGCATAAGTCGCGAATTTTGTCTTCTTCTCCAAGTTATAGGTCTCCACCGCCTTTATCAACCCTATCGTCCCTATCGAGATCAGATCATCCTGCTCCCCGCTCACCGCGTAGTACTTCTTCACGATGTGCGCCACCAGTCGCAGATTGTGCTCCACCAGCTCATTCCGTGCCGCCCGGTCTCCTCGGCTCATCCGCTCCAGGCAGTCCCGCTCCTGCTTAGCCGTCAGCGGCCGCGGGAATGACCCAGAAGCCGAAACATGCAGCGTCAGCAGCCACAGCCCGCCCAGCAGCGTCAGTACCATTGCTCCCAGCATCACTTATTCCCCCTCTCTCTTTAGAGGGTATGCCCCGCCGACAGAAAAATGCCAGTCCCGCCTCAAATGGACAAAGCCCTCCGCCCGCTTTACCCCTCCGCCCAAAATACCGCCCGATCCCTGTCGGATACTTGATATTTTTGCCGCCTTATAATAAAATTAGTCTATCCTAATTTTAATTGCCACATGTCAAGGGAAAGGATTATCACTATGACTTTGAATGAACTCAAAACCGGCTCCTCCGGTATCATCACGGCCGTGGGCGGCGATGGCCCGCTGCGCTGCCGCCTTTTGGATATGGGCCTCATCCCCCACACCCGCGTCACCCTGCAAAAGGTCGCCCCCATGGGCGATCCCATCGAGATAAGGGTCCGCGGCTATGAGCTGACCCTGCGGGTGGAGGAAGCCCAAAAGATCGAGGTAAAGGAGGCCGCGGAAATATGATCTTCGCATTGGCCGGCAATCAGAATTGCGGCAAAACCACCCTGTTCAATGCCCTCACCGGCTCCAATCAGCATGTCGGCAATTTTCCCGGCGTCACCGTCGATCAGAAAATGGGCGATATCCGGGGCGAGAAAAATTGCTCCGTCGTCGATCTGCCAGGCATCTATTCGCTGCGGCCCTATACCCAGGAGGAGATCGTCACCCGGGATTTCATCCTGAAAAAAAAGCCGGATGGCATCATCAATATTGTGGATGCCACCAATATCGAGCGTAATCTCTACCTTACTTTGCAGCTTTTGGAGCTGCGGGTCCCCATGGTACTGGCCCTCAATATGATGGATGAGGTGCGCGCCAACGGTGGCTCCATCGATGTGCAAAAAATGAGCGCCGCCCTCGGCATCCCGGTGGTACCCATTTCCGCCGCCAAGGGCGAGGGTGTATCGGAGCTTATCACCCAGGCGCTCACCGTCGCCCGGGGCAAAATCCTACCCAAGGTCACAGATTTCTGCACCGATGATTCCGCCGTCCACCGCTGCCTGCACGCCGTTATCCACCTCATCTCGGATCACGCCGAACGGCTGGGCGTCCCCACCCGTTTCTGCGCCGCCAAGCTCATTGAGGGCGGCGATACGCTGGAAAAGGACCTGCGGCTGGATGAAAACGAAAAGGAGCTGCTGGAACACTGCATCGTCCAGATGGAAAACGAAACCGGGCTGGATCGCAATGCCGCCCTGGCCGATATGCGCTATACCTTCATCGAAGGGGTCGTCGCCGCCTCGGTCACCAAGTGCCACGAAAGCCGCGAGCACGCCCGCTCCGTCCGGTTCGATCAGATCCTTACCGGCCGGTACACCGCCATTCCCACCTTTTTGGCGGTCATGTTTCTCACCTTCTACCTCACCTTCCATGTCATCGGCCAGCGTCTTTCCGATCTCCTGGCCGTCGGCATTGATGCGCTCACCGCCCTGGTCGATGGCGCCCTCACTGCCTACGGCATCAATCCGGTGGTCCACAGCCTCATCATCGATGGCATCTTTGCCGGCGTGGGCAGCGTGCTGGTGTTCCTGCCCATCATCGTCACCCTGTTTTTCTTTCTCTCCATCCTGGAAGACACCGGCTACATGGCCCGTGTCGCCTTTGTAATGGATAAGCCGCTGCGCCGCATCGGTCTTTCGGGCCGCAGCATCGTGCCGCTGCTCATCGGCTTCGGCTGCTCGGTGCCGGCCATCATGGCCACCCGCACCGTCTCCTCCGATCGCGACCGCAAAATGACCATTCTCCTCACCCCTTACATGAGCTGCTCTGCCAAAATCTCCATCTACGCCTTTTTTACGGCGGCATTTTTCCCGCAGTACGGTGCCCTGGTGATGATCGCCCTTTATCTTCTCGGCATCCTCATCGGCATCGTGGCGGCCCTCATCATGAACCACACCGCCTTCCGCGGCAAGCCCGTCCCCTTTGTGATGGAGCTGCCCAACTACCGGCTCCCCAGTGCCAAAAGCGTGGGACTGCTGCTGTGGGAAAAAGCCAAAGACTTCCTGCAGCGCGCTTTCACTGTCATTTTCCTGGCCACCATCATCATCTGGTTCCTGCAAGGCTTCGATACCCGACTCAATGTCGTGGCGGATAGCTCTTATAGCCTATTGGCGCTCATCGGCCAATGGATCGCTCCCCTTTTCGCCCCCCTCGGCTTCGCCGATTGGCGCTGCGCCACCGCCCTCATTTCTGGCTTTGTCGCCAAGGAATCTGTCGTCAGCACCCTGGAGGTCCTGCTGGGCGGTGCGGCCGTCACCGGGATGTTCTCTCCCCGGGCCGCCATCAGCTTTTTGGTCTTTACCCTGCTGTATACCCCCTGTGTGGCGGCCATAGCCACCATCCGCCGGGAGCTCGGCTCCACCGTGAAAACAGTCGGCGTGGTAATCCTGCAATGCGGTGTAGCATGGCTAGTAGGCTGGCTGGCCTATGCCATCACAGGGCTGTTCTGATGGGCCCCCTCGATTGGCTGCTGCTGGCAGTAATCGCCACCGGCACATTTTTCGCTCTCCGGGCCGTCCGCCGGGGCCATACCGGCAGCTGCTGTGGCGATTGCGCCCGCTGCCGCCGTACCGATTGCGGCAAAAATTCAAAGACCGGGTAAAACCGCCGTTGCCCTCCTGCAAAATGACATCACCCGTCTAATCCGAAATTTATATCAATTTTTCAAAAAGCACTTGACTCCTACGCTGCGTAATAGTTTATTGTATCCTTATCGAGCGGAGGGAAAGGAAAATGATGACAGTAAATGAAGCAAGCAAATTGACTGGAGTGAGTATACGCACTCTGCAATATTACGATACCATCGGGCTTCTGCCGCCTGCCGGATATACCGAGGCGGGATACCGGCTGTATGACGATACAGCGATGGAACGCTTACAGCAGATTTTACTGTTCAGGGAGCTGGAATTTCCGCTAAAAGAAATCAAACGCATCCTCGATTCTCCCAATTTTGATCGAAGCAAAGCGCTGGAGCAGCAAATTGAATTGCTTACGATGAAAAAGGAGCATCTCGAAACTCTCATTCTTTTCGCTCGAGGAATAAAAGTAATGGGAGTAAACTATATGGATTTCAAAGCATTTGATACCAAAAAGATCGATGAGTACTCTAAGCTCGCCAAAGAGCAGTGGGGTCACACAGCAGAGTACAAAGAGTATGAAGAAAAAACAAAGGACTGGACAAAAGATGACGAAGCTGCCATCGCGGATGAATTTATGAAAATATTTGTTGAGTTCGGGCAGATGAAAAAAATGAACCCATCGGATGAGGCGGTTCAGGCACAGGTAAAAAAACTCCAAGATTATATTACAGAGCATTTTTATACCTGCTCCCCTAAAATCCTGAATGGACTCGGAAAAATGTACGCCGGCGGAGGAGAACTTACCAAAAACATCGACACCGCTGGCGGAACCGGTACTGCTGAATTTACTAGCAAAGCCATCGAGCATTATTGCGGGTAATCTGCTTTTTTGACTGCCTGCCGTTTGGCCGTGCGGCTATACCCGCTGCTACTGCATCACCCACAGCAGGCCAAGAATCAACCGGCAAAGCCGCTTTTTATGGCCCCTGCAAAATCCGGGACGCCGGCCGCAGGCCAAACCGCCCGCCGGGCGGTTTCAGCGGGCTTCGCCCGCTGGCCCCGGCTTCGCCGGGGCGGCCTGCGGCCCGCCCTTCCATCGGCAGTGCCCCGCTTCTTCACCGTTTACCTCTCACCCTTCCCCGCGGAGGTCTTCCTTCAGGACAAAAATTCACCTTCATCGCAGATAAAATAGCCAAAACAAAGCCACCGCATTTATCACAAGGTTATCAACCGCCGTTGCGAGTCATTAGCATTTTCAAGCGGCCTGTCATTTAGTCGTAGCGCTCCCCCTACCCCCTCCCTTCCCCGGGGAGGGCTTTCTTTAGGTGGACACCCCCCTTTACGCACTACACTAAGGGGAGAAATTTACCCCAATTTTCAATAACGCAACCACATTTGTCGCAAAAGCCCCCAGCCGCCGTTGCGAATCAATAGCGGTTTTCAGGTGGACTGCCGTTTGGCCACAGCGCATCCCCTCCCCTACTCCGGAGAGGGCTTTTCTTTTGGTGGACAACTCCCCCACATATGCGCTATACTGGGGATGGAAATTTGCCCCGGAGGTGATTTTTATGATCTACACCGTCACCCTCAATCCCGCCATTGATGAAACACTGGAAGTGGAGCATTTGCGGCCCGGCGCCACCCACCGCATCCTTTCCCGCGGCCGGTACCCCGGCGGCAAGGGCATCAATGTGGCAAGGGCCCTGCGTGTCTTTGCCGAGGACTGCGTTGCCCTGACCATCGCGGGTGGGACGACCGGCCAGGAGCTGGCCGGGCTGCTGCGGCAGGAGGAGCTGCCCTGTACCGTCTATGCCGCCCCTCACCCCACCCGGGTCAATCTCAAAATTTCCTCCCGGGGGGATGGACTGACCACCGAGCTGAACGCCCCCGGTCTGCTGGGGGAGGCTGCCCCTGCCGGGCGCCTGCGGGAGGAGCTGCTGGAGCGCCTTTTGCCGGGGGATGTGGTGGTGCTGTGCGGCAGCCTGCCGCAAGATTTACCGGCCGGATGGTACCGGGATCTCACCGCTGAGTGCCGGAAAAAGGGGGCCGCCGTTTACCTGGATACCGCCGGGGAGCCGCTGATTTTGGGGATCACAGCGAAGCCGGACTGCATAAAACCCAACCGGGAGGAGCTAGAGCCCCTGTACGGCTACCGCCTGGCAACCACTGAATCCCTGGCGGAAGCGGCCTGGCAGCTGCTGCACCGCGGGGTAGGACAGGTGGTGGTTTCCCTGGGGGCGCAGGGGGCGCTGCTGGCCACCCGGGAAGCGGTACTTTTTGCCGCGGCCCCTACTGTGACCGCGCTTAATACCACAGGGGCCGGGGACACCATGACGGCGGCCCTCATCTATGCCCGGCTGCACGGGCTCACACCCGAGGAGACCCTGCGATTTGCGGTAGCAGCCGCTACCGCCAAGGTGGTACGGGCCGGAACGCAGCCCCCCGTGATGAGCGACATAGGCGCCCTGCTGCCGCAGGTGGAGGTACGGTCCATTTAGGGTGCAGGAAAGAAAGCCGCCGCCCAAAACGCCGGTTTGCACCAAATGATTCAATTGTCACCTTCTCGAGAAAGGGAGGGCCCGGGAGGACGATCGGTCACACTTTGCAAAGCCCTCTACTAATATAATACGCAAAAGAGAACGGATGTTCCTGCATGGAATGTCCGTTTTTTGAAGATTTTTTTATTTTTGGTGGATTTTAGGGGATAGGGTGGCAATATTTCTCTAAATAATGGATTTTATAGAGATATTTTGGACGATACAAATGGACCTTTTCGATGCGATATCTGCACTGTTTGCCGAGTCCTCATAGGCCCCCTTATGCAAAGGGTAAGCGGCGCTCCAACCCATAGCCTCCCCTGTGTAAGGGATAACGAAGTGGCGGCGCGGAGTCACCAAAGGGTGACGGCTGGTACGCCTGCCCGGCGGGGGGTTACTTTTCTGTGATGAAAAGTAGGCAAAAGAATTTTATTTAGGGCGAGTTTGTAGTCGCCTAAAGGCGTCGCTAAGTCACCGGAGGGTGACAGCTTGTACGCCTACCCGGCGGGGGCCTACTTTTCTATGAAGAAAAGTAGGCAAAAGTCA
>OIWM01000357.1_pt1 | contig 56497 bp, 50 predicted proteins | sample 1587451 | NCBI WGS metagenome assembly OIWM01 (sample SAMEA3888907, study PRJEB22519) | human gut metagenome | biome: human gut; feature: human-associated habitat; material: faeces | place: Denmark | collected 2011 | reverse complement strand
CGGACAAGATCACGGATTACGCAAAGACGGCGATGCAATGGGCGGTCGGCAGCGGTCTTGCAAAGGGAAAATCCGGCAATCTGCTTGACCCGCAGGGTACGGCGACCCGCGCTGAGATCGCCGCCATGCTTCACCGCTTCATTGAGAAGTATGAGTTGGTGCAGGGCAAGGCTCCCGGCGGCCTGATGGGCTAGATCGACCCGAAGCGGCTGCAAATCCCCAAGACCGGCGACAGCAGCGTGTTAGGCTTGTGGGGAATCTCCCTCTGCGCATCTCTTGCCGGATGCCTTGTGCTGACCACATGGCAGATCAGGCGGCGACGTGAGGAAGAATCGCTGCAAATCATCGAAAAGTAAACAGGCTCACCTTTAGGGGCGCGGGCAAATAGCCCCGCGCCCCTTTTCGAGTTTCATTCGTCAGGAAAGGCGGTTGCTCTTTTGCGCAACCGCCTTTCACCATTTTTATCCGATTGAGCAGAAAGAAAATGAAAAACATAGCACAAAAGCAGGAAGAATCCAGCCCGCTGCACAAAAACGCCCGGACAAAAATGTCCGGGCGTTCGCTGCGGTATTGCAGAGCTTATTCCTCTTCCTTCGCGGTGCAGCAGATGTGCAGCTCATCCAGCTGCTTCTGGGTGACTTCGCTGGGAGCGCCCATCAGGATATCCTGCGCGTTCTTGTTCATCGGGAACGGGATGATCTCGCGGATGGAATCCTCACCGGCCAGCAGCATGACCATGCGGTCAATGCCGGGAGCGATGCCGGCATGGGGAGGTGCGCCATAGCAGAAGGCGTTGTACATGGCCGGGAACTTGGACTTGACATCGTCCTCGCCCAGACGGACGAGCTGGAATGCCTTGATCATAATTTCCGGGTCATGATTCCGGACTGCGCCGGAGGAAAGCTCCACGCCGTTGCAGACCAGATCGTACTGCTGCGCGGTGATGGTCAGCGGATCGATCTCACCGGCGATCGCCTTATCGAGCGTCTCCGCACCGCCGCCGGGCATCGAGAACGGGTTGTGGCAGAATTCCAGCTCGCCGGATTCCTCACCGATCTCGTACATCGGGAAATCGACGACCCAGCAGAACTCGTAACGTTCCTTGTCCATGTGGCCGGGGACCAGCGCGCCGAGCTTGCTGCGGAGCACGCCCGCAGTCTTGATGGCGGCCGTCCGCTTTCCGGCGGCAACGCCGACGAAGCAGCCGGGCTTGAGGTCGAGCGCCTTCACGACGGCCTCGGCATGGGGCTGCATGAACTTTGCCACGCCGCCGGCCAGCGTGCCGTCGGCCTCGACCTTGAACCAGTAGGGCTTGCTGCCGGACTGGACCTCAACGTCGGTGCAGAGCTTGTCGATCTGCTTGCGGGTCAGCTCACAGCTCGGGACGACGACGGCCTTCACGACGTTGCCCTCGGCAAACGGCGCGAATTCGCTGCCCCTGACCAGCTCGGTCATGTCCTGAAGGACAAGGTCGATGCGCAGGTCGGGCTTGTCGGAGCCGTAGGTCTCCAGCGCGTCATTGTAGGCGATGCGGCGGAAAGGCGCCTCGGAGGCGATGTTATATTTGCCGAACTTTGCGAAAATGGGCGGGAGCACATCCTCGATGACGGCGAAAACGTCGTCCTGCGCGGCAAAGGCCATTTCCATATCGAGCTGATAGAACTCGCCGGGGCTGCGGTCGCCGCGGGCGTCCTCGTCGCGGAAGCACGGCGCGATCTGGAAATAGCGGTCAAAGCCGGAGGTCATGAGCAGCTGCTTGAACTGCTGCGGAGCCTGCGGCAGAGCGTAGAACTTGCCGGGATGCTTTCTGGCGGGAACCAGATAGTCGCGCGCGCCCTCCGGGCTGGAGGCCGTCAGGATCGGGGTGGTGATCTCAAGGAAATTGTGCTCCATCATGGCCTTGCGGATGGCCGCGACCACGTTGCAGCGCAGGATAATGTTGTTCTTAACGGCGGGGTTGCGCAGGTCGAGATAGCGGTACTTGAGACGCTGGGTCTCGTCGGCCTCGCGGCTGCGGTTGATCTCGAACGGCAGCTCGTTGTAGCGGCAGCGGCCAAGGACGGTGATGCTGCTGGGCACGACCTCGATCTCGCCGGTGGGCAGCTTCGGGTTCTTGCTGGCGCGCTCACGGACAACGCCGGTGACGTTGATGGTGGATTCCTTGTTGATGGACTTGATGATGTTCATCATCTCCTCCGTCTCAACGACGAGCTGCGTCGTTCCGTAGAAGTCGCGCAGGACGACGAAGGCAAAGTTGCTGCCGACGACGCGGACATTCTCCAGGAAGCCTGCCAGCGTGACCGTCTTTCCGACGTCCGCCAGACGAAGCTCGCCACAGGTATGCGTTCTGGACTGCATCATAGTTTTTTCCTTCTTTCTTTGTTGCTCTTTATTTTTCAAGAATTACGGTGTTCTGATCCTGACCGGCAAGGCCCGCCGCCAGGAAGGCGGGCAGCTCCGCGATGGACACGGAGGTCTGTTCGCCGGTGGCAAGGCACTTGACCGAGGCGGTCTTGGAGTTGATCTCATCCTCGCCGAGGAAGAGCACATACGGGATCGAAAGCTTGTCGGCGTACTGGATCTTCGCCTTGAACTTCTTCTGCTCACAGTAGAGCTGCGTGCGGATACCGGCGTCGCGGAGCAGAGTGGCCGTCCGGACGGCCTGCGTCAGATCGTCCGTCATCGGCAGCACCAGCACATCCGCCGGGGCGGTATTGCGCGCAGGATTCAGCATCCCCTGTTCGCCGAGGACATAGAAAAGGCGGGTCAGACCGATGGAAATGCCGACGCCCGGCAGCGCCCGGTCGGTGTAATACTCCGCCAGATTGTCGTAGCGGCCGCCGGAGCAGACGGAACCGATCTCCGGGTGGTCGAGCAGCGTTGTTTCATAGACCGTGCCGGTGTAGTAATCCAGACCGCGCGCGATGGTCAGGTCAACGGCGAAGTTTTCCTCCGGCACGCCGAACGCGCCGAGGTATTTGACGACCGCCGTCAGCTCGTCCAGGCCGAGGTCAAAGACCTCATTGCGGCCCCGGTAGCCCTCAAGCGCAGTGAGCACCTCCGCGTTCGTGCCGCGGATGGCGATGAAGCGCAGGATTTCATCCGCGCGCTCCTCCGCAAGGCCGCATTCCTCGACCAGAAGCGTGCGGACCTTTTCCGCGCCGATCTTGTCGAGCTTATCAACGGTGCGCATGATATCGCCGGACTGCTCGCTCAGGCCGAGCATGGCGTAGAAGCCGTTCAGAATTTTGCGGTTATTGACGCGGATCTGGAAGCGGCGCAGACCCATCTGCGAGAAGGTCTTGTAAATGATGGACGGGATCTCTGCCTCGTTGGAGATGTCCAGCTTCCCGTCGCCGATCACGTCGATGTCCGCCTGATAGAACTCGCGGAAGCGGCCGCGCTGGGCGCGTTCGCCGCGATAGACCTTGCCGATCTGATAGCGGCGGAAGGGGAACGAAAGCTCGCCGTAGTGCAGCGCGACGTATTTTGCCAGCGGCACCGTCAGGTCAAAGCGGAGCGCTAGGTCGCTGTCGCCCTTCTGGAAGCGGTAGATCTGCTTTTCCGTCTCGCCGCCGCCCTTGGCCAGCAGCACGTCGGCCGCCTCGATGGCGGGCGTGTCCAGCGGCGTGAAGCCGTAGAGGCTGTAGGTTCGGCGGAGAATTTCCATCATGGCTTCCAGCTGGGTCTGCGGCCCGGGCAGCAGCTCCATGAAGCCGGATAGCGTGTGTGGTCTGATTTTTTCCATGGTATCTGTTCCTTTCGGTTATTTTCTAAGGGAGGTGTGCGCCGGAATGGCGCGGTGTGTCTCCGACGGCCCATTCTTTTCTGTCTTGCCAGAAAAGAATGGGGAGAAAAGAGGCGCTGGGGACGCGGAATCGCGCTTCGCGCCTGATAAACAAGTCGCTGCATTGTACGTATTTTCGTTACACAAGCCGTAGTCCAAACGCCCTTCGGGCGGCCTACAGAATTTCTGCTGTCTAAAACTTCGCTGCGTCAAATATTTATGTATGCAAAATCGAAAAGTATCTGCCTTGAATCCATGCGTAGATTTTCTGGTTTTGCCCGTTTCTGCTTGGCAGTCTCTATTGGCTGCGGAAGAGAAACGAGCCAAGTGAAGAGACCAAAGGTTAGAGGCTCAGGCGCGACAGCGCAATAAAATCGTTCCAGCGGCCTTTTCTTCCATATCTTTTCTGCCAAGACAGAAAAGATATGGCCCGCGGAGCGCCGGTGACGGCGCTGTATATCGCATCGCGCCGCCGGTGCATACGAAACACGCCGCCGAGGGCCGTTTCCAATGTGGGAAAACAGAAATGAAAACCCGCACCGTCAGGTGCGAAAAAATACTCCCATCCCTGCCAGCAGAAGGCCGAGGGACGAGAGTATCGCGGATACTTCGTGGTGCCACCCAGGTTCAGAGGGCTGCGCCCTCCCTTTGTCCGCGCTGACGGGGCGGAGCCCGGCGATTTCGGCGCGAAGCGTGCCTTATACGCTTGCTCGGCGGATGTCCTTCACGCTCTGCACCGCAGGAGCCTTTCAGCAAACGGCTCCCTCTCTGAGCGGCGCGCGGCGTTACTGCTTCCGCGTCACGGCATATTCATTTTTCAGCTTCTCAGCGAATGGTCTTTTTCGTGCGCATCATCATACGCCAGTCAAGGTCACCGCGCTGCAATCCGAGAATCAGCATTTCCGCCGAAGCCAAATTGGTGGCGCAGGGGACGTTGTAGGTATCGCACAGATGCAGCGTGCGCATGATGCGCTGGTCCTCCCACGGGTCGTTGTCGTTGGGGTCGGAGAACATAATTACAAGATCGATCTCGTTGTAAGCGATGCGCGCGTCCACCTGCTGGTGTCCGCCCTGATTTTTGGACAAAAACTGCGAGACCGGCAGTCCGGTCGCTTCGGAGACCAGACGGCCCGTCGCAGCCGTCGCGGAAAGGCTGTGCTTGGCAAGAATGCTCTTATACGCGGTGCAGAACTGCACCATAAGCTCCTTCTTTTTATCATGAGCCATAAGGGTGATATTCATAGTGAGAATTTCAGCTCCTTCCCTAATTTTCAGAAAACTGCAAAACAGTGAGATTCAGAATCTCAGAAGCGGCATTTTCCGGCCGCAGAGACGGCGCGCAATGTTGAGGCAGGCCCGTGCAGCGCCCTTTCCGGTGTAGAGCGCGAGCGCAGTCCCGGCAGCGGCGGCAAGCGTGACGCTGCTGTCCTCTGGGACGATGCCGAGCAGCGGCAGGCCGACGCCGTCCATCACATCGTCGATGGTGGCGTGCATCCGGCGGTAGAGCGCGGCGCTGACGCGGTTGACGACGAGCCGCGCCGGAATGGAGCGCTGCTGCAAGAGCACGTCCGTGGCGCGCGCGGCATCCCGCAGAGAGGCCGGGTCGCTCCCGGCGACCACGATCGCCTGATCGGCGGAGCCGGTCGCAAGGCGGAAGCCTGCGCCGATGCCGGCAGGTGCGTCGATCAGGATCCAGTCGAAGCGCTCCCGCGCAGCGTCCAGCATGGCGGAGAACTGCGCCGCATCCAGATCCTCGGCGGTCTCAGTGACCGGCGCGGTCAGCATATACAGATTCGGGATCTCCGGATGCGCCGCAGCGCTGTCCAGAGAATATTCGCCGCGCATCACGGCGGTAAACGGCAGGATCGGTTCCTCGCTCATGCCGAGCGAGAGATCGAGATTGCGCAGGCCGACGTCCGCGTCGATGCAGAGCACCTGACTGCCCTCCGCCGCGAGACAGGAGGAGATCCCGGCGCAGAGAGAGGTTTTGCCCGTACCGCCCTTGCCGGAGATCACGGATACGACCTGTGACACGCCGCATTCCCTCCAATAACTAAAAGTTAAAGTTATTATATACGAATCGCTTTGTAAATTCAATAAGAAACGTGAAAAAGTCGCGCCAGACACGGAAAAACTTTGCCGGATCGGGCCATTCCGCATGTCTATTTCACGCTGCTTCCGCATAGGATAGAGCAGGAGGGATACCATGAACGAACGAAAGCTGAGTAATTTTTGCCTTCTCCTGCTGGTGTTTTCGATGCTGCTGCGGCTGATCTGCGCGACTGGCGCGGATGCGCGGATGGCGGAAAGCGTCCCGGCGGCACAGACAGAGCCGGACGAGCCTGCCGCGCCCGCTGCGCAGCAGCTGCGCGTCTGGCCGGTGCGGGTGATCCGGGATGGGAACGCCTCGGAGGCGGAGCCGTGGGAGCAGTTGCCGGGGACGGCGGACAGGCAGACGGACGATGCGGAGCGCGCACCCGCGCTCACATTTTCGCCGGAGGAGGCGGACGCCATCACGATCGCGGGGGCCTGCACCTATTCCGTGGACAAGCAGGCGCTGCTGACCCGCCCGTCCGCGCTGGATTTTTCCGGAGAGGGGCCGAAGGTTTTGATCGTACATACGCACTCGTCCGAGGCCTACACGCAGGAGGCAGGCTGGGAATACGACGAGTCCGACCCGCTGCGCACGGAAAACGCCGACCGCTCCATCATCCGCGTCGGAGACGAGATCGCCTCTGTATTGGAAGCGCACGGCATTGAGACGCTGCACGACACGGCGCTCAACGACTATCCGACCTACAATGGCGCTTACGCGCGGATGGAGACGACCATCGAGCGCTACCTCGCGGAATATCCGTCCATCCGGATGGTGCTCGACGTACACCGCGACGCGGCGGCGGATGCAGACGGCGAGCAGGTCGGCTTCACGGCGCAGGTCGATGGGGAGCGCTGCGCGCAGGTCATGCTGGTCGTCGGCACGGACGAAGGCGGGCTGACGCACCCGGACTGGGAAGAAAATCTGGCGAATGCGCTGAAGCTTCAGGCGGTCCTGAACCGGCGCTGTCCCGGCCTCTGCCGGAATCTCGACCTGCGCACGGAGCGCTTCAACCAGCACGAGACGCCCGGGTCGCTGCTGGCGGAGTTCGGCTCGACCGGGAACACGCTGCGCGAGGCCATCCGGGCCGGGCGGCACTTTGCCGAGGGGCTGGCGGAGCTGATCGACGGACTGAGCTAGGGTGTATTCTTCCAACTCCCAACGCACCCGGAGAGCGGGGCTTTTCGCACTGCACTGCGGCATTTTCCCTTGAAATGCGTCAGGATTCCTGCGAAAAAATGTCTTGCGCAGCGCAAGGATTCCTCGCTGCCGGTCACTTCGCCAGTTTTCAGATACACCCTAGTTAGTCCGATAAAATTTTTTCAAAAACCTCTTTACAAATCGGAAAAGATGTGTATAATAATAAATGTAATGATAATTATTCTTTTTTTGGAGCGATGCCTATGATGCCTGTCAGAAAACACAGCCGGAAGCGCGACGCGATCTTATCCTGCGTCCGCGGTACGACCTGTCATCCGACGGCGGAATGGGTCTACACGCAGCTCAAGCCGGAGATCCCGGATCTGAGCCTCGGCACGGTCTACCGCAACCTCGCCATGTTCAAGCAGGACGGCGAGATCATCTCGGTAGGAACGGTCGCGGGGCTGGAGCGCTTCGACGGCAACACCGCGCCCCATGCGCACTTTGTCTGCACCGCGTGCAGCGGCGTGTACGATGTGCCGCAGGATGCGCTTCCCGAGGAATTCGTCCGCTCTGCCGAGCAGGTGACCGGCGGCGAGATCGCGGCGTATCAGCTCAGCTATTACGGAATTTGTTCAAATTGCAAAAACAGCAAATAATAAATGAAACAGTGAAACAAATGATGGAGGTATTCTTATGAAAAAATTCGTGTGCAAGGTTTGCGGTTATGTCTACGAGGGCGAAGCGGCTCCCGAGTTCTGCCCGGTCTGCAAGGCTCCGGCCAGCATGTTCGAGGAAGTCAAGGGCGAAATGAAGCTCGCTGCGGAGCATGAGTTCGGCGTCTATGAGACCACTGTCCGCGACAACGAGAAGATCAGCGCAGAGGACAAGGCGTTCATCCTTGAGCAGCTCAAGGCCAACTTCAACGGTGAGTGCAGCGAAGTCGGCATGTACCTGTGCATGGCCCGCATCGCCCACCGCGAGGGCTATCCGGAAATCGGCCTGTATTGGGAAAAGGCAGCCTATGAAGAGGCAGAGCACGCAGCGAAGTTCGCCGAGATGCTCGGCTCGACGCTGGAGCCCAACATGAAGGCGACGACGAAGGACAACCTCAAGTGGAGAGTGGATTGCGAGTTCGGCGCCACGCAGGGCAAGTTTGAGCTGGCCGCCTGCGCAAAGAAGAACGGCCTCGACGCCATCCATGACACCGTCCATGAAATGGCAAAGGACGAGGCCCGTCATGGCAGAGCGCTCAAGGGCCTGCTGGACCGCTATTTCGGCAAGTAATTCAGCCTAAAATAAGCCTTTTTGAGAGGAAGCAGGAACAAAACTGCTTCCTCTTTTTTGCTTGGAAGCTTGTACATTTCTTGTACTTGTACCAGCCTGTAAGCCTCAAAACAGCGCGGCTTTGCGCGAAAGCATTTGCATCGGCGCGGCCGTTTGTGGTACACTAAAAGTAAAGAGTCTGAAAGGAGCGGCTTTATGAACGAATACGAAGTCCTGATCGAGACGATCAACCCCTGCGGCGGAGAAGCGCACGCCAAAAAGGAATTTCAGGAGATCGAGACGGAAAGCCCGGAGCGCTGGGTGAAGGAGAACGGACGGTATCCGGTGCTGGACAGCGGCAAGAATCTCTCCGGCGATACGGTCATCACGACCGGCGACGGAAAGGGCATCCTGATCCGTTATACCTTCACGGAGTGAAGCCACCGCGCGAAACAGGAGGAGACTGCTCGGCAGTCTCCTTTTTTGCGTCTTGCCCGCGGCGCTGGCTGCTGAAAACCCGCCCGGAGGGCGGCTTTGGAGGAAGAAAAACGCGGGCGGAAAAATATTTTTTTCATTTAGCGATGAAAAGAAATGCAGGCGGCGGCGCTCCGGAGGGCCGTATCTGCAAGGGTATACCGCCGGAGGCGGAGACGGTGTATATACATGCATAAAACATGTGAGGCCGTAATTTTCGTCCCTAGAAATTGGATTGAAATTACGGAAAAACTAGGCTATACTGAACATAATAAGGGCGTATCTGAAAACCGGAAAGTGACGAGCAGTGAGAAGCGCTTGTGCAGAGCAGGCGGCTTTTCCGCAGGAGTGCCTGCCGTATTTCAAGGAAAAATGGCGCGGCGCGGTGCAAAAGGCCCGCTCTCTGGGGCGTCTGGAGTTTCCAGATACACTCAAAGAAACACAGCAAGGAGGATCGCCTATGCCGGTCTGTGTAACAAGCGAAATCGGCTCGCTGAAAAGGGTGCTTTTGCAGCGACCCGGACGGGAGCTGGAGCATCTCAGTCCCAACACCATGGAGCAGCTGCTTTTCGACGATATTCCCTATCTCTACGGCGCACAGCAGGAGCATGACTGCTTCGCAGAGATCCTGCGCGGCTGCGGCGCGGAGGTCGTCTATCTGGAGGATCTGACGGCGGATGTGCTGCGGCAGCGGCCGGAGCTGCGCGAGCCGTTCATCCATGACGTGATCGAGCACGCCGGAGGCAGCGCCCGGGGCTACCGCGCGGCGCTGGAAGAATATCTGACCGCCATCCGCGATCCGAAGCTGCTGGTGCAGCGGACGATGGAGGGCGTGACCTATCAGGAGATCTTCCCCAGCCGGAGCGGACGGCTCTCAAGCATGGTCGGGACGAAGGCGCGCTTCCTGATGCCGCCGATCCCGAATCTCTATTTTACGCGCGACCCCTTCGCGTGCATCGGCCGCGGCGTGAGCCTCAACCATATGTATTCCGCCACGCGCAGCCGCGAAACGCTCTACGGGAAATATGTCCTGACCTACCACCCCGATTTTGCCGGTCAGGTGCCGCTCTACTACACCCCGGAGGAGCATTTCAGCATCGAGGGCGGCGATATCCTGAATCTCAGCCCGACCGTTCTGGCCGTCGGTATTTCCCAGCGCACCCAGCCGGAGGCCGTCGAGCGTCTGGCGGAGCGCATCTTTGCCGACGAGGCCGCGACGATCGATACCGTCCTTGCCTTTGAGATCCCGCGCACACGCGCGTTCATGCATCTGGATACCGTGTTCACGCAGGTGGATCGGGACAAGTTCTCCGTTCATCCCGGCATTCTGGAAATGCTCTCGATCTACGAGCTGACCGGCAGAGGGACGGGCCGCATTACGACGCGCGCGCTGCGGATGCCGCTGGAGGACGTTTTGAAGGAATACCTCCATCTCGACCATGTGCAGCTCATCCGCTGCGGCGGCGGCTGCGAGATCGCGGCGGAGCGTGAGCAGTGGAACGACGGCTCCAACACGCTCTGCGTCAGCCCCGGCGTCGCGGTCGTCTACGAGCGCAATTATGTGACCAATCAGATCCTCGAGGACTGCGGCGTGAAGATCCTGAAAATGCCCAGCTCCGAGCTTTCACGCGGACGCGGAGGTCCGCGCTGCATGAGCATGCCTCTGCTCCGGGAATCCGTTTCGTTCTGACAAACCTACCGATATATTGAAAAGGAGAAATCATCATGGCTGTTAACATTCGCGGCAGACACTTTCTGAAGCTTCTGGACTACACCCCGGCGGAGATCCGCTATCTGCTCGATCTGGCGAAGAATTTCAAGGACCTCAAGCGGGCCGGTACGCCGCACCGCTATCTCGAGGGCAAGAACATCGTCCTGCTGTTTGAAAAGACCTCCACCCGCACCCGCTGCTCGTTTGAGGTCGCGGGAATGGATCTCGGCATGGGCGTGACCTATCTCGATCCCGGCAGCAGCCAGATGGGCAAAAAGGAATCCATCGCCGACACGGCGCACGTCCTCGGCCGGATGTACGACGGCATTGAATACCGCGGCTTCAGCCAGAAGATCGTTGAGGAGTTGGCCGAAAACGCGGGCGTTCCGGTCTGGAACGGCCTGACCGACGAATTCCACCCGACGCAGATGCTGGCAGACCTCTTGACCATTGAGGAAAAGAAGGGCACGCTCAAGGGTGTCCGCTTCACCTATTTCGGTGATGCCCGCAACAACATGGGCAATTCCCTGATGGTCGCCTGCGCGAAGATGGGCCTGCACTTCACGGCCTGCGCACCGAAGGAGCTGTTCCCGGCGGCGGAGCTGGTCGAAACGTGCCGCGAGCTTGCAAAGCAGAGCGGCGGCTCCGTCACGCTCACCGAGAGCGTGGAGGAGGGCGCGAAGAACGCCGACGTGCTCTACACCGATATCTGGGTCTCCATGGGTGAGCCGGACTGCGTCTGGGCAGAGCGCATCCGCCTGCTGACGCCGTATCAGATCAACGCGAAGGTCATGGCCATGGCCAAGCCCGACGCGCTGTTCATGCACTGCCTGCCGTCCTTCCACGATACCAACACCACCATCGGTAAGGAGATCGCCGACAAGTTCGGCATTACGGAGATGGAGGTCTCTGACGAGGTGTTCTCCGGCCCGCAGTCGGTCGTGTTCGACGAGGCGGAAAACCGGATGCACACCATCAAGGCCGTGATCTACGCAACGCTCAAATAAGGAGGGACGGAGATGGCATTCGAGTTTCCGAAATACCACGCGCCGGACTTTACCGAGGAAAAATTCCGCAATGCACCGGATGCGAAATGGGCCGCTGCCGAACTGGACGGCGTTGCGCCGGAGGGCTACCACAGCACGTCGATGTACCCGGAGTATTTCAAGCTGAACGGCCAGTGGCGTCTGGCGGAGGAGAGCCGGATGGATTCCAGCGTCGTCCTGCGGGAGGACGGTACGCTGCGCGTGGTCGAGAACCGCAACCTCAAAAAGGGCGACCGCGTGATCCTTGGGCGGACGGAAAACTGTGAGGACGGCATTTACATGCACTGCCACGGCTTCGAGGAGCCGGGCGAGACGCTGGAGGATCAGTTCGTGTTCCGTCAGGGACGCAGCCGCGAGACCTCCTATGCCAAGGACTATGACCGGCTGATCGAGCTTCTGCGCTATGAGAAGGAGCACGGCAATATCCTCTGGGTCATGGGCCCCGCGTTTGCCTTTGACGAGGACGCCAGAAGAGCCATGCAGGCGCTGGTCGAAAACGGCTACGCACACGGCCTCATGGCCGGCAATGCCCTTGCCACGCACGATCTGGAAGGCGCGCTGCTGCACACCGCGCTCGGTCAGGATATCTATACGCAGAAGTCCCAGCCCAACGGCCACTATCACCATCTGGACGTCATCAACAAGGTGCGCCGCAGCGGCTCTATCCCGCAGTTCATCGAGGACTATGACATCGACAACGGCATCATCTACAGCGTCGTAAAGAACAACGTGCCGTTCGTCCTGACCGGCTCCATCCGCGACGACGGCCCGCTGCCCGAGGTCATCGGCGACGCCTACCGCGGCCAGAGCGCCATGCGGGAGCTGGTCAAAAAATCCACAACGGTCATCTGCCTTGCTACGATGCTCCACACCATCGCCACCGGCAACATGACGCCGTCGTTCCGCGTCCTTCCGGACGGGACGATCCGGCCGGTCTACCTCTACTGCGTGGACGCGGACGAGTTCGTGGTCAATAAGCTGCTCGACCGCGGCAGCCTCTCCGCAACGACCATCGTCACCAACGTGCAGGACTTCATCACCATCGTTGCAAAGGGACTGGACGTGATCTGACGTAGGCGGAGCGCACCGGAAAAACGGATATACGCTCCGGCGGGCGGACAAGAGCCGTCGGCCCCAACAGATAATATTCGGAGGCGCCGCCGGGGAGGCGGCGCCTTCTGCTGTCCTCTGCCGGGGTGGAAAGCGCTTGCATCGTCTGCGCGGATGCGCTAGAATATTCCTGAAATGAGGCGAAGCTATGCTGGACTATCGAATTGAAAATGCGCTTCTGATCGACGGAAGCGGCAGGCCGGGCATTCCGGGCAGTCTCGGCGTCAAAAACGGAAAGATCGCCGCGCTCGGGCGGCTGGACGGTGAGACCGCCGCGCATTGCATCGACGCGAAGGGCCGCTGTCTGACGCCCGGCTTTCTCGACATCCACCGTCACGCCGACGCCGCGCTGTTCCGTCCGGGCTTCGGAAGGGCCGAGCTGGCACAGGGGCTGACGACCATCGTCAACGGCAACTGCGGCCTTTCTCTCGCACCGGCGCCTCGTGCGCGCCGCCGGGAGATCTACGGCTATCTTGAGCCAGTCACCGGCCTCCCGGACGATGCGCTGGCCACGGATACCATGGCCGCTTATCTTGACGCCGTCAGCAAAACGCCGCTCCCCATCCACATCGGGATGCTGGCCGGAGGCGGCACCGTCCGGACGGCGGCATACGGCTTCGAGCCGGGGCCGCTTGCGCCGGAGGCGCTGCGGGAGGTCCACCGCCTGCTGGAGGAGTCACTTTCCGGCGGCGCACTGGGCATTTCGCTCGGGCTTGGCTACGCACCGGAGTGCTTTTATACGACGCAGGAGCTGATCGCGGCGCTGGCTCCGCTGCGTGATAGCGGCGTTCCCATCACCGTTCACATGCGGCAGGAGGGCGCTGGCGTCGTGGAGGCGCTGAAGGAAATGCTGACTGTGGCGCGGGCGCTCCGCACGCCGGTGCATATCAGCCACCTCAAGAGCATCGGAAAGGCCTACTGGGGCAGGTATATGCCGGAGATGCTGGCGCTGCTCACCCGCGCGCGGGAGGATGGCCTCGACGTGAGCTGCGACCTCTACCCCTATACGGCCGGCTCCACCCAGCTGATCCACGTCCTTCCGCCCGAGGCACAGGAGGGCGGCTTGGACACGCTGACGCAGAAGCTCCGCGTTCCGGAATTCCGCGCGGCCATGCGTGAGCGGATGCGAACCGGTACGGATTTTGAAAATCTTTCGCTGCTCGTCGGCTGGGAGAACATTGACGTGTCCACCGTCACGCGGGAGGAAAACCGCCGCTTTGTCGGCCGCTCCGTTGCGGAAATTTCCGCTGCGGAGGGCGTCGATCCCTTTGATTTTACATTCGACCTGCTGGCGTCGGAAAGCTGCGCCGTTACCATGATCGACCGCATCACTGCAAACGAGGATATCTGCGCGGCGCTGCGCGCGCCGTTCTCGTCCGTCATCTCCGATGCCACCTACCCCACCAGCGGCCTGCTGCATCCGCGCGTATACGGAAACTGCGCCCATCTGCTGGAGGAATATGTGCGCAGGCAGGGCGTCCTGACGCTGGAGCAGGCCGTCGAACGGCTCACCTCCCGGCCCGCGTCCGTGCTCGGGCTTGCCGGGAAGGGCAGTCTCGCCGTCGGGATGGACGCAGACCTTTGCCTGTTTGACCCGGCGCGCATCCATGAGACCGCATCCTACGCCGCGCCGGAGCGCTGCGCGGAGGGCATGGACTATGTATTTGTCGGCGGCGTGCCCGTCATTGCCGAGGGACAATTTACCGGCGCGGTAAACGGCTCCGTTCTGCGGAGGTGAGCGTTTTACCGGAGCATGTGTGTGCCGTTCTTGCTTTTTCCCGCATTTTCCTGTAGAATATCCGCATGAGGTGAGGATATGCTGGATTCCCTGTTTGAAAAATTTGAACGCATCGTCGTGCTCGATACTGAGACGACAGGCATTGACTGCAAAAAGGACGAGATCATTGAGCTGGCTGCCGCCAGCGTCACGCCCGGCGGCATCGAGTCGGAGATGGACGTGTTCATCCGCCTGTCCGAGGGCCGGAAGCTCCCGTCCATGATCACGCAGCTGACCGGCATCACGCCGGAGATGCTGACGCAGCAGGGCGTGGAAAAATGGGAGGCGGCGGCGCAGTTTGCTGCGGCCATCTCGCATCCGAACACCCTGATCGTGGCGTACAACGCACAGTTCGACCTGTGCTTCCTGTATTATTTTCTGGCGCGGCTGGAGCTGGCCGACGCCCTCAAGGGCGTCAAAATGCTCGACGCCATGACGGTCTACAAGGATCGCCGCCAGTATCCGCACAAGCTCCAGAGCGCCATCGACGCCTACGGCGTCACGACCCAGAACACGCACCGCGCCGTGGACGACGCGAAGGCCGCGCTGGAGGTGCTCGACGCCATGGCGCGCGAGGAGGACGACCTTCTGCGCTACGTCAACCTCTTCGGCTACAACCCGAAGTACGGCGTCTCCGGCCCGCGCATCTCGTCGATCACCTACCTCCCGCAGGGACGGTTCACGGGCGAGAAGCTCTATCACCAGAAGGCCCCGGCCCTGCTGTAAGGCACGGCCTTCTGCCGTAAAAGATCAAAAGGCCCGGCATGGAGCATCCCATGCCGGGCCTTGTATTTTCGGTGTTTCCTGATTTCGCAGACAGACGCCGCGTCAGATCAGCTGCTGCTCGTTGATCATGAGCTTGAATTGCAGGCCCAGCTTTTCCGCCGCCTTCCGGCAGAGGATCATACGCGCCATGAAGATCTCGAAATAGTCCATGACGGAGCCCATATGCGTATCGACGGTCAGCTTGAGCTTGATGAGCGTATGCGCCTCGTTGATCTTCAGCTCCGACTTTGTGACGGAGTAGTTCACGCGGTCATGGATATCGAACGTGGAAATGTCCGTGTTGCGGACGCGGCTGCGGCGGACGTCGGACTTGTCCGCCAGAATGAGCGCCGCCGCCATCGGATTGACCGGCACGCCGGTACCCTCGTCGTGATTGCCGATGGCCGTCGTGATGAGCGCGATCTCCTCCGGCTCGAAGCCCATGTTGTCGAGAATGCGGAACGCCATGACGGCGCCGCTCTGGCTGTGATCGACGCGGTTGACCAGATTGCCGATGTCGTGGAGATAGCCCGCGATCTTTGTCAGCTCCACCATCCGCTCCGGATAGCCCAGCGTTTGCAGGATATAGCCCGCCTTCTCTGCAACAGCGGTCACATGCGCAAAGCTGTGCTCCGTGAAGCCAAGGGCGCTCAGGGAAGCATCGGCCTGCGCGATATAGGTATGGATCGCCTTGTCTTGGCGGATCTCTTCATAAGTCATTCTTTTTCACCTCTTGCTTCCATAATAACCGGAAAGCACGCCGCAGGCAAGCAAATTCTTGTAAAATCCACATGAAAATTCCGGACAAGCAGGCAACGGAGATGCGAGCCGGGGATGGGATACTCCGGCGAGATTCGGTCCGCATCAGACTGTGTACAGCTGTTTCTGCCGCTGGCGGGACGATGGGGCTCTGAAGAAGATCTTCGAGCGCTGCGCAGCCCCGGGCACTGGCGCGGAGCTGAGCCTGGATTCAACGTCGATCAAAGCATCCGAGCAGGAAGATCGTGGAATAAGAAAGCGAGCAAATGCTATAACAACGTTTTCAATCGAAGCAGTAACAGATACCGAAACAAATTCGGTAGACTCAGGCAGCATTGTTTTATCCACCGATGTAACCCGAACGATCATAAACTCTTTTACCAAGACTGTCTCTCTTCGTCTCCGGCCAATCTGAAAAGCAATGCAAAAGCTCCTCCGTATGGTTTCATCCATACGGAGGAGCCTTCTGTTTTACGGATACCCGTCAGCCGTTCCCGCTCAGAACACAACGGCCAGCAGCATCTTGAACGGTTCCTTCCGAAAAGCGCGTCAAAATGCTTACAGCTGGAAAATGACCGGCGTGCCGCCGCAGTGCAGCCGTCCGTCCTTCACCTCGACCGCCGTTCCGTCGATCATGTTCCGGTAGCTGCCGTCCGGTGCGCTGACCGTGACATCCGCCGCTTTGGCGCGCAGCGAGAATACGCCGAGGAACTGCTTGCCGTCGCCGCCGCGCTCAAGAATGGCGATGTCGTTTTCATCGTCCGCCGACGCGCGGAACCAGTCCCGGCAGCCAAACTGCCGCTTCACCTCGGCCAGACGGCGCAGCAGCGCACTGAGGTCGTGCCCGGTCTCCCGCTCGAACGGCTCCTTTTCAAAGAGGCTCGGCGTATGCGTGTTCTCAAACTCCTGCCCGCCGTAGAGCAGCGTTGTGCCCTTGAGGAAGTAGAGATAGGCTGTGTAATTCACAAGCGCCTGCTCGTCGTGTACGAAGGAGCAGATACGCGGCTGATCGTGGTTTTCCAGGAAGCGCAGCTTGTTGTAGTTCGCCGGATACATGGCCTCCTGGAAGTTCAGCATGTCCAGATAGTGACTCAGGACGATCTTGCCCTGCAAATATTTGTCGAACGCCTCGCGCACATCGTATTCATATTCCAGATCGAACGCGGAGAATTCGTCAAAGTCCAGCGCGGAATAAATGCCCATCCGGCGCGCCATGCAGCCGTAGCTCTGGTGCACCGTCTCCGCCAGCCAGATGCAGTCCGGGTTGACCTTGGCGACCGCCCGGCGCGCCTGCTGCCAGAACTCCAGCGGCACAAAGGAGGCCACGTCGCAGCGGAAGCCGTCCACCAGCTTCGCCCACATGATGAGGGTATCGGTCAGATACTGCCAAAGTTCCCGGTTGGTGTAGTCCAGATCGATCACGTCGGCCCAGTCGCCGACCTTATTGCCGGGCTTTCCTTCCTTGTTGTGATAGAAATATTCCGGATGCTCGGCGTACAGGACGGAGTCCGGCGAGGTGTGGTTATACACCACGTCGATCATGCATTTCATACCGCGCGCATGGATCTGCCGCACAAGCTCCTGAAAGTCCTCCATCGTCCCGTACTCCGGGTTGACGCTGCGGTAATCGCGGTTGGCATACGGGCAGCCCAGCGTGCCCTTCTTGCCCTGCACGCCGATGGGATGGATCGGCATGAGCCAGATGATATCCGTCCCGAGCGCGCGGATGCGGTCGAGATCGCCGATCACGGCGCGGAAGGTTCCTTCCGGCGTGTGGTTGCGGACATAGATGGAATAGATGATCTGATTCTGAAGTCTGGGATCGGTATTGACTGCCATAAAAAACCTCCTGAATGCATATTTTCGGGCCGGTTTCGGCCCCCTTTCTGTGATTTACTCCGGCATCTGGATGCTGACGCCGTTGACCTCCACGCCGTCGTCCGCGCGGATGAGCAGATACGGCACGCCGCCGAGCAGCCGCGTTTCCAACAGGTCCTTGCGGTCGGGCGCGACCTGAATGACCACGTCCGGGGTCTTGACCTCGAACTTTTTCGGCGTAATGATGTTGCGCGGGCTGAGCTGCGCGTCCTCGCCGAACTCGCGGTCATATTCGACGCTGAAAGCGGCAAGATGCTCCTCCGAAACGCCGCAGTCGGCGAGGACGGACTTCACGTCCTCCTTCGTGACCGTGAGCGGATCGGGGTCCTTCGTCTCCTTATGTACCTCGATGCGCTGGCACAGCTCATTGTGGACGGATTCCACGACCTTCAGGTCGCATTCCTTGTCCAGCGCGCCCAGCACCGACTGGAACGACGCGCGCTGCTCCTCCGCCGGCATCGGCGGCTGTACACGGAACAGGCCCTCGATCAGCTCCGCGTGATTGTCCGCAGCGTTTTTCGTGTAATACAGCACGTCGTAGATATTCGGCCGGCGGCTGTCAAAGGCCGGGAACAGGAAGCCGAGCTCCGGTGCGGAGGCCGTCCAGCCCGGAGACTGGAGCTTGAAGCTCTTTTCCTCCGCGCAGTAGCTCAGCGCGGGCTTCGAGGGCTTGACCGGGCAGACGGCGCAGAGGATGTAGGAGAAAACGGTATCCCCGTCCTCGAGCGCAGCGCCGTCACGCGCCTTGAAGGGCACGTCATAGCTCTCGTGGGCCAGCAGGATGAGATAGTGCCCCTCGATGGAGAGCGAATCGATCACGGTCTGGTAAAACTGCCGGAGCGTTTCCTCGTCCGTGAGCTTCGTCTCGCGCAGCTTCATGAGCAAACGGTGCTCGTCGCTGTCCGCGACCTGCTGGGTGCGGAAGGTCAGGTCGAGCAGGTTTTTGTCGATGGAGCCGGAGAGCGCCTTCTTGAGCAGGCCAAGATAAAGCTCCTTATCGTCCTCCGTGCAGATCGAAAGCGACTGCCGGAAGCTGGAGAGAATTTCGCGGCTGTCCGAAACGTAGCAGCCGTAAACGGATGTGATATTGGTGCGATCCGGGCGCAGACGCCGCCGCAGCTCGCCGATCTCTTTTTCAGTCATGGCTTTGATTTCCTTTACTGTCTTGGTGTTTTTACAGTATAGCACATTCCGCCGCGCTGCGCCAGAAAAAACGCTGTTCGCCGGGACGATTTTATGTCATAATAGCTATGGGAGCCTTTTGCCGCGGCGGCTCCGACGCTTTCCGGCAAATTCTGCGCGGAGGGCAGAACTTTTCTGCGCGGCGCTCGTCTAAAAAGCATACGGACAAGATTCCGGAGGAAAGGAGCCTATTATGGACGATTATACAAACTACAACAATTACGGGCCGGGGCCCCGGCATTCGGGCCGCTCCGGCGGCAGACGCCCCGGGCGGCTGAAAAAGCTGCTCTGGCTGATCCCACTGGCTATTTTTCTGCTGGCCGCCGCGTTTGATTCCTTCTATACCCTGAAGGAGGATCAATACGCCGTCATCACCACCTTCGGCAAGCCGACCACCGTTTCGGCCTCCGGCCTGCAATTCAAGATCCCGTTCGTACAGCGGGTGTATAAGGTCAGCAAGAGCGTCCAGAGCTTCCCGCTCGGCTACCGCACCGGCAGCAACGAATCCGTGGATTCCGAGTCGCTGATGATCACCTACGACTACAATTTCGTCAACGTCGATTTCTATGTGGAGTACCGCGTCACCGACCCGGTCAAATATCTCTACAATTCCAACGACCCGGTCGGCATTCTCAAGATGCTCTGCCAGAGCTACATCCGCGACACGATCGGCCTCTATGACGTGGACAGCGTCATTACGACCGGCAAGAGCGAAATTCAGGCGGACATCAAGCAGAAGATCGTAGAGCGTCTGGAAACGGAGGATCTCGGCATTCAGCTGACGAACATCACCATTCAGGACGCAGAGCCGCCCACGCCGGAGGTCCAGCAGGCGTTCACCGCCGTGGAGACGGCCAAGCAGGGCGCGGATACCGCCGTCAACAACGCTAAGAAATACGCCAACGAGGTCACGCCCGCCGCCAGCGCCGACGCCGACGAGATCGTCAAGCAGGCGGAGGCCTACCGGGAAAGCAAGATCAACGAGGCCAACGGTCAGGCGGCGCGTTTCGAGGAGCTTTTCAACGAATACCAGAAATATCCCCTTATCACAAAGCAGCGGCTGTTCTATGAGGCGATGGAGGAGATTTTGCCGGATATGAAGCTGTATATCGTGGACGAGGCTGCGGGCGTGCAGACCTCCATCCCGCTGGAGCCGTATGCAACGCTTGGACAGGAGGGCAGCGGAAATGAGTAAAACCTTGAAAATTTTGATCCCCGTCGTCTGCGCCGTGCTGCTGATCATCGTACTGGCAGGCAGCCTTGTCGTGACGCAGGCAAATGAATACACCATCATCCGTCAGTTCGGCGCGGTCGTCCGCATCATCGATCAGCCGGGTCTTTCGCTCAAAACGCCGTTCGTCCAGTCCGCCAGCACGCTCCCCAAAACGGAGATGCTCTACGATCTGGCCGTCAGCGACGTCATTACCTCCGACAAGAAATCCATGGTCGCCGACAGCTTCGTGCTCTGGCGGATCGACGACCCGCTCAAATTCATCCAGACGCTGTCCGGCAGCGTCGCCACGGCGGAGTCCCGTCTCGATCAGGCCGTCTACAACAGCCTGAAAACCGTCATCAGCTCCATGAAGCAGGAGGCGGTCATTTCCGGGCGCGACGGCGAGCTTGCCAGCGCGATCATGGAAAATCTCCGCAAAACCAGCAATTTTGAGAGCTTCGGCATTTACGTCCTCGCCATCGAGACCAAGCAGATCGACCTGCCGGACGAAAACAAGTCCGCGGTCTATGAGCGCATGATCTCCGAGCGCGAAAACATCGCTGCCTCCTACGCGGCGGAGGGTGCCGCGCAGGCCAAGGAGATCCGCAACGATGCCGACAAGTCGGTCGATATCACGATCTCCGCCGCCAAGGCGCAGGCGGAAAAGCTCAAGGCCGAGGGCGAGGCGGAATATATGCGCATCCTGAGCGCCGCCTATGACACGCAGGAGAAGGCCGACTTCTACGAATTCGTCCGTGCGCTCGACATGGCGCGCAGCTCGCTGACCGGCAAGAACAAGACTCTGGTCGTCGGCTCCGATTCGCCCATTGCGCAGATCTTTGACGGAAGCTGGAGGAGCGCGGAATGAAGCTCTATATGCGTCAGCACGTCTTTACCATCGGCGACCGCTTCAACGTCTGGGACGAGGACGGGCATGACCGCTGGTTCGTAGAGCAGGAGCTGCTCACCTGGGGAAAGATACTGCGCGTCTATGACCTCTCCGGCCGGGAGGCGGCCAGCATCCATCAGGAGGTGCTGACGTTCCGCCCCCGCTTTACCGTGACCATCGGCGGGCAGGAGTGCGCGCAGGTCGTCCAGCATTTCACCCTTTTCGTGCAGGAATACACCGTGGAAGGCCCGGACTGGCATATCGAGGGCGAGTTCCTTGCCCACGAGTTCACTGCATGGGACGGAGAGCGCCGCGCACTCTCCATCGAGAAGGAGTGGCTGACGTGGGGCGACTGCTACACGCTGGACATTCCGGAGCCGCGCGACGAGCTGCTGGCGCTGGCCGTGGTGCTCGCCATCGACAGCGCAAATCAGCGCTGAGCGCACAGCTTCCGCCGCAGACTGCGAAATATTGCGAAGCTCTACAGCCCAAGGAGGCGCCGGACGGCGCCTCCTTTTTCCTTCCCCCCTGCCCTCCGTTCGGAGCGGACGCGGCAGCATACATTCCTCAGCACGGCGGCGTGCATTGCCCTATTGACAAGAGCCGTGCCGCCGCTTATAATATCGTATATTGATATCATAAAACGATATTGAAGGGAGGCCGCCGCTCATGCCCAAAAAGTCCATGGAGCTTCTGACGGAATCGATGTTCTACGTCCTGATGGCGCTTCAAACCGGCCCCATGTGCGGCATAGACGCCGCCGAATTCATCGAGCGCCGCACAAAAGGCCGCGTACAGCTTGGCCCGGCCACGCTCTACACGATTCTTGCAAAATTCGAAAAGGAAAAATACATCTGCGAAACGAGCGTCGAGGGCCGCAAGCGCACCTATACCGTCACGGCCAAGGGCATTGAAGCCTACCGCGCGGAGCTGGAGCGCCTGCGGCAGTGCATCATGGACGCGGAAGCGCCGGAGGAGGGATGAGCCGATGAAAAAAGCAGAAAAGCCGAAATATGTCCTGCGCCTGCCGCCCTGCCCGGACTATGACGTGGAAGGTACGGAGTGCTGGCTGACCGATCTGGCCCGCGAGGGCCTGCTGCTGAAAAAGGACGGTCTGTTTGCCGGTGTGGCTGTGTTCGAGCGCGCCGTGCCGCAGCGCGTCCAGTACCGGCTGGAGGCCGCACAGAAGGACACGGGCCTGCTCGGCGACGGCTATGAGCCGGACCCGGAGCAGGTGGAGCTTTGCGCCCAATACGGCTGGGAATACGTCGCGCGGCGCGGTGAGTTCTACATCTACCGTTCGCACGATCCGGCTGCGCGGGAGCTGAATACCGATCCCGCCGTGCAGGCGCTGGCGCTCAAGGCCGTAAAATCGCGGAGCGTGAGCGCGGTGATCTATGCCGCGCTGTGGATCCTTGTGTTTCTGCTTGCGCCGATCCTCAAGCGCGTCGGTCTGCTGCGCGCCATACTGGAGCTTCGGACGCCGGTCTTTCTTCTCTTTGCGGCGCTGGCTGTCGGGGCCGTCGTCCGCTCCGTGCGGGAGCTGCGCGCTCTGCGGAAGCTTCAAAGGACGCTGGAGCAGGGCCGTCAGCCGGAGCGCCGGAGCGGCTGGCGGCGGAACGCCGTCCGCTGTCATGTCATCCGCTTCGTCCGGCTGGGTCTGACCGCCGCGCTCATAATCGCAGGCTGCTGCCGCATAACTGAGCCTGCGCAGGATCATCACCCCTCCGATCTCGAGGGTCAGCTTCCGTTTGCCTCCATGCAGGAGCTTGCCTCTGCGGACGGCACGGCTGTGACCGATTACCGGGAGAGCATGACGGGCAAGGGCTTCAACCTCGTCAAGCTGCACTCCGACTGGCTCGCGCCGTCCATGATCGACTACCACGAGGTCGCGGACGTGACCCGCGCCGACGGCAGCGTTCTGCGCGGCGGGCTGTATATCGACTATTACGAGACGGCTTCGCCTTGGCTGGCGCGGCAGCTGCTGTGGGAATATCACGCCATTGCCCGCCGTGACCGCAGCTATATGCCGCTGGATGCGCCGGAGGTGGACGGCTGCACGCTGGCCGCCTATGAGGGAACGCTCCACTTCCCCGTCGTCCTGATCCAGCGCGGAAACGTGTTCCTGTATGCATATTTCTACCAGTTCGACGATCCGGGCAGCTATATTCTGCCGCTGGACGAGTGGATCGGCATTCTGGCCCGGAGCCTACAGGAAGCCTGAGTCAAAGCATGAAAATGTCCCCGGACATCCGTCCGGGGACATCTTTTTATTTTTTTGCAGCCTTCTGCGGCCCCATCATCTGCGAAGCCAGCAGCGCGACCAGAGGCACCGTCAGGATAATGCCGATGGAGCCTGCCAGTCCGCGGATCAGCTCGATCGCAATGGCGTCGGTGTTGAAGATCTGAATGAGCGGATAGTCAAAGATCTGGCACAGCAGCAGCAGATTCAGCGACGAGCCGGAAAACGCCAAAATCAGCGTGTTCGCCATCGTGCCCATCGCGTCCTTGCCGATGTTCATGCCCGAGCGGAAGAGCGCCTTGCGCGGCAGCGCGGGATTCAGCTCCCGCAGCTCCCAGCACGCGGAGGAAATGGACATGGCCACGTCCATGACCGCTCCGAGCGACGCGATCAGAATTCCGCTGACAAACAATCCGCTGATGTGGATATCGCGGTCCAGCGACCGCAGCACCAGCTCCTCCGCCTCCGACATATTGAAGCCGTTCAGCGGCGAGATCACGCAGAACAGCGCCGCAAACAGGCCCGCCGCCGCCACGCCGCCGACACATCCGAGCGTCGCGCAGAGCGTCTTTTTGCTGATACCGGTCAGGAGCAGCAGCGAAGCGCCCGTCGTCAGCACGACGATCAGAATGGTGATCCAGACCGGATCTGCGCCGCGCAGGATCATCGGCACCTGAATGAACCAGATGCAGGCCAGCGTATACAGCAGGCCCGCCAGCGCCATCAGGCCCTTCTTCCGCCCGATCACGACCAGCAGCGCCGCAAACACGAGCGCAAGGCCCGCCAGCACCGGCGCGCGGTCATAGTTTGGCACGGACACGACATACGGCTGTCCGTCGTCGTCCACGTCCAGACGGACAATGATCCGCGTGCCCTCACGGGCGTCCACATTGGTGTAGATGGTCAGGTAGTTGATGGTTTCGAGCCGAACACCCTTCCATTCGCCGGTCAGGATCTCGACCTCGAGCTGCTGCTGTCCGATCCTGCGGCCCTCGGTCCAGTCCTGTGCCTCGCCGTCATCCTCCTGCACGTCCACAACGCGCGCGACGGCAAATTTCCGCTTCCGGGCCGCCGACGCCTCGCGGTCAGTCTCCGTCGCACAGAGAACCGCCGCCCATGAGATCAGCAGCAGCACCAGCAGCGCTCCGATCCCGATCTCCAGCCAGCGCCGCCTGCTCAGTTTCCTTTTCTTTTCTTCCATGAAAGCTCCTTTTGCATCCGCCGCCGCTGTCCGTGCGGACGGCAATTGAAACATCGCCCCACCGGCCGGAGCCGGTGGGGCGAAAACGCTTGGAAATCAGCCCTTCAGATACCGGTGAATGATCGCGGCGACCTGTGCGCGCGTTGCGTTGGACTTGGGCGAAAGCTTGTTGTTCGCACCCTTCAGCAGTCCTTCGTCAACCGCCCAGTTCATTGCGTCAACCGCGTAGCTGGAAACGGAGGCAGCGTCCGCGAAGCCCTTCAGGCTGCCGGAGGCGGCCGTCGTGCTCCAGCCCTTGTACTGCGTGTAGCGGTACAGGATCGCAGCCAGCTGCTCGCGCGTGACAGGATCGTTCGGGCCGAACTTGCCGTTGCCATAGCCCTTGACGATCTCCTTCTCCGCAGCCCATGCGACTGCCCCGGTGTACCATCTGCCGCTTTCCACGTCGTTGAAGTCGGAGCTGCGGTAGCCGGCGGGCTCGCCCTCGATGCGGTAGAGGATCTTGACGATCATCGCACGGGTGAGCGTCTCGTTGGGCGCGAATTCGCGCTTGCTGACGCCGTCCATGATGCCCTCGTTGTAGACATACTCCACATCCTTGTAGAACCAGTCGCCCTTGGACACATCGTCGAAGCGCATCGAATCGCCGATGGCGTCAATGATGCCGGGGATCGCACCGGCAGCCATCCAGTGCGCGTAGAAGATCTTGTCGCCGCTGTCGGCAGCGGAGATCTCCGTCACGCGGATGTTGTCCGCCGTGAACCAGCCGAGGAAGATGTAGTTCCTTCTGGTCACGTCGGTGGGCAGGACCGCGCCGACGCCCTCAATGTAAGCCGTCACGTTGCCGGAGTTGATCGTGCCGCCGTCCGTGACGAGGGTCACGCTCCAGATCTTGCTGTCGGGCTTGCTGCAAACCACATCGTCGCGGTCGCGGATACGGATACGCGGATAGACCGGCGTGCCGTCGGACAGGACGAAGGTGTTGTCGTAGGAGGCCAGGCCGACCGCCTCGACCTGATTGCCGATGACTGCGTTCTGGACTTCCTTGTCCTTGGTGATGTAGCCGTCGATGAAGATACGGGTCTCATTGCCTGCGGCATCCTTGACCATGATGGTCTGGATCTTGCCCTCGGCCTCTTCGACTCTGGTGATGGTGCCCTTGACACGAACAAGCGTGCCGAGCACGGAGCCGTCATTGACCTGCGCAGCCGTGACATCCAGAGGCGCCGGAGCCTCGGCGTCCGCGATCTTTTCGATCTTGGTCACCGCGATCTGGCGCTCGCCCTGATAAGAGGAGGTCGTGCCGGTGATGCGGACCTTGTCGCCGATCTTGAAGTTGCCTGCGACCGGGAAGGCGTTGATACCGGCGGTGTTGTCCTGCACATAGATGCAGTCGAAGAACGCGGTATCCTTGTCATAGCCGGAGGCGTTGGAGGTCACGATGCCCTCGATGGTGTACTTGACGCCCTCGTCCTTCTCCGCCTGCACGTCGGAGATCTTGTCGATCTGCGTCTGGTTGAGCATGGACAGAAGGTTCTGGCAGATCTTGTAGTTGGAGTAATTCTTCTCCGCACCGTTGTCCGAAGCCTGATACTGGACCTCGAAGTTCGACATGAAGGCCGCGCCGGAAACGACGATCAGGCCCTTGCCCTCGAGCTGCTCGGACGCCATGACCATCAGGCGGTCGTCATTTTCCGCGAAGGTGTACTTCGGGGTAGCTGCGCCGCCGAGGCCGTCCTTGTCAACGTCCACGGAGTAGGTCGTGGCGTGGCCATAGACCACGGGGCTGACCGTCGCGGGCATCGTGGAGGTCGGGTTGCCGCTGGCGTCAACCGCATAGATGGAGGCGCCGCCGTAGTGGCTGAAGCGCTCGGTGTAGAGCTTGTCGAACGGATGCTCCGCGTCAAACTCCACGCCCTTCAGAAGCGGGTTGTCCATATTGTAGGCCGAGAAGTAGAGTCTCCACTTATCGACGCCGTCCGCTGCGGAGCGAACATCGTCATAGGTCGCGTCGTCGGAGATACGGAGGCTGGAGCCAAGGGCCGCCAGAACCTCGTTCTGCGTCGCAGCCATGTGCTTGATGGCCGGATTGTTCTGAATGACCGGGTAGTTCTCGTAGTTGTCGGACCAGCCGGCAAGCACGACCATGCCGCCATTCTCGTTGAACGCCTTGATCGCGTTCAGCTCTGCCTCGGAATAGGTTCTGGGATCCGTCTGCGCGTCCGCCAGACGACGGGACGGAGCCGTCAGGATCAGGCCCTTAAACTTGGCGTTGCCGCAGGCCGCGATCAGCTCCTCGCTGGTCTTGAGCATGACCGTGCGCACGGAATAGCCCGCAGCCAGCTCGCCGAAGTTGCCCATGGAATCTTTGTAGTTGCCCGCAACATACTCGTTGTAGTGCGATGCGTCGATGCCGATGTAGACAAGCTTACCAGCATCCAGAACGTCGAGCACAACGTCCTTCGTGAAGGTGTATTCCTTGCCGTCCTGCTCGATCACGGCGGTGATCTTGACCGTCATGACACGGGCCTTGGTCGGAGTATACTTGAACTCCACATCCTGCGTGCTGCTTGCGGCCAGCGCGATGGCGTCCGTCACAGTGCCGATCGTCTCATTGCCGATGGTATAGGTGATGGACTTGATCGTCGCGGGCTTGGCCTCGCTGTTGAAGAACGTGGTGGTGATGGTCAGCTCTTCGTCGGTGACCGGCGTAGAGGTGCCGCACTCAGCCTTGGAGATGCCGAGCTTGAGCGATTCGCCGACCCACACAGGAGCGGTCACGGCCAGATCGCCGTCGCCCTCGGTGACGCGGACGAAGTAATAGGTGTACTCGGGATCGAGCGTGACGCTGACGGAGCCCTTGGCGAGATCCGCGGCATTGTCCCAGGTATAGGCGACCTTGCCGGAGTTGGCGACCAGCTCGACCTTGGCGATGGAATCGGTACGGTCGGGATCGTTGAAGGAGACCTCAAAGCTCAGCTTTTCCGGAACGTCGATGATGGAGCCCATCATGTTGCCGTTGACGGTGTAGTCCAGCTCAAGGTTCTTGTCCTCGGTGGCGTACATGCGGCGGTTGCGGATCGCCTCATAAATGCCGTCCTCGGTGAAGTCGTCGGTCAGGACGACGTCGCGGGCGTCGTTGGCGTTGCCCCAACGGCCCTTGTGGTTATCCTGGTTGTTGGTCGGTGCGACGTGCCAGCCCTTGTCGAGTGCCATAATGTACTGCTCGTAGCTGGGATAGTAGCCGCCCGCGCCGATCTGGCCTTCGCCGTTGCCGACTTCGACCATGTACATACGGGTGTCGATCACGGCATCCCAATAACCGAAGTCAATGAAGTTGCCGAAGGTCGTGCCCGGATGGTTGAACTGGCTCAGTGCGTTGGCGCCCTCGGACTGAGAAAGGAGCTTGTAGTAGGCCTGCAGGCCGGCGTCCTTGGTCTTGTTGTTGAGCGTCGAATTGTTGCGGGAAACGATGCCGGGGGTGTTGAAGGTATTGATATGGCCGGGGCCGCCGGACCACGTCATCTCAAAGCCCGCCATGGCGACCATGCTGCCCGCGTTTTCCGCGTTGAACGCAGCGACAGCGTCCTTGTAGCTCTTCCAGGTCTGCTGACTGGAAGCGGAGGCCAGGGACATGTCGTAGAGCGCACCCTCGGGGTTCGCGGCGCTGGTGGAGTCAAAATAGTTGGAGTGATCGGTGAACGCGACGAAGTCAACGTTCGCGGTATCCGGCAGATTCTTGACATAGCTCAGAGCGCTTTCCAGCGAGCCTGCGCCGTCGGAATACTGCGTATGGGAATGCAGCTGGCCGAAATAGCGCTGGAAGGTCGCCTCGCCGATGGTGAAGGACCACGTCTTGCTGGCTTCCTTGCCGTCCGCACGCTTGACCGTCACAGTCACGGTGACTCTGCCGTCCGCCAGAGCGGCGGCCGGGGTGTAGGTGACCTTGCCGTCCGCGTAGGACGCATTGACCGTCTCGTTGTTGACCGTCATGGTCACGGTGGGAGCTTCACCGGCGTTTGCGATCTCCGCAGAGATCACCGGCTTCTTTTCCGTGCCGGTCTGCGCGCCCTGCGCGGGCGTTACGTTGGAAATGACCGGCTCGTCGAGGATGTTGACGGTGTAGGACGCTCTGGCCTCGTTGCCCTTGACATCCTTGAACGCAAAGGTCAGGGTCATCTTGCTGCCGGCCTTGGCTGCTTCCTCAATGTCCGTATCAAAGACCGTGATATGGACACGGCCCTTGCCGGTGGTGAAGCCGTCCAGAACCTCCACGTCCGTGCCGCCCATTACGCCGCCGATCAGCTTGCCCTTTTCGTCGCGGATGCTGTACTCGATCCACGGATCGTCGATCGCATAGATCGTGTCGATCTCGAGGTCAAACTCGTAATTGCTGCCGACATAGGCCGGGAGCATGGTTTCGGGGAAGGTGATGGTGGGCTGCACGACGAGGCCGCCGTCCACATTCACGCCGTCCGCCACGGGATAGAAGAAGAAGGAGTAGAGTGTATAATCAAGCTCGCCAGTCTTGCTGTACATGCTGTAGGTCTTGAACGCGTCAGAGTAATACTCCAGCCACTGGCTGTGGCCGCTGAACTTCGCAACGCGGCTCTCCATCTCATAGCCGCCCACGCCGCCGGAGCATTCGCGGACGAGCCAGTCGGCGTCGTCAGTCGTAACGCCCTCTTCGGAGAAGTCCCTGCTGTAGAACGCGTTGTTGCCGGTGCCGTTGGCACAGAGATAGCCATACGCATCGCTCTTGAAGCGGAGGTATTCGCCGTTCTGCTCGACGGTGAACACGACAGCGCCGTTCGCCGGGGTGGCCTTGCCGTCCGCGACGGTGGCTGCCGCCTTTTCAATGGACTTCGAATCGTTCTCCGCCGCCAGAACCGCCTGTGCGTTCTGGTTGTAGATCACGAACTTGTCGCCGGGCTGGGGCAGATCGCCGGAAGGCTGGTCAGCAGATGCAGGGTCGACCCGGTAGAGCGTGAACTCGCACGGATACTGCTGACTTGCAACCGTGTTGTTCTTATAGGCTTTAAACTTGTTAAACCCACCGTATGTAGAATCCGTGCTGGTATTGCTGGCCAGCGTAACAGTATCATCACCGGCACCCATAAATTTGAAGGTCTGATTTTCTGCGCTGAACGACCACGCCCAGCTATAATTACCAGACTGAATGCCATTGCTGTTTCCACCGGAAGGTGCAATGGCCATGCCGTTTTTATCAGTCAGCGTAACAGACTGTCCGCTTACCTTCAGCGTCCAAACCGCGCCTTCCGTCTTCGTCACCTTGTCCTCCGCTACAGTCGGCTGTACAACCGTCAGCCACTTCCCGCTGAGTTCCAGCGGTGCGTAGCCGGTGGAAACAATCATGACATAAGAGCCGTCTGTCAACTGGTCAGCAGAGGTTAGCTTTCCAAGTTTGTCCTCTCCATCTTCTTTCTTGACCGTATAGGTGAACGTCGCTTCGTCGCTGTCGTCCATGCCGGCCTTCGTGGCCTTGACGGTGAAGGTGACGTCTTCATTCACGGTCGCCGTTGTGCCCTCGGTGAAGGTCGTGCCGTCCGTCGCATAGAGGATCGTCGCGCCCTCGGTCTCGCAGGAGAAGGTGACCTCCGTGCCCTTGGCTACCTCGCCCGCAGCCAGAGAGGCCGTCGGGGTCGCGACCTTCTGGGTCGGGGTGGGAGGAGGCACAAGGCCGCCGATGAAGTTCTTTTCCCGCGTCAGCTTGTAGAACGTCATGCCGAAGTCCTTCTCCGTCAGACGATCCGTGCTGGTGCAGTAGGCGCTGAACTCGGTGTACTTGGCATAGTACTCCATGTAGACCTTGCCATACTGGCCGGTCAAGCCATTGCCGGACATATAGTAGGACGCATTTTCTGCATTGCAGGTTTCAACGTCCCACTTTACCGCGCCGTCCCCGGTCAGGTTCAGGTTGAACTTGCCGTTGTTCGTGCCCATCGTGAGGGTGGTATCTGTGCCCTGCTTGAAAGAGTATGTACCGTCCTCGTTCTTCGTGACCGTCCAGACCAGCTTATCAAAGCTGTCCGCCGTCAGGGCATTCTCAGCAACCGTCGCCGCGGCGGGTTTGAGATAGTAGCTGCCCAGCATTTCGCCAGCGACAGCATAGCCGTTGCCAGCATTGTAGATCACGACCTGATCGCCGGTCGCAATCGTATCGGCCTTGACGTATTTGTTGACCCACTCAAAGACATCGACAGAGACGACCAGCTCCTTGCTGTCCTCCATGCCGTCCTTCGTGGCCTTGACGGTATACGTCTCGTTATGCGAAGCCGAGATCGGGCCGGTGTATGCCTGATACTCCGTGCCTGCGGTCTTGTAGTAGATCGTCGCGCCCTCGGTCTTGCACTCGAACTTGATCTCCGTGCCAACCTCGATCTCAGCGCCGTCCGCTACGTTCGCAGTCGGGGTTTCGACCTGCTGCTTGGCTGCGGTTTCAATCTTGTACAGCGAGATCGGCTGCTGATTCTGCGACTTGTAGTAACGGAATCTGGTGCCGTTCTTTGCTGCATTGTTGTATTGCAGTGTTGTTCCGTCGCTGGTAACGATCACCTTACCGCTGGTAAGTTCAATCGTATTGAGGGACTGTGTGGAACCACTGTTCAGCTTGTTGCTTCCGGACTTACCCGAAATATACTTTCCGCTTGCAGACTTGATGGCGTAGCCGCCAGTCATCGGCTCAACGGTAAACGCATATTTCGCATAATCACCGGTGATTTTGCTGTCGGTGATCGTAACATCGACCTTGTTCCCTTCAACGTCAAGCTTGTCAAGGGAACCGTCCATAATCAGTTTGTCACCCTCGGACACGATCAGGTATGTACCAGACCAGTCTGCAGGCGCTTTTGTGACCTTGGTGTAAGTCTGCGTCTGCGCTGTCTCCTCCGCCATGGCGACCGGCATGACCGAAAGGACCATGACGACGGCCAGCAGCAGCGCGAGACACCGCGTTGTGCGTTTTTTCATGCTTGCATTTCCTCCTGATTTCTTTCAGAATTCGAATGTTCGTGTCGTGCGCGGGCCTGTCCCGCGCGAAGCACCTCTTTTGAACCCTCCTTCTGCGGATTGATACAGAAACGAAAGCGGCTGCCGGTCAAGGGAGCCGCAGTCGCAGAGTTCTGTATTTCATAGTATAGCAGTTCCACCCGTTAAAATCCAGTGCCTTTACAGAGATTTTACCGATTTTACGTAAATTTTACCGGGAATTTTTTGTGGATTTTGTCTATATAATCCCTGATCGGCAGACAAAGCCCGCCCGGCAGTCCCCGCCGGACGGGCAGGAACGCTGTCCGGGAAGCCGGCTGATGCTGCGGATCCGGGCGCCGCGGCTGATAAAACTGCCCCGCCGGGGCATTCATACATAAGATATGAATTGTTCACAAATAATTTAAGTCTGTAGGTATTGACAACGCTGGCAGGCGGTGGTACACTGCGTTTAGCACTCAGGGATAAAGAGTGCTAAGGCGAAAGGAGGAATGAACCATGGAGCTTTCAGACCGGAAAAAGAAGATCCTGCGTGCGATCGTGGATCTTTACATCCGCACGGCGGAGCCGGTGGCGTCCAAGACCATTGCGCAGATGCCGGACATGGATTTTTCCTCCGCGACCATCCGCAACGAGATGGCAGAGCTGACGACGCTCGGATATCTGGAGCAGCCGCACACCTCCGCCGGACGCATCCCGTCGCCTGCCGGGTATCGGCTGTACGTCGACGAGCTGATGCAGGACTACCGCCTGTCGACCGATGAAACGAAGTCGATCAATCAGGCGATGGAGCTGAAAATGCAGGAGGTCGACAAGGTCGTCTCGCAGGTCGGCAAGCTTGTCTCGCAGATGACGAATCTGCCCGCCTACGCCATGGCGGCGCGTGCCGCCGGGCTGACAGTCAAGCGGTTCGACCTGATCCTCGCGGACAGCGGCAGCTTTATTCTGGTCGTGATGCTGAGCGACAGCTCCGTCAAGAATAAGCTCATCCGGCTCCCGGTCGAGCTGACGGAGGCGGATCTGAAGCTTCTCGGCGCAGTGCTGAACGCAAGCGTCACGGAGCTGACCGCCGAACAGCTCAGCCCCGAGCTTCTGTCCCGCGTGACCAGAAGCGCCGGAAATGCGGCCAGCCTCGTGCCCGTCATCATGGATTTCGTCACGTCGCTTCTGCACCAGGAGCACAGCGAGGTCTACATGACCGGACAGGCCAAGCTTCTCGGCCAGCCGGAGTACCACGACATTGACAAGGCGCAGAAAATGCTCTCCGCACTTGACGAGGATGTGGTTTCCAATCTTCCCGCCGCACTTTCCCCGGACAGCCGGACGCAGATCCTGGTCGGCCCGGAAAACGTGTCGAAGGAGCTGCGCGACACCAGCGTCGTCATGACGAAGTTCGATATCGGCGACGGGATGCAGGGCCTGATCGGCGTGGTCGGCCCGACCAGAATGGATTACGCGCAGATCACCGCCCGGCTGAGCTACTTCGCCGAGAACCTGAGCCGGATGTTCCAGAAAAACCAGACCCCGGCGATCGAAGGGCCGGAAAATAAGCACAATGACCCGGAGGCATAGATATGAGTAAGAAAACAAACAGCAATCCGGCTTCGGAGGAAAAGGCACAGGCCGCCTCCGCAGCCGAGCAGACAGAAGAAGCTGCGCAGCAGACCGAAGCCGAAGCCGCGAAGCAGTCCGAGGAAAAAAAGCCCGAGGAAGCCAAGCAGCAGGAGGCAAGCGAGTTTGAAAAGGCGCAGCAGGCGCTGGCACAGGAGCATGACAGCTATCTGCGGCTGGCCGCCGAATACGACAACTACCGCAAGCGCAGCCAGAAGGAAAAGGAAAGCCTCTATACCGACATCCGTTCGGAGACGGTCGAGAAGTTCCTTCCCGTGTACGACAATCTCGAGCGGGCGCTGGCGCAGGAGACGCAGGATGCCGCGTTTAAAAAGGGCGTCGAGATGACGATGAACCAGCTCGTCTCCGTCATGGAAAAGCTGGGCGTCGTGAGCTTCGGCGCGGCAGGCGAGGTCTTTGACCCGCAGCTTCATAACGCGGTCATGCACGTCGAGGACGAAGCGCTTGGCGAAAACGTCATCGCAGAGGTCTTCCAGAAGGGCTTCAAGGTCGGCGAAAAGGTCGTCCGCTTCGCGATGGTAAAGGTTGCAAATTAAAAGGCACCCAAGCCGGGGATCCGGCAGTATATAAATTTGTAAATACAGGCATTCATATAGGAGGAAATTATTATGAGTAAGATTATTGGCATTGACCTTGGTACTACCAACAGCTGTGTAGCAGTTATGGAAGGCGGCGAACCCGTCGTCATCGCGAACGCCGAAGGCAACCGCACCACCCCGTCCGTCGTCGCGTTCTCCAAGACCGGTGAAAGAATGGTCGGTCAGGTCGCAAAGCGTCAGGCCGTTACCAACCACGAGCGCACCGTCGCTTCCATCAAGCGTCACATGGGCTCCGATTACAAGGTCGACATCGACGGCAAGAAGTACACCCCGCAGGAGATCTCCGCGATGATCCTGCAGAAGCTGAAGGCGGACGCCGAGGCATATCTGGGCGGCACCGTCACCGAGGCCGTTATCACCGTTCCCGCATATTTCAACGACGCACAGCGTCAGGCCACCAAGGACGCAGGCAAGATCGCAGGTCTTGACGTCAAGCGTATCATCAACGAGCCGACCGCAGCCGCTCTGGCCTACGGCGTCGACAAGGAAGCCGAGCAGAAGGTCATGGTCTACGACCTCGGCGGCGGCACGTTCGATGTCTCCATTCTGGACATCGGCGACGGCGTTATCGAAGTCCTTGCCACCAACGGCAACACCCACCTCGGCGGCGATGATTTCGACGAGTGCGTCATGAACTACCTCGTTTCCGAATTCAAGAAGGCAGAGGGCATCGACCTGTCGAACGACAAGGTCGCCATGCAGAGACTGAAGGAAGCCGCCGAAAAGGCCAAGATCGAGCTGTCCGGCGTGACCTCCACGAACATCAACCTGCCGTATATCACCGCTGACGCAACAGGCCCGAAGCATCTGGACGTCACGCTGACGCGTGCAAAGTTCAACGAGCTGACCGCCCATCTGGTCGAAGCGACCGCAGGCCCGGTCAAGCAGGCGATGGCCGATGCCGGTCTGACCGCCAACGATATTTCCAAGGTCCTTCTGGTCGGCGGCTCGACCCGTATCCCTGCTGTGCAGGACGAGGTCAAGAAGCTGACCGGCAAGGAAGGCTTCAAGGGCATCAACCCCGACGAGTGCGTGGCTGTCGGCGCAGCGATCCAGGGCGGCGTGCTTGGCGGCGACGTCAAGGGCCTGCTGCTGCTGGACGTCACTCCGCTGTCTCTCGGCATCGAGACGATGGGCGGCGTGTTCACCAAGCTGATCGACCGCAACACCACCATCCCGACCAAGAAGAGCCAAGTCTTCTCTACCGCCGCTGACAGCCAGACCTCCGTTGAGGTCCATGTCCTGCAGGGTGAGCGTGAGATGGCAGCCGACAACAAGACGCTCGGTGTGTTCCAGCTGACCGGCATCGCTCCGGCGCCCAGAGGCGTTCCGCAGATCGAGGTCACGTTCGACATCGACGCCAACGGCATCGTGAACGTCTCCGCGAAGGATCTCGGCACCGGCGCCGAGCAGAAGATCACCATCACTGCTTCTTCGAACCTCTCGAAGGAGGATATCGACAAGGCTGTCCGCGAAGCGGAGCAGTATGCGGCGCAGGATAAGGCCCGCAAGGACGAGGTCGACACCCGCAACAACGCCGACCAGATCATCTACCAGTCCGAAAAGACCCTGAACGAGATGGGCGACAAGGTCACAGAGGCTGAGAAGGCCCCCGTCAAGGAAGCCATTGAAAAGCTGAAGACCGCCCAGAAGGGCACCGACCTCGCCGCCATCAAGGCTGCGACCGAGGAGGTCCAGAAGGCGTTCTACGCCGTGTCCGAGAAGCTCTATAAGAACGCGGCCCCGCAGGGCGAGCCGAATGCCAACCCGAACGCCGGTCAGGCCGGCCAGCAGGCGGGCGGCAATGACGACGGCGTCGTCGACGCGGACTACGAAGAGGTCAAGGACAACTAATTCGTGAAGCACAGCTTGACAGGGGCGGCGTGACCGCCCCTATCGGCTGTTACCCACCGAATCTGAGGTGAGATAGTATGGCAGATCAGAACAAACGAGATTACTACGAGGTGCTGGGCGTCGAGAAAAACGCGTCCGACGCCGAGATCAAAAAGGCCTACCGCAAGCTGGCCATGAAATACCACCCCGATCAGAACCCCGGCGACAAGACCGCCGAGGAAAAGTTCAAGGAGATCAACGAGGCGTATGAGGTCCTGTCCGACGCCGATAAAAAGGCCCGGTACGACCAGTACGGCTTCGCGGGCGTCGACCCGAATTTCAATCCGAACGCGGGCTTCGGCGGATTTGGAGGCGGCGGCTTCAGCGGCTTCGGGGATTTCAGCGATATCTTCGGCGATTTCTTCGGCGGCGGCGCGTCGTCGTCCGGCCGCAGAAGAGGCCCGGCGAAGGGCCAGAACGTCGTCAGTGAGATCGAGATCAGTTTTGAGGACGCGGCCTTTGGCTGCGAGCGCGAGATCACCTTCTCCCGCATCGAAACGTGCAGCACCTGCCATGGAAGCGGCGCAAAGGAGGGCACGAGCCCCCAGACCTGTACGTACTGCCACGGCACCGGCACCGTGCGCACCCAGCAGAATTTCATGGGCATGACCATGCAGTCCAATCAGCCGTGCCCGAAGTGCGGCGGCAGCGGCACCATCATCACCAACCCCTGCACCGCCTGCCGGGGCAAGGGCAAGGTGCGCCACACGAAGACCATCCGTGTCAAGGTTCCTGCCGGCATCGACGACGGCCAGTCCTTCCGCGTGCGCGACGAGGGCAATGCCGGCTCGAACGGCGGCCCGAACGGCGATCTGCTCGTGACCGTTTCCGTGCGCAAGCACCCGATCTTCACGCGTGACGGCGCGAACGTCATGTGCCAGATGCCCATTTCGTTCACGCAGGCCGCGCTCGGCGCGTCCATCGAGGTGCCCACGCTCGACGGCAAGGTGCGCTATCAGATCCCCGAGGGCACGCAGACCGGCACGACCTTCCGCCTGCGCGGCAAGGGCATTCCCTATGTCGGCTACAAGACGCGCGGCGACCAGTTCGTCACCGTCGTCGTTGAAACGCCGACAAAGCTCACGCGGGAGCAGAAGGAGCTCTTAAAGCAGCTCGAATCCTCCGTCGGCGACGACGGCCAGCCCAAGCGCAAGAGCTTCTTCGACAAGCTCAAGGGCTGAACCCATCCATAAAAAATTGACGCGCCTGCGGCATTTCGCCGCAGGCGCTTTACGTTTGTCAAGAGGGTTACGATGCACCGCAGTTTTTCTTAAGAGGCTGAACTCTGGACGCGCCGGAGAAATCGCCGCAGACCATTGCGCCGGTCGGGCAGACGCTGGCGCACGCGCCGCAGGCGGTACACTTGTCCCAGTCGATGCGGGCAAGGAAATTGTCGACGGTGATGGCGCCCTGCGGGCAGGTCTTTTCGCACTTGTGGCAGCCGATGCAGCCGGAGGAGCAGACCTTTTTGGTGTACGGGCCGTTGTGATAGCTCGAACAGAGCACCTCCGTGCGGATGATATCCGGCACGATCTCGATGATCTTCTGCGGACACGTCTGCGCGCAGATGCCGCAGCCGATGCATTCCGTATGATCGACGCAGGCAATGCCGTCCTGCATGGAGATGGCGTTTTTCGGGCAGGCTCTGGCGCAGTCGCCGAAGCCCATGCAGCCGAAGATGCAGCTGCCGTTGCCGCCGTAGAACAGCTTCGCGGCCGCGCAGGAGGGGATACCCCGGTAGTCAGCCTTGACGCTTGTAGCCTCGCACGTTCCCGCGCACTGCACAACCGCGATCTTTTCCACAACGTCCTCAGCCTCCACGCCGAGAAGCGCTGCGATCTGCGCCGCGACTGCATCCGCGCCGGGAACGCAGAGGTTTGTCTTCGTGCCCGGCTCCAGCAGGGCCTTTGCATAGCCGTCGCAGCCGGTGTAGCCGCACGCGCCGCAGTTTGCGCCGGGCAGGCAGGCACGAATTTCGGTAAAGCGCGTGTCCTCCTTGACCGCCATGACGCTCGACGCCACGGCGAGGCCGACCGCGCAGATGAGGCCGATCACAGTCACGGCCAGAATCGGGATCAGAATTTCCATCATAGCCGCGCCCTCCTTAGCCGAACAGCCGGTCGATGATGCCGGTCAGTCCGAAAAATGACAGGGATACGATCGCCGCCGAGACGAGCGTGATGGGAAGCCCCTCAAAGCTTTTGGGCGGCTCCGCCTCGGCCACGCGCGAGCGGACACCGGAAAACAGCACCATCGCCAGGAAGAAGCCAAGGCCGCAGCCAAGCGCGGTCAGAAGCGCCTCGCCGTAGTTCATGCCGTCGGAAATGACGTTCATCGTCACGCCCAGCACGCCGCAGTTCGTCGTGATCAGCGGCAGATAGACGCCGAGGGATTTATGCAGCGCGGGCACATAGCGCTTGAGGACGATCTCGACCAGCTGGACGAGGGCCGCAATGACCAGAATGAAGACGACCGTCTCCATATAGGTAAAGTCGACCTTGCCCGCGAGCAGAAAGTGGTAGATCGGCCAGGTGACGGCGGTGGCCAGCACCTCGACGAAAATCACGGCCAACGACATACCGGTCGCCTGATCGAGCTTCTTGGATACGCCGAGGAAGGGGCAGATGCCGAGGAACTTGACGAGCACATAGTTGTTCGTGATCGCGGCGGTCAGAATGACGAGGATCATGGTCTTCATTTCGCAGCCGCCTCCTTTCCTTCGCAGGCGCCCTTGCCGCAGCCCGGGCAGCCGGCGCAGCCGAATTCCTTCTTCTTGATGGCCTTGCCCTTGGAGATCTTATTGATGAGCGCAATCATGCAGCCGAACACGAAGAAGCCGCCGGGGGCCATGGTCAGAATGCCGATGGGGTTTTCGTGGAACCACGGCACGGGCAGGCCGCAGAACGTGCCGCAGCCGAGCGTTTCGCGGATGGCGGCCATGGCGCAGATGGCGAGCGTGAAGCCGAGGCCCATGCCCGCGCCGTCAATGGCGGAATCCACAACGCCGTGCTTGCTGGCATACATCTCGGCCCGGCCGAGGATGATGCAGTTGACAACGATCAGCGACAGATACACGCCCAGAGACTGATACAGGCTGAAGGCATACGCCTCCATGACCAGCTCGACGACCGTGACGAAGCCCGCGATGACGACGATGTAGCACGGGATGCGCACCGGGTCGGGGACGATTTTGCGGATGGCGGAAATGGCCATGTTGGACAGGATCAGAACGGCGGTTGCCGCAATGCCCATGCCGAAGGCCGCAATGACCGACGTGGAGATGGCCAGTGTCGGGCACGTGCCGAGCACGAGGACGAGCACCGGGTTCTCCTTGATCAGGCCCTTCAGGAAATTCTGTAATTTGCTCATTTCTGCGCCCCCTTTACAATCGCATACGCTTCAAACGCAGTTTCCACGCAGCCGCGATAGGCATTTGATGTGATGGTTGCGTGGGAGATGGCGCTCACGCCGGAAAGCGAGGCGTCCTGCCCGGTATACTGGCCGGTGTAGCTCTCGTTTGCCGTCTGGCCGCCGAGCGTCGTTGTTTCGGACGAGACATCCATCGTGCGGCAGGCGCGGATCAAGCCGTCGGTACCGATGACGCACATCACCTGGATCGTGCCGCCGAAGCCCTTGCCCTCGACGGTAAACAGATAGCTCATGGGGCTTCCGGCTTCGTCCAGCGCGAGATAGGCGCTCACGACCTCCTCCGGAAGAGTCGTCTCGACCAGCTGAAACGAAGCCGCGTCCGGCACGGCGTCGAGCCGCGCCTGCTCGGCTCTGGCCTCCGCGTTCGCCTTGGAGACGGGCGCGGTAAAGTGGTTCACAACAGCCAGCGCCGCGGACGTGAGCAGGCAGATCACGACCAGAACGACGATGGATTTTCGAATTTCTTTCGTGTTTTTCATGCCTTCGCACCTCCCAGCGGCTTGCTCTGCGTCCATCTGGACAGATACGGCGTGAGAATGTTCATAAAGAGGATGGCGAACGACACGCCCTCGGCGTAGCTGCCGTAGAAGCGGATGAGGCACGTGAGCAGTCCCGCGCCGATGCCGAACAGCGCCCGGCCCCAATAGGTCTGCGGGGCGGTCACATAGTCGGTTGCCATGAAGAACGCCCCCAGAAGCAGACCGCCCGAGAGCACCTGCCGCAGCGCATCCTGTCCCAGAACAAGAGACAGCACGAAGACCGTTCCGACAAAGCACACCGGCGTCTGCCAGGTAATGACGCCGCGGACGAGCAGATACGCTCCGCCGAGCAGCAGCGCCAGCGCGCACGTCTCGCCGATGCAGCCGCCGTGATTGCCGAGCAGGAGCGTCAGAAGCTCCGGCTTCTGCCCTGCCGCCAGCTGCGCCAGCGGCGTGGCCGAGGAAACAGCGTCCGGGAAGACCCATGCCGTCATGGTCTTGGAGAACGAGAGGAACAGGACGATACGGCCCACCAGCGCGGGGTTGGCAAAGTTTTTGCCGATGCCGCCGAAGAGCTGCTTGACGGCGACGATGGCCACGAGGCAGCCGAACACGGCCTGCCACAGCGGGATGGACACCGGCAGGTTATACGCCAGAATGACGCCCGTCACCACGGCGGACAGATCGCCGATGGTGGATTCCTTATGGCAGAGCCGTTCAAAGCCCCACTCGAAAAATACGCAGGCCGCGGCGCACACCGCCGTCACCAGAAGCGCGCGCCAGCCGAAGATCACGATGGCCGCGATCAGGGCGGGACACAGGGCGATGAGCACGTCGCCCATGATCTTCCGGGTCGTTGCGCCGGAATCGATATGCGGGGAAGCGGAGATCACAAGCTTCATTTGACGGCCTCCTTCTTTGCATCGAGCTTTTCGCTCTGCGCCTTGCGCCACGCGGCGAGCTTCGCCTTTGCGAGCTTATTGGTCTGCACGAGCGGCCTGTGCGCCGGGCAGCCGAACGAGCAGCAGCCGCATTCCATGCAGAGGTTGACCTTCAGCTCGGCCAGCCGCTCCATATTGCCCGCCTCATAGGCCGCGACGATATGCGACGGCATGAGCCGCAGCGGACAGTGGCGGATGCACCGGCCGCAGCGGATGCAGGCCGTAGGCTCCGGCAGAACGGCATCCGCCTCCGTCATGGCGAGGACTGCATTCGTGTTTTTCAGGACCGGCTGGTCGAGATCCGGCACGGCGATGCCCATCATCGGGCCGCCGTAGAGCACCTTCTTCGGCTCCGCGCAGAAGCCGCCGGACTGCTCAAACACGTCCGCGAGCTTCATGCCGATGGGGACGATCACGTTCTTGGGCTTCGCGACGGCGGAGCCGTCGACCGTGATGCACTTTTCGACCAGCGGCATACCGGTTTTGCAGTAGCGGGTGATGTTGGCAAGCGTCGTGCAGTTGAGCACGATCGCGCCCACATCCAGCGGGAGCTTGCCCTCTGGGACGATCTCACCGATGGTATTATAGATCAGTACCTTTTCGCCGCCCTGCGGGTACAGAGATTTCAGCGCGCAGACCTCCATGCCGTCCTCGTCCTTCGTCAGCTTCCGGTACAGCTGGATGCAGCGGGGCTTGTTGTCCTCAATGGCGAAGATCACGCGGCGTACCTGCAAAAAGTGCTGCACGAGACGCGCGCCCTCCATCAGCTCCTCCGACCGGTCGAGCATCGTGCGCGTGTCCGAGGTGATATACGGCTCGCACTCCGCGCCGTTGATGATCACGGCCTTGACCTGCTCCAGATTCTTAACGGTCAGCTTGACGACCGTCGGGAAGCCCGCGCCGCCGAGGCCGACCATGCCGCTTTCGCGCACGGCGTCCAGAAAATCCTGCATGGTGTCGAGCTTGGGCGGCTTTAAATCCGGGTCAGGCTCCTGTTTGCCGTCAGCGGCAATGACGACGGTCTGCATGAGCCGCCCGCCGGAGCCGACCTGCTGGCCAATCTTTTTGACCGTGCCGGAAACGCTTGCGTAGACGGGCGCGGAGACAAAACCTCCTGCCTTTCCGATCAGCTGCCCGACCCGGACGTTCTCGCCGGGCTTTACAACCGGGATGGCGGGCGCGCCGATGTGCATGGACATCGGGATTTCGACCGTCTCCGGGATGGGCAGGCGCAGCGCGGCCAGCTCCGCCGTGTTTTTGCGGTTCGGCACGTGTACGCCGTGGATGTGCAGTTTCATCCGTTTGCTTCCTCCTCTTGCTTTTTGGGACTCGTTTCTTCCGGGAGAACCCCCGCCTTTGCCAGCCGGTGCAGAACCAGCTGGGTGCAAAGGCCGGTCAGCGTCCCGGCCAGTATCGCAGCCGATATTAAAATCGGCAGATAGCTCCATACCGCGCCGGTCTTCGCGATGGCCGCAGCGGCGGCCAGCTGTCCGGCGTTGTGCGCCATGGCGCACAGCACGCTCTTGACCCAGAGTGTGCTGCCCTTAAGCTTCCTTCTGAGCAGCATCAGCGCATACGCGCAGAGTCCGCCCGCGAAGCTGTACAAAAACGCGGAACCCTGCCCGGTGATGACGCAGCCGAGCGTGACGCGCGTGAAAAACAGCCCGAAGGCCCAGCCGGGGCCGAGCGTCTCCATGGTGAAGAGCGTAAAAATATTGGAAAGCCCCGGCTTGATGCCGGGAATGGCCGTGAGCGGCGGCAGCTGGCTCTCCAGCACAAACATGACGAGCGCCGCCGCCGTCAGGGCTGCCGTGAGCGTAAGCTTTTTCAGCCTCATGACAGCCCTCCCGTTCCGCTGAGCGCGTCGACCTGAGCATCCTTCTGCGCCCACTCGATCGTCAGCCGGTTCGGCAGGCAGATGATCGGCCCGCCGGTTTTTTGCAGCGGCCCGTGCTGCACGCAGATCTGATCGGGGCAGTCCGCGCGGGATATGAAGACCTCGCCGTCTGCTACCGTGATGATATTCTCGCCCGCCGGTCCGGTCACGGTCAGCGTCCGGTCCTGCCGCAGGTTAAGTATGTATAATAAAGTTCCGTTCTGATAGACAAGCGCCGTCCGCCCGCCTCCGCGCGGCAGCAGCCACACGGCGAGGCAAACAGCGATGACCGCCGCGAAGATCAAGATCCAATGCTTCTGCTTCATTCCAGTATCTGATAGGGCCGGTCGGACCGGTAGCGCCCGGCAAGGCCGGGGGTGATCCAGACCGTGTTGTCATCCGTTACGAATACGGCCTCAAACGAAAGGCCGCTGCTTTTCTGAAATTCCGCGCCTGCATCCAGCCCCATAACGAACAGGGCCGTTGACAGCGCATCGGCCAGCGTATCGTCCTGCGCAACGACGCTGACGGATTTCACTCCGCTTTCGGCAGGGCAGCCGGTATGCGGGTCTAAAATATGGTGATAGCAGACGCCGTTTTCCTCAAAATACCGCTGATACGCGCCGGAGGTGACGACGCAGGCGTCTTCAATGGAAACCGTGCCGAAATATGCCTCCGGCCTGTCCGGGTCCTGCAGGCCGACCGTCCACGCGCTGCCGTCCGGCTTCTTCCCCACAGCGGCAACATTGCCGCCAAGGGAAATGATCGCGGACGTGCCGCCCGCTTCCCTTAAAATTGTCCGGACGCGTCCTGCCGCATAGCCCTTGGCGATGCCGCCGAGGTCGAGCTGCGCGCCGTTTGTCAGCGTCACGGAGATACCGTCCAGCTGCACAAGCCCGGCTCCGGAGCTCTGCATGGCCTCGGCCAGCGCATCCGGCTCCGGCACGCGGTACGCGCCGGTCGAAAAGCCCCACGCTTCCGAAAGTGCGCCGAGCGCCGGGTCATAGGCGCCGCCGGTCTGTTCGCAGAGCGTCAGCGCCGTCTGTAAAAGCGCCGCCGTCTCCTCACCGGCTGTTCCGCCGCCCGTTTCGTTCAGCCGGGCCAGCGCCGCTTGTTCGTCCCGGCAGGAAAGCACGCCCTCCAGCCGGTAAATTTCAGCTTCCGCCTGCGCCAGCGCATCCTCTGCCGCCGGGCCATAGGCGCGCAGCTGCATGACGGTGTCCATGGCAAAAAATTCGCGCTCCGCGCTTTTTTGCGCACAGCCGCACAGCAGAAGCGGCAGGCACAGGACGATCAAAAACCAGCTTCGCTTCATACCGTATCCTTTCTGCGCAGCCATATAAAATCCGCATGGCACATCTGACATATACGATATCAGGCTTTTCGAAAAAATCAAGTTTTTTCGAATTTTATGTGAAAAATGACGGATTCTGAACAGGAAAAAACAATATAAATATATCGATATAAAAACGCATATTGCATATATGAATCGTGATATATTCGAGCCTTTCGCCGTCTCATGCTTGACAAACGGACAGACGCGCTGTAAGTTATACAAGTATGAAAATTACCCTGCAAAGGAGGCTCGTGCGTGGCAGGCGGAAAGCATATTCTGGGCAAGGCGAAGCGGCATATTTTCGGCACGGCCAAGGTCGGCGAAAAGGGCCAGATCGTCATCCCCAAGGACGCGCGGCAGATATTCGGCGTAAAGCCCGGCGATACGCTGCTCATTCTCGGAGACGAGGAAACGGGCATCATCGTCACCAAGCCGGACGTGCTGCGCGACGCGGCAGATGACATTTTCGGGAAAATGGAGAAATAGAGGATGGAACTTACGACAATGTATGAATCGCTCGGCGTGAGCCGCGCGGTATATGAATACGGAGAAATGATTTTAGACGGCCTGAGGCCCCGCTTTGAGGCCATTGACCGGACGGCGGAATACAACCAGACAAAGGTGCTTGCCGCCATGCAGAAAAACAAGCTTTCGGCAGGCTGCTTCGCCGCTACGACGGGCTATGGCTACGACGATATGGGCCGCGAGGTGCTAGAAAAGGTCTATGCCGACTGCTTCCATACCGAAGCTGCGCTTGTCCGCCCGCAGATCACCTGCGGCACGCACGCGCTGGCCGTCGCGCTGAGCGCGAATCTGCTGCCGGGCGACGAGCTTTTAAGCCCGAACGGCGCGCCGTATGACACGCTGGAGGAGGTCATCGGCATCCGTCCCTCCAAGTGCTCGCTGATGGAATACGGCGTCCGCTACCGTCAGGTCGATCTTCTGCCGGACGGCTCGTTCGACTATGACGCCATCCGCGCCGCCATCGGCGAAAAAACGAAGCTCATCACCATCCAGCGCTCAAAGGGCTATGCAACAAGACCGTCGTTCTCCGTTGCGCAGATCGGCGAACTGATCGCATTCTGCAAACAGTGCAAACCGGACGTTCTGTGCATGGTCGACAACTGCTACGGCGAATTTGTCGAGCGGGCCGAGCCGTCGGACGTGGGCGCGGACATGATCGTCGGCAGCCTGATCAAAAACCCCGGCGGCGGACTGGCCCCCATCGGCGGCTATATCTGCGGCACGGCGGAATGCGTCGAGCGCTGCGCCTACCGTCTCTCGGCCCCTGGCCTCGGACAGGAGGTCGGCGCGAATCTCGGCTTGCTTCCCAGTCTGTACGAGGGCTTCTTCCTGGCCCCGAACGTCGTTTCCGGGGCGCTCAAGGGCGCGATCTTTGCCGCGAATGTGTACGAGCGGCTGGGCTTCCGCGTCGTGCCGAACGGGACGGAATCGCGGCACGATATCATTCAGGCCGTCGAGCTTGGCTCGGCGGAGGGGATGCTGGCCTTCTGCCGCGGCATTCAGGCGGCGGCCCCGGTCGACAGCTATGTGACCCCCGTCCCGTGGGCCATGCCGGGCTACGACGCGGAGGTCGTGATGGCGGCGGGCGCGTTCGTGCAGGGCTCGTCCATCGAGCTGTCCGCCGACGGCCCCATCCGCGAACCCTACGCGGTCTATTTCCAGGGCGGCCTGACGTGGCACCACGCAAAGCTCGGCATTCTGATGAGCCTGCAGAAGCTCGTGGACGCTGGCCTTGCGAAGCTGCCGGGATAAAAGGAAGGCAAAGCCGTATGCACCTGCATACCTCAATGTAGGGGCCGATGCCCACATTGGCCCACTGGAAAGTTCCGAATTCGCCGTAGATTCCCGTAAAAACGGTGCAATCTGCCGGGGCGATGTGGGCATCGGCCCCTACACGCGGTGAAGGATATTTATTCAGAGAAAGGAACCGGCGGTGACGCTGCCGGAGATAACAATTATGTGGTTTTGGCTTGCAATTATTGCGCTGCTCTGCTGGAGCGGTTCGGATCTATTTTCGAAAATCGGCTGCCGTGACGGGCGGGACAAATATAATCCGCTCAAGATGGTCATTGCCGTCGGCGTTGTGATGGGCCTTCACGCGGCGTATGAGATCTTCGTCGGCGGGGCTGTCGTCACGTGGCACGTGATCTGGACCTATCTGCCCGTATCGCTTCTGTACATCGGCTCCATGACGCTGGGCTATGTCGGCCTGCGGTACATTGAGCTTTCCATTTCGTCCCCCATCTGCAATTCCTCCGGCGCGCTGGTCGCGGTCCTGTGCCTGATCACCGGGACGCTGGACGAGTCCATTACCGGCTCCATGCGCTATCTGGTCATCGGCGCGGTGGCGCTGGTGTGCATCGGCGCGGTCGGCCTCGGCATTGTCGAGTCGACGGAGGACGACGAGCTGCGCAGAAAGCGGCAGGAGGGCTCCAACTATAAATACGCCAAGTCGTGGCTGGCGCTGTGCCTGCCGCTGGCGTACTGCCTGCTCGATGCGGCGGGTACGTTTGCGGACTCGCTCGTGCTCCGCACGCTGGACGAGGATTCGGCCAACTGCGCGTATGAGCTGACGTTCCTCGCCGCCGCCGTGATCTGCTTTATTTATGTTGTTGTGATCAAAAAGGACAAGCTCGTCTTCAAGGCCGAAGCGCCCAAGTATGCGGGTGCGCTGTTCGAGACGGCGGGGCAGTTCGCGTATATCTACGCGCTGGCCGACGAGGCGCACGTTGCGCTCTCGGCTCCTATCATCTCGGCCTACTGCGCCGCGTCCGTCCTCTGGAGCCGCATTTTCCTGAAGGAAAAGCTCTCCTGGAAGCATTACGTCATGATCGCGCTGGTCGTGATCGGCATCGTCATGATCGGCATATTCGATATCTGACAGGTACGCAAACTGCCCCCGGCGAGGCTCGCCGGGGGCAGTTTGGTTCAGGATACCGGCTTTGCGGTGTCCGTGGTGTTTGTCGGGGGATCCTCGTCCTGTCCGGCTTCCTTCGGAAGTGCGAAGGGGACGACGTCGTCCGGCTGGATCTCGATGCGGCTGCTGCCGGGTTCGAGCACGCGCGTGCCGTTCGGGACGGTGACCTTGCTGGTCGTGCCGCGCGCGGGATCCTTTGTCTCGCGCGGGTTGCCGTTGGCCGGCTCGTACCACTCGTTGGCGCCGTGCATGAGAACAGGGGTTCCGTCCTCGGCCAGGTTCCAGATCAGGGCCATGGCCTCCTCCGGCGTGTTGACGCAGCCGTGGGAGCCGCCGTAGACATAGAAGCTTGCGCCGAAGTTCGACCGCCACGATGCGTCGTGCAGGCCGATGATGTCGCCGACCACGCTGACCCAGTATTTGACGAAGACGAGATAATCGTCACCCTTGAGCCAGACGTCGTGCTCCTTGCCGTGCGTCTCGTACAGGCCGGTCGGGGTCTGGTGGCCGTTGAGCGCGCCGGTCACGATATTGGTGTTGACGACCAGACGGCCGTCCTTGATAAAGGTCATCTGCTGGTTGTCGAAGTCGACCTCGATATAGCTGTCGCCCAGCGAGAAGGGCTTGCCGTCCTTGTCATAGCAGACGGCCTCGGCAGATACGGAGCCGGGCTGCATCGTCAGCAGCTGCGTGCGGATCTGCTCCGTCAGGCTCTGCACGTCGATCCGATAGTCGCAGGTGATAAACCTGATCTCCGTCAGGCCCTTGACCCACGAATCGAACAGGAACGGCGCGTCCTGCTTGCTGTAGCCCTCGGCCAGCTTGGAAACCTTTTCGCTCAGAACCTTTTCGTCAACCGTGACTGTTCCATCCGGGTCCAGGTCTACGATGGAAGCCAGATCATGGCTTGTGAGCGTTTCCTCGCCGTGCGGCAGATACTGCGCGGTATCTGCGTTGAATGTCACCTTGATTTCAAGCTCTGCCAGCGCCTTGCGGAACAGGCTGTCCGGCGTGTCTCGCAGCGTCGCAGTCGTAATCTCGGGCTGCTTGTAGCAGTCGACCGAGGTCAGCTCAAACGCCGCATCCTGCGGCCCGTCCGCCGTGACGCCGAGCGAAGCGGCCGACGCGCGCAGACCGTCCAGAACGGCCGGCTCATTCAGTTCGTTGCCGGGAACCTCGGCGTGGACGGTATAGACGCCGTCCTCCAGCACAGTATAGGCGTTTTCTGCTGCCGTGCGCTTCATGCTCTGCAGGTCGGCCAAAACTGCTGCCGCGTCAAATTGCTCCATGCTGACGGTGCAGGGATAAGGCGCGGGATGCGTATTCTTCGCCCAGTTCAGCTTTTCGCGGATGCCGAGCGCGGCAAACTGCTCAGCTGTCATACGATCCGTCTCAGAAAACTGCGCTGTGACCTTATTCATCAGATCGTCGCGCAGACCGAGTTTCTGTAAATCATACTCGCTGACCGGCGAACCGTCCTCCGTTACCGTAAGCGTGACACTGTCAACAGCGGCAGTCATGGACGCATACTGTGCGTAAACAGTGCTGTGCGCCTGCTCCGCCTGCGCTGCTTTGGTCGAAAGCCAGTACCAACCGCCTGCGGCAGCCGCCGCAAGCACGACGATCACAATTAAAATCACCCAAAGGGCGCGATGCTTTTTCATGCTTTTCCTCCGCTCCAGCGCGGCGTCTTGTCCCGCGCGTTCTCTTCTGCTGAAATTATAACAGATTCCGCCATAAATTCAACACGTTTCGCGCACAATTCCAGATTTTTCTTTGCGCTGCGCGTCCCGGCGCGGTATAATAAAGAAACTATCGCGATCGGAGGGCTTGTTATGCTTGATCTGCTCTGCCCCGTGTGCGGCGGGAGGCTTGTGCGGAAGGAAAAGGCATGGCGGTGTGAAAACCACCACAGCTTTGACGTTGCGCGCAGCGGCTATGTCAATCTCCTGCCGCCCTCGGCGTCCGGAAAACGCCATGGCGACGACAAGCGCATGGTCGCGGCGCGCACGGCGTTTTTATCACGCGGCTATTATGACCATCTGATCGGAGCCGTGGCCGTGGCCTGTGCGCAAGCTGACCGGGCCGGACGCCTGCGTGCTCGACGCGGGCTGCGGCGAGGGGACGTATACGCGCGCGATCTATGACGCGCTTGCGGCAAAGGGCGGCTGCCCGCAGCTGCTCGGCGCGGATATTTCCGCAGAGGCCGTCAGGCGGGCGGCACGGCAGGTGCCGGAGGGGATCTTCTGCGCGGCGAGCACCGCGCATCTTCCGCTGGCGGCGGAAAGCCTCGATCTGATCGTCAATATTTTTTCGCCGCTCATGGCGGAGGAGTTCCTGCGGGTCCTGAAGCCCGGCGGATATCTGCTGCGTGTTGTGCCGATGGAACGGCACCTGTTCGAGCTGAAGGCCGCCGTCTATGACCGGCCATACGAAAATCCGCCTGCCGAGCCTGCGGTCGAGGGCTTCCGCCTGCTGCGGACGCAGACGCTCCGAAAGACCATCACGCTTTCGTCAAACGAGGATGTGCAGGCGCTGTTTCTCATGACGCCCTATTATTACAAGACCGGCGCGGAGGACCAGCAAAAGCTTGCCGCCGTGCCATCGCTTCGCGTCACGACGGAATTCCTGATAGCCGTCTGTCAAAAACCGTGATACGAAAAGCGGCATTCCCGGCTCAGGGAATGCCGCTTTGATTTTTTACAGCGTTCCGATGTACGCAAGCAGGGCGGGCAGAAGCTCGTTGTAGGGGAGCTTTTTGAGCTGTCTTCCCTTGACGAACAGAATGCCGCAGCCGTCTCCGCCGGCGATGCCGACGTCGGCCTCCCGCGCTTCGCCCGGGCCGTTGACCACGCAGCCCATGACGGCGACCGTGATGGGCTTTTGGCAGTCGGACAGTGCCTGCTCGACCTCGTTTGCCAGCCGGATGAGGTCGATGCGCGTCCGGCCGCAGGTGGGGCAGGCGATGATGTTGACGCCGTCCCTGCGCAGCCCGGCGGCCTTCAGAATGTCCTTCGCCGTCAGCACCTCCTGCACCGGGTCGGCGGTCAGCGATACGCGCATCGTATCGCCGATGCCCTGACACAGAAGGGCGCCGATGCCCATGGCGGACTTGATGGTGCCCATGCGCTCGGTGCCTGTTTCGGTCACGCCGACGTGCAGCGGATAGTCCGAACGCTCGGAAAACAGCCGGTACGCCTCGATCATCAGCGGGACGGAGCTGGATTTCATCGACACGCAGATATCATGGAAATTATACTTTTCCAGCAGCGCAATATGTCCGAACGCGCTTTCTACCAGCGCCTCCGGCGTAGGATGACCGTATTTTTCCAGAAGACGCGGCTCCAGACTGCCGCCGTTCACGCCGATGCGAATGGGAATGTTCCGCGCGCCGCAGGCCTCGACCACGGCCCGCACCCGGTCCTCCCCGCCAATGTTGCCGGGGTTGATGCGGATCTTGGCCGCGCCGTTTTCCGCCGCGCGGATGGCAAGGCGGTAGTCAAAGTGGATATCCGCCACCAGCGGCAGCGGGGACGCAGCGCAGATGGCTCCGAAGGCCTCCGCGGCCTCCATGTCCGGAACGGCCAGCCGCGCGATCTCGCACCCGGCGGCAGCCAGCGCGCGGATCTGTGCAAGGCAGCCGTCCACGTCGGTCGTTCTCGTGTTCAGCATCGACTGGATGGATACCGGCGCGCCTCCGCCGACCGGAACGCCGCCGACCATAATTTTTCTTGTGAGTTTTCGCTCCATTTTTATCGCACCAGCTTCCAGATATCCTTAAATGTGATAAACGCCATGAAGCCCAGCAGCAGGATCATGCCCGCCGCATGGATATAGCCTTCAAATTTCGAGGGGATCTTTTTCTTCGTAATGGCCGTAAACACCGTGTTCACCAGCAGCAAAAACGCGCGTCCGCCGTCGAGCGCCGGGAGCGGCAGCATATTCATAACGGCCAGATTGATCGCGATGAACGCGCCAAGGTAGAGAACGTTCAGAATGCCGTCTGCCGTCGTCGCGGCGCTCTGTCCCGTCTGCGCGATGGCCGACACAACGCCGACCGGCCCGGACATATCGTTGACCGACACAAGACCCGACACCAGATCGCCGAGGCTCATCCACACGAGCCGCGCAAAATCCAGCGCTGTGTACCACGTGGTTTTGAGCACCGTCCCGACGGTCTTTTCCTCATAGCCAAAGTACAGGCCGTATTTATACTGCTGCTCGCCGTCGACTTCATAGAGCTGCTGCTTCATTTCAAAGTCGTCCAGCTTGATGAGTTTCCCGTCCCGCTTGACGACAAGATCGAATTTCCCCGTCTTATTCCGGGCCAGAAGCGTGCCGACGTCGGAGTAGATATACACGCGCCGTCCGTCGATCTTATAAAGCTCGTCGCCGACCTGAAGCCCCTGAGAAGATTCCAGCGGGCAGCCGTCAAAGAAGCCGGAGATTTTCGCCGTCGAGAAGCCCGCGACGCAGGAATAGATGAGCGCCAGCACGACAAGGCCCGTCAGGAAATTCATAAACGAGCCTGCCGCCAGAATGATCAGCCGCTTCCACCAGACCTTGGACGTGAACGCTCTGGGGTTGTCGGATTCTTCATCCTCGCCCTCCATTGCGCAGTAGCCGCCCACGGGGATGCAGCGCAGAGAATAGAGCGTCTCGCCCTTCTGTTTTTTGAAAATCGCCGGGCCCATGCAGATGGAAAATTCGTTCACCTGCACGTCCAGCGCCTTGGCCGTCAGAAAATGGCCCAGCTCGTGGATGAAGATCAGAAAACCAAAAATGAGAATTGCAAAGAGAATATACATGAAATCACCTTTATTTCAAAAACCGCTCCCGGGTATGGATGCGGGCGAGGTGGTCGGCCTCAAAAATATCGGCAAGCGACGGCTCCTGCACGACCGGCAGGCGCAGCGCAGCCTCGACCGCGTCCGCGATGTCGTAAAATCCGATTTTGTCCTGCAAAAACAGGCCGACGGCCTCTTCATTGGCGGCGTTCATGGCCGTGCAGGCCGTGCCGCCGGTCTGCGCTGCCTGCTGTGCAAGCGCGAAGCACGGAAACGCCGTCTCGTCGATCGCGTCAAACCTCAGCGGCCCGCAGGACAGAAGATCGAGCGCGGGAGCCGGATTGTGCGCCCGGTTCGGATACGTCATGGCAAGGCCGATGGGGATGCGCATATCGGGCACGCCCAGCTGCGCCATGACGGCTCCGTCGACAAATTCCACAAGGGAATGCACAACCGACTGCCGGTGAATGACAGCCTCGACCTTTAAAAGCGGCAGATCATACAGCCGCATGGCCTCGATGATCTCCAGGCCCTTATTCATGAGCGTCGCGCAGTCGACTGTGATCTTCGCGCCCATTTTCCAGTTCGGATGGCGCAGCGCGTCCGATTTGGTCATGCAGGCCAGGCTTTCCCGCGTCTTCCCGAAAAACGGCCCGCCGGAGCAGGTCAGAATCAGGCGTTTGACCTCGGCTTTGTCCCGGCAGCCCATGAGGCACTGGAAAATGGCCGAATGCTCGGAATCGACGGGGATGATTTCAGCGCCGGATTCCCGCGCGGCAGCCTGCATGATCTGCCCTGCGCAGACCATCGTCTCTTTATTGGCAAGGGCGATGCGCTTTTTTTCGCAAATGGCTGTCAGCGTGGGCCGCAGCGCGGCAAAGCCGCACACGGCTACGACGACCGTATCAGCCTCCGGCAGAGCCGCCGCCTCGCACAGCGCCTCCGCGCCCGCAAGCACCCTTATATTCATATCCGCCAGACGGACTTTTAATTCCTCCGCAGCGGCTTCGTCCGTCAGAACGGCCAGTTCCGGCCGGTATTGGCGGCACTGCGCCTCCAATAACTCCACATTGCGTTCCGCCGTCAGCGCGGCGACGCGCAGTCCCAGCTCATCCGCGACGGACAGCGTCTGCCGCCCGATGGAGCCCGTGGAGCCTAAAATCGTGATCGTCTTCGTCATACCAGCTTCTCCAGCAAAAACAGCATCGCGTACACGACGGGCGCAAGGAACAGCGTCGAATCGAACCGGTCAAGCACGCCGCCGTGGGTCAGGAAAATGTGGCTGTAGTCCTTGATCCCGGCCTCGCGCTTGATGAGGCTCATGGACAGATCGCCCAGCTGGCCGAAGAGATTGGCGACAATGCCGATCACGGCCAGATACCACAGCGGCAGCTCCATCTGCCAGAGCCATTTGGAGACAAGCCCCAGCAGCACCATGCCGAGCGCACTGCCCACCGGTCCGGCGAGAAAGCCCGCCCACGTCTTGTTTGGGCTCACGTGCGGGGCGAATTTCTTATGGCCGAAGGCCATGCCGCCGAGCATGGAAAAGCTGTCGCCAATAAACGCGATGACAAACGGCATGAGCACGAACGCAGGGGAGACATTGCGCAGCAGACCGATGCAGCTGTACATCGCCGGGAACAGGAAGCCTGCCACGATGCAGACCGCCACGTCCGCAAACGGAATGGCAATTTCCTTCCCATGCGTGCTGACCGCCATGTAAAACAGGAACATCACATAGAAAAACGCGTAGATGAGCGTCGCCGTGACCGCCGTTCCGAACACGATGGCCAGCACGACGAGCGCCGCGCATAAAACCGTCGGCACATAGAGAAGCTTCGGCTGCCTGCACGCCGTATGCAGCAGCTCCCACGCGGCTGCGCCCGCGATGGCCGCCGTCAGGATTGCCGTTGCGATAGGCGGCAGGAGCACGAGAACTACAATGAGAAGCGGCACGCCGACGGCGGCAACGAGAAGTCTTTGTTTCATTTGCGGCCTCCAAACCGGCGCTCGCGCTTCTGATATGACGCGATTGCCTTGTCGAGTTCAGGTTCGTCAAAATCGGGCCAGAGCACATCCGTGAAATAATACTCCGCATACGCCGACTGCCAGAGCAGGAAGTTCGACGTGCGCAGCTCGCCCGAGGGCCGGATGATCAGCTCCGGGTCGGGGATGCCGTCGGTGTAGAGATAGTGCGCGAAATCCGCCTCTGTTAATTCCTCCGGCTTTTTTACGCCATTCACGCAGTCGGCGGCAAAGCGCCGCGCGGCGTGGATGATCTCGTCACGCCCGCCGTAGTTGATGCAGACGTTGGCCTGAAAGCCCTGATAGTGCGTGGAAATTTCGTCCGTGCGCTCAATGAGCGCGCGCAGCTCCGGGCTGATGGGGCCAAGCTCACCGAGAATTTTCAGGCGGATATGGTCGCGCTCCATCTCGTCGATGGCCTCATGCAGATATTTTTCAAACAGGGCCATGATGGCCTGCACCTCGTCCGCCGAGCGCTTCCAGTTTTCCGTGGAGAACGCGTAGACCGTCAGGTATTCAACACCGAGGTTCTTGCAGTAGGTCGCGATGCGGCGGAACGTCTCCGCGCCTGCCGCGTGGCCCATTTTGCGCGGCAGTCCGCGCTTTTTTGCCCAGCGTCCGTTGCCGTCCATGATGATGGCAATATGCCGCGGGAGCGTGTTGTTGTATTCCATATAAAAAGCCTTTCACGACAAAAGCCGCCGTCCGGCGGCTTTTAAGAGGTTCTGGGGAGATTGCATTTAATTGAATGCGAACAGGGGCCGGCCGTACCAAAGCCTCCTCTTGCCGCGCCCCGCGCGGTAAGGGGAGGTGGTATTTCCGAAGAAAATGACGGAGGGGATTCGCCGCAAATTTCTGTAAAACCAGTGCAGTTTGCATGGGCGGACAGAGGCGTCCGCCCCTACAGAGGGTACGCGTTGGAAACACGCACTCAGATCTCCATCAGTTCCTTTTCCTTCTTGGCGCACATCTCGTCGATCTTCTTGACGTGCTTGTCGGTGAGATCCTGAATGTCCTTTTCGGCCTTCTTCTGGTCGTCCTCGGTCAGTTCGCCCTTCTTCTGGGCCTTCTTGACGTAGTCGACTGCGTCGCGGCGGATGTTGCGGACGGCGACCTTGGAATCCTCGGCGTATTTGCGGACCTGCTTCGTGAGATCCTTGCGGCGCTCCTCGGTCAGCTGCGGGAAGACGAGGCGGATAACGCGGCCGTCATTCTGCGGGTTGATGCCGAGATCCGAGGTCTGGATGGCCTTTTCAATCGCCTTGAGCAGCGACCCGTCCCACGGCTGGATGACGAGCGTGCGGGGGTCGGGGGAAGAGACGGTGCCGACCTGGTTGATGGGGCTCGGCTGGCCGTAATACTCGACCGTGATGCGGTCGAGCACCTGCGCGTTGGCGCGGCCTGCGCGCACAGCGGCAAAGTCGGACGCGAGAACGTCGAGCGTTTTTTCCATTTTGCGCTGGAATTCCTTGAGATCTGCCATGTTATAGTTCCTCCTTTACAATCGTGCCGATCGGCTCGCCCATCACGACGCGCAGAATGTTCTGCGGATCCTTGAGGGCAAAGACCTGAACGGGAATATGGTTATCCATGGAAAGCGAAGTCGCCGTCGTGTCCATGACGGCCAGATGGCGGGCCAGCACCTCGTCGTAGGTGATGGCGTCGTATTTGACGGCGCTGGGATCCTTGGCGGGGTCGGCGGAGTAAACGCCGTCGATATTCTTTGCCAGCAGGATCGCGTCGGCGTTAATTTCCGCTGCGCGCAGCACCGCGCCGGTGTCCGTTGAGAAGAACGGGTTGCCCGTGCCGCAGCCGAAGATGACGACGCGGCCCTTTTCCAGGTGCCGGATGGCCTTGGAGCGGATATAGGGCTCCGCGATCTGGTTCATGGCGATGGCGGTCTGCACGCGCACCTCCACGCCGCGCTGCTCCAGGCAGTCGGCCACGGCCAGCGCGTTGATGACGGTCGCAAGCATGCCCATGTGGTCTGCACGCGTGCGCTCCATCTTGCCGCCGCCATCTTTGACGCCGCGCCAGAAGTTGCCGCCGCCGACCACGACGCCGACCTGTACGCCTGCTTCGACGCACTGCCGGATCACGTCGCACACTCCGCCGATGACCGCGAAGTCCAGTCCCCGGTGCGCGTCGCCCGCAAGGGCTTCGCCGCTGATCTTGAGTAACACTCGTTTATATTTCGGTTCACGCATAGTCAGTGATCTCTCCTTTTCGATTCGCGTCTATTTTATAATAGATTCGGCGAGTTGAAAAGAGGAAAATGCAAATTTCCCGCATTGTTTTCACTTTTTTCACATTCTGGAAGCCTCCGCGCATTTTTGCATTGCGTTATGGACGGCAATCGGCTATAATGTATAAATTACAGGACATTTCATCCGGGAGGATTTTTACTATGGAAGAAGAAAGAAAGCCGTTGGAGAACCGAAATTTCATCGACGCGTTCATTGAAGAGGACCTTGCCCCCGGCGGGCGGTTCGAGGGAAAGCGTGTGCACACCCGCTTCCCGCCGGAGCCGAACGGCTACCTGCACATCGGCCACTGCAAGGCGCTGACGATCGATTTCGGCACGGCGGAAAAGTTCGGCGGCCTGTGCAACCTGCGCATGGACGACACCAACCCGACGAAGGAGGACACCGAGTACGTCGACGCGATCCAGCAGGACATTCACTGGCTGGGCTTCGACTGGGGCGACCGCTTCTTCTACGGCTCGGATTACTTTGAAAAGGACTACGAGTTTGCCGTCGAACTGATCAAGAAGGGCCTTGCCTACGTCTGCGACCTGACGCCCGAGCAGTTCCGCGAGTTCCGCGGCGATATCGGCAAGCCCGCCGTAAGCCCGTACCGCGACCGCTCCGTCGAGGAAAACCTCGACCTGTTCGAGCGCATGAAAAACGGTGAATTCCCCGAGGGCAGCCGGACGCTGCGCGCGAAGATCGACCTCGCCTCCGGCAACTTCAATATGCGCGACCCGGTCATCTACCGCATCCGCTACATGCACCAT